>WBZT01001978.1_pt1 | contig 14597 bp, 16 predicted proteins | sample 5204241 | NCBI WGS metagenome assembly WBZT01 (sample SAMN12344358, study PRJNA552823) | activated sludge metagenome | biome: Activated sludge suspended growth; feature: Nitrification reactor; material: Wastewater; isolation source: activated sludge from nitrification reactor of wastewater... | reverse complement strand
AGATACTGCAGCCAATGGACCGGATCACTGGTCCCTTTTGCGAACCTTAATTGTGCAATACCAATTTCCGGGGAATGCAGTCCCCATATTTTTGATCAACCGACAGTGGATACATCAATCATGAGTACAGTGCAAATCAATCCGGGTGTCGCCTCCGGCGACCAATTGCAAGCCATTTTCGACCTCGCCAAAGCGAAGCACTTCGCTTTGCCGGCGGTCAATGTGATCAACACCAGTACAGTCAACTCGATACTCGAAACAGCCAAGGAACTGAACGCTCCGGCGATCATCCAGTTTTCCAACGGCGGGGCGCAGTTCTTCGCCGGCAAAGGTCTCGACAACGCCAACCAGCGTGCTTGTGTCGCTGGCGCGGTCTCGGGAGCACAACATATTCATATGCTTGCCGAAATGTATGGCGCAACGGTGGTCACCCATACCGACCACGCGGCCAAGAAACTGTTGCCATGGATCGATGGTCTGCTGGATGCCGGTGAAGCCTATTTCAAGGTGCACGGCAAACCGCTTTACAGCTCCCACATGCTCGATCTGTCCGAAGAACCGATCGGCGAAAACATCGAAATCTGCAAACGCTATCTTGAGCGCATGAGCAAGATGGGCATGACTTTAGAAATTGAATTGGGCGTCACTGGGGGCGAAGAAGACGGTGTCGACAATTCCGGTGTCGACAGTTCCAAGCTGTATACCCAGCCTGAAGACGTCGCCTTGGCCTACGAACAACTGTCGCAAGTCAGTAACCGCTTCACCATCGCCGCTTCCTTCGGTAATGTGCACGGTGTGTACAAGCCCGGCAACGTCAAGTTGCAACCGATCATCCTCAAGAATTCTCAAGAATACATCCAGAAGAAATTTGCCACGGGAGAACGTCCGGTGAACTTCGTCTTCCATGGTGGTTCGGGTTCGACACTGGAAGAAATTCGCGAAGCAATCTCATATGGTGTCGTCAAGATGAACATCGATACCGACCTGCAGTGGGCGTTCTGGGATGGCGTAATGGGCTTCTACAAGAAGAATGAAGGCTATTTGCAAGGTCAGATCGGTAACCCCGAGGGCGACGACAAACCGAACAAGAAGTTCTACGATCCGCGCGCTTGGCTGCGCAAAGGCGAGGATGCTTTCCGCGCTCGCCTCAAGCAGGCTTTTGCCGACCTCAACAACGTCGGGACGCTCGGCTAAAGAGATTCAGGCCAATGCAAAGGGCTGGTCCGTCCGGGCCGGCCTTTTTTGCGTTGACCTGACAGACCGCGCTTCCGATATGTCCCAGCTTTTATCATGAATCGTCTATTTGTCTGGAAAGGATCTATTCCATGAGCACCCTGGCCGAACAACTCGTGCAAACCGAAGCACACCGATCGATTTTCGAATCCTCCGTCCGGCAATTGCCATTGCCTGTCTGCACCGCATTTGGCGCATCGGCACAACCACAGCCGGTCAGTTTCCAAAGTACCGGCCGCACACTGAGCACCAAGGACAGTTCGGCCGTCCAGCAGGAATTTCCACGTTCTGTCGCCGCTTCCAGCAACTTGGTGCTGACCTCTTCGGGAAACAATCCGAATGCCGCGCAGGGTAAGCGCGTCGCCGTTCTGTTCTCGGGTGGTCCGGCGGCCGGAGGCCACAACGTTGTCTGTGGTCTGAAACGGATTCTCGGCGCCGGCAATACGCTGTTCGGCGTCAAGGCGGGTCCCAAAGGTCTGCTGAAAGGTAGCCTGTTTGAAATCACCGACGCCAATGTCGATTTCATCATCAACACTGGCGGTTTCGACTTTCTCGGTTCCGACCGCACCAAAATCAAATCTGATGAACAGTTCGCACAAGTCCGCGAAACCTGTATCAAGCACAATCTCGATGCCATCGTCGTGGTCGGCGGTGATGATTCGAACACCAACGCCGCGGTACTGGCCGAGTCGCTGTTCACCGGCGTCAAAGCCGACGGATCGGGCGTACAGGTAATCGGCGTTCCAAAAACCATCGACGGCGACCTGCAGATCGGTGACCTGCTGTCGATCTCTTTCGGTTTCGATACCGCCACACGCATCTACAGCGAAATGGTCGGCAACATCTTGCAGGACACCAGTTCGTCACTGAAATATTGGCACTTCGTCAAGCTGATGGGTCGCTCGGCATCACACGTCGCGCTGGAGGTCGCGCTGCAGACCAAGCCGGCCATCGCGCTGATTTCTGAGGAAATTGCCACCAAGAAGCAGTCGCTGGCCAGTATCATCGACCACATCGCGCAAGTCGTGGTCAATCGTTCGCATCAGGGAATGAACTATGGCGTTCTGCTGGCGCCGGAAGGCCTGATCGAATTCATTCCGGAAATGAATGCCATGATCGCCGAACTCAACGATGCGCTGGCCCATCATGCGGCGGCTTTCGCGGAACTCGCCGACAACGACGCCAAAGCCGCATTCATCGGCAGCAAATTGAGTGTCGACAACGCCGCCCTGCTCGAATCACTGCCCCATTACATTGTGAACATGCTGCTCGCCGAACGCGATTCGCACGGCAACCTGCAGGTTTCCCTGATCCCCACCGAGCAGCTGCTGATCGATATGACCAAAAAACGGGTCAACGAAATCGATGCCAAAGTACCTTTCGCGGCGCACAGCCACTTTCTTGGCTACGAAGGGCGCTGCGGCGCACCAACCCTGTTCGACGCCGCTTATACCTACAACCTCGGCCTGACCGCCGGATCGCTGATCCTCGACGGGCGTACCGGCTATATGGCGACAGTCACCGGCCTGACGAGCGGCGGAACGCCGCAAGCGATTCCGCTGGCCGGTTTGTTGAACATCGAGCGCCGCCATGGTAAGAACGAGTTTGTCATCGAGAAAGCCCTGGTCAAAATGGATTCAGCGGCCATGCAGTATTTTGCATCGAGACGCGACGCGTGGGCAGCCGCTGATCTCTTCGCCTCACCTGGACCACGCCAATTCTGGGGACCGACGACGCACCAGTTGCCGATCAGTGTCGCCCTCAATTCCGGCGCCGATTCGCTGATGTTCTCGATCGGTTGATCCACAGCTTGCCAAGAGAAGGGCAAAAAGCCGGAGGCAGTTCCGGCTTTTTGCATTTTTTGCTGCGACTACTACCCCCGAGGTCCGCCTCCGCAGCCATTACGTTAACACCAAACGCTCTACAATCCGTCCATTGATCAGATGCTCCTGGATGATCTCCTCGACATCTTCGTTATCGACATAGGTATACCAGACCGCTTCAGGATAAACGACCAGCACCGGCCCGTCATCGCAACGATCCAGACAGCCCGCCTTGTTGATGCGCACCTTGCCTTCACCCTTCAAGTTCAAGGCGGCAATACGCTCCTTGGCATATGTTTGCACCTCGGTCGCACCATGACTATTGCAGCACGTCTCGCCTTCTGGACGCTGGTTGCAGCAGAAAAAAACGTGATATTTGAAATAACTGGCCATTGAATCTTGCTCCTGATAGGGTTTTTCGGGTCAAAGCCCCCCAACCGAATGGAAATTTCGCGACGTAAAATCCGATCGCGGTGAGGGTCTTTGTCTGATTCAGCCGGCGACTCCGGCAACGAAAGTTACAACCTGCAAAGACACGAACTGTCAAGTCATTATCATAAGCTTTCAAGCGTATGCATGGCCGATTAGAATACGCGCCATGCACAGTATCAATCTGACCGATCACTTCCTGATCGCCATGCCGGCGATGAGCGATCCTTACTTTGCCCAAAGTCTGGTCTATATCGCTGAACACAATGATCGAGGCGCTTTGGGAGTCATCGTCAATCGACCGACCGAAATGAGTCTGGCGACTTTACTCGACAAAATCGACGTACCGCTGGAAGCGAAAAGTTTTGTCGATCTGCCGGTTTTTTTCGGCGGACCGGTGCAAACTGATCGCGGTTTCGTGCTGCACCGTCCCGTCGGCGAATGGCAATCGACGCTCGTAATCAATACCGATGTCGGATTGACCAGTTCACGCGACATTCTGCAAGCCCTGGCACGAAATGGCCAACCAGAAGACATTATGGTTACCCTTGGTTATTCGGGCTGGTCAGCCGGTCAACTGGAACATGAACTGGGACAAAATGCCTGGCTGACCGTGCCCGCTACCTTACGCATCCTCTTCGAACTACCCTACCAGGACCGGCTCGCTTCCGCGATGGAACTACTCGGCGTCAACCGGCTGCATCTGGCCGACGAAGCGGGTCATGCTTGAGTCGACGACAGGCACTGACGGCACCGTCATTGCATTTGACTTTGGCGAAAAGCGCATCGGCATTGCTGTCGGCGAATGGCTCCTGCGTCAGGCGCATCCCTTGTCGGTCATTGATGCCGAATCCAACGATCGTCGGTTTGCCGCCATTGCAACTTTACTCGCCGAATGGCAACCGTCAGCGTTGGTCGTCGGCCAAGCGCTGTCGCTCACTGGCAAAGCGACAGCCATGACCGCCCGCTGTCGGCGCTTCGGCCGACAGTTACAGGGTCGTTTCCGGCTACCCGTCATTTTTATCGACGAACGTCTTTCATCGGCCGATGCCGCCGTCCGCTTGCGCGAAACAGGCCAAAATGCTCGTCGTGCGAAACAACATCTCGACGCTGTCGCTGCACAATTGATCCTGCAAAGCTATTTTGACGGCACCGTTCAGCCAGCTTCGACGGTTGTCCCGTTGCCTCCTCTTCAATCTTGAACGAACAATAAGACAATGCCAGCCATTGAACTCCCCGATGCCGAAAACCAGTGCGATCAACTTGCCGCGTCGATTCGCCCGAAATTGCGTCCGGATACCGTCCTTGTCGGCATACATAGCGGCGGCGTATGGGTTGCCCGTCGTCTGCGCGACCTGCTGCAACTAGAAAATGATATTGGCCTGATTGACGTTTCCTTCCACCGTGACGACTACGGTGCACGTGGACTCAATCCACGCGTCAAGCCGAGTTCGATGCCCTTCGACGTTGACGAAAGACCATTGATCCTCGTCGACGACGTGCTCTATACGGGGCGCACCACCCGTGCGGCGATCAACGAAATTTTTGATTATGGTCGCCCGGCAAGTATCCAGTTGGCGGTTCTTGCCGATCGCGGTCACCGTCAACTCCCTTTCAGCGCTGATTACTGTCCCTGGAAGATCGATCTCGCACCAACCCAGGAACTGGTTCTTTCTGCAGACGGAAACGATCGTCTGGAATGGAGTCTGGTCGAGCATGCGTAATCCTCAGCTCAACGCCAACGGCGAACTTTGCCACCTGCTGTCAATCGATGGACTGCCACGCGAAGTGATATTGCACATTCTCGATACCGCTTCGAGCTTTCTCAAAGTCTCCACCCGGGAAGTCAAGAAAGTACCTTTGCTGCGCGGCAAGAGCGTGTTTAACGTGTTCTTCGAGAATTCCACGCGTACGCGCACGACCTTCGAGATCGCTGCCAAACGATTGTCAGCCGACGTCATCAACCTCGATGTGACCCGTTCCTCCACGGCCAAAGGCGAGACGCTGCTCGACACCGTCGATAATCTGGTCGCCATGCATGCCGACATGTTCGTCGTCCGTCACGCCGCCAGTGGTGCGCCACACCTGATCGCCGACCATCTGAACCGCATCGGTCGTACCGATGTACACGTCGTCAATGCCGGCGATGGCCGTCATTCGCACCCGACGCAGGGGCTGCTCGATATGTATACCATCCGGCATTACAAAAAGAACTTTGCCGATCTGCGCGTCGCCATCGTTGGCGACATCCTCCACTCGCGGGTTGCGCGTTCGGATATCAATGCCTTGGTCGCCCTCGGTGCGGCTGAGGTGCGCGCGATCGCACCGGAAACATTGCTGCCTGCTGAAATCAAGTCACTGGGGGTACAGGTCCATCACGACATGACGAGCGGTTTGCGTGACTGCGATGTCGTAATCATGCTCCGCCTGCAGAATGAACGCATGAATGGCGCCCTCCTCCCTTCGGCCCGTGAATACTTCCGCTGCTACGGATTGACGCCGGACAAGCTGGCATTGGCCAAGGCGGACGCGATCGTCATGCATCCGGGACCGATGAACCGCGGTGTCGAAATTCATACCGACGTCGCAGACGGCTCCCAGGCCGTCATCTTGCCGCAAGTGACATTCGGCATTGCCGTCCGCATGGCGGTAATGGGTATCCTGGCAGGAAACTGAACGATGACCAGTGAAACGTTGCACATCCACCATGCCCGTGTGATCGATCCCGCCAGCGGCGTCGATCGGCCACTGGATCTGTATATCATCAACGGACAGATTGCCGCCATTGGACAGCCACCGGACGGATTTTCCAACGCCCGGACGATCGACGCGCAAGGCTTGATCGCGTGCCCGGGACTGGTCGATCTATCCACCCGACTCGGCGCCATCGAACCGGAGCTTGGGGCGGCAGTCGCCGGCGGCGTGACTTCGGTCGCCTGCCCTCCCGACACTCGCCCACCACTCGACGAACCCGGACTGGTCGAACGGCTGGTACGGCGGACCGATACGTTGGGATTGGCGCGCGTCTATCCGATCGGCGCATTGACGCAGCAGCTTGCCGGACAAAAACTTGCCGAAATGAACGCACTGACCCGCGCCGGCTGCATCGCTTTTTCACAGGCCAAACAACCGATCATCGATACCCGCTTACTGCTGCGTGCGATGCAGTATGCCGCCACGTTTGGCTACCCTGTCCGCCTGCGTCCGCAGGATCAATTCCTTGCCGGTGACGGTGTCGCCCACGATGGCGAAGTCGCCGCGCGACTTGGACTGAGCGCCATTCCAACCTCTGCGGAAACCGTCGCCATTACCACCGCCCTGCTATTGGCCCGAGAAACTGGCGTGCGCCTGCATCTGTCGCGATTGTCATCGGCTGCCGGCATCGCTCTCGTACAGCAAGCACGACAATCCGGTCTACCGGTCTCCTGCGATGTATCGATATACCATCTTCATCTCTCGGAAACGGACATCGGTTATTTCGACAGCAACAGTCGTTTCGACCCACCGTTGCGTTCGCCAAGCGACCGGGAAGCACTGCGTCAAGCAGTCAAACTCGGCGTGGCAGCCATCTGCTCCGACCATACGCCGGTCGATGCAGATGGCAAGCAGTTGCCGTTTGGTGAAGCCTTGCCAGGCGCGACCGCTCTCGAGCTTCTGCTACCGCTGACCCTGCAATGGGCAGCGGAGTGCGACTTGCCGCTGGTCACTGCGCTGGCGCGCATCACCTGCGATCCGGCGGCGATACTTGGGATTGCCGGTGGCTCCTTGCGCGTTGGCAGCCCCGCCGACATCTGCCTGTTCGATCCGGCTGAAACCTGGCAGGTCAGCGCCGATACGTTGCGCAGCCAGGGAAAAAACACGCCGTTCCTCGGTCGTCAGGTCACCGGCCGAGTGCGCATGACGCTGGTTGGAGGACGGATCGTCCATGCACTGTAAGTCATGAGTTGCCAGCCAATCGTCAAATGACTGGCGGTGCAACGTAGAGAAATGAACTACGGCCAAACTCCTTGCGGCCAAGATGCTCACGTCTGACAGGGCGCTGGGCGCAACGTGATCAAGAAACGACAATATGATTGGCAAACGACTGTTTTTATGCGTACTATTGGCTTTCGCCCTACCTGTTTACGCCACTGTGACCGATATCGACAATGCCGAATTGACCCGACTAATTGCCAGCGGTGTGCCATTGGTAGACATTCGGACTGCTGAGGAGTGGCGAGAAACGGGACTGATTGCCGGCAGCCGGACGATCACCTTTGTTGACGACCACGGACGGGTCGATGTACCAGCCTGGCTGGCGAGAATTCAAACGATCGCCAAGCCCACACAACCGCTGATTCTGATTTGCCGCAGTGGTAACCGCACACGCGCCGCTGGCCGCCTGCTTTCCGAACAAGCCGGCTATCGTCAGGTCTACAATGTTCGCAAAGGCCTGATTGGTTGGCTGAGTGAAGCGCGGCCGGTCACTCCGCTGCAATGATGGACGGATAAGCAGAAACACCGAATCAATGACGGCGAGAAATGTTGCGCAAGGTGGACAAAGCGCAGCCAGCAAGACATATGGACTTCAGCCAGCTATCTGCCGCAGCAGATTTCGGTAAACGCGTTCATCGCTTTCCGTAAAGCAACAGAAAATCACTTCCTTAATGGTCGTCAATTCGCGCAAACTCTCATATACAGTACGGGTAGCGATGCCCGCCGCTTCAGGAAACGGGTAACCGTAAACGCCGGTGCTGATGCTTGGAAAAGCCAGCGTAGTCAGATCAAGACTGGCCGCGAGAAATAACGCATTACGGTAACAGTCTGCCAGCAGTTTTGCTTCACCGGCACAGCCACCTCTCCAGATGGGTCCAACGGTGTGAATCACATAACGCGCCAGTAGTCGATGCCCAGAAGTGACCTTTGCTTCGCCTGTACGACAACCACCCAGTTGCCGACAGTCATCGAGCAAACCCGCCCCAGCGGCACGATGGATCGCTCCGTCGACACCACCGCCACCAAGTAAACTCTCGTTCGCGGCGTTGACAATCGCATCGATAGAAAGCGTAGTGATATCGGCGTGCAACGCGCGCATTATTGCTGGCATGGTTGTCCTCTGACAAGATTCATCCAATGGATGGTAGTCATATCATGTTCTCGCTGATAAGTGAAAACTTGGATCGGTGAATAGAAGTGCAGCGGGCAGTTTCAGCAACACACTCGATAAAGCAACGGTAGCCCAGATAAAGAAAACGCTAACTCAAGAGCAGCTCTGGCGAATCACGTTATTGCGCAACGCACGGCTTCGTTTCTCCCCTCGAACATAGCGAAGCGCTCGCTTTTCACCTCTGCCACCCGCTGTTACCCGCTTTTGTCACTGGCGTGATTTCCTTCTCGCCAGCGGCCCGCCAGGCCGACAATGGCGACATCGAAACGCCGTTTGATATCAATCGTAACGATGAACTCGGCGAGATTGCGCGCAGTTTTCAGAAACTGCAGACCAGACTGGCAAGCGACCGGCTGACCGTTCTGGCCAATCGCGAAACGTTTAGAACCTGTTAAAAAACTACGCCAACCGCCGCATCAGATGATGCGTCGGCGAGAAGGAGCATGGTTTCGGCACTCTCTGGGTAAAACTCGTCGTCCTTTGAGAGACGGCGCGACCAGCCCAGCCAAGCGAAGGTCCGTTCGACGACCCATCGCTTTGGCAACACTACAAAGCGATGGATTCGGTTCGTTTGACGAACGTCGGCGTCCAGCAGAACATGGCGCGAGTCCAGCTAACCAAGGGGCCGGTATAGCCTCCGCCAGCAAAGACCACACGAATCGTGGAGAACAAGGTGGCCAGACGAAGAAGCAAAGCGCGGGCGCCCGCCGAGTGAACCAGAACCACCAACAGGAAACCTGGCATGTCAACCGCCAGATGACGTTGGCGACCTTTGGTCTTCTTGCCTGCATCGTACCCTCGGCGCGGTCCTCTCAAAACGGTCTGAACGGACCTTCGGCGGCCGTCACCGTGGAAAAGTCTCCTCTCGCCTCACACACAAAAAATCTGACACTCCTCGTCCAGCATGGCCACGCGGACAGGTATCGGCGCAAGCAGGGATGTACGAAGGAAGCGCTGGAAAAACCCGGATTAATCCCGCCCATCATACCGGCATGAACCAGCGCCGCCCCACCCGACCCACTTCGCGCAAAGGATAACCGTACAGTTGGCTCAGTAATTTGTCGCTGATCACCTCCTCGCTCGTTCCCTGTAACGACTGACCGTCACCGAATAGTAGGAGCGCTCGATCGCAAAAACGAGCAGCAAGTCCCGGTTCATGCAACACCATTACACAGGCCACTCGTTGATCACGGCAGCGCGCGGCGAGCAATTCCAGGATCGCCATCTGATGGTTCAGATCGAGATGCGCCAATGGCTCGTCAAGCAACAGCAAGTGTGGCGACTGACAGAGCAAGGTGGCAATCGCCAGACGTTGCCGCTCACCACCAGACAGCGTCTGCACAGCACGCTGTGCCAATTCCGCGAGACCAACGGCCGCCAGTGCCTCATAAGCCAAGCGAGCGTCGTTTTCTGATTCCCAGTCCCAGCGGCCGAGATGCGGATGACGTCCGATCAGCGCCGTTTCGATGACTGTCGCGGCAAAGGCATCGTTACGCGTTTGCGGCAACCAGCCGCGTAACTGAGCGCTGGCCCGCATACCGTGATGTCGGTAACCGTGGCCAGCGATGAGCACCTCCCCGGACAAAGGCGGGCGCAAGCCGGCAAGCACCGACAGCAAGGTCGACTTGCCGGCACCGTTGCGTCCGAGGATGGCCAGCGATTCTCCCGCTTGCAGAGCGAACTGTAAATCACGGCAGAACACGCTGCCAGCCACGCCGACGCTCAATTGACGCACCGATAGTAACGGTGTAGCGGTGGTCAGCAAATTTCCCGGCGCGTTCATCGGACATTTTTCCAGTTTTCAATCGCCGTGCGCCGTGGTCCGTGCCAGCAGGAGCAGAAACACCGGCACGCCAATCAAAGCAGTCAATACGCCGACCGGCAGTTGTTGCGGCGCGAGCATCGTTCGTGCCAGCGTATCGGCAATCACCAGCAGACTGCCACCGGCGAGCACCGCTGCCGGCAGCAGCAGCCTTTGATCGTTGCCTGCTGCCAGACGAACCAGATGCGGAACGATCAGGCCGATGAAGCCGATAGCCCCGGCGTGCGTCACTGCGACGGCGGTGGCCAGCGAAGCGACGAAATAGATCCCACGACGCAAGGGACGAACGGCAACACCCAGAGCCTGCGCAATGTCGTTTCCACGCGCCAATAGATTAAGTTCGCGGGCAAACGGCATGCTGAGCAGCAAGACCGCCGCCAGCAGCCCGAGAATCAGTTGCGGTTCGCCGATTTGCGACAGATCGCCCATCAGCCAGAAGAGCATACCGCGCAAGCGTTCCTCCGGCGCGATGGCGAGCATCAGCGCGATGAGCGCGCCACAGCCCGAAGCAACGATCACCCCGGTCAACAGCAAACGAGACTGCGATGAGCCGCCTTCGCCGTGCGCCAGCCCGAAAACCAGCAACATCACTGCTAATGCGCCGCCAAAAGCCGAGCTATTGATTCCAACAACACTGAAACCGAGAACCATCGCCAGCAAGGCACCGATACCGGCACCGCCCGAAATTCCCAGCACGTAGGGATCGGCCAAGGGGTTGCGCAGCAATACCTGCAGCAGCGCCCCAGCCAACGCGAGCAGGCCACCGCAGGCAAAACCGGTAAGAGCGCGTGGCAAGCGCAACTGGCGAACAACTTCACTGGCCGGTCCGTCCGCCGCGCCAGCGAGAATATCGATCACTTCTGCAAGCGGTATCGGCAGACTGCCGACCGCCAATGCTGCCGAAACACTGGCCAGCGACAGGCCGGTCAGCGCAGCGAGAATGAGCAGCGCGCGACGACGGGTCGGCATCAGAAGACATTTCCTGTCGATCGCGCGTTCGCAAAAGGCCTTCGAACCGCAGATCGAGTCAGGCGCCTGGAAATAGCGTTCCAGCCAGGCGTCGGACCAAGGAATATTGCCTTAGAAATCGTAGCGTCCAGCAAGGTATAAACCGCGGCCATCCGCCGGGTAGTAGTAAGTGTCGCCGTAATAAGCAGAGTAACCGGCTATCGGTGCATATTTTCTGTCCAGCGCATTGAGCACTTTGGCGGTGATCTTCCATGGTTTGAATTGCCACGCCGCTTGCAGATCAACCGTAGTGTAACTGGCAAGCCTACCGTGCGCGTTCTCGAAATCGCTACCGAATCGACGTTCGCCAACATGGCGAACCATGGCCGAGTACCGTCCGTTCTGGCCGGCATCCCAAGCGAGCTGGATGCTTCCCTGTTGACGGGGCACCAGCGGCACTGTGCGGCCAACGTAGGTGCCACTACGGAAACGGGCATCGGTGTAAGTGTAAGACGCGTTCAGCGACCAGCCAGCCGGTAGCTTCCAGTCAGCTTCAATCTCGCCTCCCTGACGCCGAGTCGGCACAAAATTGACATTTCTAGCCAAGGCAGCGTCATAACCGATTTCGTCGGTCAGGTCGAGCTGGTACCAAGCCGCCCGTAGGTTGGCCGAACCGATGGTCACGCCAGCCCCCAGTTCGCTGGTTCGCCCGTGCTGCGGCTTCAGGTCACCGGCAAAAACCGGGTTGAACTGCGCGTCCAAACCGAACAACTCGTCGACATTGGCAAACCGGAAGGTGGTGCCGGTTTTTCCGTAAATCCGCCAGCCTTTACCAGCGTATGCCAAGCCTAGATCGTAGGCCTGTCGTTTGCGCGTCGCGTCTCCGCTCATCGCCGGACTGAAAAACGGCGCATAGGCATCCTGATGTGCCTGTTGCTTGACACGCTGCTGGCGCCCACCCGTCGTCAACGACCACTGATCGGTCAAGCGTGTAACGTTCTGCAGATAAAGCGCGCTGCTTTCCTGTTCCGCCCCCTGGTTGGCAAAACCGCTGTTGTCCGCCGTGACTTTCCCGTCGTAATAATCGATACCGAACACCGATTCACTGGGCAGTGATCCGAGATCGTGCCGCCAACGCAAACGCGGTGTAAACGACGTCGTTTCACGAGTACGGCGACTGCCTGTGTTGCCAAAGTTGGAATAATATTTCGAATCGAGCAACTGACTCTCGAAAGCAATCTCCGCCTCGAAAGACAAGCGCTCGTTGAAACGCCAGGCAACACCTGGACGAAGGCGGTAGCCGTTGCGCACCTCGGTATTCAGCGGAAAGCGCGTACTGCGCGGGTCGTTGTCGAAAGCTGCACGGAAAATCGACCCTGGCTGCCCTGCCGATTCTTTATAAAGCGCGTAATCGGTAAATACTTCACCGTTGTCGAACCGCCATCCCAGACGCCCGCTGGCCGTCCTTTGGTCCTGTTGACTGTTGCTACGATAGCCATCGACATCAGAGTAATTGAGCAGCAGCCGGAAATAAGCATTATCGTTGCCGTTGGCAAGCTGGACGTCGGCAGCGTGATAACCATAGCTGCCGATCGTCCCCGAAACGCTGGCCTGTGGCCGGGCCGACTTGTTGGTGATGATGTTGATCACGCCGCCCGTCGCGCCATCGCCATAGAGCACCGTTCCAGAACCGCGAATGACCTCGATGCGCTCGATACTGTCCATCGGTATCGACGACCAGATGATGCTGCCCATATCGATCGGGTTCACCCTTTGTCCATCAAGCAAAATCAGCGTGTTGCTCGTCGCCGTCGCACCAAAACCACGCATATCGACCGTCGCATCCCGGCCCATCATCCCACTGAGCTGGCGGACATCGATACCCGCGCGCGTCCGCAAAACATCGGGCAAATTTTGCGCTGGCGAGTTACTCAGATCAGCAGGGGTAATGACACTGATATTGGCCGCGATACCGGGATCGGGATCATTGAAGCGCGTAGCGGTAACGACCACCGTTTCGAGGGCCTGCTCGGCCATGGCCAGGGTGCTGAAAAAGGGAACGATCAGCGTCGCCGTCGCCAGCGCACGGCGAACAATGCCGATTTGATACGGATGATGCATGGTGTTTTCTCCCTGAAGCCGATAGCGTCCCCGCAATCCGGCAGGTAATAATCTTGGTATCGCTTCAGGGGAGGTCTTGTCGGCGGGCGAGCGCCCGACATCCGACGCTGCTACCCCGCAGCTCTTCCGTCGCTTGGTGCACAGGCCGGTATCCGGGCTTGCGAGTCTTGACAGGTCGCCTTCCCAGGCCCGAAGGCCCAGTGGCATATCGACCTGCCCACACTCGCTTACCGTTGCGGGGGCAGCACAGGCATGATGTCCAGTAGACACGCACCTGTTTCCCGTTTGACCGCGGCAGCGGAACTGCTCACGGCACCTGACACACGTTTTTCTGCCGATCCATGACGGTCGGCAAGCGGCGTGATTATACCCTGGCGTCAAGGCATAAGCGAGGGATTATCAGACAGAATGTCAGGAGTAGGAGTCCAATGCCAACATTCACCTGAGTAGACGCTGATTTCGCCTTGACCGTTCACGGTTATTGAATTTATAGTCCCGTCATGATTGATGAACTTGATGCCCTAGAGCGCCGAATCAGCGAAATCGTCGCTTACTGCAACCGCTTGCAGGCCGAGAATGACAGCCTTCGCGAACGACTTGTGTCTGCCCAGGCAGATAACGCGCAGTTGACCGAACGGATGCTTGCCGCCGGCACCCGACTGCAACAACTGATCGATCAGTTGCCCGAAGCCAAGCCTTGACTGACCCTGCGCCGATCCGATGACCAAAGACGCCAACTTTCTCGACATCCATCTGCTCGGTAAGGAATACCGGGTCGCCTGCCCTCCAGACCAGCGCGATGCCTTGCTGGAAGCGGCTGCTTTCGTCGATACCAAAATGCGCGACCTTGCTGAAAAGACCCGCAACAATCAACCGGAACGCTTGGTGGTGATGACTGCGCTGCATATCGCACACGAATTGTTGGGCCAAAATAAACAGACGTTGACAGCACATCAAAAAATTGAATCTGACGAAATAGTGGTGGACATTGAGTCTTTAAGAGGTAGAATTTCTTACATGGAGGCGCAACTCGCAGCGGTCCTGCAAACCGGTCAAGTGGCGAGCGACTGAAGGA
>WBZT01001977.1_pt1 | contig 14600 bp, 6 predicted proteins | sample 5204241 | NCBI WGS metagenome assembly WBZT01 (sample SAMN12344358, study PRJNA552823) | activated sludge metagenome | biome: Activated sludge suspended growth; feature: Nitrification reactor; material: Wastewater; isolation source: activated sludge from nitrification reactor of wastewater treatment... | reverse complement strand
ACCCCAATCGGCATGCCGGGCCGGCCCGTCTTTGCACTTGGGGCTCAGGAAGATAAGCAAAGGCTAATATTGCCGCATATTCGTGCTTGCTTATACTCTAATGCGCTAAAAAACTAGGAAACTTCAGTACTGGATTCAACCCATCTTTTCATGCTCTTTGATTCCTGAAGTATTTCGATTCATGGTAAACTATTCCACGGAATAGTCTAATAGTCTTAAACAGTGTAGCTTTTTGATAATGCGTCTTGAGAATGATTTAAAACCTCGTTCGTTTGAATGGGGAATCGGAAAAGGTCCTGTTATTTTATTTTCGGCAAAACCGGGCGATGAGGTTAAGGGCTGTGGTGGGGCCTGGCTTAGGCATCTAGAGGCCGGAGACCAGGTGTCAATCCTGAAAAGACCTTGGATGATAAGAGAGAAGGGTGATTCGGAAGCGCCAAATTGCAACAAAGTTCGCCACCAAGATGATGGAATTCATGATGTTGGAAAAATGCTTGGTTTCGAGTGTGAAGATCTCAAAGTTGAACCAGCATACGAGTTGGTGCTGGAGTACGGAGAACTCCTAATAAGTCAGCTTTGCGGCGTGCTAGCCAGGGTTCGTCCTGTTCTTGTCTACGCGCCCTTCTTTACAGATCAAGATCAAAGTCGCGCAACATTGGGGTTGGCTGCCAGGGAAGCGGTCAGGCGTCATCAGGAGCCCTGCTTTCTTGTAATGTACGAGGTAGGTGTTCCCCAGCAACCAGACCACTTTCTTGACATTACTAAACAATTGCCCAAGAAACAGGAGGCGTTGAGGCATCTATGTCCACACTCAGATCGAAGTGAAAGTGCGGAAGTAGTTGTGGCATTGAACAAAATACGCGGCTATACTATGGGAAACGGTATTGAAGTGGCAGAAGCTTTCAAAGTAATCCAAAATAACGAGTTATTAAATCCCCCCTGCAAAATCAACCTTTACTCCGAGCAGATTCCAAATAGCAAGCCTGCCGGTTCCTTGGTCTCAATCATCATCCGCACGACTAACCGTGTCGAATTAGCTGATGCGCTGTCATCGGTTGCCACCCAGACTTACCGCCACATTGAGGTCATTCTGGTCGATGTGGAGGGCCGGGGTGAGTTGCCTGAGAGTGGCTGGTGCGGACAGTTTCCGGTGCGTTTGGCTTCCACGGGAAGCCATTTAGATCGTGGATCGGCCTGTAATGTAGGTCTAAATGCGGCAAGCGGCGATTATGTGGCCTTTCTGGACGATGACGATTGGCTACTCCCGGATCATGTTGCCTCCCTAGTTGCGGTCTTGCAGGCTTCTCCCGATGACAAGGCGGCTTATGCTGGTGTGATTTGTCGTGGCGAAATAGGCGATGGTCGATGGGAAACGATTCGCACTTATAACGACCCCTACGATCCCACCCGCCTCCTCCTTGAAAATTACTTGCCCATGCATGCGGTCATGTTTGCCCGATCATTGCTGGAAAATGGATTGTGCTTTGATGAATCGCTGGTTGTGTACGAGGACTGGGATTTCTGGATAGAACTGAGCCTTTGTACAAACTTCATTCATGTGGACCGGGTCACGGCAGTCTATCGTATCTCCAGGACCAGCGGATCTGCCGTTCGTGAAGGGGAGGAATCGGCCCTGCAGGGATTGCAAGCGCTATTGGAAAAATGGCGGCCAAGATGGTCACTGGATCAACTGACCGCCATTTCGCTTTATCCAAACCTGCAGCTACGCCTGGCTAGGGCCGCGGCGGAACAAGAGCGAACCGAGGCTGAACTGGGGCGAGCAAAGGCGGAACAGGACCGAGCAAAGGCGGAACAGGACCGAGCTAAGGCGGAGAAGGAATTAATTAAGTCCAAACGAAAACTGATGCGGATTGATAATGAGCGTAAAGCGGCGGAGAGAGGGCTTGGGGCGTATGAAAAAGAATGGTTTCAAGCTCAATATAAGTTAAGGGTTACCGAGGAAGATGTTACGGAAATTAACAAGGGCATCGCCAAGCGGGACGCCAAGATTAACGAATTGGCTGTAACAAATGCTAACCTATATTTCAAAAACGCGGAACTCCAACGGGAAGCCCGGGAAGCCCGGGATGCGAAGGACAAGCTGAAGGAGCAACAAAGTCTTATTAACGAATTGACTGTAACAAATGCCGCCCTATATTTCAAAAACGCAGAACTCCTGCGGGAAGCCCAGGAGGCGAAGGACAAGCTGAAGGAGCAACAAAGTCTTTATTCATCGCTAGGGATAACACTCAAGAAGACCAGGCAGAATGCAGCGCACTTGACGCATTTGATTGCATCACTGGGTACAAGGCTAACCGTCATCCAGGATAGCCCCGCATGGTCGCTAACCCGCGCGGTTCATCAACTAGTGGAACGTTTCCCGGGGCCTGCTAATGTCTTGATCAAAGTTCTTCAATACACCTGGTGGCTCGGGACGTTGAGTCTGACTTCCAAAATGGCGGAGCGGAGAATAGAGGACCAAATACTTGGATCGGGATTATTCGATGCTCGCTGGTACCTTGAGCAATATCCAGAAGTCACTTTGACAGGGTGCCGGCCTACTTATCACTGGGTAAATCAGGGTTGGATAGAGGGACTTAATCCCCATCCTGCCTTTGATACAACCTGGTATTTGTCAGAATTAAATGAGAAACTTTCAGACAAAAACAACCCATTACTGCACTACTTGACCCAAGGCGCACGGATAGGAATTTCTCCCCACCCCCTTTTTGACCGGGCCTGGTATCTCAGGCAATGCCCGGAAATCGCGGATAAGGATATCAATCCTCTCCTGCATTTCCTAAGTCATAGTCCGAAGGCTATGCTATCACCCCACCCCTTATTCGATAGCTCTTGGTATTTAGGACAAAATCCGGATGTCGGCGAGAATGGGATCAATCCATTACTGCATTATCTGGTCAGTGGCTCAAGGGAAGGCAGATCCCCCCACTTCTTGTTCAAGATCGACTGGTATCTGAGACAATATCCGGATGTGGCCGAACTGGGTATGGATCCCCTGCGACATTACCTGGCCCAAGGGGGTCTGGAAGGTCGTTCGCCACACCCCTTGTTCGATGGTGCCTGGTATCTGCGGGAGTATCCGGAGATCTATGAACAGCATTTGAATCCACTGGTGGATTTTGTGGTCAAGGGCGCTTGGGAGGGCCGCAATCCGAATCCCTGGTTTGATACAAACTGGTATATCCAACGATATCCGGAAGTAATTCTGCGAGGAATCAATCCGTTACGACATTATATTGAGTTTGCGCGCAAGCTGTCACTCAATCCCGGACCTGCCTTTGATGGTGATTGGTATCTGCGGGAATACCCGGACGTGGACGCCTCTGGCATCAATCCCTTGGAGCATTTTGTACTGCGGGGGCTTGGGGAGGGGCGTAGTCCCGTACCCAAGCCAAAGCCCCTGGCCAGCGTGGCGGCTCAGACCCAAATTGTTGGCCAAGGATGCAGTGCCCTCTCCTCCGGCACGGACTTCGAGGAACCGGTCCCCGAGGACCCCGCCACTTTGAGTGCCGCCGAGGTACCCCTACGCGCCCTGGCCTTTTACCTGCCCCAATTCCACCCCATTCCTGAAAACGACCGCTGGTGGGGCCCGGGCTTCACCGAGTGGACCAATGTCACCAAGGCCCACCCCCAATTTCTCGGCCACCACCAGCCGCGCTTGCCGGGTGCCCTCGGCTTTTACGACCTGCGGTTAGTGGACATCCAGCGCGAGCAGATCCGCCTCGCCCACAAATACGGCCTGTACGGCTTCTGTTACCACTACTACTGGTTTGGCGGCCACCGCCTCCTCGAACGGCCCCTGCGCCAGGTCCTCGCCGACCCCAGCCTCGACCTGCCCTTCTGCCTCTGCTGGGCCAACGAAAACTGGACCCGTCGCTGGGACGGCCAGGAACAGGAGATCCTCATCGGCCAGCAGCACTCCCCGGAAGACGACCTCGCCTTCATCGCCGAGCTGGAACCCCTGTTTCGCGACCCCCGCTACATCCGCGTCGACGGCAAACCCCTGCTGCTCATCTACCGGCCCCAGCTCCTCCCCGACCCCGCCGCCACCGTCGCCCGCTGGCGCCAGCACGTTCAGTCCCAAGAACTGCCCGGCCTCTTTCTCGCCGCCGTCCAGAGTTTCAGCGACGCCATCGACACTGACGACACGCTGTTTGATGCCCTGGTCGAATTCCCCCCCCACACCGTCCCCCGCATCGATATCGGTGATCGTTATCAGATGCTCAACCCACGCTTTCGCGGCGAGATCCTCGACTACGAGGCTTGCGTCGACGCCGCCGAGGCCCAAGTCCATCAGCTTAGCGATAAAGTCGTCTTCCCCGGCGTCATGGCCGCTTGGGACAACACCCCCCGGCGCCGCGACCTCGCCACCATCTTCGCCAATGCCAGCCCCCAGGCCTATGGCCGCTGGCTCACCGCCGCCTGCCGCCGCGCCCTGACCGTCCCGGCCCTGGACCACCGCCTGGTCTTCATCAACGCCTGGAACGAATGGGCCGAAGGCAGCTACCTCGAACCCGACCAGCGCTACGGCTATGCCTACCTGCAAGCCACGCGCGACGTCCTGCTCGATGCCGCCCAGGGCTTCCCGGCCGCCAACGCCGCCGCGGTGGCTCGCCACCTCCAGGCCGCCGCCAGCCCCCAACTCCTCTTCGTCGGCCACGACGCCCACCGCCATGGCGCCCAACTGCTGACCCTGCACCTGCTGCGCCTCTTTGCGCGGCGCTTCGGCTATCGCCCCCGCCTCTGGCTCCTCGGCGATGGCGCCCTCCGCCCCGACTACGAGGCCGTCGCCGAGGTCCGCCTGATCGAGGACGGCACCGACCGCCTCGAAGAGGTGGCCAGCCGGCTGCGCGCCCACGGCATTACCGGTGCCATCGTCAACACCGTGGTCAGCGCCGCCGTCCTGCCGGCCTTGGCCACCGCTGGCCTGCGCACCCTGGCCTTGATCCATGAAATGCCCAAGCTCATCTACGAGCGTGGTCTGGAGGCCAATGCCCAGGCCGTCGTCACCCATGCCGACCACGCCATCTTCGCCACCGCTACCGTTCTCGACGCCTTCCGCACCGTCGCCCCCATCGCCCTCGAGCGAGCATTAGTGTTGCCCCAGGGCCTCTACCAGACCCTGACGGCTCCCACCGACGCCCGCGCCCAGGTCGCCCAGGAATTGGGCTTGCCACCCGACGCCATCCTGGTCATCAATGTCGGCTATGGTGACGCCCGCAAGGGCATCGACCTCTTCCTGGACGCCGCGCGCCTGACGGTCGCCGCGGACGCGCGCTTTCATTTCCTGTGGCTCGGCCAGATCGAAGCCAGCTTCGTGGCCCGCCTGGAGCGGGATCGCCAGAGCCCACCCCTCGCCGGCCATCTGCACCAGGTACCCTTCACGGCCGACGTCGGCCGCTATTACCAGGCCGCCGATCTCTTCTTGCTCAGTTCTCGGGAAGACCCCTTTCCCTCGGTGGTGCTCGAGGCCCTCGCCTGCGGTCTGCCCGTCGTCGCCTTTGCGGACAGTGGCGGCCATTGTGAGTTGCTGGCCGATGAGCCCCATAACGGCGCCCTGGTGGCGCTGGGCCAGGTCGCCGCCCTGGCGCAGAGCCTGCGCGACCAGGCCGCCCTCGAGGCCCAGGAACCTGAGCGGCGCCCGCGCCGCGCCGCCGCCGCCCGGGCCCGCTTCGACTTCGTCGCTTATGGCTGGGCGTTGCTGCGGCAACTCGATCCCCAGCTGCAACGCGTCTCCGTGGTCGTCCCCAACTACAACTATGCCCACTACCTGCGGGCGCGGCTTGAATCCATCTTCGGCCAATCCTATCCGGTCTTCGAGATCCTCGTCCTCGACGATGCCTCCACCGACACCAGCCTCCAGGTCCTGGAGACTTGCCGCCGCGACTGGGAGCGCGACCTCACCCTCGTCACCAACGACCACAACTCGGGTTCGGTCTTCGCCCAGTGGCGCCTGGGTATCGCCCGCGCTCAGGGCGATCTGGTGTGGCTCGCCGAGGCCGACGATCTGGCCAGCCCCGACTTCCTCGCCAGCCTCGCCCCGTGCTTCGCCATCCGGCCGCACCTGGCCTTTGCCTTCTGCGACTCCGCTCAGATCGACGGCAAGGGCCGGCACCTGGGCGAGAGCTACGCGGCCTATTGCAATGAATTCAGCGATCTGGACTACCGGCAGAATTTTCGCGTCCCCGGCGCGGACTTCCTGGCGCAAGGACTGGGGGTCCGTAATACCGTGCTCAATGTCAGTGGCGTCCTCTTCCGGCGCAGCGCCCTCCAGGCGGCCCTGGCGCGGGTGGGACCGGCCCTGAGCGACTGGCGCATTGCTGGCGACTGGCGCCTCTATGCCGAACTGTGCCGCCCTGGGGGCGAGGTCCAATATCTCGCCCGCCCACTTAACCAGCACCGCCGCCACGCCGCGAGCGTGGTGGGGGCCAACCGCCTCGACCAGCACCTCGCGGAAATCACCGCCATGCACACGGAACTGGGTCCCGACCTGGCGACGGTACCCGGCCTGGCGCAGCGCCAGCGAGACTATTTGGAGAGCTTGCGAAGGCAGTGAGGCCACTCCACCCTGCCAAGGGCCGCGCAAGCGCGAGCATGGCAAGGCACTCGCCTTCAGGGTATCCTTATGGGCTGTAGAACAACTCTAGGATAGGGTCTTTTCATGGGACTTGCCCGCTACGCCCTGCTCTCTCCCGAGTTGCTGATCCAATTGCGCTACCGGTTGACGGCGGAGAATTTCCGCAAGGCCTCGGCCGATCTGGTCGCGGGCTGGCGACGATGGGCGGTGTGGGGAACCCTGGGGCTGCGCGAGATTCGCGAGCGCCAGCGCGGTTCCCGGTTGGGTTCCTTCTGGTCCCTGATCCCCTTGGGGGCCATGCTGTGCCTGTTCGGCATCATTTATGGCACCGTTCTCGGTCGGAACCTGGCGGATTATCTGCCTTACCTGGCCGCCAGTCTCCTGGTCTGGAACCTGATCTCCGGCCTGCTGCTAGACGCGCAACGCGCCTTCATGATGGCCGATGGGTCGGGGAAGCGACTGCGGGCCCCTATGTCGATCCCGGTGTACCGTATCGCCTGGGTCAACCTCATCATCCTGGGCTATAACCTGCCGCTGTTCCTGCTGGTTTCTTTCTGGTTCGGAAGGAATCCGGGCTGGGGTTTGGTGATAGCGCTTCCAGCCCTGCTCGCCCTATTACTGAACGGTATCTGGTTGAGTCTTCTGGTGGGGATTATTAGCGTGCGATTCCTGGGCCTGACCCGGCTCCTGACGCGCCTGATGCCAGTTCTGTTTCTGATGACACCAATCCTCTGGGAAAAGGAGATGCTGGCCGGATGGGCCGCAATTGCGGAGGCCAACCCCCTCTATTACCTGATCGAGCTCCTGCGCGCGCCCCTGCTGGGTCAGTTCCCCTCATTGCCGGTTCTGATTGGGATAGCCCTGATCACGTTGTTTGGCTGGGGCGTGACCCTCTTTGTCTATACGGCGGTTTACTGGCGCCTCCCCTATTGGTCCCGGGCCTCGTCGGAGTATTTCACCTCTCCCGACCCTGGCCAGGAGGTCATGGACCCCATCCCCGCCCCAGTTCCGAATTCCGACCAGGTCCCCGAGACGACGGCCCTCCTTGACGCTGCGAGCCTCCCCCTACGCGCCCTGGCCTTTTACCTGCCCCAATTCCACCCCATTCCTGAAAACGACCGCTGGTGGGGCCCGGGCTTCACCGAGTGGACCAATGTCACCAAGGCCCACCCCCAATTTCTCGGCCACCACCAGCCGCGCTTGCCGGGTGCCCTCGGCTTTTACGACCTGCGGTTAGTGGACATCCAGCGCGAGCAGATCCGCCTCGCCCACAAATACGGCCTGTACGGCTTCTGTTACCACTACTACTGGTTTGGCGGCCACCGCCTCCTCGAACGGCCCCTGCGCCAGGTCCTCGCCGACCCCAGCCTCGACCTGCCCTTCTGCCTCTGCTGGGCCAACGAAAACTGGACCCGTCGCTGGGACGGCCAGGAACAGGAGATCCTCATCGGCCAGCAGCACTCCCCGGAAGACGACCTCGCCTTCATCGCCGAGCTGGAACCCCTGTTTCGCGACCCCCGCTACATCCGCGTCGACGGCAAACCCCTGCTGCTCATCTACCGGCCCCAGCTCCTCCCCGACCCCGCCGCCACCGTCGCCCGCTGGCGCCAGCACGTTCAGTCCCAAGAACTGCCCGGCCTCTTTCTCGCCGCCGTCCAGAGTTTCAGCGACGCCATCGACACTGACGACACGCTGTTTGATGCCCTGGTCGAATTCCCCCCCCACACCGTCCCCCGCATCGATATCGGTGATCGTTATCAGATGCTCAACCCACGCTTTCGCGGCGAGATCCTCGACTACGAGGCTTGCGTCGACGCCGCCGAGGCCCAAGTCCATCAGCTTAGCGATAAAGTCGTCTTCCCCGGCGTCATGGCCGCTTGGGACAACACCCCCCGGCGCCGCGACCTCGCCACCATCTTCGCCAATGCCAGCCCCCAGGCCTATGGCCGCTGGCTCACCGCCGCCTGCCGCCGCGCCCTGACCGTCCCGGCCCTGGACCACCGCCTGGTCTTCATCAACGCCTGGAACGAATGGGCCGAAGGCAGCTACCTCGAACCCGACCAGCGCTACGGCTATGCCTACCTGCAAGCCACGCGCGACGTCCTGCTCGATGCCGCCCAGGGCTTCCCGGCCGCCAACGCCGCCGCGGTGGCTCGCCACCTCCAGGCCGCCGCCAGCCCCCAACTCCTCTTCGTCGGCCACGACGCCCACCGCCATGGCGCCCAACTGCTGACCCTGCACCTGCTGCGCCTCTTTGCGCGGCGCTTCGGCTATCGCCCCCGCCTCTGGCTCCTCGGCGATGGCGCCCTCCGCCCCGACTACGAGGCCGTCGCCGAGGTCCGCCTGATCGAGGACGGCACCGACCGCCTCGAAGAGGTGGCCAGCCGGCTGCGCGCCCACGGCATTACCGGTGCCATCGTCAACACCGTGGTCAGCGCCGCCGTCCTGCCGGCCTTGGCCACCGCTGGCCTGCGCACCCTGGCCTTGATCCATGAAATGCCCAAGCTCATCTACGAGCGTGGTCTGGAGGCCAATGCCCAGGCCGTCGTCACCCATGCCGACCACGCCATCTTCGCCACCGCTACCGTTCTCGACGCCTTCCGCACCGTCGCCCCCATCGCCCTCGAGCGAGCATTAGTGTTGCCCCAGGGCCTCTACCAGACCCTGACGGCTCCCACCGACGCCCGCGCCCAGGTCGCCCAGGAATTGGGCTTGCCACCCGACGCCATCCTGGTCATCAATGTCGGCTATGGTGACGCCCGCAAGGGCATCGACCTCTTCCTGGACGCCGCGCGCCTGACGGTCGCCGCGGACGCGCGCTTTCATTTCCTGTGGCTCGGCCAGATCGAAGCCAGCTTCGTGGCCCGCCTGGAGCGGGATCGCCAGAGCCCACCCCTCGCCGGCCATCTGCACCAGGTACCCTTCACGGCCGACGTCGGCCGCTATTACCAGGCCGCCGATCTCTTCTTGCTCAGTTCTCGGGAAGACCCCTTTCCCTCGGTGGTGCTCGAGGCCCTCGCCTGCGGTCTGCCCGTCGTCGCCTTTGCGGACAGTGGCGGCCATTGTGAGTTGCTGGCCGATGAGCCCCATAACGGCGCCCTGGTGGCGCTGGGCCAGGTCGCCGCCCTGGCGCAGAGCCTGCGCGACCAGGCCGCCCTCGAGGCCCAGGAACCTGAGCGGCGCCCGCGCCGCGCCGCCGCCGCCCGGGCCCGCTTCGACTTCGTCGCTTATGGCTGGGCGTTGCTGCGGCAACTCGATCCCCAGCTGCAACGCGTCTCCGTGGTCGTCCCCAACTACAACTATGCCCACTACCTGCGGGCGCGGCTTGAATCCATCTTCGGCCAATCCTATCCGGTCTTCGAGATCCTCGTCCTCGACGATGCCTCCACCGACACCAGCCTCCAGGTCCTGGAGACTTGCCGCCGCGACTGGGAGCGCGACCTCACCCTCGTCACCAACGACCACAACTCGGGTTCGGTCTTCGCCCAGTGGCGCCTGGGTATCGCCCGCGCTCAGGGCGATCTGGTGTGGCTCGCCGAGGCCGACGATCTGGCCAGCCCCGACTTCCTCGCCAGCCTCGCCCCGTGCTTCGCCATCCGGCCGCACCTGGCCTTTGCCTTCTGCGACTCCGCTCAGATCGACGGCAAGGGCCGGCACCTGGGCGAGAGCTACGCGGCCTATTGCAATGAATTCAGCGATCTGGACTACCGGCAGAATTTTCGCGTCCCCGGCGCGGACTTCCTGGCGCAAGGACTGGGGGTCCGTAATACCGTGCTCAATGTCAGTGGCGTCCTCTTCCGGCGCAGCGCCCTCCAGGCGGCCCTGGCGCGGGTGGGACCGGCCCTGAGCGACTGGCGCATTGCTGGCGACTGGCGCCTCTATGCCGAACTGTGCCGCCCTGGGGGCGAGGTCCAATATCTCGCCCGCCCACTTAACCAGCACCGCCGCCACGCCGCGAGCGTGGTGGGGGCCAACCGCCTCGACCAGCACCTCGCGGAAATCACCGCCATGCACACGGAACTGGGTCCCGACCTGGCGACGGTACCCGGCCTGGCGCAGCGCCAGCGAGACTATTTGGAGAGCTTGCGAAGGCAGGCGCGGAGAGAGGCTAAAAATGCCGGTTCCTGACGAGACAGTTATCCTGAAAGAACAACGTCTCATGCCTTATATGTGATTGACTCTATGGATATTTCCGCCACTTCTCCACCCGTCGTCGGCCTGGTCGCGCAACTCGCCCATGGATTGACGAAAAGAAATTTTCTCAAGGCGCTAGACGACATCGTCGGGGGTTGGCATCGTCGGGCCCTGTGGGAAAACATGGGCATGCAGGAGATTCGACAGCGTTATCGTCGCTCCCGGATAGGCCCCTTTTGGTTGACCATTTCCATGGGCATCATGGTCTTGGCCCTGGGTACCCTCTACGGCGGTATCTTTGGTCAAGAAATGTCGGAGTATCTGCCTTTTCTGGCCGCTGGCTTCGTGATCTGGGGCCTGATTTCCGGGATGCTGCTGGATGGCGTGCGGGCTTTCATCCAAGGAGAGGGTTTGATCAAGCAATTACCCGCTCCTCTCTCCATCTATGTCTATCGGGGAGTCTGGACTAACCTGATCATCTTCGCCCACAACGTGGCCATTTTCTTTCTGGTATCGCTCTGGTATGGGAAATATCCCAACTGGAATCTGATCCTAGTGGTTCCGGGGGTTCTATTAATCCTCCTCAATGGCGTCTGGATTGGTTTACTGCTGGGATTGTTGAGCGCGCGGTTTCGGGACATACCCCAAATTGTCGCCAGCGTCGTTCAAGTCATGTTTTTTATTACGCCGGTTTTGTGGAGACAGGAGATGTTGCCGAGTCGGGCCTTGATCCTGGATGCCAACCCCTTTTACTATCTGGTGGAAATAGTACGGGCCCCCTTGATGGGCGTTCCGCCCTCGACTCAAATCATCATCGGCACCCTCCTCATCACCCTCGCGGGTTGGGTCCTCGCACTCCTTTTTTATACGGCATTACGTTGGCGCTTGCCGTATTGGGTATAGGAAACCAGCCATGGCATTCATTGAACTCAAGAGCGTTTCTGTTTTATTTCCCATTTACGATTCGAGTACGCGTTCACTCAAGAATCGCATTCTGCCAGCGGGTCTGGGTGGGCGCATCGGCTCGAGCGATGGCCATGCCTCTGTCGTGGAGGCCCTCACTGACGTAAGCCTGAAATTCGAACATGGTGATCGGGTTGGGCTCGTGGGCCATAACGGCGCTGGCAAGACCACGCTGCTTCGCTTGTTGGCGGGTCTCTATGAGCCCTGTATGGGCGAGGCGGTCATTCAGGGCCATATCGCGCCTCTCTTTGACATCTCCCTGGGCATGGATCCGGAAGCAACGGGATACGATAATATTTTTTTGCGGGGACTATTTTTAGGGCTGACCCACAAGGAAGTCATGGCGCGTATGGATGATATAGCCGCCTTCACCGATCTGGGAGAGTTCCTGAATCTGCCGATACGCACCTATTCCGCCGGTATGCGGATGAGGCTGGCTTTCGCCGTCTCCACCTCCATAAAGCCGGATATTCTCCTTCTGGATGAAGGTATTGGGGCCGGGGATGCTGCCTTTATGGAGAAGGCGGAAAAGCGCCTGGCGGGCTTTACCGCTCAGGCGGGCATCATTGTCCTGGCTTCACACTCGGATGGCTTGATCCAGAAAATGTGTAATACCGCCGTCCTGATGAATCGTGGCCAGGTAGTAGCAACGGGTGACGTGGAGACCGTCCTTAAAATTTACAATGATAAAATCAGGGCCGCCAGTAACCAGGCGAATCCAGAATCCAACGAGGACACTGAAAACGCCCAGTTAGCCTTGGACTTAGGTCCTAGCGGGGCCGAGACCGCCGCGCCAGAAGGCGCCGATAGTCTCTTACCATAAGGGGTATCCCCGCGCTCAGCCTGTGATGGGATTGGAAACCCAATTCCTGACGAATCCTCTCTGAACTGAACCAGGCATTGCCCGTGAGTTTACTCAGGCCGGCACGCGTCAAGGGCATGGCGCGGCCTGTCAACCTCTCCCCCAGGCTGCCCAGGCTGGCCGCGAACCAGAGCACCCATAAGGGAATGGCCCAGCGCGGTAGGGGCAGCCCCAGGGCGAGTCGGATTTGCTCGTAAAGCCACCGGGTAGCATAGTGCTCCCCATCGGTGACCAGGAAGATTTGCCCGACGGCCCGCGGGTGCCAAGCCGCGAGCAGGGCGGCACGGATGGCGTCCTCCACATGGATCGCCGAGCGCCGATTGTCGATGGGGGGCCAGGGGGGGAAGCGATGGCGCGCCACCGCATCGATCATCCGGGCGATATTGCCTTGCCCCGCCAGCCCATAGACCATGGGCAGGCGCAGTACGCAGGTCCGAAGCCCACCGGTTCTGTCCGAGCTTAGTACCTGTCTTTCGGCCTCCAGTTTGGCGCGTCCATAGAGGCTGTCGGGAAGGGGCGTTGTCTGCTCGTCCGCCGGTTGCGGGCCCGCCCCCGCGGCGTCACCCATCACCTTGATACTGCTGAGATAGACGAGTCGGCGGATGCCGCCGCTCAGGACGGCCGCCGCGACCAGGTTGCGTGTGCCTTCGGCGCTGACCGTCCAGTGGGCGGGTGCCTCGTAGATGTCGGCCTCATCCGGGCCCGGGGAGTAGCTGGCGAGGTGAAAGACGCAGTCGATCCCCACCAGGGCGGCGGCCAGACTCGCTGCGTCACCGAGATCGCCCGTGCGACAAGTGACCGGAGCCCCAGGCCAGAGAGTCCGCGCCTTCTCGGGAGCACGGGTCAGGACAGTGACCCGCGCCCCCTCGCCCAGCAAGGCCTGGACGAGATGGCGGCCCACCTTGCCCGTGGCCCCCGTGACCAGGACGGGCAAGTCCTGGAAGGGGGCGTTTTCTGGGATGTTATGGGTCATCCTTGCCTCGGTAGCCGCAGGAACCGGCGGCCACCCTCAAGGAGGGAAAAGACGGCAAAGTGTACCCAAATTCCCAGCAGAATCAGCAGGCTGAAGGGCAGTGGGTAATCCCGAAACTGAAATTTGCGGAAAAAGCGCGCCATGCCCTTGTGCTTGTGCCACTCCACGGCGAAGGGTCGGTCCAAGCCGCAGGCCCCCTGATGGTGGCGAACCTCGGCGGTGGGCACCAGGTAGATGGGCCAGCCGGCGTTGCGAAAGCGTACAAACCAGTCCAGGTCCTCGCAATGGAGGAAATAGCCCTCGTCAAGGGGGCCGACCTCCTCTAGGGCCCGTCGTCGGACGAGCATCAGGGAGCCGGAGATGGCATCCACCATCAGCGGGCGAGTCGGCAGGGGGGCGTGCATTAAATTCAGCCGCTTGCCGGCGAGCAGGTTAGGCCAGAGGCGATCGAGATGGAGAAAGCGCACCAGCCCCACCCAGGGGTCCGGAATGCGGCGCCGCGATGCCTGCTGTTCGCTGCCGTCCGGGTTGCGCACGATGGTCCCCGCCATGCCCGCGTCGGGTGTGGCCGCCATGAAATCGATGAGTCGGGTCAGCGACTCCGGGCCGACAATGCAGTCCGGGTTCAGGAACAGCAGATAGGGTGCCCTCGTCAGGGGAAGTGCCCGGTTATGGCCACCGGCGAAGCCGAGATTGGCGCCATTGTGCAGTACCCACAGGCGGGGATCATCGCCATGCCGGGCCTCCAGTTTCTCCAGGCTGCCGTCCGCCGAACCGTTGTCGCTGACGATGATCTCCAACGGCAGGGCGTTGGCCAGAACGGCGGTCACCGCCTCGCTCAGCAGGTCGCCGGCATTGTAGTTGACGACTAAGACACTCAAAACCGGTGCTGGCGGCCGCTCCGGTGTGGCTGGCTTGGCTTCCTCGCTTAGCGGCATGCTTTATCCTAAAAACGGCAGTTAGCACCCAACGCCAGCTCGTTACGAGCTGACGGAGCGGGAGCCAATGGTTGCGGAATGGTAGCGGAAACTGGCTATGCCGGTGCAGGCAAGGGGGCGGGGGGCTGCAAT
>WBZT01001974.1_pt1 | contig 14613 bp, 11 predicted proteins | sample 5204241 | NCBI WGS metagenome assembly WBZT01 (sample SAMN12344358, study PRJNA552823) | activated sludge metagenome | biome: Activated sludge suspended growth; feature: Nitrification reactor; material: Wastewater; isolation source: activated sludge from nitrification reactor of wastewater... | reverse complement strand
GACGAGCTAGTTCTTGCCACCGTAGCCGTCGTCGACGAACTCCTTCGCGTTCGCGTCTTCCTTCCACGTGCCGCCGTCGATCACGAACTTGTACGCGTAGCGGCCGGGGGCGAGCTTCTTCTCGAGCACCCACGCGCCGTCGGCGCCCTTCTTCATCGCGTCGGCGGACGTGCTCCAGCTGTTGAACTCGCCGGCGACGTTGACCGAGTTGCCCGCGCCGGTGTAGCGGAACACCGCGCCGTCGGCGGTCCCGATCGAGCCCTTGCCGCCGGCCGAAGGCGCCGCCGCGGCCGCGGGGGCTGCCGCAGCGCCGATCACGACGACGGAGTTCTTGCCGCCGTAGCCGTCGTCCAAGCTCGTCGTCGCCGTCGGGTCTTCCTTCCACGTGCCGCCGTCGATCACGAACTTGTACTGGTAGCGGCCGGGGGCGAGCTTCTTCTCGAGCTTCCACGAGCCGTCGCCCTGCTTCACGAGCGGGTCGGACGACGCGTTCCAGCTGTTGAACTCGCCGGCGACGGCGACCGAGGCGCCCTCGCCCTTCCACACGAACACCGCCGCGTCCGCGCTGGCCTGCGTGCCGCCGCCCTTGGCGGGCGCCGCGGCCACGGCGGGAGCGGCGGACGAGCCGGAGCTCAGGCCGGCCCACTCGTCGGGAACGACGCCGCCGCGCCAGCCGCCGGCGCAGCCGGCGAGCATCGGCACGAGCACGAGCATCACGAGGGAACGCATGAAGAGCTTCATGGGGTCATCTCCCGAGGGCGCTCGCGGCGAGCGCCGGAACGGCGTGATCGAACGAGACCGAGAACGTCTGGCGCCGCTCGTCGAGCCGGAACTTGTAGACGCCGGTGGTGGGGAAGGTCATCACGATGTCGGTGGCGCTGCCGCTGCCGAACACGGCGCGGTGGTCCGTGACCGGCGCGGTCAGCGTGCCGCCGGACGGATTGCCCCAGCCGGTGATGTTCGTCACGACGGTGGGGAAGAGCGTCGCGAACTTGAAGTGGTACGTGCCCGCGGTGATCGGCAGCGCCTCGTAGTCGAGGTTCGGGTAGTCCCAGACGCCGAGCGCCGAGCTGTAGAGCTCGGTCACGTCGATCGGGAACATGTACTCGACGAGGTCGGCGATCCGGAAGCCCGGCATCGTGCCGATGATCTCCATGCCCGAGGCCGTGACGGCCGGGTTCACGTGCAGCGTGATGTTGCCCGCGTCGACCGTGGACTCGTTCACGTGGATGCCGTTGGCGGCCGCGTTGTAGAAGACGGTCGAGCGGACGAGCACGCGGTAGTCGGCGCTCGGCGGAAGGCCGGGGAACTCGAACCAGCGCGAGTCGGGCGGCAGCGAGTCCACCGCCACGAGCACGGTGTCGGGCTGGTAGCGCCACAGCTCGACGCGAGTCGGCGGATACGGCGCCGTCGAGAGGTCGGGCGTGTTGACCGGGTCGAAGAAGAGCATGCCGACCACGCGGCCGCTCCACTGCGCGGGCGCGGGCCGGTAGCCCGTGGGCGCGAGCAGCGTGCCGGGACGATTGCGGCTGCAGCCGGCGATGGCGGCCACGACGAGCGCCGCGAGCGCGAGGGCGAGGAAGAGTCGGGTGCGGTTCATCGGACGTCGAGCAGGGAATTGAACCCACCGTAGCCGTCGTCGGTGCGGTTCGGGTTGTTGGGATCTTCCTTCCACGTGCCGCGATCGATCACGAACTTGTACTGGTAGCGCCCCGGCGGAAGCTTCTCGGTGCGCACCCAGATGCCGTTGCCCTCGACGTCCTTCATCTCGCCGATGAGGAAGCTGCCGCTCTGCGCCTGCCCGTTGAGCCAATTGTTCTCGGGCCAGTTGCCGGCGAGCTGGACGACGCGCGCCGACGGCGCGTTGAAGCGGAACACCACGCCCTCCGCCGTCTGCGTCGGCGGCGGCAGGCGGCGCTTGATGAAGTTGAGCGTGCTGCAGCCCGCGAGGGCGATCGCGGCGACCGCGAAGGTGCTGAGGAGCAGGAGACGACTGCGTCGCATGTGAGGATTCCTCCCGCCGCCTAGAAGCGGACCACGGCCTCGAACTGGATGCGGTTCAGGCGCTGCAGACGGCTTTCGGCCGCGGCGATCTGCGGAGCCAGGCTCATGTAGTTGCTCTCCGCGATGTAGCCGTTCGCGTTCAGCTGCGCGAGGTAGCTCTCGCGGCCGACGTACGCGAACTCGTTCGTCACCGGGTCGAGCGCCGTCGGGTCGACTCCGAAGCCCACGGCGACGCGGATGTCGTCCGAGAACTTGTAGGTGAGCTCGGAGAACTGGCTCAGGTATCCACTCGCCAGGCCCAGCACCGGCGCGTCGTACTTCGCCCACCGCGTGTCGTTCTCGAAGCGCAGGCGCGGCGTGACGTCGGCGCCGAGCTGGAAGATCGATTCCGAGTAGCGCGGCTGCTTGAGCGCGAGGTGCTTGAAGCCGGGAGGCGTGCCGGTGAAGGTGCCCTTCCAGCGGAAGACGACGTTGCGCGCGGCGCGGATCGGCACCTCGATCGCCGGACGCAGGCGGTAGACGTGCGAGTAGCCGAGCGACGTGAGGCGGTCGAGACCGACGACCTGTCCGTTCTGCTCGAGCCAGAAGTTCCCGGTGGGGAACCACATCTGATACTGCCACGAGGTCATCGGGTCGTAATCGAAGTGCGTGAACTCGGCATCGACCACGGTCTTCACCTCGCGGCCGAGGTAGTAGCGCCAGTTGCGGTCCCAGCGCAGGCGCAGCTCGTCCATCGTGTTGTCGAGCATCTTCGGATCGAGCGTGACGCCGCGCAGGAACTGCACGTTCTCGAACTGCTGGACGTCGAGGTTGGTCGACGCGGGCGGTCCGACCGGCGGCTGGAACCACGACGGGTAGCGGTGCGACTGGTGCTCGTATTCGGCATGCAGGCCGACGTCGCTCTGCGCGAACACCCAGTCGGCGCCGACGATGAAGCGGCCGCTCTCGTCGATGTTGTAGTGCTGGCCGATCGGCGGGTTCGCGTCGTAGGTCAGCGTGGCCGCCGACGGATTCGCCGCGTTCATCGAGGTGACCTTGAAGTGCGCGAGGCTCGCGCGGTCCATCAGGTCGAGCCGGCGGGCGCCCTGCAGGTATTCCGCGTGCACCGACCAGTTCGGGCGCGGCGTCCAGCGCAGCTCACCGCCGCCGGCGAACCACTGCTGCTGGGTCTGGCCGAACGTGATCGTGCCGTTGCTGTCGTCGATCGCTTTCGCGAACACGATGCGGCCGAGGTGGTAGCCGCGGTTCGTGCGGCCCAGTACGCCGAGGCGCAGGCCGCCGGGGAGCATGCGGCGCACCGAGGCGGCGAACACGTTCGTCGCGCCGTCGCCGTAGCCGAAGCTCGCACCGCCGTCGCCGATGTCGGTCGCGGAGATCACCGAGACCTGGCCGGGGACCAGCACGAAGTCGTTCGACGGCGTGCGGGTGGTCTTCATCAGCTGCCAGGTGTGGTTGACGGCGTTGTTGTCGAAGTCGAAGACGCGGTTCGTGCCACGATTGACCTTGAAGTCGTCGAACACGTCGCCGTTGCCGGCGGGGAACTCCGTGCCTCCGGGTGTGCTGTTGTCCGAGTAGATCACCTGCGTCTCGAAGCCGTACTTGGGCGTGGCCACCATGAAGCCGTTCTGCTGGTAGCCGAACGGATGGTGGTAGACGCCGATGTTGCCGACGAGGTGGGCGGGATCGTCCCAGTCGGGGAGGGTCTCGGAGTCGAAGGCGAAGATGCGCAGGTCGCGCTGGTTGAACTCGATCGAGCCGCGCTTCCAGTTGAGGCGCGAGCGGTAGTCCTGCACGTCCTCCTTCTGCGGATCGATGTTGGTGAGAATGTTCGCCGTCATCAGGTCCGACACGCGGATGCCGAAGCCCAGGTCGATGTCGAAGAGCGGGCGGGACAGTTCGTAGCGCGAGCGGTTCGAGTCGAAGATCTCCTCGAACAGGCTGTGCGTGCGGCCGCCGATCGTGATCTTCGGGTTGTACGCCGTGTTCGACGTGGCGGTCTGCGCCTGCAGTCCGCCGTCGGCGCCGACCTTCAGGACGCTGTTTCCGTACTCACCCTTGGTGACCGGATTCTCCGGATCGGCGAACCACTGGCCGTCGACGACGAACTTGTAGGTCTGCTCGCCGGCGGGAAGGTTGATCACGACGTTCCAGACGCCCTTGTCGTCCTTCTTCATCGGATTGGCCGTCGCGGACCAGCTGTTGAACTCGCCGGCCCAACAGACGGTGGAGGCGTTCGGGTCGCGGTAGGTGAACTTGATGCCGCCCGCGACCTTCTCCGGCGCGGACCACGCGGCGCCCGCCGTCAGGACGAGCGCGGCGATCGAGACCACGAGCCCGAGGGCGCGTGAGAACGAGTTGAGGTGCGCGCTGGCCATCAGAAACTCCCCTTCAGGATGAACTTCACCATGTCTTTCTGGTCGGAACTGCCGTTCAGGTTGCCCTCGTCCACGGGCATCGATCCGCCGCCGATGTAGTCCGGGCCGTACTGCAGGTACATCTCGGTGTTGCCCGTCGGCCGGTACTGCAACTGCGTGAAGATGCCCTTGCGCAAGATGCTCGGGTCGTTGCCGAAGGCGTAGCGGTTGTAGATCTTCGTGCGCTGCGACAGGTTGAGCGAGGCCTCGAGAACGAAGAGTTCCTTCCTCGCGTTCGTGCCGATGTCGGTGACCTTGCTCTGGATCCGCATCCACGCGAGCCGGCTTTCGACCTGCAGCTCGTTGAACCACTGCAGGTGCGTCTCGCGGAACGTCGTCGCCACGCTGTCCCGCGTGCCGGGGCGGTAGATGTCGGTGCGCTTGTAGGCCGTCTTGCCCGTGAAGCCGTTCACGAACTCGATGTAGAGCTCGTTGTAGATCTGGCGCGTCTGCGGCCCCGTGGTCGCGTGCGGCCCGTACCAGAGCAGGTTGTTCGTGTACGTGATCGCGCGGTCGGGAAGCAGGTAGTAGCTGTTGATGAAGAAGCCGTTCTCGTCCTTGTTCGGGCCGCCGATCGAGTTCTGCCACTTGGGTCCGCGCGCCCACCAGCCGGGCGCCATCGACAGGAAGCCGGTGCGCGGGGTGCCGATGCGGATGCTCCGCACCTCGGCCTGCATCACCGCGTGGTCGGGAAGGCGGAAGCCGAGCGGGTTCTTGAACACGGTGAACACCGGGGCGCGCAGGTACTCGGGACGCCGTGCGTCGTCGCGGCTCTCGCCGTACTCGAGCGAGATGTCCGTGCCGCGCACGCGCAGGCGCGAGTCGAAGCCGAGCACCGCGTTCCACAGGTTCGCGCCGCCGAGGCTGTCGCGACGGCTCCAGCCCTCGAACCGGTTGTACGTCAGGCCGACGCGGAGCGCGTTGTCCTTGAGGAACTCGCGGCGCAGGCGGACGACGTACTCGTCGTCGGTGCGCAGCGTGTTCTGCGCGGCGATCGAGTCGACCGGGTAGTGGGGGAAGTTGCCGCTGTAGTTGGCGGGGTTGTAGCTGCCGCTCTGGTCCGCGACGATGAACGTGGCGTTCGTCTTGCCGAATCCCCACGTGTCGAGCCGGACGCCCTGCGCATCGCCGCGGCCGTTGACCCAGGGCACGAGGAACGTGTTGACCCAGAAGCGGTCCTGGCGCGAGAACACGTACGTGTCGAAGCCGCGCTTGCCCATCTCCTTGCGGAAGCGCAGGTGCCCTTCGCGGTACTGGAACTGCGGCGAGAGGTAGTCGTTGTCGCCCTGGCGATACGCCGCTTCGAACTTCACGAACGACTCGATCCCCGTGCGCGGCTGGGAAAAGAGCCGGAAGGACGCGCCGTTCCACGTGTCGTTGTTGTTCGAGTCGAACTGCCAGAGGTACGGGCGGTCGTTCTTGCGCAGGTCCAGCATCAACTGGTAGTCGCCCTCGAGCTTCGTCGCCGCGCGCACGGGAAGAACCCCGGCGGCCAGCGTCATCACCGCGAGCGCGATCACGGCACGGAACGTCGTGGGGCCGTTCATCGCTTGCCTCCCGGACCGAACGGGACCCGGAGCGACGCGCGGTACGTTGCGCCCAGGTCGTGGTTCGTCTCGGCGGCCGCGTCCACGAAGTAGCCCTTGTGGAAGACGCCGATGCCGCCGGTGAAGGAGAAGCCGCGCGGCGGCGTCTCCGAATAGATGTTGTAGTTGGGCGACTGCTGCGCCGCGTAGATCTTGCCGATGTCGCGCAGGCCCGAGCGCAGGGCGAAGACGTTGAAGAACACGATCTCGAGGCCCGCGCTCAACTGCGAGCCGCCGCCCGGCTGCTGCGCCCAGCCGACCGAGATCGTCGACTCGCGATTCCAGCGCAGCGCCGCCGCGACCTCGCTGCGGGCCAGCACGTGGTAGCCGCCCGAGCCGTAGACGAACTCGTAGCGCGGCTGCAGCGCGTCGCGCAGCACGTACGACACGTCCATCGACCACGGCGTGCGCCAGCGGCCGCCGAAGTCCAGCGAACCGCGCGAGACGGCGCCCCAGTCGTAGCGGCCCTCGCCCTCCACCGTGTAGGGCTGGAAGGAGGCGCGGCCGAACTTGAACGTCGCGCCGGCGTCGAACGTGCCGATCGGTCCGATCGACATCACTTTGGCGCCGGAGACGCAGAACTGGTCCTCGCCATAGACGTTCGACACGCCGACGTGATGCCACGCGACCGCGTAGCCGACGCAGGTGTACCGGCCGCCGACCACGATCGTGTTCTCGTTCAGGTCGGGAACGCCGAACGGCTTGGAGTAGTCGAGCAGCACTTCGTGGCGGTCGACGGAAACGAGGGCCGCCGGGTTCCAATGGTACGCGCTGACGTCGGACACGCTCGCCATGCCCGACGGACCGAGCGCGAGGATGCGCGCGCCGGCGTCGGTGCGTTCGAAATACGCGTGCGCGGGCGAGGCGAGGGCGCACGCGAGCAGGGCCGAAAGGAGGATTCGTCGGGTCATCGCACCACCACCACGCTGCGCGTCGCGCGATCGATGTTCTGGTCGATCACGACCCGGAGGATGTAGATGCCCGCGGGAACGATGCGGCCGGAGTCGTCGCGTCCGTCCCACTGGGCCTGCGGGTTCGAGTCGAGGTCTTCGTCGAAGTGGATCGCCAGGGTGGTCCACTGGGTGATCAGGTGGCGGACCTGGTGACCGTTGAGGTCGTAGACGTTCGCGGAGATCGTGACCTTGCGCGAACGGTCGATGGGCTGGTCGGGGTTGAGCTTCGGTTCCACACGCGCGTGGAAGCGGACCTTCTGCGCGCGGTCGGGAGCGAGCACCGGACGATCGATCGTGAGGTCGTTCAGCTTGAAGCGCTGCGACTCGATCGGTGGCGGATAGCGGAAGGTGACGCGTGTGAGCGGCTTGACGTCCCAGTCCGGGATCCCGTCGGGTCCGCCGTTGCCCAGGCCCGTGTCGTCGATCTGGTCGAGGTCGATCAGGGCGTAGTTGTCGAGCTGGATGGCATCGTTGCCGTTGTCCGTGTGGCCGCCGAGGTTGTCCGGGGCGGAGTCGGGACCGCCCGTGCCGTCCGCGCCGCCCGTGACGACGGCGCACAGCTTCACCGAGTGCACGCCCAGCGGCATGCGGTGCGCGACGATGTGGGTCCCGTCGCCGAGCACGATCGCCGTGTCGCGGGTGCCGCGGCCCTTCAGGCCGCCGAACACGTTGCGCCACGGGATCGCCATTTCCATGGCCCGCCCGTCGTTGCCCTGGTTGAAGGACGCGGACGCACTGAACTCGGGGCCGACCTGCCGGTCGTCGACCTGCCCGTTGTCGAGAAAGGTGAGGAAGCGCGGGTTGGTGTTCGTGTCCCAGGTGGCACCGAACACGTCCGGCTCGAACTCGTCACCCTTGTAGCGCGCGAAGGTGTCGAAGTAGATGTTCCGCCGCCACGAGTTGAGCTGCGTCATGCTCACGATTCCCGTGTCGGGCAAGGTGTCGAGGAACAGGATCATGTTGTTGCCCCAGATCTTCCCCTCGCCGGCGAGGTAGAGGTTCTCGGCATCCCACGTGATCCTGATCTGGTAGAGCTCGTTGTTCTCGCCCCACTTCGAGTCGGTCCGCGATTCCTGGAGCTTGCCCGTCTGGGGGTCGCTACCGAAGACGTCCTCGTCCCGGGCGATGAACTCGTCGGTGTAGCCGTCGATGTTCATCCGGGCGGAGAGGTCGCGGGCGGTCTTGGCGTGGGAGAGGGACGGAGCGGCCAGCGCGGAGAGCGCGGCCAGCGCGGCAACGTACGTTCGAAGTCGCAAGGTGAGGCACCACCGGAAGGCGATGGGGGCGAACATCGGGGACGTGAAGCGTTGCGCATGATGCGGGGCGGTCCACGGAGGGTCAAGTCACCCGGCGCTCTTCGGCGCGTCGCATCGACCGCCGTGAGTCGTTGCCGGAAACGACTCCGTTTGGCGAATTGCTTCGATCGCTCCGCGACCTTAGAATTGCGCGGTGTTACCCCTGTGCACTGGCCGGCCTCCGGGTCGGTTCGCGTGCAGGCTGTCCGGGTCCTGCCTGCCGCATCCCTTGCCACCTACTCGACGGCCCGGTGGAGACAGCGCCCCATGAAAAGAACGGCTATCGCGCTCCTCGCGCTGTTGTGCCTGTTCGTATCGGCGCCGGCGCGCGCATTCGTTCCGCAGACGATCACCGTCGACGGCGTGAACGACTTCGACCCGCAGAACCTGCTGGACGACGATACCAACGACACGCAGCCGAACTGTTCGCCGCAGGTCCTTCCGCTCGACCTCGGCAAGGTGTACGTCACCAACGACAACAACTACCTCTACGTCGGCATCGAGTTCTCGCAGAGCTGCTTCTGCAGCATGAACCTCGGCATGGCCTTCGACGTGGGCAACACCGCCGCGGGCGGCACCACCGACGCGTTCGGCCGCAAGATCGGCTGGTCCAGCGTGACGTACAAGCCGGACTACATGCTGTACGACGTGACGCCGACGAGCTGCAACACGTTCAACTACGAGGTGCTCTACAAGGACACGCTGTCGGCGTGGTCGAACATCAGCACGCGCGTGAACCCCTCGTGGGGCTCGGGCGCCAACGGCCTCGGCATCGTGGACAGCCTGCACTTCGTCGAGTTCAAGCTCCCGCTCGCGACGATCGGCGCCAGCTCGGTCGGCACGGCCATGAACTTCGAGTTCTGGGTCACGCAGGAAGGCACGACGAAGGGCCCGCTGGACGCGCTCGCGAGCGACAACGTCCAGATGTCGCACCCGAACACCACCACGTGGGACACGGCGAACGTCGTGCAGATGACGACCATGTTCCCGTACGTGATCCAGAACGCGGTGGACAACACGCCGCCGACGCTGGTCAACGCCAAGGCGGTCGGCTTCGCGACGCTGGCGAACGGCCAGTTCGGCCTCACCACGAACAAGATCGACCTGCAGTTCAGCGAGCCGGTCGACCTGACGACGGCGCAGACGACGTCGCACTACGCGTTCTCCGGCCCCGTCACCCGCACGGTCAGCAGCGCCGTGCGTGACGCGTCGGCCGCGAACATCGTGCACCTGACGTTGAGCACGGGCATCGCCGCGAATGCGTCCAGCTACCAGATCACCGTCACGGGCGTGAACGACGTGGCCGGCAACCCGATTACGGCGAACGGCACCACGAACGTCGGCGGTTTCTTCCTCCAGAACCTCGTCTTCAACGGCGATTTCCGCCTCGGCCTGTGCAACCACACGTTCGCGGCCGCGGACACGTTCGCGGTCGAGGGCAGCCTGTCGCCGTTGTCGTTCGGCCTGTGCGACAACGGCCTGATGACCGACGCGAATGCGGACTCCATCTACACGCTGACCGTGCCCTTCTGCCTCGAGCGCGATCGCGTTTCGGGCGTCGGCTCCGCGGTGCTGGAGTGGAAGTTCTCGCACCACTGCAACACGTACGAGCCGCTCGCGAGCAACCGCATCTACAACCTCTCGAGCGCGAACGGCGCGAGCGTCAACATCAACGAGGCGTGGAACAACGCGAACCCGAACGATTACGTTTCGCACGCGGTCGACGTGGTCTTCGCGGTCGACGCCAGCCACTTCAATCCCGGGCCGACGGACATCATCACGCTTCTGGGCAACGCGTCGCCGCTCGCGTTCACGCAGCCCGGCGTCCTGATGAAGGACGACGGTGTCACGCCGGACGCCACCGCGGGCGACAAGATCTACACGGCGCGCGTGACGTTCCCGTCGTGCGCCCCCAAGAACGTGGAGTGGAAGGTCGACTTCAACGGCACGATCGAGTGCCTCGGCCAGGGCAACCGCAGCGTCTACCTGAACGATGCGATCTACAGCTCGGCGAACCCGATCGTCCTGCCGGCGCGCGGCATCGACCGTTGCACCGTCACGGACAAGGCGATCGCCGTCCAGTTCAAGCTCGACACGCGCTTCATGGCGAGCCTGCCCGGCGTCGGCGACACGCTGGCGGTGATGGGCGGCGTCGCCCCGCTCGCGTGGACGTATCCGGCCGCGACCGCGGCCTGGCTGTACGACGACGGCGTCTCCCCGGACGGCGTCGCCGGAGACCACGTCTACTCGCGCACGATCGTGTTCCCCGACTCGACCAACTTCTCGGTCGAGTACAAGTACATGCACGGCAGCTTCCTCGAGTGCGACGCGATCCCGAACCGGTCGTTCACGCTCGACGACCAGACGTATTCGGTCGCGAACCCGATGGTCCGTCACCTCGAGAAGTGGGACTACTGCACGGACTACACGGCCGTCGAGCCGACCCCGGCCACCGAAGCGGGAGCGGTCTTCGCCACGCTGCGTCCGGTCATGCCGAACCCGGTCGCCCGCCGCGCGGCGTTCTCGTTCGACCTGCACCGCGCCGGTCACGTCTCGCTCAACGTGTACGACGTGACGGGCCGCCGTGTCGCCCGCCTCGTCGACGCCACGCTGACGCCGGGTGTGCACAACGTCACGTGGGACGGCCTCACGGACAGCGGCGTGCGCCTGTCGAGCGGCGTGTACATGTACGAACTGGCGATGGGGAACGACCGGCTCGCGCGCCGGATGATCCTCGTTCGCTGATCCGCGCTGGGGTGTTTTCCCCAATCCTCCGGTCGGGCCGGGCAGAACCCGGCCCGGCCGGGCGAGAGGGGCGGCAAAATGATCCCGGAAGTCCCGGCGGACCCCGCGCCGGCGAGAGAATTCGTTCCCGAAACTGCTACACTGGTCACAGAAGTACTGGTCGTATCCCGTGGCATGACCCCCACGAGGACCACGCAACTCGATCCACAGGAGGACCAATCCCATGAAGAAGATCGCTACGCTGGTTGCCGCCATGCTGCTCGTCTCGACCGTCGCCATGGCGTCTGGCCCTGGTCCCTTCTTCGCCGCCGGCAGCTTCTGCGCGGACGGCTGGAACGCCGGCGCTGGTAACGGCCTCACGCTCTCCGCGGGCGTCTGGACCGGTGCCATCCCGTCGCCCAACGCCGCGGGCTACTACGAAGGCAAGGTCATGATTGCTGGCTGGGGCGAGAGCTACCCGGCGAGCAACCAGCCCGTGTTCATTTCGGGCCCCGGTGACGTCGTGAACTGGAGCTTCGACACGAACGTGCACAACGACGGCTGGCTGCCGGCGCAGGACATCGCGATGAACGACCATGCGATCCCGGCCGGCACGACGTTCGAGGTGATCGGCTCGGCGCCCGAGACGGGCAGCTGGGGCTCCGGTGCCGCGTGCGTGCTGACGGGCGACATCTGGTCGGTGCAGCTCACGATCGCGACGCCCGGCACGTACGACGTCAAGTTCCGCAAGACGAACGACTGGAGCATGAACATGGGTCCGGACGGCTTCGGCACGAACGCCTGGAACGCCCAGTACACGACGACCGTCACCAACACGCCGGTGATGTTCCGCTTCAACCAGCACACGGGCCGCATGCGCATCGACGTCGGTGGCGTCACGCCGACGACCGTGGGCACGTGGGGCGCGCTGAAGGCGCTGTACCGCTAGTTCGACGTCCGCACCAGGCAACGCGAAGCGGGCGGTTCCGCGAGGAACCGCCCGCTTCGTTTGCCTCCGAGTCCGGCCCGCGGCGCGCCGCACGGCGGTCCGGCCGCCACCCTCAGCCCTTCACGCCTCCCAGCGAGAGCCCGCCGACGATGTAGCGGTTGAGCGCCACGAACAGCACCATCACGGGCACGCACACGAGCAGCGAGCCTGCGGCGTAGTTCGCCCACTCGGTCTGGAACTGTCCGGCGAGGCTCTCGAGTCCCAGCGGCAGCGTGTACATCGACTGCTGCGAGATCACGATTCGGGCGACGAGGAACTCCGACCACGCGGCCATGAACGAGAAGAGCGCCGTGATCGCCAGCGCCGGCGCGGCCAGCGGCAGCGTCACGGTCGTGAACGCCTGCCAGGGGCCGCAGCCGTCGATGAGCGCGGCCTGCTCGAGCTCGACCGGGATCGTGTCGTAGTAGCCGCGCATGGTCCACACGCAGAAGGGCAGGGCCGTCGCCGTGTACGCGACGACCAGCCCGGCGAACGTGTCGAGCAGGTGCAGGTTCTTCATCAGCACGTACAGCGGCAGCATGACCATCGTGGCCGGGAACATCTGCGTCAGCAGGAAGAGGTACAGCCCCGCCTGACGGCCCGCGAAGCGGAACCGCGAGAACGCGTACGCCGCCGTGGACGCCAGTGTGACGCCGAGGATCGTGACCGCGATCGAGACGACGAACGAGTTGGTCAGCCACTGCACGAACGGCTTCTCGGTCAGCATCACCCGGTACGCGCGCAGCGTCGCGCCCGCGGGGATCAGTGCCAGCGACGTCGAGTACAGCTGGTCCGAGGGCCGCAGCGAGATGGTCACGATCTGCAGGATCGGGTAGACCGTGGCGAGCGTGAACAGCACGAGGAACGCGTGCACGAGCACTCGGCCCGGCGTCCAGAAGCTCCGGCGGCGGCTCACGCGGCACTCTCCTTCGGCGCCGTGCGCCGCATCACGTAGATCACGAAGCCGAGCAGCAGCAGGAACACCACGACGGAGAAGGCCGCCGCGTACGAGTACCGCGAGTACGTGAACGCGACCTTGTAGATGTACGTGATCAGCGTGTGCGTCGAGTCGGCCGGCTGCCCGCCCTGAGACACGAGCCAGACGACGAGCATGTTGTTGAACGTCCAGATCGTGCCGAGAAGCACCGCGGGCGTGAGCACCGGCTGCAGCGACGGCAGGGTGATCCGGGTGAACTTCTGCCAGCCCGACGCGCCGTCCAGGTCCGCGGCCTCGTAGAGCTCGGCCGGGATCGCCGTCAGGCCTCCGAGCGCGATCACCATCATGAACGGGAAGCCGAGCCAGATGTTCACGAGGATCGGCGCGGTGAACGCCCACGCCGGGTCGGAGAGCCACGGGATCGCGGGCAGGTGCAGGGCTCGGGTGAGGATCAGGTTGATGGCGCCGTACTCGTAGTTGAACATGCCGCGCCACGTCAGTGCCGAGATGTACTGCGGCATCGCCCACGGCAGGATGAGCAGCGTGCGGAACAGCGCCTTGCCCTTCACGGGGCCGTTGAGCAGCACCGCGAGCAGCACGCCCAGCGCGACGTGGAAGAAGACGTTGACCGCCGTCCAGACGAGCGACTTGGCGAGCATCTGCCAGAAGATCGGCTCGGAGAAGATGAGCCGGAAGTTCTCGAGCCCGACGAAGTCGTGGTGCCGGAAGTGGTAGAGGCCCATGTTCCGGAAGGCGAGCCAGAAGCAGTACCCGAGTGGGTACAGCACGACCGCCAGCATCACGACCGTGGCCGGCACCAGCAGGGCGTAGGGGAACGATTTCCCGGCGCGGAGCAAGGCGGCCTCAGCGCTTCATGCCGGCGATCTGCGTCTCGGCGTCCTTCTGCATCTTCGCCGCGGCGGCCTCCGGCGTGGTCGAGCCGTTCATCACCGCCTGCATGCCGGGGCGCATGCAGTCCCAGATCACGCGCATCTCCGGCACGACCGGCATGCGACGGCCGAACTCGATCCCGTGCAGCGACGAGACGAGCACCGGGTCGTTGCGGATCACCGGCGAGTTCCACGCCTCCTTATTGCTCGGCAGCACGCCGAGCGTGTCGGCGGCGAGCAGCTCGGCGCGCGGCGAGGTGCAGAAGTCGACGAAGTCGATGACGGTCGGCAGCAGGTCCTTCGGGCAATTCACGTTGATCGAGTAGCCCTTGCTCGCCGTCATGGGCGTCACGCGGCCGCCGCCCGGGAGCGTCCACAGCGGCTCGACGCCGATGTCGATGCCGGCCTTGCGGTAGTCGGCCCACGACCACGGGCCGTTGATGACCATCGCGGCCTTGCCCTCCTGGAAGAGCGTGTGCGCGTTCTGGTAGTTCGACTCCTTCGGCATCAGGCCCTGCTTGTTCTTCAGGTCGGCGAGGTAGGCGAGCGCCTGGCGCATCGCGGGCGTGTCGAGCGTGGGCTGGTGGTTCGCGTCCATCACCCAGCCACCGAAGCCGGCGAGGAACGGCACGAGCCAGTAGGGCTCGGTCGTCTCCATGGCGAAGCCGTACGCGCCGCCCTTCGTGAGCCGCTTCGCCGTGGCGACGAACTCCTCGCTCGTCTTCGGCGGCACGGGCACGAGCTTCTTGTTGTAGACGAGCATCAGGTGGTTGCCGACCTGGTCCGGGGCGGCCCAGATGTGGCCGCTCAGCGTGTCGAGCG
>WBZT01001970.1_pt1 | contig 14634 bp, 12 predicted proteins | sample 5204241 | NCBI WGS metagenome assembly WBZT01 (sample SAMN12344358, study PRJNA552823) | activated sludge metagenome | biome: Activated sludge suspended growth; feature: Nitrification reactor; material: Wastewater; isolation source: activated sludge from nitrification reactor of wastewater... | reverse complement strand
CTCCCATTCGAACTCCGTCGGCAGCCGCGCCCCCGCCCACTCCGCGAACGCGGCCGCCTCGTAGGCGGAGACATGACAGACGGGCGCCTCCGGATCCCAGGGCATGAGACCGTGCGTCGTCATCTCGAACGCCGGCGCGTCGCCCTCGAACCGCCAATAGAGCGGCCCCCGAACCTCCTCTCTTCGGACCCACGCGATGCCGTCGGAGAGCCAGAGCGCCGGGTTCTGATAGCCGCCATCACGGATGAACTCGAGCATCTCGCCATTCGTCACGAGGCGAGCGCAGATTCGAAATGGCTCGACGACGCGCTCGTGGGAGGGCCCCTCGTTGTCGTATGCGAAGGCGCGGGGGTCGCGATGGCCGATGGTGCGCACCCCCCCCTCGACGGAGACGAAGCGCAGGGGCCCTCCCGCACGCGCCCGCGGCGAATCAGGGACGGGGCGGTGGGCGGGGGAGAGGGGGCTCTCCCCGAAGTTGTATTTCACATCCATCACGAGGAGCTCTTGATGCTGCTGCTCGTGATGCAATCCGAGCACCAGACGCGACAGCACGGCCGCGTCGAAGCGTCCGAACGCGCGTTCCATCCAATCGTCGACGTGGGCCCGATAGGCGAGGACGCGCCCGAGATCGGGGCGCGACAAAACGCCCCGCCTGTCGCGCGGCTGGCGCGATCCCGCCGCCTCGTAGTACGAGTTGAAGAGATAGGCGAACGCGGCATCGAACGGGGAATACCCCTCGAGCTCGGCGAGGAGGAACGCCTCGAAGAACCAAGTGGTGTGGCCGAGATGCCATTTCGGCGGGCTCACGTCCGGCATGGCCTGAAGCAGACAATCCTCTGCCGTGAGGCCGGCGACCGCGTCGAGCGTGGTCCTTCGGATGCGCTTGTATTCGTCGAGGAGGCTCATGGAGAGTGCTTCGGCGCGGACGCCCACGTCCGAGGAACGAGCCCCGTCGCGCCCGAGCAGGGTAGTCGATGAACCGACCCTCCGCTACGGTTCCGGAGTTGATCGAGCTCGCCGAGGTCTCCAAGCGATATGGACAGAAGGCGGTCGTAGATCGCGTTTCGTTCACGGTCGCGCGCGGCGAGATGCTCGCGCTGCTCGGCGGATCCGGGAGCGGCAAGACGACCACGCTGAAGATGATCAATCGGCTCGTGGAGCCGTCGTCGGGCCGAATTCGAATCGATGGTCGCGAGGTGAGCGAGGGCGCCCCTCACGACCTTCGGCGGTCGATCGGATACGTGCTCCAGGAGGTCGGCCTGTTCCCCCACATGACGGTGGCGGAGAACGTCGCTATCACGCCTCGCCTCCTCGGGTGGGATCGATCTCGCATCGATGAGCGGGTGCGCGAGCTCCTCGAGATGGTCGACCTCGATCCGGCCGAGGTGTCGGCGCGCTCCCCCTCTCAGCTCTCCGGTGGCCAGCGGCAGCGGGTCGGGATCGCGCGCGCGCTCTGTGCCGGGCCGCGGGTGATGCTGCTCGACGAGCCGTTCGGCGCCCTCGACCCGATCACGCGAAGGACCCTCCAGCGCCTCCTGTTGAAGGTCTTCCGCGAGCGGGAGCTCGCCGCCGTCATCGTCACCCACGACGTGGCGGAGGCGATGCTGCTCGGGACGCGCGTGGCGGTGATGCGCGAAGGGAGGCTGCTCCGAATGGGGACCCCCGAAGAGCTGCAGCGCGAGCCTGGCGACGACTACGTGGCCGAGCTCCTCCGCGACCCCGACAGGGCCTACGCGGAGCCGGAGGAGGCGAGCCCTTGAAAGAGCAGCTCGAGCTCCTGCCGCGGCTGCTCTTGTCGCACGTCCGGCTCGTCTTCATCGCGATGCTGGTGTCGGTGGTGACGAGCATCCCGCTCGGCGTGCTCGCGACGCGCTCGGCGCGCTTCGAGCGCGTCGTGGTCGGGCTGGCGAGCGTGGTGCAGACGATCCCCGCGCTCGCCCTGCTCGCGGTGATGGTGCCCGTCCTGGGGGCGATGGGCCTGCCGGCCATTGGCGTGTTGCCGGCCCTGATTGGCCTCTCCCTCTATTGCGCGCTGCCGATCCTCGTCGCGACGGTGACGGGGGTTCGTGAGGTCAGCCCCGCGCTCGTGGAGGCGGCGCGCGCGGTAGGCATGCGGGATCGCGAGGTGCTGCGGTTGGTGGAGCTCCCCCTCGCCGCCCCCTTCATCGTGGCCGGCATTCGGACGGCGACCGTCTGGTGCGTGGGGATGGCGACCCTCTCGACGCCGATCGGGGCACCGAGCCTGGGCAACTACATCTTCGGCGGGCTCCAGACGCGCAATCACGCCGCGACCCTCGTGGGGTGCGCGGCGGCGGCTACGCTTGCGCTCGCGCTCGACGTCGTGGTTCGCCTCATCGAGACGGGGCTGAAGGAGCGCCGCCGGACGAAGACGGCGGTCGGGGTGCTCGCCCTCGCGACCGTGCTCGTGGGAGCGCTCGGGTCGCTCGGGCTCGAGGCGGCGACGAGCCGGCGCGGCGACACGGTCCGGATCGGGACGAAGTCCTTCACGGAGCAGTACATCCTCGGGCGGGTCCTCTCCCAGACGGTGGAGTCGAAGACGGGGAAGAAGACGGAGCTCGTCGAATCCCTCGGATCGAGCGTGGTGTTCGACGCCCTCGCCGACGGCACCCTCGATGTCTATGTCGACTACACCGGCACGGTCTGGACGACCGTGCTGAAGCGCACCGAGGGCGTGCCCTCGCGTGAGGAGGCCCTCCGCGACATCGAGAGCGAGCTCGCCAATCGGTACGGGGTGGAGGTGGTGGCTTCGCTCGGCTTCGAGAACACGTACGCGCTCGCCATTCGCAAGGAAGACGCAGAGAAATGGAATGTTCGCACGCTCAGCGAGCTCTCCGCGCGCGCCCCGGATCTGCGGCTCGGCGCCGATTACGAGCTCTTCACGCGAAAAGAGTGGACGGATCTCCAGCGCGCCTATGGCTATCGATTCAAGGAGCAGCGGAGCATGGATCCTGCGCTCATGTACCAGGCCGCGCGGCAGGGCGAGGTCGACGTCATATGCGCGTTCTCGACGGACGGGCGGCTCGCTTCGTATCGATTGGCAGTCCTCGAGGACGACAAGAAGGTGTTCCCGCCATTCGAGGCGATCATCCTCGCGAGCAAGAAGCTCGCGACCCGTCACCCGGACGTCCTGGAGGCGCTCCGGTCGCTCGGGGGCAGCCTCGACGAGGCGTCCATGCGGGAAATGAACCGGTCCGTCGACGAGGACCACGCGTCCCCCTCCGACGTCGCCCGCAAGTTCTTGTCGGGACGCTGAGCCCTGCGGCGGCCGCGCCGTGCGCGGGGGCGGAGCAGATCCAGGCACGAGCTTCGGGCCGGCGGTATTAGGCTCGGGGGGTGATCACGCTCGGGCGGCGTCGCATCGGTTGGATCGGGCTCTTTGCCATCGCCTCTCTCTTGGGAGGCTGCAGCGAGAAGAAGCCGCGTCGCGCGCGCATCTCGGACGAAGAGACACCGTCGGGCCGGAAGCAATCGACCCTGACATACCTTCCCGTCGATCGCGGAGCGGACGCCGCCGAGGCGAGCGTGGCGCTGAAGGGCAAGCTCGCGCGTGCGAAGCTCACCAGCGTGACCGCGGTCCGAGCCGTCGGCGACCACATCGAGGTCGACGTGTTCGGCGAAGACGAATCCGTCGGCGCGGACGTGAAGGAGGCCATCGCCGCGCGGCGACTCACGGTGGCGAAGGTCGCGACCAGCCCGGACCCGCTCGCCTTCCTCCGCGGTGACCCTGACCTGCCGCCTCGCGTCTCCGTCGACACGCGGGTGACGAGGGTGCCCACCGCGGTGCTACTCTTTCCGAAGCAGACGGAGGGGGCGGCGGCTCTGCGCGACGAGCTCCGGACCTTCGTGAACAAGAAGGCGGGGAGCCCGCTGCCGATCGCGTTCGGATGCGACGACGGCCCCTGCACGACGATCCGCTCCTACGCGCTGGCCGAGGTGCCGGTCGAGCTCCACGTCGTGGTCGCGGAGGCGGTGGTCGACGCGCAAGGGCCCCTGCATCGGCCGGAGGTGATGGTCGAGCTCTCGGCGGAGTCCACCAAGGTGTTCGGCGATCTCACGAGGCGCTGCATCGACGAGCCCATCGCGATGATGCTGGACGACGAGGTCCTCATGGCCCCCATCGTCCGAGGGCCCATCACCGGCGGCTCGGTGCGGATCACGATGGGTGAGGACGCGAAGACGATGGACGACGCCCGGCGGTTGGCGCGGCGGATTCGCGCTTCGGGAGGGCCGCTGCTCGAGCTGGTCAGCGAGACCCGCTGACCCTCACCAGGGATCGAACGTGTCGGCCCAGGCGTCCTCGTCGAGCTCGCGGAAGACGTGGGGCCGGTCCTCGAAGGCTTTGACGACGGCGCGGTCGGTGTCGAGCTCGCCATTGCGCGTCGCGATGGCGGCGAGGGTCTCGACCGCCTCGGCGTGAACGCGCAGCTCCCGCTCGGCGTACTTCGCGAACTCGCCAGTGCGGAGCATGAACGCATAGTCCGAGCTCTGGAGGAGGAAGAGCTCGCGAATGGCGAAGAGCCGCGCGAGGCGCTGGGTCTCGGTCCGGGGATTGTCCCGGATATGGGCGTCGACGGCGAGGACGAGCCGCTCTGCGCGGTGGACCACCCGAGCGGCGAGGCTGCTCGCGGGGTGGGTCCACACCTCCGCGTAGCCGCCGCGGCCCCAGGTGCTGGTGGCCGGATGCGAACAGGCGAGCATCGGGTCTCTGGCGAGATAGGCGGAGAGCGAGGTCGCCTTGCCGGCGGCGGAGAGCTCCGAGAGGACAGCCGACAAGAACGCCGGCCCCTCCCACCACCAATGGCCGAAGAGCTCCGCGTCGAAGGCGGCCACGAGGACAGGAGAAGGCGTCGTCGCGCGGGCGAGGATCTCCCCCGCGGCGGTGGTGAACCGCGACGCATCGGCGACCACGCGGGAGCTCGCCACCGTCGGGTCGTACGGCGCCTTGGCGGCCGCTCTTCCGCTCACCCGATAGGGCTTGATCTGGCGAGCGCCGGGCTCGTCCGTCGCGAGAGGGGCATAGAACTCACGGTAATGGGCGCTGCTGGGATAGCCGTGCTCGGGGGACCAGATGCGCTCGCACAGATCGTTGCAGCGGCCGAAGTAGGCGACCGGACCGGCGCCGACGATGGGGGCGAGGGTGCCGTGGGGGGGGCGCGGCCGCGCGAGCTGGATCCCGTGGGCGGAGAGGACGGTCGCTTGGATCCCCGAGTCACCGATGGTCTGCTCGAGCCGCTCGTCATAGCCGCATTCGGGCAGCCAGAACGTCCTCGTCGCGCGCTGGGTGATCGACTGCGCGTAACGCATCCCCAATCGGATCTGGGCGTGCACCGCCTCCCGGGTGCGGAGCCCGGGCAAGAAGGCGTGGGTCGCCGAGGTGGTCGCGAGCTCGATGACGCCCGCGTCGGCGAGGCCCACGAACGCGCGCGGGAGGTTCCCTCCGTGGGCGGCGAAGGTCGTCGTCGACCGCTCCAATCGCGTCCGATGATCGGCGATCGCGGCGGCCAGATCGGGCCGGTCTCTACGCGCCCGATCGAAGGCCCGCTCGAGATCGCGGGTGAAGCGTCCGAAGCGCGTCCCGAGGTCGGGATCGGCAAGCATCGCGAGGAGGGTCGGGGAGAGCGACAGCGTGCATACGGGGGCCTTCGGGCTCGTCTTGGCGAGGGCCTCGAACACGTCGAGGAGCGGTAGATACGACTCCCAGAGCGCCTCGAAGAACCACGACTCCTCGAGATCGATCGCGTCGCCGGGCCCTCGCAGCCAAGGGAGGTGGGCGTGAAGGACGAACGCGATCACGGAGCGTCCCACGCGAGCGCGGGAGGGGCTTTGCCGCGGCCGGCTCGATAGACGACCCCCGACTTCTTCTCTGTCTGGCCGGAGATGAAGACGGTCTCGCCGACCGCCTCCACCCGCTCGAAGCGCGTGCCCTCGGGCGCGGGCACGCTCGCCCAAGCCTCCCCGCGGCGCCGATGAGCGGCCGCTCTCCCCGTCAGGATCCACAGATCTCCGCTCGCGGTGACGGCGATGTCGAGGAGCGGGCCGTCGAGCTTCGGCAGATCGAGCGGCGTCGCCGACGTCGGCTCCAATCGATACACCCGCGAGTCGCTGTCGCTCGCGGCGGCGAGGTAGATCTCATCGTTGGACACGAACGCGATGGCCCGGTGTCGGAGCTTGTCGATCGTGACGACCTGGAGGCTCATCGGCGTACCCTTCTTCGCCTCCTCGTCGTCCTTGGGGGCGGGCTCGGCGGCGGCGGAAGCGCTCGCGCTCGGGGCGGGCCCGGCGGTGGGGGCTGGCTTCGGCGCGTCCGGAGCCGGCGACGGCGCGGGCCCCGCCTTCGACCAGCGCGCGACGACATACGATCCTCGCTTGTCGGATCCCATTTCGCACCGCCCGGCGGCGAGGACGTCTCCATTGGGGAGGGCGATCGCCTCCGCGAGCTTCAGCGACTTGCCGCACGTCTCGTCGGGGACCCAGCGCGCGGGCTGGTCCTGGGGCGGGGTCTTGGTGAAGGGTTGAAGCAGCTTGATCTTGAGATCGCCCGACGAGGTCGACATCGCGAGCACGCGCTTGTCCGACCAGGGGACGACGAGAGGCTCCCAATCGTCGGCGATCGATTTGAGGCCCGCCTTCGACCAGCGAAGAAAGGGGGTCTTCCCTCGCTTCTTCTTCTCCTCCGGCTTGAGCTCGACCGTCAGCCAGAGGGTATCGGGGAGACGGCCCTGGACCCGAACGCTCCGGACCATCTCGGCGGGGAGGCCGGATGGGACCTCCCTCACCTCGAGATCGCCTGCTTCATTGGTGCACGCGGCGTGCTTCGCCGGCTCGTCGATGATGCACACGCCCCCTCCCACCTCCGACAGGACGATCGGAGCCTTCGCGGTCGCCGCGATCGCGAGCGCTCCGTCCGGGCTCGCGGCGGCGGCGGATCCCGACGGCGTCGCGGCCGCGCTCGGGCTGGAGGCGGACGCCCCCGCCGAGGTCGCGCCTTCCGGCTTGCTTTGACCGCAGGCGGCGAGGGCCGCCGCCGTCACGAGGATGAAGTGGGCCTTCATGGCGGGAGCGTGCTGCCACGACCGGTGCGCGACAGCTACTGCGAAGGTCGGACGCGGTCCGTCACCCCGCGACGCCGCAGGTCGCGGACACGGCTGCGCTCGTGTTGTTGTCGGTGCGGCACTCGGCCCACTCGGGGTGCACCCCGTTCTCGTCGACGACCGCGTAGACGAGCGTGCCGGAGGGGAGCGGGTCGATGGCGAGGACCACGTTCTCCGCCTCGGCGGGGAAGAGGGCGGTCTGGGTGGCGGCGGTGCCGAGCAGGGTCCCCGAGCCGGGCGTCCCTTCATAGAAGGTGACGGAGACCCCGGCCGGCAGCACCGCCTCCCCCAGGTTTCGAACGGTGGCGACGAGGGCAGCGTCGCCGTCACAGGCAGGCGCCACCTTCACGACCGCGTCGGGAGCGCCGAACTCCGCGCCCGGTTGTTTGTTCTGGCGGAAATTGTCGAGCCCATTTTGCTGCCAGTTGGGGAGCTCGTGCTGGGGGACGGTGCCGTCTTCGGCGACGTTGGTGATGTGATACGCGTGCTCGTTCCAGATGCGGCGGGTGCGGACCCACGAGCCGTCGGCGGCGCCATAGACGCGAATTCCGGACTGACCATTCGAGGTGCCGTCATTGCATTGAATGCCGGGGCTGCCGGAGGCGCGTACTCGCAGTATTGATCGGCGGGGCAGTCGGTGGAGTCGGCGCACGTGTCGCCGGGGGTCGCGCAGGCGCCGAACGAGCAGACGTCGGCCGCGCCGCAGCAGCTCCCGCCGCACGCCTTCTCGGCCTCGCAGCACACCCCTCCTTCGGTGCAGATCCCGGTCGCGCCTCCCGCGCCGCACGGGGTCGCCGAGCGTGCAGCCGCCGCCGTGCCCTCCCTCCGCGAACTGGCCCATGCTGCCGCCCGCGCCCGCGCCGCCGTTGCCCCCGCTCGGCGCGCCGCCGCTGCTCGTCCCGCCTTGTCCGCCCGCGCCGATGGTGTCGTCGGCGCAGGACCACCCCGAGGCCGCCACCATCCAAGAAACGAAGGTCCACGAGAGGCGACGATGACCCATCGGGCCATCGTCTCATGAAGCGCTCGTCCGTGCTCGCCGCTCAGGCGAGCTCGCCGCCGAGGTCGCGTCCGATTCGCGCTGCCTCCTCCGCGCTCTTCGGCCAGGGAACGTCGACGCGCCCGTCGCGAGTGCGCGAGCCATCCGGCTCGGCGACGAGGGCCACGAGGTGCATCCGGTCTCCTCCGCGAACGGCGTGGGCGGCGATGGGCATGCGGCAGTTGCCGCCGACGCGGGCCATGAGCGCGCGCTCCGCCGCCACTGCGATCGTCGTCTCCTCGTCGGCGATGGGAGCGAGCACGCCCCTCACGCGGTCGTCCGAGGCGCGGCACTCGATGCCGAGCGCGCCTTGGCCGACGGCGGGGACGCACTGCTCCGGCGTGAGGACGATGCTGGCGCGGTGGGCGAGAGAGAGCCGAGCGAGGCCCGCGAACGCGAGGACGACCCCGTCGTAGGCCCCCTCGTCGACCTTGCGCAGGCGGGTGTCGACGTTGCCGCGCAATGGCTCGATCACGAAATCGGGGCGGAGCTTCTTCAAGCAGACGGCCCGTCGCAAGCTGGAGGTCCCGATGCGCGCCCCGCGGGGCAGATCGTCGATCGAGGCGATGGGCGAGCCGGCCTTGGTCGCGATGACGTCACGAGGATCGGCGCGCCTCGGGATGCACGCGATGTCGAGGCCGGGGACGATCTCGGCGGGGACGTCCTTGATCGAATGGACCGCGAAGTCGGCGCGAGCGTCGAGGAGGGCCTCCTCGAGCTCCTTGATGAAGAGGCCCTTGCCGCCGATGTCCTGGAGCCGCTGGTCTTGGAAGCGATCGCCGCTCGTCGTGACGTGGAGCTCTTCGACGACGAGATCCGTCGGGCCCTGAGCCTCGACGAGGGCGGCGACGAATGCACGGGACTGCGCCAGGGCGAGCGCGCTCTTGCGCGTCGCGAACACGAGCTTCATGGGGTTCCTCTCACGAAGGGCGATCTTTGGCGCCCTGGTTGTCGTCGAACGCGGCCCCGCCGTGGGCCTTGCTCTTCTCGTGGTGCTCGGCGTGGTGCTCGGCGCCCCCGTCGCTCTTGGGGAGATCGAACAGGTCGGTCAGGACGAGGGCGGCTTCGAACCCGCGCGGGTCGTTGGCGAGGGCGCGCAGGCGCGTGCTCGGGTGGTGGCAGATCTTGTTGGTGGCGGCGTCGATCATCACCGCGAGCGCCTCGCGGTCGCTCTTCTCGAGGTGCTTCAGCTTGCCGGTGAGGCTGCGCTCGAGCTCGGCGGCGAGGGCGGCCCGCACCCTCGCGCGCAGGCCGATGATGACCGGGCTCATCGCGACCTCGGTCGCCTTGAGCTCGTAGGCGCGGACCTCGGAGGCCACGATCTGCTCGGCCTTCTCCGCCTCGGCGGCGCGACCGGCGAGCGACTCCGCCACGATCTGCTCGAGATCGTCGATGTCGTAGCGATAGACGCCGTCGAGGGAGGCGACAGCGGGATCGATGTCGCGCGGCACCGCGATGTCGATCAGGAAGAGGCTCCGGCCGCGGCGGGCCTTGCGCGCCGTCTTGATCGCGTCGGCCGTGATCACGAAGTGAGGGCTCGAAGTGGACGAGACCACGATGTCGCAGTCGATGAGGCACCAGTTGAGCTCACCCCACTCCCGCGTGGTGCCCCCGACCTCGGAGGCGAGGCGCTGGGCGCGCTCGGGGCTGCGGTTGACCACGATGAGCTTGGCCCCCTCCTTCACGAGGAGCTTCGCGGCCGCCTCCGCCATCTCGCCCGCGCCGACCATCAGGGCGGTGCGCCCTCGCAGGTCGCCGAAGATCTGCATCGCGAGATCCACGGCCACGCTCGAGACGGAGACCTGCCCCGCCCCGATCTGGGTCTCGGTGCGGACGCGCTTGCCCACGAACAGCGCGCGGTTCATCGCCTTGCCGAGCATGGGCCCGAGGCCGCCGTGCTCGGTCGCGATCGCGATCGCGTCCTTCAGCTGGCCGAGGATCTGGGGCTCTCCGACCACGAGGGAGTCGAGGGAGGCGGCGACCCGAAACAAATGGCGGAGCGCTTCGCTCCCGGTGCACCGGACGATCGACGCCGCGACCTCCGGGGTGCCGCGGGCGGCGAGCCGGGCCGAGACCTGACGGGCCGCTTCGTCGAGGCTCTTCGGATCGGCGCCGCCCCCGCGGGGGAGCGCGGCGTAGACCTCGACCCGGTTGCACGTCGAGAGGACGACCGCCTCCGCGATCGGGGTCGTGCGCACCAGCTCATCGATGAAGCCGGGGACGTCGTCGTTGACGATGGCGAGCTGCTCTCGCACCTCTACCCGCGCCGTTCGGTGAGAGAGTCCTGCCTTGACGATCACGCGCCCACCCTCGCGGCGTGCGGCCTCGCGATCGCGGCGTGGCCTTGGGTGATGGGGCGGAACACGTAGACGAGCAGGACGCTCATCGCGAGGAGCAGCCCGAGGAGCGTGCCGTACGCGCTGCGCTTGCCGCTCCAGCCCGCGGCCGTCCGCAAGAGGAGCACGGCCGCGATGAGCAGCCACGTCGCGTAGCCGAGCACGATGCGCATGACCTCGTCCGCGCTGCCGGACTCGAGCTGGTAGGCGAAGAACGTCCCGGAGACGATGCCGACGGTGAGGAGGGGAAAGCCGATCAACAAGAAGCGATGCACGGCGCGATCGAGGGTGTCGAGGGGAGGGAGGTTGCTGAGCCGAGCGAGCCTCTTCTGCTTCAGCCTCCGCTCCTGGACGAGATAGAGGCTCGCCGCCGCCCCCGCGAGGGTGAACACCGCCACCCCGAGGATGTTCACGAGGACGTGGAAGGCGATGAAGCCGCCGCCCAGGGTGCTCGAGACGTGGGGCTTGTCGAGGAGGAAGGTCCCGAGCAGGAACGCGAGGCCGAGGGGGGCGATCAACATCCCGAGGGAGTCGAGGTTCTGTGTCGGCCCGGAACGACGGACGACGACCCGCGCGATGGTGAAGGCGAGGGTGGAGAAGATCGCCACGAGGCTGAGGATGAAGTGCATCGAGCCCACGGGGCACGTGTGGGTGACGAAGCTCGCGGACGTGATGTAGCCGAAGTGGGCGGCCCCCCCCAAGGCGAGGAGATTCGCGGCGACGCCCGTGGAGGGTGCGTGCGGAGCGGGGGGGGCCGAAGCGCGCGGGGAGGCGCTCCGCTTCGCTGCGTTCAGAAAGAACAGCGCTCCCGCGGCGGAATACAGCAGGGCGCCGACGACGAGCAGGGTGTACGTAGCGACCGGGGTCAAGGGCCACAAACGTAGCCGTTCGGCGCCCCGGAGACCAACCTCACATCGAACGGAGGAGGAACGAGGCGAGGAGCTCTTCGTCGCTCGTGACGGTGGCGGTGCTCGGGGTGATCTGGGGGAGCGACTTGCGATGCTCCTCGAACGACCCGACAGGAGCCCCGACGAAGCCGGGGACGACGTCGTAGGCGTTGTCGCCGAGGATCATCGACCCCTCCATGATCTCGGCGCCGAGCTCGGTCATGAAGTTGCGGGACTTCACCTTCCCCACGAGCTCGTTTGGATCCTTGCCGTCGGTGACCTCGCGGATGACGCGGACCGCCTCGATCATCCGATAGCGGCGGGACTCGGCCTTGATCGTGAGCTCGTCCCCGGCGAAGTCGACGCGATCGTCGGCTACCCACTCGTCGAGGGCTTCTTGAGGGAAAAAGACTCGGTTCTTCAAGGCTTCGGCTCCTCCCCCTCGGCGCGCGCGGCCGGCTCCGGATCTACGACGGCGCGGGCCTTCAGCCGCCCGGGGAGCTTCCAGAGCGTCTCGAAGACGCCCATGAGGACGTAGAACCCGAGGAGCCAGACGAGGACGAAATGAGGCTTCATCTGGGTCGAGATGATGGTGCTCGACAGGATCGCGAAGCCCACGAAGACGGCGGAGCGCAGGTTGAGGCGGACGTCCTTGAACGTGCGGAACTCGACGTTCGAGACCATCAGGAAGCTCAGCGCGACGGTGATGCCGAGGATGGCCAGGGCATACTTGGCTTGCCCGATCGCGCCCTCGACGGCGTGGTTCGCGACGACGATCGAGACGAGGATCCCTGCCGCGCCCGGCGTCGGCAGGCCGAGGAAGTATTTCGACGGCTTCGCGGGCTTGCCGCTCTCTCCCATCGACAAGACGTTGAACCGAGCGAGGCGCACCGCCGCGCTCGCGCAGAACAAGAAGGAGATGACGAGGCCGAGGACGCCGAAGCGCTGGAGGGTCCACGAATAGACGAGCACCGCGGGGGCGACCCCGAACGAGATCACGTCGGCGAGGGAGTCGATCTGCAGGCCGAAGGCGCTCTGGGTCTTGGTGAGGCGAGCCACCCGTCCATCGAGCATGTCGAAGAACATCGCGAACACGATGAGGAGGGCGGCGCGGTGGAAATCGTCCTCTCCCTTGGCGCTCGCGGACAGGCGGATCGAGTCGAACCCGCAGAAGATCGCCGAGAGGGTGACCAGGTTCGGAAGGATGAAGAGCGTCTTCCGAAGGTTCAGCCGTCGCTTCGGTCCAGTTCTCCGCACCATCGTCACCTCGCGCCGAAGCCCCGAGCACGACATTACATGCCGGGCCCCGGCCCAGGCAAGCGCCCGAGCCCCCCCGCGCGAGACAGCGCCGGTGCGGGGATCGCACCGCTCGAAGTTTGCCAGCGAGGCCGAGCTCTCGCATTCTGGACTTGGTGTCTCTCGCGTCGCTCGAGCTCGTGCCCTCCTCCCCGACGAGGCGCGGTGCCTCTCTTTTCCTTCGCGTCGGGGCGTGGTCGGCGCTGTCGCTGTCGGTCGTGCTTTCGGCGGGGTGCTCCGGCGCTCCCGGCGCGCGCTCCGGGAGCGGTCCCAGCTCCACCGCCGCGACGCGGCCGGCCCCGGCCTCGGTCGCGTCCGCCGTGTCCAGCGGCTCGCCCGGGCCAGCCGCTCCCGTGGAAGAGCCGATCTATCGGTCCGGGGAGGCGGCGGACGTCCTCATCCGCGGCGGGCTCGTCATCGACGGCTCGGGCGCGGAGCGGCGGCGAGCGGACGTGGTGGTGCGGGGCGATCGCGTCGTCTTCGTAGGCAAGGTCGATCCCGGCGTCTCCGCCAAGCTCGTGGTCGACGCGAGCGGCGCGGTCGTCGCCCCCGGCTTCGTCGACATGCACGCCCACGCCGATCCGTTCGAGCCTTGCGACCAGCTCCTGGCGATGGGCGTCACGACGATGGTGATCGGTCAGGACGGCCTTTCGAATCGCCTCATCGGATCGTTCTTGCGCCGCCTCGACAAGGCGCGCCCCAAGCTCAACGTGGCGACCCTCATCGGCCACGCCACCGTCCGCTCCAACGCGGGGGTCAAGGCGACCAAGCCCGCCGACGCGAAGCAGCGCGCCCGCATCGGCGCCATCGTCGGGGAGGGGATGCGCGACGGGGCGTTCGGGCTCTCCACCGCGCTCGAGTACGAGCCGGGACGCATCGCAGACAAGGAAGAGCTCGCGGCGGCGGCCGCTCCCGTCGGAGAGCACCACGGCGTGGTCATGAGCCACCTGAGGAGCGAGGACGACGAGGCGATCGACGCGTCCATCGACGAGCTCGCGGCCCAGTGCGAGGCGACGGGCGCGCGGGCGCACGTGTCCCATCTGAAGATCGTCCTCGGCAAAGGGGAGGCGCGTGCGCGGGCGCTCCTCGACCACATGGACCAGATCCGCAAGCGCGGGGTCGAGATCACGGCCGACCTCTACCCCTACGACGCGAGCTACACGAACCTCGCGATCCTGTTTCCGCCGTGGGCCCGCCCCGAGAGCGATCACGGCGTCACGATGAAGAGCCCGCGCGAGGACATCCTCGCGTATCTGCGGTCGCGGGTGGAGCGCCGGAACGGGCCCGGCGCGACCGTCTTCGGGCAGCACGCGGGGCGCTTCGGCGGGATGACCCTCGAGGAGGCGGCGAAGAGCGTCGACAAGCCGTTCGAGGAGGTGCTCGAGAACGTGGGGCCCAAGGCGACGGCCGCGTATTTCGTCCTCGACGACGCGGTGGTGGAGCGGCTCTTCGCGGATCCGTTCGTCATGGTCGGCACCGACGGAGGGAAGAACTCCGCTCACCCGCGGGGCTTCGGAGCGTTCGCGCGCATCCTCGAGCGGCTCGTTTCGAAGAAGCACGTCGTGAGCCTGGAGGAGGCGGTCCGCAAGATGACCCACCTCTCGACGGAGACGCTCGGCATCGGGGACGAGCGGGGGATGGTCGCGCCGGGATACTTCGCGGATCTGGTCGTGTTCGATCCTTCCAAGATCCGCGAGACCGCGACCTTCGCGCACCCCGCCGCCTACGCGCTCGGGATGAAGGCGGTGCTCGTGAACGGGGTGCTCTCTTTCAAGGACGAGCGCCCGACGCGGGCCCACGCCGGGCGCGCGCTCCGCCACCGCGGCTGAGCGATCTGGACCAGACGAAGATCGAGAACTGGAGCTCATGGTGTGGATCAAGGCTGGCATCCAAAAAGTCGCAGATCCAGATACCCATTAAGGCGCGACCGTCAGTCGTTTGGAGTGGGGTGAGCTGCTCAGTCCGCA
>WBZT01001969.1_pt1 | contig 14642 bp, 10 predicted proteins | sample 5204241 | NCBI WGS metagenome assembly WBZT01 (sample SAMN12344358, study PRJNA552823) | activated sludge metagenome | biome: Activated sludge suspended growth; feature: Nitrification reactor; material: Wastewater; isolation source: activated sludge from nitrification reactor of wastewater... | reverse complement strand
CGTTGTTGCTGGCCGTGATCGGCGCGGTGTTGACCGCTGCGCCCGGCTGGCTGTAACCGTCAATGGTCAGGTTGTCCTTGGTCACCAACGGAAACCCGGCGGCGGGCGGCGTGATGTAATGCGGCCCCGCCCCCGTAATGTTGAAGTTGATGGTCGCCGCACCGGCACTCGCGTCCGCATCCCGGATCGCCTGGGAAAAACTCCCCGGTCCGTCCGACGCCGTCGTCGTCACGGTGAAGGTGTTGGCGCCTGCGCCCACGGTGGCTGAAATCGCAAACGGAGTTGTCTGACCGCCACCATCAACTTTGATGTAGTTGGCTGCGATGGTGATCTTGCTATTGGCCGAGACCCCCAGGCTGGCGATGTTGAACGTGAACGCACCCACCGCCGGATTCGAATCCGCCGCTGAGTTGTCCACGAAACTTCCCAAATACGTCAGCCCTTGCGGAATCCCCGCCGTGTCGCCTTCAGGATCCGACGCATAAACGTCAACCACGATCTGGGTGACAGCTGGCGTGGGGGTGCCGCACGTTCCGATCAAAGAGGCTGTCGTGGCCGAAGTAATCACCGGCGTGATCGCACTCACCGCCGTATCAATGAAGTTCGTGTACGTCCGATTCCCGGCCGTTTCCTCCATCGGCATGATCGTCCCGCCATGCACGTGCTTGTTGCCGCGCATCAAAATCCAAGCGGTGTTGTCCGGGGCGCCCGCGTTGACCGCCAGACCCAGCGTGTCATACATCTGGTTGGCCTCCAGGCCGTCATTGCGGCCATTCAGGTCCGAGCCGAAAATCACCCTGGTTCGTTGATCCAGGCGGAACTGATCCACCAGGAACTTGCTGGCGCTGGTGCGGCTGCCATCCCGGGCTAGGCCAAAGATATTGCCGGCAATCTTATACACCTTGTTCGCCGTGTTATAGAGCGAGATCGTGCTGCTCGGGAAGAGATTCCCCTCGTCGGCGTCGTTCACGCCGTCGCCGTCCGTGCCGAAAATGACGCTGGGCACCTGCGTGTCGTCATACCGGCCAATATCCGTGTCCGCCAGCGTGATGAACTGGTTGCCCGCCACGGTGAAGCGGAAGCCTTCCGAGGCAATCGTCGCGCCCAACGCGTTCAACACGTTGAATTCCGCGCGCGGATTGCTCGAGCCCTTCTTCACGCCAATGACCATGTCTTCTTGGTTCGGCAGTTCGGGCCGCGTCCCGCCCGTGCCTTTGTCCCGATGCCGGAAGGCCGCAATCGCCGCGCCGCTCGGATACTCCGTCCCCGTGCCCGGGTCCGTTCCAATCCAGCAACCGGAAATATGGAAGCCCCGGCAGGAACCTTCCGTGTACGCCAGCCGATCCTTCACGGCCGTGTCCAGACCGTAGTCAATCGCCACCGCCACCGCGTAGTCCGCGCCCGAGCCGTCGCTCAAAAACGCCAGGCCCTTGACCCACACGTTGGTGGCGCGATAGATGCCCAGAATCGCCACTTCACCCGGGGTGTAGGGACTGAGGCTGTCTTCGCCGTAACCGCCCCGTTCCGGATTCGTTCCGGCCGGGGAACCGGCCATGCTCGAGTTGTTGATCACCGGATCCGAGGTCACAAACGTCCCATACCAGATGTAGGCCATGTCGCGGAAGTTTGCGTTGGGGGAACGGGCATCCAGCACGATCTTGATCGCCGCGTTGTTGCTGGCCGTGATCGGCGCGGTGTTGACCGCTGCGCCCGGCTGGCTGTAACCGTCAATGGTCAGGTTGTCCTTGGTCACCAACGGAAACCCGGCGGCGGGCGGCGTGATGTAATGCGGCCCGGCCCCGGCAATGTTGAAGTTGATCGTGGCCGCACCGACGCTCGCGTCCGCGTCCCGGATCGCTTGGGAAAAACTCCCCGGTCCGTCCGACGCCGTCGTCGTCACGGTGAAGTTCGCCGCCCGTGCGCCTCCTATGAGGCTGGCAATACTCAAGGCCAGCGTTGTTTGCAGGATTCTTTTTTTCATGATGTTGGTGTTTCTGTCTGGAACTGTTCGGATTTACCGAGTCGAGCCGGGACCTGACACTCACTGTGGAACGGCCGGGACAGTTTCGCCTGCGCTTGGCTTGAAGGGGCGGTTGTTCCGCAATGCCCGGGCCGTAACCGTTTGGCACCGCCGATTCCCGCCGCCGTCCCACCCGCCTGGCCGACCCATTGGTTCGCGCAGCCGTAGTGACCCGCGTCTCATGCTCGTGCTCGTTGGATTCCTGAAGCTAGACCAACCTCAATCCGGCTGCGTTCAAATTCGTCTAATGGACATTCTCGAAAGACGCTCGTGAAAAGTTTTATAGCCTAAATTTGCAGTCCCGTGAACCAGATGAGCGCGGTTCTGCGTGAGGGCCGGAAGTGGTTCCGCGTGTGTTTGGAGTAACAAAATCCAGGTGGATGAACCGCGGAATCTCTGCGGTAGCCGCCCCGGTCAACGCGACGTTACCACCGACCCGCCGCCGGCGGGGCTGCCGGTTGAAATTCGGTGGGCGCAGGTGCAAAGTGTCAGTGACGGGATGCCGCATGAAGATTATGAAGAGACTCGGAGAACCCCAGGCCAGCCGGCGGAACTTCAACTCCGCGCCGCTGACTCGAACCGCCGGTGGACAAAACCAAAACACCTCCCGGGGATTTACCCTGATTGAACTGCTCGTGGTCATCGCCATCATTGCCATTTTGGCGGCCATGCTTCTCCCTGCGCTGGGTAAGGCCAAGACGAAGGCGCAGAACATCCAATGCATGAACAACGGTAAGCAGATCGGTTTGGCGTGGATGATGTATGCCGACGAAAACGCAACGAAAGTGGCTAATGCCTTCGATTGGTGTCCCGGTTGGTTGGATTACAGTGGGGCCACGGACAACACCAATGTAATGAATCTTCTCAATGGACTCTTGGGGCCTTTCTTGAAGAATGTGGCGGTTTACAAATGCCCGGCGGACCGCAGCCTCAGCAATGGCAAAACCGGATTGCCGCGAGTGCGCAGCATCTCCATGAACCAGATGTTCCGGGATTGGAGCGACGGGCATTCCACTTCGCCGCCCTGGCGGATTTTCCCCAAGACCTCCACCATGGTTTCCCCGCAGCCGGCGAACCTTTGGGTGATTATTGACGAGAACCCGGATGGCGTGAACGACGCGGCTTACGCCGTGAAGATGGACCGGGTGAATGCCACCGCCACTTGGCAGGATTTGCCGTCCGCGTCGCCGCACAACGGCGCCTGCGGTTATACCTTTGCGGACGGACATTCGGAGATCAAGAAGTGGAAGGTCCCCGCAGCACCAGCCGCTTCATGATCACGACCTACGTCAACGGTGCGAACTTTGGTCAGCTTCAATCCAACAATCAGGACATCAACTGGCAGGCCGAGCGCACCAGTTCAAAAATGCCCGGTTTTTGAAATCTTGAGTTAACCGGCAGAAGTCGCACCTCATCAAACACGCCCTGCTTCACCTCTGGCAAAGAACTGAAAATGAGACACCCACACATGACCCGAAAGCGCGGTTTCACCTTGATTGAATTGCTGGTCGTCATTGCCATCATTGCGATTCTCGCAGCGATGCTTCTGCCCGCGCTGGCCAAGGCCAAGGACAAAGCCCAGCGCACCAGTTGCCTGAGCAACGTCAAGCAACTCCAACTGGGCTGGATGATGTACTGCGACGATAACAATGACTTTATCCCGCCGAACAATACCGGTGGCGCCTATGGCATAGCGGGACAGGAGGCATGGGTGTACGGCTGGGTGCCGAGTGATATTGACACCACCAACATAACGTTCGGGGCAATGTACAAATATGCACCGAACTTCAAGACCTACGTCTGCCCCAGTGATCGCTCGGTCGTCAAAAGAGGAGCTGATTCTTATCCGACAACGCGCAGCTACTCGATGGTCAGTGCGCTGGGAGGCGCCGGCACCATTAAGGCTCAAGCCATCAATGATCCCAAGCCGGCCAAGGCCTTGGTCTTTGTCGAAGAACAGGAGAATATGAAGCCTGCCGATAATTTCATCAACGACGGTAATATTGGGTTGCGTGAATATCCCGCGACGGATTGGGGCGATCTGCCCGCTCAACGCCACGCTGGATGCGTGGTTTCCATGGTGGATGGCCACGTTGAATTTTGGAGAATAAAGCCAGCCATCATGAAAGTGCGCGGTCGCTCTGCACTGCCAGCGGAAAGGCAGATTCTCCTGAAGTTCCAGTCGGGGTTGCCCCATTACCAGGGCAATTAGCTGATGGGATAGATTTGGGTCGGTTGAATTCACCTTGGCGCAAGTGGGTTCGTCGCCCCCGCCATCAATCGGTCTGGTGTGTTGACTTCATCAGATGTCGTAGGCCCCCGCCCGGCGATGCGTGATAGGGCGTGCCGGGAACGGATCGGGATGCACCCTTCCCGAACTTCGAAATGCCGAAGCCCGTGCCAAATCTGGTTGGGCTCCGGAGGCGGGTGCTACCCGGTGGGATTTGGCTCAAGTTCAAATTCTTCCAATGGACGGATTCGGACGCCGCGCTGCGGGTTCTGATCTAAGCTGCGACGTTCCCGAGGTGCGACGCGTTTAGTCGCGGGTTCGGGTGAAGTTGCCTCAAGCCGCCATGCCATCAACGCCACCGCCTTCCACGCGTCTCCGCGGTTTCACGCTGATCGAACTGCTCGTGGTCATCGCCATCATCGCCATCTTGGCTGCGATGCTGTTGCCGGCCTTGAGCCGCGCCAAGGGCAAAGCCCATCAGATCGCCTGCCTCAGCAATTATCGCCAGCTCCAGTTCTGCTGGCAGATGTACGCGGACGATCAGCAGGACCACCTCCCGCCCAACGAAGCGGTTGACTATGTCGCCTCCCGCACGGCCCTGACCACGAAAGGCAATTCCTGGCTGCACGGGAACGCTTACACGGACACCTCCCTCACCAACATCGAGAACGGCGTCTTGTTTGCCTACAACCGTTCCGTCGCCATTTACAAATGCCCGGCGGATCATTCGACCGTCCGGGATCAGGGACAAATCCCCCGCACGCGCACCGTGTCCATGAGCGTCTATATGAACGGCATCACCAACCCCGGCGATTCCGACTACAACAAATGCTGGCACAAGACCACCCAGATTCGAAAACCGGGCTCCTCCCGCGCGTTCGTCTTCGTGGACGAGCACGAGAAGAGCATCCAGCAGTCAACGTTCTGCCTGAACGCCAACGGTTTTCAGCTCTTTGGGGCGCCCCAGTGGGCCTGGATCAGTTTCCCCGCCACGCGCCACAACAATGGATGCACGCTGTCTTTTGCCGACGGACACGCGGAAAACTGGCGATGGTTGGAGCCGCGCACCATGGCGATCAGCGGCCGGACGGCGTGGATCGCGTGGCCGCCCAACTACTCGTCGGGCGCCAATGACCGCGACTTGGGCCGGTTCTTTCAGGCGGTGCCGGAGCGGGTGCCGATCCAATGAACGCCACCCCGCGCCGCTCGTTCATTTGCGCTCCCGGCGTTGTAATTCGCGCAGGGGCCGATAGCCGATCGGAATGATCTGCGCCTCCGCCACGATCTTTTTCATCTCCGCGTCGTGGGTGAAAACCTCGAACTCCGCCGCGCGTGTCGCCCACGAGCCGGTGATGGCTTTCATGTTTTCGGTCGGCACCGCGGCATGAATGTATAGTTCCGTCACGCCCGGTTTCAGGTTCTTGACGATGCGCCGCCAGAACGCTTTCACGTCCGCCTTTTCATCCTTCAACTCGTCGTAAATAAAATAGTCCGGCGACACGATGCCTTGCGCCGCCACCTGCGCCCGCAATCCCGGCTGGCCGAAGCGCGCCATCGTTTCCTGCGACGCCATGCGCAACGGCAGGTTGAACTCCAGGCCCAATTGCACGTACACCTTGAAGTAACGCGGGTCCAGTTGCAGCGCGCCCATGTGTGAGTCGAGATGGGTGATGTCCACGCCGGCGGCCAACGCCTTGTTGATTTGCGCCCGTGCTTCGATCAACGCCTCCTCCGGCGTGCCATATTTGTACATCTCTCCCTCGTCGTTCCAAAGATAACCATCCGGATCCAGCAAACCCTTCACCTGATCGCGGCTTGCTACCGGCCCCCAGCGATACCATTTCCATTCCGAAGTGTGACAGAGGTGGATGCCAAAATCCTTGTCCGGATGCTCCTTCGCATACGCCGCAATTTCCGGAAACCACGGGCACGGCACCATCATCGTGGCCGTGCGCATAATGCCTTTCTCCAGGCACTCGATGGTCGCGAGGTTGGCCTCGTGACACATGCCCACGTCGTCGCCGTTGACGATGAGCAATTTGTCGGTGGCCTTGTAACCCAACCGTTCGGCGAGCGACTTGGTTTCAGCGCCGTAACCGCATGCCGAATTTAGCACGATCAGCAAAATGGCCACAAGCAACGAGAAGTAGGGGAGGAGATTTGAACGCATGGCCCAGCCTAAACAGGCGACCGCAAGTGGAGCAATCGGGAATTCGCCGGCCGATCAGCAGAAATCCTGGCGTGCCGGCCACCGCGCTTTGCGAGCGGAATACGTCCCGCGAAGGAGCGAAGTCCACGAAGGCGGCACAAATCTCGTTGCCTTCGCTCCCTTCGCGCCGTCGCGGGACAAAATTACGCCCGCCTTGACGCCGTCCCGCGCACACGCCAAGCTCCGCGCACTTCCCATGACAACGGAAACGCGCCGGCGGTGGTTTGCCCTGTGGGTGCTGTTTGGCATCAACACCATGAATTTCTACGACCGCATGATCCTCTCGGTCGTCGCGGAACCCATCCGCAAGGAATGGTCCTTGAGCGATTCGCAACTCGGCCTGCTGGGCACGGCGTTCACGCTGCTCTATGCGTTCGTCGGCGTGCCGTTCGGGCGGCTCACCGACACGCGCCCGCGCAAATGGATTCTCAGCGCCGGATGCGCGCTGTGGAGTCTGCTGACGGCTGTGTCGGGAATGGCGCAATCTTTTTGGGCCTTGTGCGCCACGCGCCTCGGCGTCGGCGTCGGCGAAGCGAGTTGCGCCCCGGCGGCGAATTCGCTCATTGGCGATCTCTTTCCGCCGCAGCAAAGATCGCGGGCCTTGTCGCTTTTCATGCTGGGTCTGCCGGCCGGCATGTTCCTCAGCTTTTTGCTCAGCGGCATGGTGGCGAGCGCGTATGGCTGGCGCGCGGCGTTCTATGTCGCGTTGTTGCCCGGCCTGGGGCTGGCGGCGCTCGCGCTCGCGCTGCCCGAACCGGCGCGCGGTTCCAGCGACGGCCGGGTGGACACGGCGCACCGTCCCGGCTCGCCCTACCTCGTGATCCTCGGCATCCCCACGCTGCTCTGGATCATCATCTCCGGCGCGTTGCACAACTTCAACATGACCGCCGCGACTTCGTTCATGACGGCGTTCCTCGCGCGGTATCATGCCGTGAATCTCAAAACCGCCGCGTTCGCCGCCTCGGTCATCTTCGGCCTCTCCGGCTTGGTCGGATTGTTGGCCGGCGGTTGGGCGGCGGACCGCTTCAGCGGCAAGCGCACCGATGGCCGGCTGTTGCTTTCGGCGATTACGCTGGCCGCCGCCGCGCCGTGTGTTTACCTCGCGCTGCGCCAGCCCGGCGGGGCGGTCGGGCCCTTTGTGTTGCTCATGGGCGTGGGCCTGGTGCTCATCTTCGTTTACTATTCCTCGGTCTATGCCGCGATCCACGACGTCATTGAGCCGTCGCTGCGCGGCACCACCATGGCGGTTTATTTCTTTGCCATGTACGTCCTCGGCGGCTGCCTCGGGCCGCTCGGCACCGGCATGTTGAGCGACTACTTCGCGCGCCGCGCCATGACCGCAGCCGGCGCCACCCAAATGACCGAAGCCTTCAAGGCCGCCGGCCTCCACAGCGCCATGCACTCGATCCCGATCCTGTGCCTGCTCCTGGCCATCGTGCTGTATGCGGCTTCGCGAACCGTGGGCCGCGACATGAAGCGGCTGCAAACCTGGCAGGCCGAACGCGCCGCGCAAGCCAACGCGAACCCGGCCTGAATTGCCCCACAAAGGCTGGCGATCTTTCTGTCCTTCGCTACCTTTGCCCTTTCGCGGGACAGTTTGCTTTCTGGCAGGAGACTGCGCCGCCCGCGCTTGCCACACCTCCAACACTGACGCAGAATCGCGCCGCTGCTTATGTTCAATCTTAAATCGGATCAGTCGCGCCGGGAATTCCTTCAACGCATCACCAGCCTGGGCATCGGCGTTTCCGTCTTGCCACTGGGCGGAAACATGCTCGCCGCCGAGAGCAAGCAACTTCCCGACGCCGCGCTCACGTTTCCCGGCCCGTGGGCCTTTTCGCTGCCGCGCCACTCGATCATTCTCGTCAGCGATCAGCAACTCGAAGATCTCCAGGACCCGGACAAGGAAATTGATCTCAGCATCAGCGCCACGCCGAATCTCACGACGTTGCGGAAGGTTTGCGAACAGGCCAAAGCGCAACGGGCCCGTGCGCTCATCGTCGCCTTCGACGAATTCTGGACGCAGTACCGCAAGAGCCAGGCCGGCAAGCCGCGCCAGTTGCTCCCGGACACGGAGGCTTACATCAAAGTCCTCGGCAAGATCAGCGACACGGTCAAGAGCTATGGCCTCGGTTTCGAGTTGAGCCTGCTCAGCCCGCTGGAAATCGGCCGCGGCTACAAGGAGAAGACCGGCGAGTCCGGTCGTTGGGTGCAATACCGCGAAGGCTACCGCGATCCGGCCACGGGCATTTATTCTGTTTCGCTCTGGGAAGAACGCCAGTGGACGAACAACAAGGGTGCCTTCGCCATCGGGCGCACCGGCGTGCGCGTCTTCGCGTTCAAGGAACAGCGCGTTGGCGGGACGAACTTCTATCATGTCGCCTCGGCTTCCATTGTCGAACTGAAAACCGCGCCTGAGATCGAAGCCGATGAATCCGCGCAATCCACCACCAAGTCACGGCGGCTCACACTTCACGGCAAAGGCGACACGCAAGTGGGCGATCTCAATCGGGTGCTCATCGTCGTAAGCTACGCGACGCCGGAGATGGATTATTTCAGCCCGCAGTCGCTGCCGTTTCTGAAGGCTTTGGTCGAGCAATACCACGCCGCCGGCGTGCCGCTGAATGGACTTTACGCCGACGAGATGCACATCCAGCAGGATTGGAACTACGCCGGCCATCACGACGAAGGCCAGTTCATTTTCCGCTACCTCACGCCGAATTTCACCGCGCGCTTCGCTGAACTTTACGGCGCGGAGTTTGCCGACTTCGAAAAGTATCTCGTCTATTTCGCCTACGCGCAGCACAGCTTTCTGCCGTCGCTCGAAGCGAAGTTCCCGGCCCTGCACGTTCTCGGAGCGGATGCCGATGGCGTTCAAAAAACCTGGCTGTTGCGAAGGCGTTACTTCGATCTGCTGCACAAAACCGTCGTCGAACTGTTCGCCACCGCCAAGGAATTCGCCGAGCAGAAATACGGTCACGAACTCGAAGCCCGCGCGCACGCGACGTGGGCGCAGAGCCCGACGATTGATTTCTGGCAGGCCGGCGCGCACACCAAAGCCACGCGCAAATACGAATACACGCCGGACTTTCTGTGGTCGAACACCGTCCAGCAAGCTGCGTCCGCCTGCGACGATTATTTTTCGTGGAACGATTTTCTCACCGGCGGCGGCAACGACCACGCCGAGGGCGGCTGGTCGGATCGCAATTACTACGGCATCGCGCTCGCTTGTTCCACCGGCATTCTGAACCGGACGCCGTACGCTTACGCTGCCGCTTGGGGCATGCCGCACGCCGCCGGCCGCCGGCACCAAGCCGTGTGTGACGCCTTCGGCGCGTCCGCGCATCCATGGTTTCAAGCCGTGCAGGATTCCCAGCATCGCGACACCGATGTGCTGATGCTTTATCCGCTCTCGCTGGTCGCCTGCGAGGAGCGCTTCGGTTCGTGGATGGTTCAATACGGCTACGCGAACTACGTCACGCCGCACCGGCTGCTGCAACATGGTCGCGTGAGTGCGGAGGGTAAGATCGAAATGGTCGGACGCAAATTCGGCACGGTGGCGGTGCTGTTTGAACCGCTGCCGCCCGCCGGCTTGTTGGAGTTCCTCGACCAGTTTGCGAGCGCTGGCGGTAACGTGATCTGGTCCGGCCCGCCGTGCCGCTTCGACATGGCCGGCAAGTCTGTGCTCACGAAGTGGCAGCAGCTCTTCGGCGTTAAGGAACTGCGCTTCGATCGCGAAGGCCAGGGCTTCGGCGGCTGGCAGATTCAGTTTTCCCGTGCGCTGGCGAAAGTTCCGTCGCAAACGATTCTCACCGATTTTCTCGTGGACTTGATTTATCCGGTTGAGCCGGCCGACGGCGCCGAAGTTGTGGCGCAGACCGGCAAGGAAATCATCGGCCTCCATCGAAAACTCGGACCCCGCGGCAGCGCAACTTTTCTCGGTTTCCGCCCCCGCGACGATCAGGCCGCGTCGCTTGGCGCCGAAGCGCGGACGTGGTTTGAGATTCTGCTCGCCCTGGGCGCGTATCCCGGCCGCCAGCCCGGCGCGGGACCCAACGACAATCCCAGCGTCGTCTCGCGCACCGCGCCCTACGTCGCTTGCAGTTTTCCCAACGGCACGACCACCGTGGCCGCGCACTACCGTTCCCACGAAGAAAGCTGGCCGGGCGGTTTCCACCGCGAGGAAAAGCAGGACGCGGAGATTCTCACGCGGAATCCGTTGCCCTCCGGCGCGCTTGCGCTGAAGGACTTCGCCGTGAATGGACATCGCGTGGACTACGACGGCTCGCTCACCGTGGCGTTTCGGGTTGGCGCGAACGGGTCGCTGCTGGCATTTGCAGGCCACGATTGCCAAAAGATCAGGATTGATGGCCGGGAGCATGTCTTCGCCAGCGGGCCGGTGGCCACAATGGCGTGGGCGCCGGTTTTGGCGGAGCGCCGGGTGACGGGCGGCGCGATCCTGGAACTCTGGGTTCACGGCGAGGCGGAGATTACGATCCCGTTGCCTGCCGGGGTGACAGCAGGCGAACTTTACGGCCAGGGTGCGCGGCTTGATTCGTTCGGCGAAAGGATCGCGAGCGAATGTTCTGGCGGTTGGCTGCGTTTCAAGGCGCTGCGCGGCTGGGGGCAGCGGCATTTCTTTGTTGTGCCGGCTTGACCGGGGGAGCGTTTCCGGCGCAAATTCCGCCACCAGATTACCGAATTATGCGCCTCCACCTCTGCCGCTCCCGGGTCGCTGTTGCGACGCTTGTGTTGCCGTTCGTCTTCCTTGGTTGCGCCACCGCGCCCAAATTCAGGCCGGGCGCCCTGGCGCCGCGCACGGGCGACGAGATCGTCGTTGCCGGCCAGTTCGTTCACACCGGCGTGCCGGTGGTGCTGTGGACCGATCCCGGTGGCTATGATGCCTATCGGGTCGAGCGCCGGTTTGCGCCGCTCGACAAATCCGATTGGAACACGTCGCACGAGGAAGTCCGCGATCTCGAAACTCCCAACCGCTTCAATCAGCGCAAGTCCAATCTCTCGACGAACGAACTCGAACGCCTGCGCGGCGGCGGCTGGGATTTGCCCACGCTTCAGCAGGTCGTGGATCAGTTTGTGATTCACTTCGATGTGTGCGGCACCAGCCGCCAGTGCTTCAAAGTGCTGCACGATCTGCGCGGTTTGAGCGTGCATTTCATGCTCGATCTCGACGGTACGATTTATCAGACCCTCGACGTCAAGGAGCGTGCCTGGCAGGCCACAATCGCCAACAGCCGGTCGGTGGGAATCGAGATCGCCAACATGGGCGCCTATGGCAATGTGGAAAAAAGCCCGCTCGGCGAGTGGTATCAAAAGGACGCCGGCGGCCAGACGCGCCTCACCCTTCCCGCGCGCTTTGGCGACGGCGGCATCCGCACGCCGAATTTCGTCGGCCGGCCCGCCCGCAACGAGCCGGTCGTCGGCGAAATTCAAGGGCGCACCTTGACGCAATATGATTTCACGCCCGAGCAATACCGGGCGCTGGCTCATCTCACCGCGGCCCTTTGCACCGTGCTGCCCCGGATCAATTGTGACTATCCGCGCGACGCGCAGGGCAAACTCGTCACCCGCAAGCTGGACGACGCGGTGCTGGAGAAATATCAGGGCGTGCTCGGTCACTACCACGTGCAGACGAACAAGACGGATCCCGGTCCGGCGCTGGATTGGGACAAGTTGATGACCGAGGCGCGTGCCTTGATGTCCGGAGGGCACGCCACCAGCCTGGGCCACATGCGATCGCGGCCGTAAGCCGGTTCGCTTGGCGTCGCGTGAAATTCACCGTACCGTTCGCCGGCCTGCCATGCGATTGCGATCCCACCGGCGTCGCCGCGCCGTTGAAGCCGCCGCCACTATTCGAGGTACGCTTGCGGGAGCTCACCGATCTTGCTGTCGGCGTCATGAAACCCGCGCCGCCTATTTGCGGATCCGTCGGTGAACCAGCAGCATCCCCAACCCGCTGACGCCAAACAGCGCCGCCGTCGCGCCGCCGTCAGGAACCTGCCGGTCGCCGGTGCGGTTATAGCGGCCCTCAATGACGTCGTTGCCGCAGGTCATCGTGAAGTGAACATCAAAGCCATTCAGCAGCGACGGTGGCAGCGCGCCGAGGCCCAGGTCCACTTGATTGTGACCCACGCCGCTTTGGCGCATCAGCCCCAGCCCGAACGGATCTACCACGCCGGTTGTGTAGTTGAAACTGCCCGTGCCGATGGCGTGCGCCGTGCCGGTGTTGATGGAGTAAGGAGTGGAAGCCGGAACGTCCGTCGGCGCGATGGTGGTGAAACTGTCGTAGAGCGTGAAGGAGTTGTTGCCGAAGTTCAATCCATACGCATAGCTCCACGTAGGGTTGCCGATCGCGCGCAGAAATATGGCGCCCGAACCCACCCCATTCACCCCGTTTTTGAAATCGAATGTGCCGATCAACGAAAGCTTCGCCGTCGCGGGATCATAAACAAAGGCCTCCAGGTCCCAAATATCGCCCGTGTGCGTGCGCGGCTCCGTTTCATTGTCCTCCAGGGCCGGTCCGCGCCCGGAGGTCCCTGACCAGGGGGAGGTCGCACCGTTCCCGGTTTGTCCATCCGGAATGGTAATCTCGACGGGTATGGCCATCAGACTGGTCGTCAAGCCGAGGCTGGCGGCGAGCATCAAATTCTTCTTCATAGTCATTCCTCCCTGACAGGTTCGTCCTGCCAGCGAGTGTCACGGTAGCTGGCTTTACCGTTCGCCCCTAGCCGGGAAAATACTGGAAGGGGATCCCGGGGAAACCCCGGGACGATGCGTGCCTCCATCCGAGCGATGGCATCAGCGGCATGCGCTCCGATTGCCGGGGCCTTGCCGGGGAACCGGCCGCCGCGGCCTCAGTTTCCGCCCGCACCGGTTGTGCTGCTTCCGGACTTTCCCCTCATACGGTTCAACCACTCGCGCACCGGCGTCGTCAGGCCGTTGAAAAAGTATGTCACGGATTCGTGCGAAGCTTGCGGAATGACGACGAATTCGCTGCCCGGTGCCGCGGCGCGATAGAGTTTTTCCACTTCCGCCACGGGGCTGATCCGGTCCTCCGCCCCCGCCACGAACAGCGCCGTCACCGGTCGGCGGGCCAGAACCGTGGTGGAATCCAGTTCCGCTGCCGGCACCTTCAACAGGTCCGGCAATTTCTTCAGGCCGGCTTTGGGAAACGACGGCGGCATCCAGTGGGCGTACTCGCGGCAGATGTTCAACACCACCTTCGACAATGTTGCGTAGGGGGCGATGGCGATGGTGCGCTCGATCCGCGCGTCCTCGGCCTGCCAGCGCAGCGCGAGCGCGGCGCCGTACGATTCGCCCAGCGCTGCCACGGGTCCGCACACCTGTCCCGTGCGTTCCAACTCATCGAGCAACTGATGCAGGTCGCGCGTTTCCTCCACGCCATAGAAAATGCGATTGCCCGTGGACCGGCCGTGGCCGCGCAAATCCACCAGCACGCAGCGCCAGCCATCCTCGGCCAGGCGCAATGCCCACGGCACCATGGCAAATTGCGCGACGCCGTAACCGTGCAGCAAGACCACCGTGCCGCGCGGTTGTCGGCCCCCGGCATTGGTTTGTCCGTCAAACTTGGCTTGGAAATTGAACCGGAAATGCGGGTGGCCGCGCTTCAGCCAGTTGGTGGCCGTCACGGAAAATCCAAAATCCGCCGGCTCGATCACCCGGTAACGCAACGTGGCCGAAGGCGGGCCAACCGCCACGAACTGATTCGGGAAATTTGTCAGCCTGGACTGGTCGAAACTCAGTTCCACGCGGGCCTGGGGACTGAGCCATTGCGGATAGGAATTCGGCGCCTGCACCATCCGGTGCGCCACGAAGCTGCCGCAGCCCGCAGTCGCGCCGAGCAACGCCAGCAGCGCCGCCAGGCGGCTCCATTGAACGACGGACAAGGCTCGACTCATGCTTGGGAAGGATGCTGGACCAGGCCCGAATGTTCAAAGATTTCCCGGGCTTCGACGGCTGCGAACGGGTTTGGCCCGGGCGCGGCGCGGCGGGTATTGGCTCGCTGCCCCAGCGCGGATTGCTGCGCGATGGTGGCGGGCGGCGTTTTTTCTTGGAAGATTTGCCGGCTTCGTTGCGTATGTAAGGGGAGAGACATGGTGATGCCCGACGCGAAACCCGAATTCATTCCCACGCGACGCAGCCTTCTG
>WBZT01001028.1_pt2 | contig 14643 bp, 17 predicted proteins | sample 5204241 | NCBI WGS metagenome assembly WBZT01 (sample SAMN12344358, study PRJNA552823) | activated sludge metagenome | biome: Activated sludge suspended growth; feature: Nitrification reactor; material: Wastewater; isolation source: activated sludge from nitrification reactor of wastewater... | reverse complement strand
ATGGGCGGTGCGAAGCGATCAGAGGTCCTTCGACAGCTTGCGCAGCACGGTGTCGCGGACCTGGGGCTGGTCGTAGTAGCCGCCCGACAGACGCTCGAGCACCTGCTTCATGCGCTCCGCCGGCACTTCGCCCGCGACGCCGCGGGCCGCGGCGTCCATCTGCTGGAGCTCGCGGGCCTGCGCCGAGATCTGCACGTCGTCGCGCTTCACGCCCGGCGTGGAAGGGGCGGAAGCGTCGTTGGCGCGCGCGGGCGCACCCGTGGGCGTCGACTTGCCGGCGCGTTCGATGCCGGGGCGCGGAGTCTGGCCGGAGGAAGTCGGGCGAATCGTCATGACGTCGTCCTCGTGACGTAGGCGTGGGCGTTGGATCCTGCTGCCGAGAGGGCGCGGTTTGCGCTTTCGGACCGTTGTCGGGCCACGCTCGCCGGAAAGTATCGGCCGGCGACGTTACGGGCTTGAGGCCTCGCCACCGCCGTGGGGGCGGTCAGGCCGTGCGGACGTGCGGCGCGGGTTCGGCCTGCTGCGAGAGGCCGGCCGCGATGTTGCGATCGATCTCGACGAGCGCCTGCAGGCCCTGTTCCGTGGGCGCGGCCATCATCTCGAACGTCCGCTTGTCGATGAAGCCGGAGATCCGGATCAGGTTCCGGCGCAGCTCGAGCGGCAGCGGACACTCGGGCGCGCTCAGCTCGGCCTGGAAGAAGGTCCACAGGCGCTGGTTGTAGCGCAGCGCTTCGTCGAGACGCTGGGCGTGGCCCGGTGCGTCCCACTCGCGGCGGCACGCCTCCAGCTGACGTGCCGCCTTGAACAGCGCCGCCGCTTCGAGTTCCCGGCCCGAGGGGGCCGCCTTCGTTCCCGATTCGTAGGTGCGCCGTGCGCTAGCGAACATTCGACAGCAGGTCCCTTTCGAACGCCAGGAGCGCCTTGCCCTGCTTCAGCGCCTGGTAGTACTTGCCGGACTGAACCATCTCGTTGATCGGTTCGAGGAACCGCCGCGAGCTCGGGCTCGCGTCGAGCACGTCCTCCACGAGCGCCAGGTACGTCTGCTCGTGTACGGGACGCCTCTGCGGATCCACGTACATCAATTGAATCGCGAGGACGATTCGTTCGCAGGGTGTGCGAACCGCCGACGGGCTCAGGATGTCCGAGCCCCTCAGCACCGGCACCTCCGTCTCCACGAACAATTCGGCACGATGCTTCCCGTTCGTGAGTACGGCGCCGCCGAGAATCGCGCGCTCGTGTGGTTTCAGTGTGAGTCGCAGCGCCATGGCTGCTCCGTTCTTGCGGAAATCCCTGTCATACCGGCCGCTTCTACGACCGGCGGGCGCCGGTGGAATCGGGTGACTCCTGTACCCGATCCACCGGCCCGCTCGTCCTTGAATCTACTGGCTCGCCTGAGGGGCGGCCGTGTTCTGCACCGGACCCGGTTCAGACGGGCCCGCCTCTCCTAGAAAAGTCGCATGACCGACTGCTGGGCCTGGCTCGACAGCTGGAGGGCGACGATGCCCAGCTGCTGGCGGGTCTGCAGAGCGAGCATGTTCGCCGATTCCTCGTTGGGATCAGCCGCCGTCAGCTGGTCCGCACCGGTCGTCAGCGTGTTGATCATGTTCGTCGTGAACTCCTGGCGAGCCGTCACGACGCCGTTGTTCGACGACAGCGTCTGCGCGCGGGTGCGCAGCGTGCTGAGCGCCCCGTCGAGAGCCGTCACCGCGGTGTCGATGTTGGCGTCCGCCGCCCACGCGCTGGCCGCCGCGGCGATGTTCAGGCCGCTCGCGCCCGTGGAGCCGTCGAAGCCGCTGATCGTCAGCGTCGACGTGGTGGACTCGTTGAAGTTCACCACCAGCGAGCCGCTGGACAGGAAGTTGGTGCCCTTGTAGCCGGAGTCGGCCGCGAGGCGGTCGATCTGCGTGCGCAGCGCGTCGAACTGCGACGCGAGCGACGCACGGTCCGAGGTGCTCGCCGAACGGGCGGACGCCGCGAGACCCTTCGCCTGCTGGATGAGCGACGTGATGCCGTCGATGCCCTGCAGAGCGGCCTTCACGGTCTGGATCGCCTCGCCCATCGAGTCCTTACGGGCGGCGAGGTCGCTGGCGCGGTTCGTGGCGTTCTGGGCCGCGAAGTACGCCGACGGATCGTCGATGGCGCTGTTCACGCGCTTGCCGGTCGACAGACGCTGCGTCGTGCGAGCCTGGAGGATCGACACCGACTGCAGGTTCATCAGGTTCGTGCGCATGCCGCCAGCGAGGGTGACGTCGTTGATCGCCATGGTGCCTGGTCCCTTTCTCGGGATCCAAGAGGTTGCTTCACCCGGCTTCTGCCGAGGCGCCGGCCCGATGCCGACGGGGAATAGCGTCGGGCGCACGTGCGGAAACTTGAGGGCGAGACCGCAGGAATCACCGCGATTGGCGCGGGCAGGACGCACGTCGGGCGCATGCAGATCGCGAACGTCCGCATCGCGCTGGGGCGCACGCGCGGAGACGTCCGGACGCGATGCCGGGCCGGGCACCGGGGCGTGCGCGACGCACGGAAAACGTCACCGGCGGGTCTCGAAGAGTGCCTTCGAGCCCGCCGGCGAGTACGTCCCTGTGTTTCGAGGGGCCGGTGCATCCTGCTCCGGCGGTCCCCGATTCCTTCTTCCCTGAAACCCCTGCGGCGACTAGCCGAACAGCCGCATCACGCTCTGCTGCGCCTGGCTCGACAGCTGGAGGGCGACGATGCCGAGCTGCTGACGGGTCTGCAGCGCGAGCATGTTCGCCGATTCCTCGTTGGGATCGGCGGCCGTCAGCTGGTCGGCTCCGGTCGTGAGCGTGTTGATCATGTTCGTCGTGAACGACTGGCGCGCGGTCACGACGCCGTTGTTCGACGACAGCGTCTGCGCGTTCGTGCGCAGGGTGCCCAGCGCGGCGTCGAGATCCAGCACGGCCGCGTCGATGTCCGTGTCCGCGACCCACGCGTTCTGCGCGGCGGAGATCGCGAGACCCGTCGTCGAGGCGTCGAAGCCGCTGATCGTCAGCGTCGACGTGGTGGACTCGTTGAAGTTCACCACCAGCGTGCCGCTGGACAGGAAGTTGGTGCCCTTGTAGCCGGAGTCGGCCGCGAGGCGGTCGATCTGCGTGCGCAGCGCGTTGAACTGGGCCGAGAGGGACGAGCGGTCGGCCGCGCTGGCCGAACGGGCGGACGCCGCGAGGCCCTTCGCCTGCTGGATGAGCGACGTGATGCCGTCGATGCCCTGCAGCGCGGCCTTCACGGTCTGGATCGCCTCGCCCATCGAGTCCTTGCGGGCGGCGAGGTCGCTGGCGCGGTCCGTGGCGTTCTGGGCCGCGAAGTACGCGGACGGATCGTCGACGGCGCTGTTCACGCGCTTGCCGGTGGAAAGCCGCTGCGTGGTGCGCGCCTGAAGGGCGCTCACCATCTGCAGGTTGATGAGGTTGTTGCGCATTCCACCCGCGAGGGTGATGTCGTTGATCGCCATGGCGCGAACCCCTTTCTAGGGTTGTTGACTCCCGACATCCGGCGTTCTGCCGGGCTGCCTGTGTCTGACGAACACGTGGGTGAGCTTCGGAGGATCGTGCGAAAACTTGAGGGGCGTCGTGCACGGTCGCGCAAGTGACGGCAAGCACGCGTGCACCCTCGTGCGCTTCGCGCGATTCGTGCGCGCACGGGCGCCCGCGCGCTCGGCACGTCGGGCGAAAACGCGAGCGGCGGGCGGGGCACGAGGCCCCGCCCGCCGCGTTCGCGAAGCGAACCGCTACTTCAGATAGTCGGTGAGCGTCGTCTGCAGCACGCGCCCCACGACCGCGTACGCGCGCTCGAGCGCGCCCTGTTCCTGCTGCAGCGTCACGATCGCCGTCGCCTGGTCGACGTTGCGCAGCGCGTCGCGCCGATCGAGCAGCGACGCGCTCTGCGTCGCGAGCATGCTCGAAGCGTCCTTCACGTCCTGCAGCCGCGAGCCGACCTCGCTCTGGATGCCGAGCGCGCCCTGCGTCGCCGCGTCGATGTTCGTCACGGTGGCGCCGATCTGGTCCGGCGTGCCCGAGCCGAGCTGCGTGATCAGCGCGTTCACGGATGCGAGCGCGTCGGTGAAGAGCGGCTGGCCCGGATGGTTGACCGCCACCGAGACACCCGAGTTGATCTCCACCTGCTGCGCCGACATCGTGCCGACGTACGTTCCGTCCGCGAGGAACGGCGCGGTCGTGCTGGCGTCGCCGCCGAAAACGTACTGGTTGCCCACCTTGGTGTTGCCCAGCGACACGATCTGGTTCCGCAGGGCCTGCGCCTCCTCGAGGGCGGCGCGACGGATCGGGTCGTTGGGGTCGGCCGTGGTCGTGCTCAGGGCCAGTTTCTTCGCTTTCGACAAAACATCACGAAGACTGGAGATCGCGACGTCCTCGGTCGATAACTTCGTCGTCGCGAAGGTTCCGTTCCGGCGGAACTGCTCGATGTCGCGGACCTGCGAGTCCAACCGCATGATCTGCGACGCGTCGACGGGATCGTCGGAAACGGTGTTGATGCGCTGACCGGTGTTGGCCTGGGCCGCGGCCCGGGACATCGCGGTCAGCCGGCCACGAAGGCCGGACGACAGGTTCATCTGAATCATCAGGTTCGTGATCCGCATTGGCCCCCTCGCTGGTGCGGGTTGTTCCTGGTGTCATCATCGGAAGAAGGCGGACGGCGCTTGAGTCCGCTCGCGGCGGGAGAACCCGCCCGGGCGGGAACGACGTCCGAAACGGCGGTCGCGGACGGCCCGGCAGGGAAGGCCCGCGACGACGAGGGGGCCATGTCGAACATCCTGTGCATCGACGACGAGCCATCGGTCGGTGTGGTGCTGGAACATCACCTCACCGAGATCGGGCACCAGCCCACGCTCGCGTCGAGCGTCGAGGAAGGGATGAAGGCCGTGCGCGAAGGCGATTTCGACCTCATCATCTCCGACTACCGGATGCCCAACGGCACGGGCCTCGACCTGATGGAACTGCTGCGCCAGCAGGGCTACGACATCCCCGTCATCATCATGACCGGCTACTCGAGCATCGAGCACGCGGTGCTCTCGATCCGCCACGGCGCCGTGGACTACCTGACCAAGCCGCTCCGCCAGGAAGCGCTGCGCATCGCGGTCAACAACGCGATCGAGGTCGCGCGCCTGCGCCGCGAGAACGAGGCGTACCGCCGCGAGCTGACCTCGCTGCGCGGCCAGCGCGTGATCGTCGGCGAGTCGCGCGCGCTGCGCGAGGTGATGGACACGCTCGCCACCGTGGCGCCGACGCGCGCCACCGTGCTGCTCGAGGGCGAGTCCGGCACCGGCAAGGAGCTCTTCGCCCGCGCGCTGCACGAGCAGAGCCCGCGCCGCGAGCAGCCGTTCGTCACCGTGAACTGCGCGGCGCTGCCCGAGGGCCTCGTCGAGAGCACGCTGTTCGGCCACGAGCGCGGCGCGTTCACCGGCGCCACGCAGCGCCAGGCCGGCGCGTTCGAGCGCGCGCACCGCGGCACGCTGATGCTGGACGAGATCTCCGAGATGCGGCTCGACCTGCAGGCCAAGCTGCTGCGCGCGATCCAGGAGCAGGAGTTCGAGCGCGTGGGCGGCAGCCAGTCCGTGCGCGTCGACGTGCGCATCGTCGCCACCACGAACCGCGACCTGCTCGCCGAGGTCGAGGCCGGCCGCTTCCGCCGCGACCTCTACTACCGCCTCGCGGTCGTGCCGGTGCGCACGCCGCCGCTGCGCGAGCGGCTCGAGGACCTGCCGCTGCTCGTCGGCCACTTCGTCGAGCAGGCCGCTGCCGAGCTGGGCGTGCGCCCGCCCGTCGTGCGGCCCGAGGCGCTCGATGCGCTGCGCCGCCGCCCGTGGCCGGGCAACGTGCGCGAGCTCGCCAACGCGGTCGAGCGCGCGGTGCTGCTGAGCCGCGGCGCGCCGCTCTCCGCCGAGTCGTTCGGCACCGGGACCTCGGCCGTCGCCGCGCATGCCACGATCGCGTCCGCGCCGGCCGCGGACAGTGGAGCGAGCACCAGCACGGGCAAGAGCACGCCCGCGTCCGCGGAGCTGCCGCTCGACCTGCGCGAGCTCGAGCGCATCGCGATCGATCGCGCGCTCGCCGTCACCGGCGGGCACCGCCAGCGCGCCGCCGAGCTGCTCGGCATCAGCGAGCGCACGCTGCGCAACAAGCTCAACGGTCCGGCGGAGGTCGCGGTGTAGCGCGATCCACGCACGACGCCGCACACCGCGCGCCCGGGGCTCACGCTCCGGGCGCGCGGCAGTTTCTTCCGGCACATCCTTCCCGCGGACGGGACGAGCGGGCCGCGCGCGCGCCGCGTACCGCGAACGCGCCGCGCGCGCGCGCGCCGGCAACGCGCCTGTTCGCCGGGATGTGCGGCGATCACCGCGGCCCCTGCGCTCGCGGGAAGCCCGCGCGGCACACCGCTTGCCCTTGCGGCTGCGGAACTTCGTCTTCACGGAGGTGGCCATGCTGCGTTCGCTGTTCGGCAACGGAACCCTGAGCTCGATGCTGCGCGGAGGTCTCGAGGAGACCTCGGCGACGCACCGCGCCATCGCGAATCGCGTCGCGAACGCGCTCAACGTGAGCACGAGCGCCGACTTCGCGAGCGCGCTCGAGGCGCAGAAGGGCAACGCGAAGCTCAACGAGGTCGATCTCGAACGCGACATGGCGTCGCTGGCGGACACGCAGCTCCGCTACGAGGCGGACGCGAAGCTGCTTCAGGGGGCGTACGCCCGTTTGCGGGCGACGATCAAGGAACGTGGCTGATCGCATCTCGGGATTTCCGCAGTGGCCCAGGCCCGTGCGCCAGCTGATGCCCGGGCTGGGCACGAGCGCGGACGGCATGGCCGTCGAGCAGCGCTTCCTCGAGGTGATCTCGCGCAACCTCGCCAACGCCGAGGTCACGCGCACGCCCGAGGGCGGCGCGTACAAGCGCGAAGTCGCCGAGCTCGCCACCGATCCCGCCACGGGCCAGACCTCGCTGCAGGTGCGCAAGGACCCGCGCCCGGGCCGCATGGTCTACGACCCGTCGCACCCGGACGCGAACACGCAGGGCTTCGTCGAGTACCCCAACGTCGACGTCAACACCGAGCTCGTCGACCTGATGATCGTGCGCCGCGTGCACGAAGCGAACGTCAGCGTCTTCCAGGCCGCGAAGAGCATGCTGCGGCGGGCGCTGGACATCTGACGGAAGGAGCCGATTCGACATGAGCGTCCAGGGACCGTCCTCGCTGCCCTTCCGGCCGTTCACGCCCGCGGGCGCGAACGCCGCGGGTGCCGCGCCGGCTTCGCGCGCGCGCGCCGAGGCGAAGGCCGCCGCCGCGCCCGCGTCGACGTCCGCGTCCGCACCGGCCGAGAGCTCGCTGTGGGAGCTGCTCACCGCCGACGAGCGCGACTTCTTCTCGCAGCAGGCGTCGCTCGGCGCGCTCACGTACGGCCGCGCGCGCGGCGCCGCCGCCAAGTCCGCGTCGGCGGCGGGCTCCGGCCCGATCGGCCAGCGCCTGGACGTGAGGGGCTGACCGTGTCCGATCCCCTGCGCATCGGCTCGCCGCTCCTCGGGCCGCTCGAGCGTCCCGAGATCGCGGCGCCGGTCGAGCGTCCGGGCGCGTCGTTCGGCGACCTGTTCAAGAAGGCGCTCAACGACACGTCGGGGATGCAGGACAACGCGCAGGACATGATCGCCGCGTACCTGCGCGGCGAACCCGTGGAGCTGCACCAGGTGATGGCGGCCAGCGAGGAAGCGTCGATCTCGCTCGAGCTGCTGGTCGAGCTGCGCAACAAGCTCACCGAAGCGTATCGCACCGTGATGAACATCCAGTAGGGCCCCGACCCCCATGGCCGATCCCGCGACCTCGATGCTCGGTTCCATCCGCACCATGGATGCCTCCCGCCGCTTCCTGCTCGTCGGCGTGCTCGTCGCGCTGGTGGTCGGGATCGGCTTCGTCGGACGCTGGGCGTCGACGCCCACGTACGCGACGCTCTTCCGCGACCTCGACCCCAAGGAGACGGGGCAGGTGGGCGAGAGCCTCGCGAAGGCGAACATCCCGTACCGGCTCGGGCCGAGCGGCACCGAGGTCGAGGTGCCCGTCGCCGACGTCGCGCGCGCGCGCGTCGCGCTCGCCAAGAGCGGCCTGCCCACCAACGGCCGCCCGGGCCTCGAGCTGTTCGACAAGCCGTCGTGGGGCATGACCGACTTCACGCAGCGCGTCACCTACCAGCGCGCGCTCGAAGGCGAGCTCTCGCGCACGATCGCGCAGATCCAGGGCGTCGAGCGCGCCGAGGTGCACCTGCTGCTGCCCGCGCAGAGCGCGATCCGCCGCCAGGAGAAGCCCGCGGGCGCGTCGGTCGTGCTGACGCTGAAGGGCGGCACGCCGCTCTCGGGCGAGACCGTGCAGGGCATCACCTACATCGTGAGCAACAGCGTCGAGGGGCTCTCGGCGGACAACGTCGCCGTGATGGACAACTCGGGCCGCGTGCTGAGCCTGCCGTCGGCGGGCGCCGGCGGCGCGGGTCTGACCGGGCGCCAGCTCGAGGTGCAGCACGGCATCGAGTCGCGCACGGTCGACAAGATCGAGAACCTCGTCGCCACCGTGGTCGGCGTCGGGCGCGTGCGCGCGCAGGTCGCGGCCAACGTGAGCTTCGACGAGGTCGATGCGACGACCGAGACGTACAACCCCGACGGCCAGGTGCTGCAGACCGAGCAGCGCAGCGAAGGCGGGCCGGCCGACGGCGTCACGCCGCAGACCATCGTCAGCAACCAGTACCAGAACTCGCGGCGCGTCGAGAAGAGCACGAGCCTCGCGGGCCGGCTCACCAAGCTCACGGTCGCGGTGCTCGTCGACGAGAAGTCGATGCGCGCGGGCGAGAAGGCGAAGGAGCTCGCCGACATCGACGCCATGGTGCGCAACGCTGTCGGCATCGACAGCCTGCGCGGCGACCGGCTGAGCGTGCTCGCGGTGCCGTTCGAGCCCGTGCAGGTCGGCACCGACGGCAAGGCCTCCAAGCCGGCGCTCGATCCGGTGGTGATGGTCGAGCGCGTGAGCCATCCGCTCGTCGGCGTGGTCGCGATCGTGGTGATGCTGCTGATCGCGCTGCAGATCCGCGGCCTGCTCGCGCCACCGCGTCCCGCGGCCGGCGCGGCCGGTGGTGCCGGCGCACGCGGTGCGGCCGCGCCGGGCCTGCCCGGCGCCGAGACCGCCGAGGCGCTGCCGCCGCCCGAGGACACGGAGGTCACCAAGCTCAAGAACCGGCTCAAGGCGGAGTCGGGTGAGCGTCCCGAAGTCACGGCCCAGGTGCTCAAGGCCTGGCTGGCGGAGAACTGATGAGCGCCCGCGGAGCCAAGCGGGGCCAGCCCCGCATCGACGCGATGGAGACCATGAGCGGTGCCCAGAAGGGCGCCGTGCTGTGCATGGCCATCGGTGCCGAGCGCTCGGCGAGGATCATGCAGATGCTCACGGCCCGCGAGGTCGAGGTCATCTCGCGCGAGATCGCCTCGCTGCCCGTCGTGGCCGCCGATCGCGTGAGCACCGTCCTCAACGAGTTCCAGCAGGTCTCGCGCGCCGTCGACTCGGTGGCGCGCGGCGGCGTCGATTACGCGCAGGAGATCCTCGAGTCCGCGCTCGGACCGACGAAGGCCAAGGCCATCCTCGAGAAGATCCAGGAGCAGCTCGTCGACACGGGCCTCAAGCGCCTGCGCAACGCGGCGCCGGAAGTGCTCGGCGGCATCCTGCGCGGCGAGCACCCGCAGACGATCGCGCTGATCCTCGCGCACCTCGACGCACGCCAGTCGGCGAGCGTCGTCGCGGGCATGGACGCGGATCTCGCGTCGGAAGTGCTCTACCGCATCGCGCGCATGGACAAGATCTCGCCCGAAATGCTGCTCGTGGTCGAGAGCGGCCTCTCCAGCAAGACGGACCTGTCGCTGTCCGAGGAGATGACGCTCTCCGGCGGACCGCAGGCCGTGGCCAAGCTGCTCAACCTGACCGGCGGCACGCTGGAGAAGCAGCTGCTCGAGAACATCGAGGGCCGCAACCAGGAGATCGCCGACCAGATCAAGTCGCTCATGTTCGTCTTCGAGGACCTGCTGCTCGTCGACTCGCGCGGCATCCAGCGCGTACTGCGCGACGTGGACGCCAAGGACCTCGCGCTCGCGCTCAAAGCCGCGAGCAACGAGCTCAAGCTGCACATCCGGAGCAACATGTCCGAGCGCGCCGGCCAGGCGCTCGAGGAAGAAATCGAGATGATGGGGCCGGTGCGCGTGAAGGACGTCGAGGCCGCGCACGCCCGCATCATCGAGACCGTCCGCATGCTCTCGGATTCCGGCGAGATCATGATCGCGGGTCGTGGAGGCGGCGATGACATCATTCAGTGACGCCGGCCTCTGGCAGCCGTTCGTGCCGCCCGCCGTCGGCGGGATTGCGCTCGTGCCGCCGCCCGCCCTGGCGCCCGCGCTCGATTCCGCGTCCCCGCCGGAGCCGACGGCCGACTGGCTGCAGCCGCTGCACACCGACTCCGAAATGGAGCGTCTCGCCGTGGTGGACGCAGTGCGCGACGAGGCGTTCCGACGCGGCGCGGACGAAGCATCGCACCGCGAGCGCGCGCGCGCCGACGAACGCTGCGCGACCGCGCTGCAGGCGGTGGCGCGCGCGGCGGCGCACCTCGAGCAGATCTCGGCCGAGTTCGCGCGCGACCGCGAGCGCGACGTGCAGGCGGTGGCGCTGGCCGCCGCGCGCGCGATCGTGCAGCACGAGCTGACCATCGACGCGCTGCGCGTCGGCGAGCTGGTCAAGCGCGCGATCGAGCAGCTGCCGCTCGATCACGTGCTCGAAGTGCGCCTGCACCCCGACGATCTGGCCACGCTCGGCGCCGGCCTCGAGGGCCTCGTGCCCGCGGGCCGCACCGTGACGCTGCAGTGGCTCTCGGATCCGTCGATCGAACGCGGCGGCTTCGTCATCGAAACGCCGCACCGCATCGTCGACGGCCGCACCGACGTCGCGTTGCGCGCGCTCTACGAGAGGTTCGACCGTGAGTGACGCGACCCCGACCTGGGCCGAGCGCTCGACCGCGCTCATCGACGAGGCGCCGCGCTTCACGGTGTTCGGCCGCGTCACGCGCGTGATCGGGCAGGTGGTCGAGGCGACCTCGCTGCCGGTCGCGGTGGGCGAGATGTGCCGCATCGCGCCCGACGACGAGTGGGGCATCCTCGCGCAGGTCGCCGGCTTCCACGAGCGCGGCGTGCTGCTGATGCCGCTCGGCGACCTCGAGGGCGTGCACCCCGGCGACACCGTCGTGCCGCTCGGCCGCGCGTTCTTCGCGCGCGCCGGCGAGCAGCTCGTCGGCCGCGTGCTCGACGGCCTCGGCCAGCCGCTCGACGGCGGCGGCCCGCTCGGCCGCACGCGCCGCCAGTCGCTGTCCGCCGATCCGCCGTCGCCGCTCGAGCGCCCGCGCATCCACGCGCCGCTCGCCACCGGCGTGCGTGCAATCGACGGGCTGCTGACGATCGGGCGCGGCCAGCGCATCGGCATCATGGCGGGCTCGGGCGTGGGCAAGAGCGTGCTGCTCGGCATGATTGCGCGGCGCACGAGCGCCGACATCAACGTGATCGCGCTGCTCGGCGAGCGCGGCCGCGAGGTGCGCGAGTTCCTCGAGCGCGACCTCGGACCCGAGGGTCTCGCACGCTCGGTCGTCGTGGTCGCGACCAGCGACCAGGCACCGGTCGTGCGCGCCACGGGCGCATTCGTCGCCACCGCGATCGCCGAGTACTTCCGCGATTCCGGACGCGACGTGCTGCTGATGATGGACTCGGTGACGCGCGTGGCGATGGCGTGGCGCGAAATGGGTCTCGCCGTGGGCGAGCCGCCGACGACGAAGGGCTATCCGCCTTCGGTGTTCGCGGCGCTGCCGCGGCTGCTCGAGCGCGCGGGCACGTCCACCGCGGGCAGCATCACCGGCCTGTACACCGTGCTGGTCGAGGGCGACGACTTCAACGAGCCGGTCGCCGACTCGGCGCGCTCGATCCTCGACGGCCACATCGTGCTCACGCGCCGGCTCGCGAACCAGAAGCACTTCCCGGCGATCGACGTGCTCGACTCGGTGAGCCGCGTGCGCGACGACGTGATCACGCGCCCGGCGCGCGAAGTGGCGAACCAGTTCCTCAAGCTCGAGGCCGCCTACCGCGGCAGCGAGGACCTCATCTCGGTCGGCGCGTACAAGCCCGGCGCCGACGCGCTCGTCGATCGCGCGATCGCGCTGCGGCCGCAGATGCTCGAGTTCCTGCAGCAGGCGCCCGAGGACGACGCCACGTTGCCGGAGGCGCAGAGCCGGCTCGCGTCGATCGTAGGCGCGGAGACGGGAGGCGCGTCGTGAAGCGCTTCGCGTTCCGGCTGGAGCGGCTGCGCGAGCTGCGCGAGCGCGCCGAGCGCGAGCGCGCCGCGCACCTCGGCGCCGCGATGCGCGAGGAGCACGCGCGCGCCGAGGCGCTCGCGCGCGAGCGCGAGGACCTCGCGAAGGCGGGCGAGCAGGCGGCCGGCCTCGCCGGTCCGCGGCCCGTGCCCGCGGGGCTGCTGTCCGGGCTCGAGCGCGCGCGCGACGCGGCGAAGTCGCGGATCGAGGACGCGACGCGGCGCCTCGATGCGGCCCGCGAGCGCGTCGAGGCGGAGCGTGAGACGTACGGCGAGGCGCGGCGCGAGCTGCGCATCGTCGAGAAGCTCAAGGAGAAGAAGTTCGACGCCTGGCGCGACGGCACCGCGCGCGAGGAACAGAAGGAAAACGACGAGGCCGGCCTTCGGCGCCGTGCTTCCCGGGAGGAGCCGTGATGAGACTCGTGATCTTCGGCGTCATCGCGTTCGTGCTGGGCCTGGGCGGCAGCACCGGCGCGAGGGTGTTCACCGCGCCCGCGCACTCGCACCTCGCGGACTCGCTCGCGGTGGCGAAGGCGCACGCCGACTCGACGAAGGCGCACGGGGGCGAGACCGCCGTCGCGTTGCCGTCGGGAGCCGGTCACGTTCCGGTGCCCGTGACGCCGCTGCCGGACACGGCGACCGCGCACGAGGCGCCGGTCGCGGCCGAGCCCGCGGCCGAGGGCGGTCACGCGCCCGTCGTGACGACCGTGCCGCCGAAGCCCGTTGCCGCCGCCGCCACGAAGCCGGAGCACGCCGAGCCCGACGCGGAACGCTACAAGCAGGTGGGCAGCATCCTGCTCAACATGAAGCCGGCCGAGGCCGCGAAGGTGATCGCGTATCTGAACGACGACCAGGTCGAGGGCCTGTTGCGCTCGATGTCGCCGCGCCAGGCGGCCGGCGTGCTCGGCCAGCTGCCGCCGGAGCGCGCGGCCGCGCTGTCGCGCCGGCTGCTGATCCCGGCCCCGAAGGAGGCGCAGCCGTGAACCCGATCCTGACCGGTGTGTCCTCGCTCGCGCGCGGCGCGAGCCGCACGGGCGGCACGCGCGAACACGCCGACGATGGCGCGTTCGAGCTCGCGCTCGGCGTCGCGGCGGCGGGCGTGCCCGCGCAGCGGCACGACGTGCCCGAGCACGCGAAGTCGCGCGACGACGCGCCGCGCGAGGATCGCGCGCGCGACACGAAGAGCGAACGCACGACGCGCGACGCCCGCGAGGGCCGCGACGCGGGCGACGTGGCGCAGGCGCGCGACGCGCGCGCGGCGCACGACGCGGCGCGCGAGGACGTGCCGATGAACGACGCACCCGCGCCGGGTGCGCCCACGATGTCGGACGGGGCCGGGACGGATCCCACCCCGGAAACGCGGAACGCGGCGGTCGTGGCGAACGCGGGGGCGCAGAACGTTCCCGCATCGCCACCCGCCGCCGTTCCGGACTTCGAATGGACGGTCGTGACGCCGGTGCCGCTCGCCGAGGTGCTGGGCACGCGCGTCGCGACGCCGGACGTGCCGGCCACGGCGGCATCGGACGCGTGGGCCGCCACGGCGAACGCCGCGCGCGTCGCACCCGCGCCGCTGCCGGTCGCGACGCCCGAAGGCGCGAGCGTGCGCGTCGTCGCCTCGCGCGTGACGCCGCGGCCCGCCGCGGCGCCGGCGCGCACCACGCCGCGCGTTCCCGTGTCCGTGCCCGCCAGCGCGGACGCCACGGGCGCGCGGATCGAGCGCGTCGTCGATCCCTTCGCTTCTCCGCTCGCGCCCGTCGGCGTCGACGCGGACGGCGCGACTCCCGCTGCCGAGCCCGCGACGCCGGCTGCTCCCGTGACGCTCGCGAACGCGACGCCCGCGCGCGCGAACCGGGCGCCGCTCGCGCCCGCGGCGCGCACGGACGCGGCGGTGGCCGAGCCGGTGGACGTCGCGCCGCCCGCATCGGAGTCGCCCGCGCACGCGGCGACGCCGGCGGACGAGGACGCGCCGCACGCGAGCGCGCCCGCGCCGGCGCCCGCGCCGGACGCGGCGCCGACGCGCGACGCCGAAGCACCGCGCCCGGCGCAAGGTCCGCGCGCGAGCGCGGTGGCGGCGCCGCACGCCGCGGCCCCGCGCGGCCGCGACGGCGAGCGCTCGGCGACGAGCGAGGAGCGCGGTGAGGGCTCGCGCGAGCCGTCGCTCGCGTCGCAGGGCATCGCCGCGCCGGTCGGCTCGGACGATTCGGTCAAGCTGCACGTCGGCGATACCGTGGCCGCGGCCGGCCACTCGGCCGACCCGG
>WBZT01001966.1_pt1 | contig 14649 bp, 10 predicted proteins | sample 5204241 | NCBI WGS metagenome assembly WBZT01 (sample SAMN12344358, study PRJNA552823) | activated sludge metagenome | biome: Activated sludge suspended growth; feature: Nitrification reactor; material: Wastewater; isolation source: activated sludge from nitrification reactor of wastewater... | reverse complement strand
GATGCCGGTACGCCGCTGATCAGCGATCCGGGCTTTCCGTTGGTGCGCGAACTGCGTCGGCAGGGGCTGAAGGTTATCCCGGTACCGGGGCCGAGCAGCATTGTGGCGGCCCTGTCGGTGGCCGGGTTGCCGACCGATCGTTTTACCTTCGAAGGTTTTCTGCCCCCCAAATCCGTTGCGCGCCGCGAGCGTCTGCAATCTTTGGCGCGAGAGGAGCGCACGCTGGTCTTTCTGGAAGCCAGCCATCGCATCGCCGAAACCTTGGCCGATTTGGCGGCGGTGTTCGGCGGGGAACGTCCGGCGACGGTCGCCCGCGAGTTGACCAAGCGTTTCGAGGAGATTCACAACGCCAGTCTGAGCGAACTGGAAGATTGGCTGAACGCCGATCCGCATCGTCGCAAGGGCGAGTTCGTGGTGATCGTGCAGGGCGCACCGGCGGCAAGCGAGGCGGATACGGCGGAGACGCGCCGCTTGCTGGTGGCGTTGCTGGCGGAACTGCCCGCCAGCCGAGCGGCGGCGGTGGCGGCCAAGTTGACCGGTCTGCGGAAAAAGGCGCTGTACGATCTGGCATTGGCGTTGGGGAGCGATTCCCATCTTTCCTCCGCCATGGAGGGAGAGTGAGGCGGGGTGGTCGGAGTCGGATGGTGGAGTATTCCCATTCACAAGCCGATCTTGCCAAGCAGCGCCCGGCAGTGGACACTAAGGATTGGGAACCGGCTGGACGGTCGCTGTATCGCATGACGATATGGAGGAAAGTCCGGGCTCCACAGGACAGGGTGCCAGGTAACGCCTGGGCGGCGTAAGCCGACGGAAAGTGCCACAGAAAATACACCGCCTACGTTCGCGAGAACCGGTAAGGGTGAAAAGGTGCGGTAAGAGCGCACCGCGCGGCTGGCAACAGGCGCGGCAGGGTAAACCCCACCCGGAGCAAGACCAAATAGAGGGGCATTTACGCGTGGTCCGCGCGGCTCCTGGGTAGGTCGCTACAGGCGTCTGGTGACAGGCGTCGCAGATGAATGATCGTCCTTGACAGAACCCGGCTTACAGGCCGGTTCCCACTCCATTCCTGTCGCGGCTCCTTCCGAGAGCCGGCTAGCCGATCCCGCGTCGCGCGGTGATCGCTTTTCCGAGCCTATCATGACCACGTTCATACCCTTGGAGATTCGTCACGGCCTGCTGCTGGATCTGGATTCGGTCCAGATTTGGGGGTGGGATGAAGAATGCTTGACGTTGCCGGACGGTGCGACCAGCTACGGCATGGTGACTCGTGGTCGCTCTGTGCTGCGCGATGTCTGGGGTGGCGGCGAATTAGGCCAGGGGATGTTTTTCGCATTGCCCGACTCCGGTTCGGTGCGCGGTGGTGCTGGCCTGGTGATCGCACTGTCCGGTTATCGCGGTTTGCGGCAGATCGGCGGTCCCTTGGAGACTGCCGGGCGTTTGCGCTATATCGACGGGTGCAGCGATACCTTGTTGATTTGCCCGCCTCGCGTGGGCGAGCCGTGTCTGAATCATCTGCACATTCCGCCACATACCGACCAGACACCCCATACTCATCCCTCGGCGCGGATCGGGGTCATCCTGCATGGGACGGGCGAGTGCCGTACCCCGGATGGTGTGTTTCCGCTGCGGCCGGGCATGGGCTGGTACATCCCGAGCGGGTGCCTGCATTCCTTTTTCACCGTGGAAACGGCGCTGGATGTGGTTGCTTGGCATCCCGACAGCGATTTCGGGCCGCGCGACGACGATCATCCGATGATCAACCGGACGGTGATACCGTTGGGCTGAGTGATGACATTCCTTTGAGCGAGCCGTTGGTGTTGGCTGCCACATGGATGGTGGATAAGTGCAGCGCGATTTACACTTGCTAACTGAAGCAAATTTACGAGCATCCGAGTTGAACTACTTGTTAAGTGCAATATTTGCTATCGAGTCTAATTGGCCCGCCAACAGATCACATACCTCATCTACATCCATTTGATCCGTATCTATGACAAGAGTAGATTGGTAATAGAATTTCTCTCTTTCGCTGAGCAGGCGAGTCAAAACTGATTTCCCACCATTCCTCAATAATGGCCTGTCTTGCAACTGTTGTGGATCGGTGCTGAGCCTTTTCCACAACGTATCTAAGCTCGCTTTTAAATATATCGTGATTCCGGTCTTATTTAATCTTTGCATCATTCCTGGTATAGCGGCTAGTCCGCCTCCTGTGGCAACAATAAGTTTGAGGCCCAATTTCTCATTGCTTCTGATGTCTTCAATGCATCCAGACTCAAGATTTCGAAAATATGCCTCACCTTTCGAGGAGAATATGTCTGAAATCCTTTTTCCGCACTTCTCAATAATCACTGCATCTGTATCTATTAAAGCCCACCCGTGATTATTAGCTAATCGTTGACCAATAATTGTCTTGCCACTTCCACTGGCCCCAACTAAAAATATTATCGCTTTGTTTCTTGTGTTATTAGCAACTTTATTCATTTCTGCTATATCCAAAAGAAATCCATTTGTTGATGAGTTATTATTGATCCATAAAACAATGCGGGCATATTTTTCTCGCCTGATACGCTTTTTCGTTAGATGAAAATTCTTGCCCACAGCTATGACACAGAAGTACTTCAGCGCCATCCTCTTCTATTATGTTTTTGGCTATGCGAAGCAAATAATGCGATTTATTAGGCGCTGTTATTCTAGAAACCTCTGCTTCGTCGTATTTCTCATCCATCTTTTCGCCAGTAGAAAACTCCATGGCTCTAGAGAGGTCGGAGAAAATGCCATAATCGATTTCAAAGCAATCATATTCGCCGCGTAATGTCGAGTGTATTCTAGACATGGGGATGTTATGTATAATTCGCTTGCTTAATAGGTCCTTAATAACTGCCGAATACTCATTCGGCTTCGATTCAAAAATAAAATACCGTGATTTATTTGTCATTATATGAGGTCTAATTACATCAAATAGTATTCTGTTTGAATCAATGCTTTTAATTATTCTTCCATAGGTTTCTTCTGTTTTCTCAAAAATCACCTTTTTCACGCAAGCGATGTCTATTTTTTGTTTTGATACGTTCCAATTAATGCGCTTAGAACACATTTGGAACATTTTGTGAAAATCTCTACAGAGCCCCTGAGCTCCATTGCACAATTCAATAAAAGCCCTTTTATTCGCGAAAATACTGTTGATAAAATAGTCGGAATTCCATGTTAGAGGGCTCCCAAATACCTCCTTCAAGGTCGGTTCTAGGTGAGAAAGTCGCTTGTATAGCGCGAGAGAGAATAAATCTGCTTGCCGCTCCTGATCCCTAAACGGTAAATCTAAATTAACAGCTTCAAAAATATCTCCTCCTATCTCCAGCCCTCGAAAGTTATGCCCTTGACCTGAGTTATTGAATTGCCCTTGATAAGGATCGGCCGCGATTTTTATAGATATTTTACTCTCACCAAAAAGGCATTGTTTGAGTCGTTCTGCAAATTCTATTTGACACTCTGCCAGTGACATCCATTCATCGATAAAAATAATAATGCAATTCAATTCTAGAATATCGATAATTTCAATAAGAAGCCTTTTTACCTTGCTTGGGTTAAAGCATCTTTCTGTTTCATAAATTAACTTTCTAAGTATAGTGTTTTCCTCAGAAACCGAACCATCCGCCTTTGCATACGCATTTACTCCTAATTTAGGGTCACCCAAAGAAACAGCGCTTTCAGTTTTGATTCCTGCTGTGATAGTTCCTTTTTTTTGATTGGTTGATGTGCTTTCCTGCAGTATTTTTAACGAAGTTGGCAAGGGGTGTTCTGAACCATAACTTGAGGCTTCCATCAATTCTAGCACCGCAGTTGCAAGTTGCTCTCGCTTTGCGGTCATTATTGGTCCATTCAGTTTGAAATAATCAAGTAGACTTGGTTTTCTTAAAATATTGTCTGCTAAGTTAAATATGTCTCCACTTAGTTGAACAATAAAGGAATGGAAATATGCGTGTGTTTTCTCTTTTACAGTCGGCATTAGTCCTCCATACTCTGCCGAGCTTCGGAAATTGATCGCAGAATAACTAAATGACATTACCTTGGTTTTAGTAATGTCGCGCTGCAAAGCTTCATTCAGAGCTCCAATAAGTAATGTTTTTCCACTCCCGCGTCTTCCATATATAAGTTGTTTCGTATTTCTTAATAAGATATCTGACTCAATAGGATCTACAAAAAGTTCGCTATAATGTTTCAAGTCTTCAGAGCGATTTGAAACACCGGCGTTTGTCACCAAAGTGCGATTTATAATTTCAGATTTATTCATCTGTCATTCCAACTTAATTACGTTGTTGCACTTAATAGGCGGCGAATAACCAGCGAGCCCTGAAAAAATACAGTTTTGGATGACCGATGTCGGCTTGGTTCGCGTGGTTGTATGGGGTTTCGTGTCAAACAAATCAGCGACACAGGGCGATTATCTGATCAACTGCCGTAAGCAATCGATGGAGGTCAAGGAGCTGTCTTTCTTTACCTTGCTCCAGCCCAGAAAGCCAGCCTATAGTGCCCTGTTTTCTGTTTAGCGTATTCATAATATGATTGTGACAAACTCTGCTGTCACAATACAACCCAATGTTTTATATAAGATATTCATGAATGTAGTATTGAATGGATACGTTTCTCCATTCGATTTTCCTGAAAAGTGACGCCTCTCTGTATCGTTTGTCGTCGCTGCTCCTTGTCTCTCAATTACTCAAGAGGAGAGGGAATTTTCCACCATCTGCTCGTGCCATAGCAGGAAAGTAACGAGCATCCATAGCTTCAAACCATGGCGCAGGCCAGGGACGCCTTCCATTTCGTAATTCAGTAGGCGCTCCACATAGTCCGGGTTGAACAAACCGCCACGCCGGATTTGTGAGCGGGAAAGTAATTTCTTCCCATAACGGCGCATGTCACCCTGAAACCAGAACCGCACCGGTACCATCATTCCCGATTTGGGTCGGGCGATGATCGCTTCCGGCACCCAATCTCGCACGGCCTGTTTGAGCACGCTTTTTTCCACCGCGCCCGCCAGTTTTGTACCCGGCGGGCAGGTTATGCTGGTTTCGATGATTCGCCGCGAGAACAACGGCGGCAGCGCCAGCAGACCATGCGCCGAACTCATCTTCTCCACCTTGACCAGAATCAGATTGGCGCCCTTGAGCCGGATATTGATGCTCATCAGCTTGTTGACGAAGTCCAGCGGCTCGGGCTCGCGGAAATACGGTTCCAGCAAGGCGATCAGCGCCTCCTCGCCACCGGCTTCCCGCAGCAACGCCGGGTCCAGCAAGGCGCTCAGATCCTGATAGCAGCGCTGGAATGCCCGCAGATAATTGCGCTCCAGCCAGCCGGCGGGCGGCTCGCCCGGTAGGGGACCGTACAGCCGGGCCAGCAGCATGGGAATGTTTTTCGGACCGCCGAAACAGGGATCGCCGCCTTCGCCGTTCAAGACCACGTCCGTGACCTGAGACGCCGCTTGCGCCAATAGATAATTGGGCACGGTCACCGGATCGCCGATGGGATCGTCCAGCCGCCAGATGATCTCCCGCAGCCGTTCGAGAAAACCGCCGGGACGGATTTCCAGCCAGTGGTGATCGGTGTGGTAACGATCCACCATCAACTGCACGAACTCGTTTTCCCGCGCGTACTCCGCGCCGAAATGTGCCGAAAAGGTCGGGATGCGGACCTCCGGCAATTGTCGGGCGGCAACCGCCAGCACCGCGCTGGAATCGATGCCCCCCGACAGGAACACCGCCGGCGGTTTGTCTGGGCTGACCGCGAGGCACTCGGCCACCGAGTTCTCCAGTGCGGCGCGCACCAGGTCGGAATAGTCTTGCGGGGGAGCATCGGGCGCCGTTTCCAGCGTTTCGAAGCGGAAATGCCGTCGTACCCGCGCTTGGCCATCGCGGAAGCACAGCAGGGAGCCGGGCTGCAATTCCTCGATGCCCTCGAACATGGTGCCGGCACCGGGGATGAAACTGAAACTCAGGTATTCCGGCAGCGCGCCGGCTCGCATCCGGCGGGGTAGGGTGGGATCGGCGAACAGCGCCTTGATCTCGCTGGCGAACAGCAAGCGGCCCTGGTGGACGGTCCAGTACAACGCTTTGACGCCCGCATGATCGCGCAGCAGATAAAAAGCATCGCCCAAGCTCGCGGCCAATACGAAACAGCCCGTCAATTGTTCGAGATGGGGCTCGGGGGCATGACGTAGGCTCGGTTCCGCCAGCAGGCGGTTCGCGCCATCGGTCGCGGCATCGCCCGGCGTCGCCAGTTTATCCAGATTGAACAGCACCCCGCCATAACCGAGCAGGTCGTGGTCACGCCGGGCAAGCTGGGATTGCTGGTTCCAGGCAGCGATGCCGTGACCGATTTCCACCCGATCCCCGGTAATGGTCGCGCCATCCTCGCGCTCCCAGCCCAGCGGACAACGGTGGACCAGCAACGCCGCCATGCGTGCCAGCAGACCATCCGCCGGTGGCCCGCAATAACCGAACAGGCAGGCCATGGGCTAGCGGCTTTTCGGGGTTTCAGCCATAGTCACTTTCCACCTCGGCGCCCGCCGCGTTCAGAGCCTCCGGCGCGAGCAGCAGCACACCACCGACCACTGCCGCGCTCAGCAGACCGATCAGTGGTTTCGGGCCGACGTAATCGAGCGGAACCCGATGGCCGGTGCGCAGCATTTCCGTCGGATTGCCGCCGAAAGCGCCGTTGGATCGGGAGGGCATCGGTGGCAGCCAGGGCAGGGTGGCTCCACGTTGCAATGCCGCCCTGGAGATACCTAGGTCGGTCAGGCGCGTGCGCGCGAACCGCCATTTCGACTCGTCGGCCAGTTGCGTGGCCAGCGCGAACCCTTGCGTGGAGGCATCGTGAACCAGTTGCACCGGGGTATCGGAATGATTGCGCAGGAATTCCCGACAGGCGGCGAACACCGGCTCCGGGTAGCCGGTGCGGCTGACCACCACCGCCTTGGCGGTCAAATGGAAACGGTTGCGGATCAGCATGTCCACCAGATCGTCGCGTTCCACCACCAGAATCCGTTCGGGTGCATAGTGCGGGTCTTGCAGGTCGAGTGGCGCGGCTTGGCGCCGGAATGCGGTGCCGTCCGCCAGGGCCTGGATCGGATGGGCTTGATGGTATTGATCGACGATCTTGCGGGCCTTGTCGAACGACAGCTTGCTTTTCTCCCGCCTACCCAACCCGATCGCCAAGGGCAGCAACACCGCCAGGATCAACGCGCCACCCCACCAGCTCCAATTGCTGAACGCAAACAGTCCGGCGATGGCGCTCACGACGATCGCGACGACGCCGCAGCCTACCGGCCCCAGCGTTTTTTTGCGCCAAAGCCGGCAGATGGCCAAGGCAAGTTGGGTCGTGGTGAACGCTTGCTGCCCGTTGTCGGATAGGCGCTGGACGGTCTGTCTCAGCGCAAAGTCGCTGATCCGGTCTTCCTTTTTGCGGAACACGAACTGATAGCGACATTTGTTGCAGCGCGTACCGTCCTTGTAGCGCTGGTTGTGTTTGCACTCGGGGCAGCGCATCGGTAACCCTCCCGGCAGTGGCTATAGGGTACCGAGTCTAGTGCGCTAAGCTTTCAACTTCTCCATCAGCAAGTCATTCACCTGCTGTGGATTGGCCTTACTCTTGGACAGCTTCATCACCTGACCGACGAAGAAACCGAACAGCTTGTCCTTGCCGGCACGGTATTGAGCGAGTTGATCGGGATTGGCGGCGATCACGTCGTCAATCACTTTTTCAATGGCGGAGGTATCGGTGATCTGCCGCAGGCCACGTTTTTCGATGACCATGTCGGCATCGCCTTCGCCGGCCCACATCGCCTCGAACACTTCCTTGGCGATCTTGCCGGAAATGGTCCGGTCCTGAATCCGCCGCAGCAGGCCGGCCAGTTGCGCGGCATCGACCGGACTGTCGGCGATGTCCCGGTTATCCTTGTTCAGAAACGCCGAGAAATCGCCCATCACCCAGTTGGCGCACAGCTTCGGTTCGCCACCCAGCGCCGCGACCGTCGCCTCGTAGTGGTCGGCCAGTTCGCGGCTGGTGGTGAGCACGCTGGCGTCATAGGCGGACAGGCCATACTGTGCCGTGAACCGCTGTTTCTTGACGTCCGGCAGCTCCGGCAAGGCGGCGCGGGCGGCATCGATGAACGCATCGTCCAGCACCAGCGGCAGCAGGTCGGGATCGGGGAAGTAGCGGTAATCGTTGGCTTCCTCCTTGCCGCGCATGGAACGGGTTTCGCCCTTGTCGGGGTCGTACAGCCGGGTTTCCTGCACCACCTTGCCGCCGGATTCGATCAGGTCGATCTGCCGCTCGATCTCGAACTCGATCGCCCGTTCGACGAAGCGGAAGGAGTTGAGATTCTTGAGTTCGGCGCGGGTGCCGAGCTTGGACTCGCCCTTGGGTCGTACCGACACGTTGGCGTCGCAGCGGAACGAACCTTCCTGCATGTTGCCGTCGCAGATACCGAGATACACCACCAGTTGGTGCAGCTTCTTCATATACGCCACCGCCTCTTTGGCCGAACGCATATCCGGCTCGGAGACGATTTCCAGCAGCGGCGTGCCGGCACGGTTCAGATCGATCCCGGACCGGCCGTGAAAATCCTCGTGCAGCGACTTGCCGGCGTCTTCCTCCAGATGGGCGCGGGTGATGCCGATCACCTTGCTGGAGCCGTCGTCCAGGTCGATGGTCAACTGGCCTTTCTGGACCACCGGCAGTTCGTATTGGCTGATCTGGTAGCCCTTCGGCAAGTCAGGATAAAAGTAATTCTTGCGGGCAAACACCGAGCGGCGCGCCACTTCGGCGCCGATGGCCAGTCCGAGCATGGCCGCCATGCGCACCGCGTCCTGGTTCAGCACCGGCAGCACCCCCGGCAGGCCGAGGTCGATGGCGCAAGCCTGGGTGTTGGGCGCGGCGCCGTAGGCGGTGGAGGCCCCGGAGAAGATCTTGCTCTTGGTGGCGAGTTGGGCATGGATTTCCAGCCCGATAACCGTTTCCCATTCCATAAATCGAAACCTTGCAATATTGAACGTCAGGCGAAGGCGGCGGGCGCGCGCAGGTGCCAGTCGGTGGCTTGCTGATAGCGGTGCGCCGTGTGCAACAAGCGATCCTCGGCGAAGTAATCGCCGATGAGTTGCAAGCCCACCGGCAATCCGGCGGTGAAGCCCACCGGCAACGACAGACCGGGCAGTCCGGCCAGATTGACCGCGATGGTGTAGATATCCGACAGATACATGGTGATCGGATCGTCCACCTTCTCGCCCAGCTTGAAGGCCACGGTTGGCGAGGTCGGCCCCGCGATCACGTCCACCTGTTGGAAAGCCCGTTGAAAATCGTCGCTGATCAGACGGCGGATCTGCTGCGCTTTCAGATAGTAGGCATCGTAGTAGCCGGCCGACAGCGCGAAAGTGCCGACCAGGATGCGGCGGGTGACCTCGGGACCGAAGCCTTCGCCACGCGAGCGGGTGTACAGGTCCAGCAAATCCTTGGGATTCTCGCAGCGGTGGCCATAGCGTACCCCGTCGAAACGCGCTAGGTTGGAGGAGCATTCCGCCGGGGCGATCACGTAATAGGCGGGAATCGCCAGCCGGCTGTTGGGCAGGCTGATCTCGACCGTCTCCGCGCCCAGCTTCCGATACTCGGCGATGGCTTCTTCCACCACTTGGGCCACCGCGCCGTCCAGTCCCTCGCCGAAATATTCTTTCGGCAGGCCGATCTTCAGGCCGTCCAGTGGCCGGTCGAGCAGGGCGGTGTAGTCGGGCACCGGCCGGTCGGCGCTGGTGGAATCGCGCGGGTCGAATCCGGCCATCGCGCCCAGCAGCAGGGCGCAATCCTCGGCGCTGCGCGCCATCGGCCCGCCCTGGTCGAGGCTGGAGGCGTAGGCGATCATCCCCCAGCGCGAGACCCGACCATAGGTCGGTTTCAAGCCAGTGATGCCGCACAGCGCGGCCGGTTGACGGATCGAGCCGCCGGTGTCGGTGCCGGTGGCGCCGGGCGCCAGCCGCGCCGCCACGGCGGCGGCGGACCCGCCGGAGGAACCGCCGGGCACCATCGCCAGATCCCAAGGATTGTGGACCGGGCCATACAGGCTGGTTTCGTTGGACGAGCCCATGGCGAACTCGTCCATGTTGGTCTTGCCTAGCATCACCGCGCCGGCGGTGTTCAGCTTCTCGACCACGGTGGCGTCATAGGGCGCAACGAAGCGGTCCAGCATGCGCGAGCCGCAGGAGGTGCGTACCCCTTCGGTGCAGAAGATATCCTTGTGGACGATGGGCACGCCGGTCAGCGGCCCCGCTTCGCCACGGTGGCGGCGCTGGTCGGCGGCGCGCGCGCGGGCCAACGCCGCTTCGGCGGTGACGGTGATGAAGGCGTTCAGTTGGGGGTTGAACCGCTCCACGCGCTCCAGGAAAGCGCGGGTCAGATCTTCGCTGCTGAACTCGCCGGCGGCGAGGCCGGCGCTGAGTTGGGCGATGGTTTTCTCATGCATGGCGATGGAATCGGAGATGATGATCCAAGAACTTCCCGCCCTCCTTGAGGGAGCGCGAAGCGAGAGTGTAGGGCTTGGAGCGAGCGCTGAAGTTCACTCGATCACCTTCGGCACCAGATACAACCCGGCTTCGACTTGCGGGGCGATGGCCTGGAAATGCTCGCGCCGGTCGGGTTCGGTGACCGCATCGGGACGCAGGCGCTGTGTCATGTCCAGCGGATGTGCCATCGGCGCGACGCCGGCCGTATCGGCGGCGTTCATCTGTGCCACCAATTCGAGAATGGCGGACAGGTTGCGAGCGTAGGCCGGCACATCCTCGTCGCGGATGGCCAAGCGCGCCAGATGGGCGATTTTGGCGACTTCGGCGGGTCCCAGAGACATCGCGAGAGTTCTCCTTGCAGGGGATCGAAGAAAATGGACATGCAACCCTACCATAATTTGCCGGCTTGCTCCTAACCCCCCTGCTTGCTAGCATTAGCCGTTTCTGACGATAGGACTTTCGACAACATGTTCAAATGGTTGCGCGGCAAGTTCTCCAACGATCTCTCGATCGATCTGGGGACCGCTAACACGTTGATTTATGTTCGGGGAGGGGGCATCGTCCTCAACGAACCCTCGGTGGTCGCCATCAATCAGGACCCGGTTCGGGGGATTCGCACCATCGCGGCGGTGGGCACGGACGCCAAGCGGATGCTGGGCCGCACACCCAACAATCTTTCCACCATCCGGCCGATGAAAGACGGCGTGATCGCCGATTTCACCGTCACCGAAAAGATGTTGCAACACTTTATCCGCAAAGTGCATTCCCGCAAGTTTTTCAACCCCAGTCCGCGGGTCCTGATCAGCGTGCCCTGCGGTTCCACCCAGGTGGAGCGGCGGGCGATCCGTGAATCGGCGATGGGCGCCGGCGCTCGGGTGGTGTACCTGATCCCCGAGCCCATGGCGGCGGCCATCGGCGCCGGCATTCCGGTCGAGGAAGCGCGCGGGGCGATGGTGCTGGACATCGGTGGCGGCACCTCGGAGGTGGCGGTCATCTCGCTGAACGGCATCGTTTACGCCGGCGCGGTGCGGGTCGGCGGCGACCGCTTCGACGAAGCCATCATCAGCTACGTGCGCCGCAATTTCGGGGTGCTGATCGGCGAGCCCACCGCTGAGCGCATCAAGCATGAGATCGGCAGCGCCTATCCCACCTCGGAAGTGCGCGAAATCGAGATCAAGGGCCGCAATCTGGCCGAGGGCGTGCCGCGCAGCTTCACCCTCAACAGCAACGAAATCCTCGAAGCCTTGCAGGAGCCGCTGTCGGGCATCATCAGTGCGGTGAAAATGGCGCTGGAGACCACGCCGCCGGAGTTGGCGGGCGACGTGGCCGAGCGCGGTATCGTGCTCACCGGCGGCGGCGCGCTGATGCGGGATATCGACAAGCTGATCATGGAGGAAACCGGCCTGAACGTGGTGATCGCCGAGGATCCGCTCACTTGCGTGGCGCGTGGCGGCGGCCGGGTGTTGGAGCTGATCGCCAAGGACGAACACGCCGTCGAAGCATTCGCCATCGAATAGCTATTGGCCGCCCTCAAACCCAGCAGGCGGTCCCGTTACTTGTTCACGGTCAACCCCACGGCGACTCTTCGGCTCGGATTGTGGGTGGCGTTGTCCATCGTCATCATGACGATGGATCACCGCTATCGCTATCTCGACGGCGCGCGCGATGTCCTGGCCACGGCGATCTACCCGCTACAGTATCTGGCGCGCCTGCCGGGCGACGCCAAGACTTGGCTGACCGAGAATCTGGTCGGCCGAGGCGTCCTGCTGGAAGAAAATGCCCAACTGCGCGAAAAGCAGGTGTTTCTCAACGCCCAGTTGCAGAAACTGACCACGCTGGAGGCGGAAAATCGCCGGCTGCGTTCCCTGCTGGAGTCGGCGGTCAATACCCCGGAGCGAGTGTTGATCGCCGAACTGCTGGCTGTGGATTTCGATCCGTACCGGCATCATATCCTGCTCAACCGCGGTCGCCAGCACGGCATTTACGTCGGCGAGCCGGTACTGGATCAGCATGGCATCGTCGGCCAGATCGTTCGGGCCGATCCCTTTACCGCCACGGCCATCCTCATCACCGACCCCAACCACGCCCTGCCGATCCAGATCGACCGTACCGGGGTTCGCACCCTGGCCTTGGGTACCGGCAACTTTCAGGAGTTGGAACTGCCCCATGTTCCCAACAATGAAGACGTGAAGGTCGGCGATCTGTTGGTGACTTCCGGTCTGGGCGGGCGGTTTCCGCGCGGTTATCCGGTGGGCAAGGTGGTGAAGGTGGAATTCGATCCCGGTAGCCCCTTTGCTCACATCGTCGCCCGGCCGCTCGCGGCGCTGGATCGAATCCGCGAAGTGATGTTGCTGGAGAACGAATCGGGTGCGTCGGAACCGCCCGCGCCCGCCATGGACGGACGCTCCGCCTCGCCGCGCCCGCCATGAGCGCGCCTCGCCCCACCGGCGGCGGGATCATGGCCTTGAGCCTGCTGCTGGCGTTTCTGTTGTCCACCATCCCCTTGCCGGGTGGGCTGGATCATTTTCGGCCCGATTGGGTGGCGATGGTCCTGATCTACTGGTGTATGGCGTTGCCGCATCGGGTTGGGATCGGGGTGGGTTGGCTGGTCGGGTTGTTGCTGGACGTGGCGCGAGGCGCGCTGTTGGGCCAATATGCCTTGGCCCTGGCGGTCGTGGCCTATCTGACGCTGCAGACTTATCGGCGCATCCGGGTGGCGCCGCCCTGGCAGCAGGCGTTCAGCATCCTGCTTTTTCTGTCGGTCGAACAGTTGCTGGTATTCTGGATCAGTGGCGTGATCGGCTACCCGCCGCGCGACTGGTGGTACCTGGCGCCCGCGCTGGGCGGCATGGCGATGTGGCCTCTGTTGTTCGTGATCCTGCGCGATGTGCGCCGTTATTTCCAAGTCACCTGAGAGCCCGACAAGGCGACCATGAAACGCTGGCAACCGTTCGCCAAGCCCGCCACCGGCGAACCGCTGGCTCGGGAAAAGGACAACACCGCCGAGAGCGAGCTGTTTTTCCGTCGCGCCTTGGTGGTGCTGTTCGCGGTGTTCCTGAGCTTCCTGGCCGTGGCGGGTCGCTTGGTCTACCTGCAAGTGCTCAACCACGAGCGTTTCACCACCCTGTCCGAGAGCAATCGAGTTCGCTTGCAGCCGCTGCCGCCGACCCGCGGCTTTATCTTCGACCGTAACGGGGTGCTGCTGGCCGACAATCTAGCCTCCTATCACCTGGAAATCACCCGCGAGCAGGTCAAGGACCTGGATACGACCCTGGCGGAACTGCGTCAGCGCATCGAACTCACCGACGCCGACGTCGAGCGCTACCGCAAGCTGGCCCGCCGCGCGCCGCCCTACACCGGCGTGCCGTTGCGCTTTCGCTTGAGCGACGAGGAAATCGCCCGGCTGGCGGTCGATCTGTACCGTTTGCCGGGCGTGGACATCAAGGCCGACCTGACCCGCCGCTATCCGCTTGGGCCGCTGGCCGTTCACGCCATTGGTTATGTTGGGCGGATCGACGAGAACGAATTGCGTCGACTCGACCCCGGTCAGTACAGCGGCAGCACCCACATCGGCAAGACCGGCGTGGAACGGTCCTACGAAGACTTGCTGCGTGGGCACACCGGCTGGCAGCAGGTCGAAACCAACGCCGAGGGTCGCCCGCTGCGGGTTCTCAGCCGTACCCCGCCGGTGCCGGGTCAGCATATCTATCTGAGCATTGATGTGCGCTTGCAGGCGGTGGCGGAAAAGGCGCTGGAAGACTACAACGGCGCCATCGTCGCTCTCGACCCGCGCAACGGCGAGATACTGGCGCTGGCCAGCCAGCCGACTTACGATCCCAACCCCTTCGTCAACGGTATCGACTTCGCTTCTTACCGTGTGCTCAACACCTCCAAGGACCGGCCGCTGCTCAATCGCGCCCTGCGCGGGATCTATCCGCCCGGCAGCACCATCAAGCCACTGATGGCGCTGGCGGGGCTGGAATATGGAGAAGTCAACCGCTACAGCGGGGTATTTTGTCCGGGGTTCTACCGGTTGCCCGGCTCCAGCCACAAGTTCCGCGACTGGCGGCGTGGCGGCCACGGCAGCGTGAGCATGGACCGGGCCATCGCC
>WBZT01000492.1_pt2 | contig 14652 bp, 8 predicted proteins | sample 5204241 | NCBI WGS metagenome assembly WBZT01 (sample SAMN12344358, study PRJNA552823) | activated sludge metagenome | biome: Activated sludge suspended growth; feature: Nitrification reactor; material: Wastewater; isolation source: activated sludge from nitrification reactor of wastewater treatment... | reverse complement strand
CCGCAAAAGTACAGTTACAATTGTGTGACAAAGGGTGACGATGAGGTGACGCACCCGCTGTTCCCTTTCAGCGTTTTACCTCCCCCCAGCCTATCGCCTTGCCAGACGCTCAAAATGAGAACCGCTGTCACCGCGCCTGAAGTGCTTGATCTGTCGGGTGAGTCGCCAGCCACACGCAAGCGCTATGGCGTGGACGACCCGGTAACAGAGGATTTCGGCAAGCGTTGCCTCGTCGCGCGGCGATTGCTGGAGCGCGGCGTGCGGTTCGTGCAGGTTTGGAGCGGCGCCGACAACGCCTTCCCCCGCCGCAACTGGGACAGCCATGAAGACCTGGCGAAGGATCATCTCGACATGGCGCGCGGCATGGATCAACCCGCCGCCGCGCTCGTGAAGGATTTGAAAGCGCGCGGCATGTTGGAAGACACGATCGTGATCTGGACGACGGAGTTTGGCCGGATGCCGTGCAGTCAGGGCAGCAAAGGCCGCGATCACAATCCGTTCGCATTCACGAGCTGGCTCGCCGGCGGCGGTTTCAAGGGCGGCATTTCGTACGGCGAAAGCGACGAGTGGTCCTACAAGGTCACCACGAACGCCACCTACTGTTACGACCTGCACGCGACGATCCTGCACCAACTCGGCATTGATCACACGAAGCTGACCTTCCGCCACAACGGCACGGACCGCCGGCTTACCGACGTGCATGGTGAGGTGATCCAGGAACTGATCGGCTGATTCGGAGTTTGTCGCAGCCCGCCACGGCTGAACCGTCATTCTGAACTCACGAATCGCGCGCCACCGCGAGCCAAGTCCTTCTGCGATACAGCCGACAAGTTGCGCGGGAAGGACCGAAACAAGGTGAGCCTGTTCCTCGAACGGCAGCGCCGAGTTCAGTAGGACTGTGAAGATACCCGGGGAGTGTGGTAGGACATCCAGGCGGTGTCTGGATCGTTGGATGTAACGCCGAAGTTATTGTAGCTGTAGAATCGCACCCGCGCCGGCATTCCAGTGATCAACGCCCCCTTCCACTTTTGCTCCTCGGTGTGACCATCGGCGAAAGCGACTCCGGCGGCGCCGACGTGAGCGGTCGTTGGGAAGTCAGTCCAATTGTCCCGCGAGGAAGGCGCCCAGAACACGGGGTCATTCATGCTGTCCGGATGTTCGTCCATGACCAGCGCCACCTCCGCGGGCGATGGAAAGCGGAACTCCGAGAGTTTCCTGGTTTGCTTGTACATGGAATAATCAATCGGTCCGATCTGAGGCTGGCCGCTTGTGGAATTCTCACCGACGTAGGCATTGATGGAGTAGCTGCGCGCGCGCTGCGTCCAACCGCGCGCCCGCTGTGTTGGACTGAGGTACTCATCGGCCGGGCATTTGAAAAGGCCGGCGGCCCCTTTGACGTACGGCGCCAGCGCCGCGTACCGCGGGTTGATCAAGAACAGGATGTTGGTGTTGTCGCTGGCCGGACTCCAGTCCAGCCATCCAGTAGCCCAACCCGCCTGGCCGTTCGCCGGCACGTAGACGCCCCCGAAGTTCGGCACAAGGTTGCCCCGGTTGTCCTCCGGGTACATCAGCCAAGCGGCGGCCAGTTGCTTCAAATTGTGCTGGCAGAGAGCGGCCTTGAAGTTGGGTTGGGGTTTGGCCAGGGAAGTCAAGGCCGTCAATGCCAGCAGGGCCAGCATCGCGATTACGACGACCAACTCGGCGCGTGTGAAGCCGGGAGATTCCTGGCCGCGCTGGCAATGCTGATCAATGGATTTCATGGGTCGTGTGGGTCATCGCAGTTCAGTCGCCAACGATGTGGTAGAACCGGCGACCGTTGCCGGGCGCGAGGTCGGTCAAATAACCGGTGTTGCCGACGATGGTGACCGTGCCGCTGACGTCCTGCCAAGTTGGGTCGTCCAAGCTGTCCTTGTACTTCACGTGGTAGGTGCGGCCGATTTCGGCCGGCCAACTGAGCGTCGGCCCCACTCCGGGGGTGCTTCCTACCGTGAGCGTCGCGTACAAAAAGCTGAATGCGAACACATCGCTGCTCTGGTTGAAATCCTGCGCGATCAAATCCGACGCCCAGCTTTGAAAGACGAGCACCCGCCCGTTGCCGCTGAAGGCGGGAGCCAGCGAACGGTTATCGGCTGTGGCATTGCCAAACCGGCTCGCGCTGAGCAGCCGGTTGCCGCCGGTCAACCGGTCGTAAACAAAAATGTCGGGCACGCCGTTGGTGTCGTTGAAAAAGATGTTCGTGGCGGAGCTGCGATAGGCGACGAAGCGGCCATCGGGACTGATTTCCGGCCAATCCGAGTCGCCTCCCCACGCGGCAGCAGAGTCGTGGCCGCGACTGACGAGCGTGTTGCTTCCCGTGGAAAAATCGTAGAGGTAAACGTCGTTCAGGGCATTGGTATCAGTCGGATCCTTCGACGCCTTGGTCACGTAGGTCAGGAAACGGCTGTCGCCGCTGAACCGCAGCCCGGAACGCGACCCCGAGAGCGAGGTGGCAATAACCCAGTTGGTTTTCGCCGCCCGATCCGCGGCGTAGAGGCTGGACGAAAGACCATAAACGAGCCGGTTGCCGTCGGGACTGATGGCAATCGGGAACCCATAAGCGCTATTCGTATAGACCCGATTGGCCGTTTGGGCGTCCCACACATACATCGCCGACGTTCCCCTGAAAGCCACCCAGCGGCCATCCAGCGACATGGCCGTGACAACAACGCCGTTGGTCGTCAGGGCATGGGTCACGCCGGATTGCAGATCGCGCACGAAGGCGTTCTCATAACTGCCCGTGCCTTTGACGAGGTTCGTGGCTCGGCTGCGGAACAGCACGTAGCGCCCATCGCCGCTGATCACCGGGGCGGAAGAATCCGCATTGCCCGGACTGATGCCATTCGTGGCCGCGCTCACGAGAATTGTCGTCCGGCTCGCCAAGTCGCGCACGAAAACGTCCTGAGCCTGATTCGTGTCTCCCGCCACGAGGTCCGATGCGCTGCTGCTGAAAACAACAAAACGACCGTCGGTGCTGATCGCCGGATCCGTCGAGATGCTGTTTCCCGGAGTCACACCATCGAGTGCCACACTCACCAACAGGTTCGTGCCAGCCACGAGGTCGCGCACGAAGACATCCCGCAGTTGATTCGTGTCATTGGCTACAAGGTTGTCCGCGTCGCTCATGAAGGCGATCAGGCGGCCATCCCCATTGACGGCGAGCACGGAGGCGCTGCTGATTCCATTCGGCGTGACCGACACCAACGCCGGGTGGGAGGCGGAAACCAGCTCGGTCACATTACTTCCGAGATCACGCACGAACACATCGTAATTTCGGTTCCGATCATTGCTCACAAGATTCCCGTCCGGGCAATCGAACGCCACGAAGCGTCCATTCGCGCTCAGGCTGGGAGCCGAGAGAAGATTGGCCGTCGAGCCGGCGCCGCTCCCATCCTGGTCAACCAACGTCGTCGTGTCCAGTTGCAGGTCCCGGACATACAGGTGGTATCCGCTGAGCAGCGGGTTAGCTGTGAGACTGGCGGCATCGGTGAGGAAGGACACATATCGCCCCGAAACGTCCATTGCCGGCCATTGGCACGTCGTATTCGCCGGCACCGTGCCGTTTGTGGTGCCGCTGGCCAGCACGGTGGCACCGGTTTCCGCGTCCCAGACGAGAATGCACGAGGTCGCTCCGGACACGTCGTTGGAGTTGCCTACATACGCGATCCGCCGCCCATCGGAACTCATGTCCAGGCTACGAATGTCGTCGTACGCCCCCGGAGCGACGTTGGCATTCGTACTGACGAGATCGGTGGCCCCGGATTGCAGGTTGTAACGCAGGATGATCCCGCACGTGACTGTGGCGGTATTGGAATTCGTGTTCGCCTGAAAGGCAACGAAGTGGCCGTCGGCGCTGAGAACGTGGTTGTAACAAACCGCATTGGAGACACCGAGCACCGATTGCATCACCGACCGCGCATCCACACTAGCCCAGTGGGTTGTTCCGGCCACGAGATCGCGGACATAAATGTCCCCCACGGTCTGGACTCCGGCCACCAGGTTGGTCGCCGTACTGGCGAAGGCTACGAAGCGCCCGTCGGGAGTAAGGTCGGGCCATTCAGAACCACCGAGACCCAGATTCGCGTTGGTGGACATTGCCCCGAAACTGACCAGCGTCGTAACGCCACTCTCCAGGTCGCGAACAAACACATCCGGAATCCGGTTCGTGTCGCCAGCCACAAGGTCGGTCGCCGTGCTGACGAAGGCCACGTACCGTCCGTCCGGCGTCATCACGGAACCGCGGCAAACGCCGTTCCCCACTCCGCCATTGGTATTCGCGCTAACCAACACCGTTGTGCCGCCAACCAAATCGCGGATGAACACGTCGGTCGTGTTGTTGGTGTCACCGGGAATCAAGTCGCTGGCATCGCTCTCGAACAGCACGTATTGACCGTTCGTTGAGATGCTCACCGGCAACGAATCGCCGGTCCCTCCCGCCATGCCCGCGAGGTTGATACTGACCAGGGTGGAGGTGTCGTTGGTGCGGTCACGCAGGTAGGCATTGAGCCTGGCCGGGAAGACTACCGGCATGGGACGATTGCTGCTGACCAGGGTCAGGTTGTTGGCCGAGCTTGCGAACAACACATATCGCCCATCGCCACTCATGGAAAAGAGCCACGAATCCCCGTTGCCGCCGGCGGGCGATGCCAAACCCGTGCCGGCCACGGAAACGGGTTGGAGCGAAGCGAGTCCTCCACGGGAGAAACACAGCATCACGGCCACAATAGCACCGCTCACCCGCAACACGGGAGGCCACGCATCTCCGCCGCAGCGTTTCTTGATTCCGGTTTTCATCGCGTATCCTCGAATTGCCGCCGTGGCGCTCTTGGCCACTCCGTCTCGACTCACTTCCACCTCCGGCGTCAATTACTGCTCGGGCGCGGAAAGGGAGTTCTTTCAAGAAATTTTCAGCCCGTCGCGGCCAGGCCGGCAACCACCTGTGCCGCAGGCGAGTTCACGGCGACTCCTTCAGGAGTTGAATGAGCCGCCAAACCATGCCGCCGACCACACTGGCACCCGTCAGGGCGCCAATGATCCCCACGGCGATCACCCAGCGACGCCGGGTTCGTTGCTTGCGCGACTCGCGGATGCCGAACTGAAAATCGAGCAGCGCCGTCATCAGCCGTTCCGCGCTGCCGAAGCGGCGAAGCGGATTCGCGCGACAGGCCCGCAGGACGATCTTGTTGAACTCGATCAGATTCTGGTCGTCAGCGCTCTGTCCCAAGTCGGCGGGCAAAGCGGGATACTGAAGCCGATCCATCCCCGTGCTGATTTCGTAAAGCACCTTGCCGAACGAATACACGTCCGCTTGCACCGTGCCCGGACCTTCGGGCGGAATGAAGCCTTCGGTCCCGACGTAAGCCTTGTCGTCCAACCCCGTCACCAGACCGATATCCGCCAGCTTGGGAAACCCATTCACGAAGATGATGTTTGATGGCTTGATGTCCCGGTGAATCAAACCGTGCCCGTGCAGAAATCCCAAGCCGGAGGCCAGCGCCGCGCCCAAACGAATACACTCGGCCACCGGCAGGCGCTCGCGTTGAGCGAGATCGTGAGCCAGAGTTCGCGGGCGATAATTGGCCGGATTGATGAGTTGGCCGCTGAGGGCGTCATCCGCCAACTCCATCACGTAATAGAAGTAATCTTCCGCCTCGTTGAATCCCACCTGGAGAATGTCCACCAAACCGTCGTGCAGCCGCGAGATCGGCTCGAATTTCCGGATGCCGTCGAACTCGCGATCGAACGGGCGCCGATGCTTGAACGCGCTGGCCCGCACGATCTTGATCGCGCGATAAGAACCGAGGACGTTTCTGGCCAGCCACACTTCCCCGGCGCTGCCCTTCCCGATCAGACGGATAAGCTCATGCTCCGAAACCCGATTGATCAGCGGCGCGAACGGCGGCACGCATTCCGACCCTGGTTTATCTGAAGGTGTCATGGCACCGAGGCGATGTGCGCCTACCCTTCACCAAGCGCCCACGCGATTCAACACCATTTCTGCCGCAGCGCCCGCATTTCGCGCTTCAGCGCCGCCGCCACGCGGTATTTGGCGAGATAGACCTGCCCCACGCTGACGCCGAGGCTCTCGGCAACGTCTCCCGCCTTCCAATGCCGCAAAACGTAAAGGTCGAAAATTTGGAAATGCTCTTCGCGCACGCGCGGCCGCACGCGCTCGATCGCCGCCTCCAGCAGGTTGGCATTCCATTCCTCGTCCCACATCGCGTCCAGTTCCGGGTTCGCGGAATCGGGGACCAAGTCGGCGAGTTGGGAATCGGAAAGTGCGTCCACATTCTCGACTTCGCGTATGGGCCCGCGTTTGCGCAATTGATCGTTGATTCGCCAGCGGGTGAGATTCCTCAGCCAGCCACGAAATGAGCCCCGCTCCCGTTCGCGTTGAAATTTCGCAATGTCCTTCGCCACGCAGAGCACCGTCTCCTGGACGACATCCTGCGCCTCGGCCTCCGTCAAACCGGCCTTGATCGCCACCGAGTAGATCAACCGCCAATAGGTGTCGAAAAACTCCCGCCAGCTATCTTGATCCTCCCAGTCTTGCAGCCGGCTCAACAGGCTGTAGCGAGTTGGATTCAAGTCCGCGGGTCCGGTGCTTTCCAGTTCGGTCATATCAGATAGCTCGGATGGGATCGTGGAATTCTTGCAACTGTAGCTGCCGCGCCTCCGGCTGCCGGTCGCGCCATTCGGGATTGCGTGGAGTTCACTCGATCTTGACCTTCGACAAATCCGCACGCGGTTTCGGCCATTTGAGGTTCAGCTTCTCCATCGTCTCCGCCACCGTCTTCGCGATGACGTAGTCGCGATACCATTTCCGATCCGCTGGCACGACGTGCCAGCGCGCCCACGGCGTACTGCAACGATTCAGGGCATCTTCGTAGGCTCGCTGGAACTTCGGCCATCGCCGGCGCATTTCGAGATCCGCGATTTCAAACTTCCAGTTCTTGCGCCGATCTTCGATACGAGCGCGCAACCGCTCCGCCTGTTCCTCCCGGCTGAGGTGCAGAAAGAACTTCAGCAGCACGACCCCATTCTCCGCGAGATGTCGCTCGAACGCGTTGATCTGGTCGAACCGGCCGCGCCAGACCCGCTCCGGCTGCAGCTTCATCACCCGCACGATCAACACCTCCTCGTAATGCGAGCGGTTGAAGACACCCATGCTACCGTAGCGCGGCACCCGGTGATGGACCCGCCAGAGAAAATCGTGCGCCAGTTCCTCGGCGGAGGGCGCTTTGAAATTCGCGGTCTCCACCCCTGCGGGATTGACAAATTCCAGCACGCGCCGGGCGGCGCCATCCTTGCCGCTGGTGTCCATGCCTTGCAGCAGCAGAATCAGCGAGTGGCTCGCATTGGCGTGAAACAGCTCCTGCAACTGGCCGATGCGCTGGCAAAGCGCGGTGGTCTTTTCGCGCGTCTCGTCCTTGTCGAGGTTGTCGTGAAAATCCGGATCGAAATCCCGGAGCCGGATCGGGGACGTGATTTTGAGTGGTTGCTTCATGGCGAACCGGATTCAAACACGGCGGCGTGCGGCGTGCCACGATGAAATTGCCCCGCAAATGAATAGGGCCGCGCGGCAAAGCGCGGCCCTTCCATCTCACTGGTCAAACGGCTTATCGCGCCACCGCGAGAGCTTCGGAACTCTGGTCCGGGAGACTCAATGCCATCACCGCCCAGCTCGTGCCCGCGGCGGAGATCCACGAGTCACGTCCGTGCGGGAAGCCGCTATCCATCGTCGGCTGGAATGGAAACGCGCGGCGCTTCACGTGCCAGGTGCCGTCCGTCAATTGCGTCGTGAGGAGAAACTGCCGGCCTCGATCGAGCGCCGGATGCGCGTTGTCCAAACCAGCCGCCACCCGGAGCGCATATACGGCCTGGCCGGTGGCGTAGGCGTCGCTGTTCAACTTCGGCAACTGGGCCCAACCACCGTCAGGGTGCTGCTCCGCGATCAATGCTTTCGCGAGCGGCTGCAACTTCGCCGCTGGTTCGCCGGCCCACGCAAGGCCGAGCAGTTGATACACGCGGCCCTCATGATTCACCGGTTTCGCCTTCCCCAGCCAGTGCTTCGCGCGCTCGATACGCTTCGTGAACTCCGCCTTGCGGCCGGGCAACGGGTACTTTTGCAGCGCGTGAACGGCCAGCGCCGTGGCGCCAAGGTCGTCTGTCTGAAGCGGTGGGCGTGGCAGGTTGTTGTACCACTGGCCTTCGGTCCCCTGGATCACCGCGAGATGATGCACGGCCGCGTCCGTGAGTTCATCCGCCGGCCGGCCGGCATTGGCGTAGCCGAACAATGCGTAGCCTTTGGTAAACACCGCGTCCGGATGGAACACCGGCACCCAGTCGGACTCGTGGTTTTTCAAGTCGCCCGCGCCGACCATCTTCACGAGGGCGGCTTCTGCGGCCGCGTCCACGTTGGCGTGCAGGCTCTTCGCCACGCCCACCGCCGCCATCGGCAGGTATTGCTGATGGCAGGAGGTGCAGTCCTGCTTGCTCGCGTGATTGACGAACGACTTCTTGGAAACAAGCGCGGTTTCCTGCAACGGCGGCAGGGCCTGATTCACGGCCGCACGCAGCGTGGCATGGTCCAGCTTCGCGGGCAAAGGGCGGGCGGGCGGCTGAATTGATTTCACGCTGTCGGGCGTTTCGTTCGTCGCGCCGTGGGCAAGCAACGCCGCCAGCACGTCCGTTTCGCCCCGGCGCCGCGCGAGCATGAGCGGCGTCTGCGCCACATCCATGAAGGCGTCAATATGCGTCCCGCCACCGACATTGGGATTCGCGCCATGCTGGAGCAGCAATTTCACCAGCTTCGCATCGCTGGCTTCGGTCGAGGCCGCCCAATGCAACGGCGTGTACCCATCCATGTGCGTCATTTGATTCACATCCGCGCCACGCTCGATCAACCACCGCGCCGCCGCCGTGCGATCCGCCCACGCCGCCTGCGAGAGCGGCGTGCCGACGCTGCCTTCTGCGTTCACGTTGGCACCGGCTTCCACGAGTTGCTTCATGATCGCGGTGTTGCCGCGAAACGCCGCCCACATCAGCGGACTGCGGGCCCCGCCAAAAATGAAATGCTCCACCCCGATGCCCGGTTGCGCGTTCACGATCGCGCCGTGCTTGAGGAGCAACTGCACGGTCTGGGCATCGCCTCCAGCGGCTGCGGCCATCAAAGCCGTCGCGCCATCCACGTTCGCGGCGTTGACTTCGGCCCCGTGGGCGAGCAGGAAGGCCACCGCCGAATGGGAGTTTGCCGACCGGGCGGCCACCATCAAAGGCGTGTGGCCCAAAGCCGAGCGCGCGTTCACATTGGCCCCATGTTCGACGAGCAGTTTGATCTTGCTGAAATCGGGAGCGGCCCGCAGCAGGGCGGTGGAGCCAAGGGCGTTGGTGAGGTTGATTTCCGCGCCGCGATCCAGCAGCACCTGGAGGCAGGCCGGGTCACCGTACGCCGCCGCGAGGAGCAACGGCGTGTTACCGTGCTCGTCGCGGGCTTTGACGGATGCGCCGTGATCAAGTGCCTCGCGCAACTGGTGCGCACTGCCGCTCCGCAGCGTGGCGAAGAATTCGGGCGTGAGGGTTTGGGTATCCGCCAGAGCTGTCGTCAGGGCGAATGTGCCGCAAACGAAAGCAACGGCACTCAGGGAAACAACGCGGGTTGTTTTCATAAACAGGGGTCGGTGCATGGTTGTTATCATGTTGAATTGTGTGCGACAAGGTTTAGTTCCCCCGGCGGATTTCGACAATGGAACGAAAGGAGTGGACCGAAAGTGGCAATCGCCGGCTGGCCGGCCCAACTTCACGGGGGCAAGTGGCTTGGCCCGGGCCGCGGGGGGACGGGCAAGCGGGAACGTTTTTATCCAGCCCTCAGCAAGCCTTCACTCTCATTCCGATAAACTCAAAAACACTTTTACCTCGCGAACAACAATTGGATGGACCATCAAACGGTCGGCCCTTGCTCCGGGCCCGGAACGGGCATTCCGTTTGCGGATCAAGCGGAGCGATCAGGCGCGGCCAGCCTTGCTGAACTCGGCGGTTTATCAGCACGCACGCCGTGGCATCGCCATTGCTAGACCAGTGTGCTATGCTGATGAACGCGAACCGACGCCGGTGACTCAGGCGACAAACAACCCCGGAAAGAACTCTGAATTGGCCATGTCACAACCGCCCAACAAACGCAGCTCGGCACGCCGGTTGATCGCCGGTTGGTGCGGTTTGTTGCTCTATGTGGGTGCGTTCTCCCCGCTGGGCGCGAGTCTGGCTGGAGTCATCGGTGCGTGCGACCCGGACCATCAAGCGCGCGTCCAGCCAACGGCTGGCGGCTTCAAAGTCGTGCTGCATCATGCACCAACGTGCCCGGCTCATCATCACGGTTTGCTTGCGCGCACGCTGACCCTGTTTGCCGCTCCGGTGCGCGCCAGCCAGCCGGACCATGTGATTCAATTCGGCGGCAGCGACACCACCGCGCGTCCGCACCCGCTCCTCGTCTCCGCACCCGCCAGCGTCGCGCCACCGGAGTTCACCCTTCTTGAGACTTCGCCCGCGCTTTTGCCCGAAACCCCTTCGACCCGGCTTTCAACTCATTCGCCGCCGCCCCGGGGCGGACAACTTCTCTGCATCCGTTCGACGGTGTTACTGATCTGATTTCTCCAGCCCGGTGAGGCACGGCGTTGCGTCGTCTTGCCGGGCTTTTGCATTCCTTGAAGCCCCCACGGGGGGCGTGGGGAATCCCCGGAATGCCACTTCGCACAATTCACCTGATCAAAATACCGTGCCCGGATTCTGAACCGAACTTTTGAACCGAAATACATTATGAAAGCCAGAATACTCCTCACCAACCTGGCCGCCGTGTGCGCCGGCTTGCTCGGCTTGCCCGCGGCTCACGCGGTCACCAATGTTTTCTTCACCGGCGCCCAGACGGCGACGGTCGCGAGCTCGAATATCAACACCATCACGATTCAGAGTGGCGATTACCGGTTCACCTATTCGGCGGATGGATACTGGTCCCCGGGTGGCGGTCCGCCGACGGGACGATTCTTCAGTGTTTACTGGCCGAACGGCGTGCAGGCCCAAGCCATAACCACCGGGCCGAATCTGGGCGTCGGGGCGAACATCACGCTTAAGCGCGTGGATGGAAAGAAATTCGACCTGCAAGCGTTCACCGGAAAAATTCTCCTCAACACCGCCGGCGCCGGCGGCGCGTTTGAAATCATGCCACTGCTCAATGGCGAGGATGCTTTCAACAATCCGCTCCAGTTCGATTGCACGGGTTACGGCGGTCAGAGTTTTTCCTACACGCCCGCCCTGGTCGGTTACGACACCTACAAAATCCACATGTGGGGCGACTTCGCGCTGACGGCCCTGACGTTGATTGACACGAACCCGCCGGCGCCCCCGGCGCCGAATTTCACCATCACAACCAGTGCTTCCCCGGTTGACGCAGGCATGGCCGGGGGCGGCGGAACCTATCCAAGCAACTCGACCTGCTCGCTCGTCGCGGCGGCCAATCCCGGCTGGGGTTTCCAGAACTGGACCGAAAACGGCGCGCACACCAGCGCGTCCGCCACCTACAATTTCACCGTGCGCAGCAACCGCACGCTCGTCGCGAACTTCGTTCCCGCCTACAACGTCACCACCGGCGTGTCGCCAGCCTACGGTGGTTCCGCGTCTGCTGGCGGCACGTTCAACAGCAATTCAGTCGTCATCGTTTCCGCCACGCCGATCACCGGATTCGTCTTCGTCAACTGGACCGAGTCCGGCATCCTGGTCGGCACGCAGAGGAATTACAGTTTCAACCTCACGGGCGACCGCACGCTCGTGGCAAATTTTGCGCCTGCCGGCCCGAGCGCGACGTTTGATTTCGACACCGGCTCGCCAACGGTGGGGCCGGGACAAGGGATGCCGGCGGCACAAACCAAGAACGGCGTCACGGCGACGTTCAGCACGCTCGCGGGCGGTTGGTCGGTGCAAAACAATTTTGCCTGGTGGGTGCCGGGCGTGTTCTCCGGAAACTTTCTGTATCCGAGCACGTGGGGCAGCGCGCTGACCATCGAGTTCGACAAGCCGGCGACCAACTTCACGATGGCGTTTTGCACCGGCGAAGTTTCGAGCGAATTCAACACCGCCGCGCAGATCCGCGTCACGGCTTATACCAACTCCGCCATGACCTACGCCGTCGCCACCAACTCGGCGCGCGGCGCGTGGCTCACGGGCGCGTATCCTGAGGGTGTGCTGTCATTCGGCTCAGCGACGCCGTTTACGAAGGTGAAGATCGAAGTGCCGTCGCAAAGTCCGTTGCCGAGCGACCTCTTCTTCGTGGACAATATCGTCGTCCAACTTGCCACGCCCCTGCCGCCGCACGCGCCGCCGCTGGCCTTCGGCGGCAGCTTTTATCAACTCGCCAGCCAGCCGTTCGCCATCAACATCGCCGATTTGATGTGGAGCGATTACGACCCCGATGGCGAGCCGGTGTTCTTCGTCAGCGTCAGCGCCACGACTTCCAACGGCCTCCCGCTCACCATCCAAGGCGCGCAGATTCTGGTACCGGCGAACTCCCTGGCCGACGGCTTCAGCTACACCATCGCCGACGACCTCGGCGTCACGGCCACTGGCACGGCGACGATTGCGATCATCACCAGTCCAACGAGCCACGCGCATCCGCCAGACCTGGGCGTGCCCGGTGGCGTGAACGTCAGTTTCACCGGCATACCGTGGTATTACTACGAGTGCCAGCGTGCGACGAATGCGAGCTTTACCGGCACGTTGCAAACCTGGGCCGTCCAAGCCTGGGCCGACGGCTCGATTTTCGTCTGGGACGATTTCGCCGACCTCACTAACAAACCACCGCAGGCGTTCTACCGGCTGCGTTACGCACCTTGATTTCTCCAACACGAAAAGACTCCACCTGCACCTATGAAAACTCCACCCCCCAACATCCTCGCGACGAAACTCGCCGGCCTTCTCGGCGCGTTGCTCGCCGCAGCGCTGTACTTACTGCCCGGAACCGCCTCCGCCCAAACCTGGCTCACGCTCGCCAATCCGCATTGGAACATCACGCTCACGGACGCCGGCTACTCCGACTTTCTGCTCGATAACACGCCGGGCTTCGAGGGCCGCGAGTATCTCTCCGGCGAATGGGGCGCGGCGGTCGGCTATCAACTCGCCGACGGCGCGGTCGTGGCACCGTTGTGGTTCGAGAAAAATTTCGTGTTCCCCGATTGGGTGACGGACTCGAACTTCGGCGTGAAATCGTCCCTCGCGCAGGTCGGTTTGAACGCCGACAACCTGCCCATCGCGCAAGCTGTTCTGACCAACCGCGATCTCGAAATAACGTTGCGCCACGAAATGCTCGACACCGTCACCGGGACGCCGATGGGCACGACGCGCGCCTCCGCCGGCGGCGCGGGCAGTTTCATTCTCAGCAGCCGCTACGTGCTCAAGCAGACTTGCACCATCAAGAACATCTCCGGCGGCGCGCTCGCGAACGTCCAGCTCTTTCAATTCATTCACGGCCTGAACGCGCAGCGCGGCGTGTTCGACAACCGCGCCTACTCCGGCTCGTTGAGCAATTTCCAATACGACGTGACGCTGGTAGGCGTTGACCCGTACGCCGTCGGCACGAACAGTTCAAGCGCGGGCCTCGAGGATTTTCTGGGCTTCCACGCGAGCGTCACGCCGAGCGCGTTCGAGATCGGACCTTACGGCATCGAAGGCAACGGGCTGGACGATCATTCCATCGGCAAACCTTCGGATGGCGTGCATCTTTCGATCGAAAACAACTGGCTCACGCCGCCCTACAACACGCGTCAGGGCACGGATGAATTCACGCCCGCGCAACGCTGGGTTTCCGGCGCGGAGCGATGGAATCTCGGCGGCCTCGCGAACGGCCAGTCTGTGAGTCTCGATGTGATTCTCAGCCTGCGCACCGGCACGCGCGTCACCACCGGCACGAACAGCACGGGCGGTTGCAACGGCGGCTCCGGCGTTCCCGGCGGCATGGACTACGAATTTGAATCGGTTGAGACCGAAGGCTCGTGCTTCGCCGACTACTCGAAGGCCGACGAATCGGAACTCACGACGCGCGTCGCGAGTGGTGAGTTTGATCCGATCACTTTCCTGACGCCCGGCGGACCGGAGCAAATCTGGAACGTCTCCTTCACCGGTACGAACTCGGGCGCGATTCATCTCACGTTCGCCTACGATCCGACGATTCTTCCCGGCGGCCTCGATCAAACCACGCTTTGCATCTACCACTTCAAGAATCACGCCTGGCAAAAACTCGCGAGCACGGTGGACCTCGTCCGGCACACGATCACCGTCACGACGCCCAGTCTATCAGCGTTCGCGCTCGGCGTGGACGGCGGCACGACTTACACCGTGAGCACCAGCGCATCGCCGATCAGCGGCGGCAGCGTGAGCGGCGGCGGCACGTTCGTCAGCGGCGCGAGCGTCACTTTGATCGCGACGGCAAGCGCGGGCTACGTCTTCACGAACTGGACGGAGGGCGCGGCCATCGTCAGCAGTTCGCCGACTTACAACTTCGTGGCGCAAGCCGACCGCGTGCTCGTGGCGAATTTCGTTTCCGCCGGCGGCAACGTGACCATCGCCACCACGTCG
>WBZT01001962.1_pt1 | contig 14660 bp, 11 predicted proteins | sample 5204241 | NCBI WGS metagenome assembly WBZT01 (sample SAMN12344358, study PRJNA552823) | activated sludge metagenome | biome: Activated sludge suspended growth; feature: Nitrification reactor; material: Wastewater; isolation source: activated sludge from nitrification reactor of wastewater... | reverse complement strand
CATCGAGAAGTATTGCCGTTAACCTTCCTAATCTAGGCCCTTTTCGCAGGGCCTTTTCCAGGAGTACAGATTATGATTTTAGGATCAGGTAACCAGAACGCAACAATCATGATTGTGGGGGATTGCTTTACTCCCCTGGAAGCAACATCGGTAGAGCCTTTCCTCGGGGAAAACGGACGTGCCCTTAATGCTGTTTTGCACGAGGCCAAAATTCTCCGCAGTCAATGCTACCTGACGAACGTGTATAATGCAGTACCTCCTGCAGGGGACATGTGCTATATCATTCCGAAGGAGAAAAAGCACATTCACGCTGAGATGGTTTCCTGGAGAGGAAAGCAAGTTCATCGACGGTTGCTTGCAGAGGTTATTAGACTAGAGAGGGAAATTGAGCTTGTCCGTCCAAACGTGATTGTTGCTGCGGGGGACGAAGCTCTCTGGGTGCTGACGGGGGCAGTCGGCGTAGACAAGTGGAGGGGGAGTTTGTTAACGCTGGATGGGGAACCAGGTAAGACAAAAGTCATCCCAATCTACCACCCCAGTCGAGTTGCCTGGGTAGCAGACATGAAGGCGCTGACTGTGCAGGATTTAAGGCGGGTTGCACAAGAATCTAAAACCCCAGAACTACATGAACCCAAATGGAATTATCTTGTCGAGCCTTTTTATCATACTGTCATAGAAGCCCTTAATGAAATTTTAGGTAGGCTGAATGGCAACTACGAACTTGTTTGGTTAACACTCGACCTCGAAACTAGTGTAGGTCATATCGCTTGTTGCGGGCTGGCAACTGACCCGTTGAATGCAATCTGCATCCCCTTCATGTGCCAGGAATACAAGAATGGGTATTGGTCCTTGCTGGAGGAAATCGAAATCGTCTCCCTCCTCCACAAAGTCCTTACCCACCCCAATGTCAGAGTCCGCGGGCAGAACCTTCTCTATGACTGTCAATACATCTACCGTCATTGGAAATTTGTCCCACGCGTCGCTCAGGACACAATGATAACCCACCACACGATCTGGGCAGGTCTTCCCAAGCGCCTCGATTTCCAAGCTTCCATGTATTGCGAGTTTTATCGATACTGGAAGGACGACGGAAAGACCTGGAATACCAACATCAGCGACGCACAGTGGTGGCGATATAACTGTATGGATTGCACCTACACCCATGAAATCGGGGAGGTCACGCAGGCGGCGGTCAAGAAGCTTGGTCTGGGGGCGGTAGAAGCCTTCCAGCAAGCCATGTTCTGGCCCATTCTGAAGACCATGCTGACCGGCGTTCGTATTGACAAGACTCGGCAGAGCAAGCTGGCCATTGACCTTCTCGACGAGATTGCTTGCAGGGAAACCTATATCAACACCGTCGCAGGGCACTCGTTGAATATCAGATCTTCTCAGCAGATGTGCAAATTCTTCTACGACGATCTCCAAATCCCACCAATTAAATCTCCTCCGAAACGCGGGCAGGTTTCCCACATAACTTGTAACAGCGAGGCCCTGCAGAAGATCAAGGTTATTCAGCCTATCCTGACCCCTCTCATTAACAAGATTGACGAGCTTCGATCCCTTGGGGTGTTTCATTCTACCTTTGTCCGAGCTGGGCTTGATCTGGATGGGCGGATGCGGTGCAGCTATAATCCTTGCGGAACAGAAACTTATCGACTGAGTTCCAGCAAAAGTGCCTTCAACACCGGGACGAATCTGCAGAACATTCCCTCGGGATCGGAGGAGGAAGGTGGCCTTCAGCTTCCCAACATCCGTAAACTATTTATCCCCGACTCAGGCTTTACCTTCTTCGACATGGACCAGGACAGGGCAGACCTTCAAGTTGTTGTGTGGGAGGCGAATGATGCAGAACTGAAAGATGCTCTGCGCCGTGGCGTTGACATGCACCTGTTCAATGCAATCAACCTGGCAGGAGGGACAAGCCCCGACATAGATTGGCTGGTTAAGGGGCACCCTGAATACGACAGAATACTCGCCCGATATGTACGGGAACGCCGTCTGGCCAAACCCTTCATCCACGGAACTAACTACGGTGGTAAGCCCGTAACAATGGCCAAGGCAGCGGGGATCACAACGCACCAAGCGGATATGTTTCAACGCCGGTATTTCGCTAGGCATCCTGGGATCGTCGCTTGGCATGAGAGGACTAAGGCCTTCCTGGATACCCGCAAGTGTGTAGAGAATCAATTCGGCTATCGTCGATTCTATTTCGAGGACACAGGGAGCGCCTTTACCAAAGCCCTTGCCTGGATTCCGCAATCGACCGTCGCTCTGGTAGTAAACAGGATCTGGATGAATTTCTTCAACAACCTTCCTGAGGTTATGGTTTTGCTGCAAGTTCATGACTCGCTGGCGGGGCAGTTCCCTACGATCCAGAGAGATTACTGCTTAAAGAGGATGAAGGAAGAAGCCAGGATTGTTATCCCTTACGAGGATCCCCTGGTGATTCCAGTAGGGCTTAAGACTTCGCTGACGAGTTGGGGAGATTGCAAATGAAACCGCATCTCTACAGAAAAGGTGGCTATTGGTTCTGCCGACTTCCCGGTACCTACGGAGTTGTTGGAGGCCTTGCAACCCCCCTAGAAGCCTATCAGCAGTATAAACTTTACACGAAGATAAAAATCTGATGGCGCGAAATTTCCCTTCCTGGATCGATGCTTACGTCAAATACGCCGGAGTTACAGAAGCTCCTCGCCGCATGGCCTTCTGGGCTGGTGTGTCCGCAGTTGCCGGTGCCCTTCGACGACACGTCTGGATTGATATGAAACGATTTCAATGGACACCTAACTTCTATATCATCTTCGTAGCTCCACCGGGGATTGTAGCGAAGTCAACCTCCGCCGACATAGCTATGGACCTCCTCAAACAAGTCCCCGGTATCAAGTTCGGCCCGGACACCGTAACATGGCCTGCCCTGGTAACTGCCTTTGCCAACGCCCAGGAGTCTTTCATGATGGATGAGACCTGGTATCCCATGTCCCCACTCACCTTGGTATCATCAGAAATGGGCAGCCTCATCAACCCTATGGACAGGCAAATGGTGGACCTGTACATAACCCTCTGGGACGGTCGTAAGGGCTATGAGAAGGTTACGAAAATGTCAGGCAACGACACCATCTCTGCTCCCTGGATCAACATGCTGGCCTGCACCACGCCCCAATGGCTGGCAGACAACATGCCTGCAGCTACCATCGGAGGAGGCTTTACATCGCGCTGCATCTTTCTCTATTCAGACTCAAAAGAACGCTATATCCCCTTCGTCGATGAAATGGTAGATGACAATGATGAGGACACCAGGGACAAGCTCATTCAAGACTTGGAACACATCTCTGTGAACCTAGTCGGCCCCTACAACATCACAAAGGAAGCACGGGATTGGTATCGGCCCGTCTATGAAGAGTTCTGGAAAAACGCCCACCTTCGCATGGACGATTCCATGATGGAAGGGTACGCAGCGCGGAAGCAAACACACCTGTTCAAGACAGCCCTTATCCTCTCCGCCGCTCAGAGAGATGAGAAGGTTATTACCCTCGACGATCTTCAGCTTGCTTCCCTAATGCTGGACGATGTAGAGAGCACAATGGGGAAGGTATTTTCCCGGATTGGAAAGTCCGACGATTCGCTGGCAGCGGAGAAGTTCATCCAGCATGTTAAGAAGAATGGGGAACTTTCCTACGAACAAGCCTATCGGATGGTCCATGCCTACTTCCCTGACTTCAGAAACTTCGAGGGGATGGTATCGGGAGCAGTTAAATCTGGTTACCTCATCCTGATTCAGAAGTCCACGGGCCTATTCCTTCGTGCCAAGGAAGAAACCTCTAGCCAACCACCGGCCCCCATCTCCAGGGAAGAAGCCTACCAGAACGAGCTTCTTGAGCGTCAAATGGCTGGTCGGTAAGGTTGTACGTCCACATCACATTGAGGTTATACGGCCATGAAACGCATAACAACAGAAACTCTCATCACAGGTCCTCGTCCCTCTCTCCACTATTGCTGCCTTTGGGCCTTCTTCTCTCTCTTCAAATCCCCCAAGCTCATCTCCGCCCGTCTCGGTGTATGTCTGCGCGCAGTTGCTAACGCAAAGAAAAGGGCAATGCAGGAAGGTTGCCAACATTGCCCTAATTGCCGGAAGGATCAGCTCAGTAAGGTTTCAATACAATTCCCTTCTTTCCCCAGTCATCAATAATGAACCTTTTGGCCGCGTCAGGGGTCATGCCGGTTCTCGCTACCATCGCTCTGACAGATTGAGAAAACTGGTCCATGTCCTTGTAAATAGTGGGGTTGGCACTCCCCCCAGGGGCTGTAGGTGGTGCGGGGCTGGCAGGATAAGCTCCCTCCCCTACAGCCTTGTTGTATTCATTCAGATGCCTATCTGACATCCCCCCCGCACCTTGTCGTCCGAACGCATCCCGCAAGAGGGTTGCATTGTTAGTCTGCGCGAGTTGGAAGCTTTCTGCCAAATCCGCATCCTGTTGCAATTGCCCCGTTGCCCTGTTGAGCTGGTCCCAGGGCATGGTCCAAGGTTCGTTCCCGCCATACGGGACAGCAGTGTACATGTTAGCTGGAAGTGCCATTACCAAACTCCAAAAAAGAAGACTACGGTTTAATGTGATCTTTGATCCAGGCATAGGAAGCTACGAGGCCCGTCAGAATGGTTACTGATAAGGGAATCATTATCTTGCTTCCCTTCCAGACAACTACAATTTCCTTGAGGGCAGGACTTATGTCCTTATCAAGAGCTACATGAACGTCTAGAATGCGGCGCACGTCTTGCAGCATACCGGTAATTTCATCTATCCGTGCATGAAGTTTGGCTGATTCCTCCTGCCAAGCTAGTCTGCGTTCGTATGGCGGGCATATTTCTTCTTGTTCATTTGCCATTATTCTTCCTTATTAAGTTACTCGAATTTGAAGGACACTGCCATTGCGGTAAACCCCACCAACAGGAACGCCCCCAGCCGCTGCCGCTGCATCATTAGCATAGTTTGCGGGGACCACCATATTCAGCATCCCTGCAGCTGTTATACTGAATTTTTCGGTAGCAGCATTTTTGAGTGCTATAAGCTTTGCGGTTGCGTTGGTCAGGTTGTTTTCCGTATCTAAAGTGTAAGCCACAGCTGAAGCCCCATCATTCATTCTAGGGCGGAAATCCATCAACGTTGTTACACCGGAAAAATTAGGGCTGAGATCATATTTAAAGGCAGAAGCATTTGCATCAGAAACATCTGTCTTGGCAACTGCATCGTAAATTCGTATGCAAGGGGCGCTTGAAACAGAATAAGTACCATCACCTACAAACACACGATACAAAATAAAAGCAGAATTAGATGCATTGCCGCTTAAATTTGCGTAAGGTCCTTGGTTTAGGACAATACAATTTCCGTAATCGCTGTAAATATCCATGCCTGTTCCTACACCGGTAGCTTGAGCGTAAAAACAATGTCTGCTGGAAGTAGCCTCAAAACAGTGAGAGTCCGAAGAAGGGCTAGCAAAATTTACTTTAATGCCTTTGTTAGCTGCCAGGGCAAAAAGAGTGGGATCTTCTTTTGAGGCACTTCCTAGTGAAATGGCTGTATCATTGTACACAGTCATTGCGGTAGTTGCACCTGCGTTACCCACTTTAAGCGCAATCGCAGCATTAGTGGCAACCCCATTTCCCGCTGTACCAACTAAATTTAAAAGATCGGTTGTTCCTGTACCACCCTTCAAGGTTTGCCCACCTGCTTTACCAGGCAAATAAGCGTAATTTGACAGATCAATTGATATAGTAGACCAACCAGCATCTTGATCGGCGTTACTGTTTTTGGTCAACGCCTGTCCTGTTGTTCCCCCAGAAGGAAGGATAGGTGTTGCGGTAGCCCATCCTGCATCTTGATCTGCGTTGCTATTCTTCCTTAAGTATTGCCCCGTTGTCCCTCCAGCAGGCAGGGCGCTGGCTACAAAAGTTTTTAGAGCGACGGTCAGTTTATAGAACCAGTCTCTCCAAGACAGGGCCGTTACATCGCTAGTTGCGGGAGGCGGGGGAAGATTAAAGATGCTCATTTGTATTTCATCCCGGTAGCAAATCCGTAGTCGTGAAGCATGGGGAGTTGTTTCTCCAGCCTGCACCCAATGTCCGTGCGGTACTGGATACTGTTAGGGACTTCCAGAGACTTGACGATCTTATAAGTAGAATCCCTTGCCTCACTAACTGTGTCCCCTGAAGTTGTCACCACACAGAGATAGTCTCCGGCACTTACAGGCAGGGCCTTTTCCACAACCCTGCCGCCTTCCATTGCAGGCGCCTTGCCTGCCATCACGGAAGACAGGGAGATATGCCGCGCCGACGCCTTGGTAATGCCGTAAATCGGAATCCCCTCCAGCACCCTCGCTGTATAGCTCGAATACGGAAAGTCCGGCAGCACCATCACCACCCCGAGCGCGATCTCGTCTGAAACCCGCAGGGTGTCCCTACCCTCAATCTTGTCCAGCATCCATTGCGCAGGATCGCCTCGATGGACGGCCATTTGAATGTTCGCCAGCGGCCATCCGAAGCGCATTGTGAACTCCAGAGGGAAGGGGATTCCTTCTTCGGAAATGATACAGTTGACATCGCAATACCCCACGTAGTTAATAGCATGAAGGTAAGGGGTGAGAGGCAGGAGAACCTCCTCGGCCAGCGCAGACTTCTCTACGTACCGCAGAACCGTACCCATCTCCCCGGTTGCAACTCCCAGATCGTCATTACAAAGTTTCTTGAACTCCCAGTTTTCACAGAGAGCCTTGGACCAGCCATCCGGCCCGAACCACCCGCCAACTCCCATTTCGATTCCGGGGAGAAAGTCCTGGATGATGAACTCGGATTGGATTTTCCCCTGCCTCTTCCAGGACCGCAGCATATAGATCAGATCCGCTGCATTCTTGGCGACGTAGGAGAGTTTCTTGTCCATGTCCCCGTTAGGCTTAGAGACGTACCGCTTCGGCCGCCCCAGGACATAAGCCTCAGCATCCTCATACCGAGTGAAGGACTGCCCAGGAATTGTTTGGATTCCAGCACTCTGCAGGATCTTCTGCCCCTTCTTCCTGTCCAGTTCCCAGGTCGCCCCCTCCAGATTGCTTCCGAACACAGGATAACCCTGGCGAATCAGCCTCTCCAGATCTTCCATTGCGTAGGAGTTATCCAGCATGACGATCATATCCGCCCATTTTGCGTGTGGCATCCAGGCTTCGACTTTGGGGACCAGCCCCAGACCAGCCTTGCACGATTTACTGGCAGGGGAAATGAATAGCTTAACCTGATGGTGAGCCTCTTGGAACTTCAGCGCCATTCCCAATCCGCAGGAATCTTTGTCGATAATGAGAATTTTCATAGTCAGTCTTTCAGATATCCGCGTTGGAGTTGACGCCGGCGGGCTTCGGAGGCTTCGCGGGCTTTGTAAGCCTCAGTCTTGGCTTTCTGCTCTGGAGTTTTGGACTTGATGCCGATCGCCCCAAGGGCAAACTGTTTGCCGGACTTATGACCCGAGGAAATGTCCATCGCATCTCGAGCAGGGGAGATCATACTCCCCACTGCCCACAAGCCCACATCGTTTGCAGCCCCCAGCGCATTATCCCCCGGTTCCCAAATATGCTTGCCTGTAAACATTTGCCTGTTAGCGTCCAGTTCCGCAATCATCTTGGTAGCAGGTGGAAGGCTCCAGGCTTCCTTCAACAGGTCGTTAACCTTCTTGTCACCCAGGATGATGTGATAGAAGACATTGGGAATTGTGGTAGCTCCCGCTCTCCGCATCTCGGCATCGGGATCACCGCTGAGATATTTGGCAATGGAATCCAGCATATAAGGATAGACCACGAAAAGTTTGAATGCCGAGAATGCAAGATGCGCTTGTGCCTCCCCGCGAGTCTCGATACTCTTCGCGTCCTGTATGATGTTATCTCGCATCAGATGGCCGAAGGATTTCATCTGCCCATAGTGATAGCGACCAAACAGGTTCCCAATCCTTGATTGCATGGCCTGGGAGGCAAAGCGGGAAATCGATTCCGCCACAGCCTCAGGCATGTTAGGGATTTTCATCAGCTCGTCAAAGCCGATATTCGAGGGAACGCGATAGGTAGGGTTGTGGGCCTCGACGTGCCTGCGAATTGCTTGGTTCAGAATGTCCGTCCCCTTCTTCGACGCCAGATGTTTGTACGCTGTAATCATCATAACATCGGAACCACCCCAGAGAATCCTGCGAGACTTGTCGAAGATGTCTGCAATCATCCTATCCGGCCGTGCGCCGTAGCCGTACTCCTCGGCCATAGCTTTCCAGCCCCGCTCGGGAATTCCCTTAATCATGTTGGCCACGGTATCTCTGGTTACAACAGCCGCATACTGCAGGGCCATACCGGAATTTAGATATCGTTGGTAGTCAGGGGAAAGAGTCGATACATCCTTATAGGCCTGATAGAACTCCCTCCCCAAAGTCTGAAGCTGCCTAGGATCAAACCATCCCCAACCTACAGAATCAATCAAGTGGTCTACCGCATTGAACAAGTGAGGGTAAGGATTCCAGAACATCGTCCCCACTGCCGCAGAGTTGATGCGTTCAAGGAGGTTTGTCGAGGATCCCGATTTAAGCACCCCATCCTGAAAGGTATTGGCAAGACGGTTCTGGATATAGTATTGTTCCAGTGCCCGATCCCCCAAAACTCTACGGAAGCCTTTGGGAATGCCTGCAGCCGAATCCGCCTTTATTGCATAGCCTTGATCTGTCAAGGCCTTGAGAGTCTCCCCCATCCATTTGCGTTCGCGAATGTAGGACTCGAGCTCGGCAACCGCCGCGAGCTTGTTGGCCAAGGCGTTCTTGCTGTACTCCAGCTTCGTCTGGCTCTCAATCATCCGAGTGGGGACCTGAACGAGCTTTGCCGTCCCCCCGGCCACTGTGACATTTTCCCCGACCTTCAGTTCCTTATCCGACCGGGCAATGACTCCGATGGGGTTGCGATCAGGGCCGTATCCGATGAGGTCCCGTCCTTGTTGGTTCACCACCCGTAGACTTCCGTCTGGCATTTGCAGACCAAACATACTGCGACCTTTCATGCTACCAGCTTGTCGGGCGAAACCCCCACCAGGAAAAACACCTTCCCCGAAGGACACAACCTTATCCATCCAGCGGCGTTTTGTCATCCTGGGGTTATGGGGATCGAGATCAGCTATTTCCTTCCCCTCATTCACCCTAACAGCTTCCCGATAGAGAGCCTCAAGTCTCCTGGTCAGTGGGTCCAGGATGGAGGCCTTCACAGCCTGTTCCTCGGGCGTCAGCCGATTCGCCGCCCCCGGAACTTCCCCTTCCTGTGCATCGTACATTCGCTCGCTCGAAGCAATCTTTCGGGCCTCCGGAGAGAGTTGCCCGAAGTAAGTCTTCGTCCTGACCATTGTCTCCTCCCGCTGTTTCAGAAGTTGGTACTGGCCATCCGAAAGGGACTCAGCTTGTTCCGTAACAGTCTTCCCCCCGACCCTCGGGTCAGTCGTGATGGCCTTCTGCAACTGATCCCAATGGAAGCGAGCTGCTTGTTCGTATTGGGGACCGAGCCTGTCTACAACATTCTTGACGTAGGCTTCCTTCGTTCCGAGGCTGGGGGGAAGCTTCTCGACCAGGGGCTTGAGCAGGCGCAGACCAAGAGCAGCCCCCGCGGCGCCCGTCAAGAGGCCGAAGAACTTGTTCCTGTCATCTGCCAGATAAGCCCCGACAAGCGCCCCACCAGCAACTGTCCCCATCGTCGCAGCAAGGCGAGGGTCAATCTGCCCATACATGTTAGTACGAGGGCCGCCTGTTTGCTCCCTGGCCTTGTCGATGGAGACTTCAAGCCAACCGTGTCCATGCTGGTCAGTGTAGGGCTTTGCGCCGAGGGTCTTGAGGTAGGAGGCTATATCACGGTTGTAGCGATTATAGATGGATTGGTGTTCGGGGCGGAAAGGAGGGGAATTTTGGTATTCAGCAATCGTTTCCCGAAGCTCTTGTAACTTTTCCTGATTTATTCGAATTCTTTTGTCCCCGTATATCTCGGGACGATTCTTTATTTTTTGTTCCCATTCCAATTCTACTGCAAGCTCTTCTTGCGCCCGATTTAGTCTACGACGCCCCTCAGATTCTGGCCACCACTCCACCTTCGCCACAGTGTCTGCATCCGCAAACCGTACAACCGACGCACCGGCTTTGGCCTGCTTAGCAAGCTCCTCGCGGATCAGGCGGCGGGGCCAGTGAGGGAGGATGGGGGAGATTTCGGAAGGAGCGGCATTGGAAAGTTTGGCTTTCTGTTCGGCTAGTTGCAGATCAGCTTGCTCTAATAAAGTATGTACTTGATCGCGAAGGTTTCTAATTGTTTCCTTCGGACTATGCCCCAAATCCTTTAGTATTCGGCTAGCTTGTAAAAAGTTTCCATAGGAAGGGACTTGAGAATAGTCATCTATAAGATCATACGCACGAGCAAGTTGTCTTCTTGTAGCTATAGCTTTTTCAATTACATTTCCTATAGCCTCTCTTTCCCCTTCCGACAACACCTTCCCCGCATGTTGCGCCAGATCGCTCTGAATCTCCACCACATGCGGTACACCGTTTTCGGTGAAGCTGCGAGTCCAGCCGAATAGATGAGGGTCGTTAAAGTGATTAGTGTCAGGGACTTCATAGGTTTCGGGAAGGCGGTAGAGAGTCGTTTCCGGTATAATATTTCTATTTTCTCCGATCTCTGCTTCGGTGTGGGAGTACCCAAATCTTGTAATACGATCTATATTCTCTAGACCGTAATCTGCATACTGCCCTGTATTCTTTTCCTTTAATTCATGATCCCCCGTCACCAGCCGAAAGTCATTCACCAAATCCTTCGCCCTGATCGGATCTTCCGACCTCCCCGCCAGAATCGTTTCGACCGCTTCCCTCTCCGCCTTCGGCACGTCAGCCCGATTGAGCTGCTGTCGGATCGTAGCAAGGGAGATTTCCGTGCGGCCCTGGGGCAGGCGCTCAAGAGTTTTGAGGGTATAGCGTCCCTTGCTGAGTTCGGCCCCGAGGCTGCCGGCTTTGAGAGCATCACTTACGCGGCCGCCAGTCATAAGGAGGGCACCACCCAAGGCGCCGAACTTAGCCAACATCGTAGCCTCATCAGGATTCTTGTAGGCTGCAATCCCTAGAGCTGTAGCACCGGCAACCCCTGCCAGCACACGTGGATCGGCACTTCCTCTCTCCTGCGGAAGGTTTCGGGGAAGTCGCTTTTGATCAGGATTGCCAAAATCGGATTCCCCTCTAGGTTCGTCTGGCCCGAGAATCTCCCCCTGCCTTGCCCGATTAAAACTATCCTTGGCAGAGGCGTAGCGATCTCGTGCTGTCTGCATTGCCAGTTCAAGGTCGGGGTTCTTCTTGATAGCCTGTTCGACCTCGCGCTTGGAGGCTCCCCTGCGCATAAGATCGTAAGCTTGTTGCTCGGTATTCAGAGCCTTGTCATGGGCAGAAAGTGTTTGGTCGCCGGGACCAGTACTCTTAGACGAAGCTCCTTCCTGCGCCCGAAGAAACTCATCATAGTTATCCGGCTTCCCTGCAGCAGGCTTTTCCGAACTTTTGGTTGCCGCCTTTACACCCTTCAGCCCCAGTTCGACTGCAACAGGAAGTGCGGCATTGGCAAGTTGGTCGATGGCTTCCGCAGGCACAACCCCTTGTGTCTTTGTCTCCGCCCATTCCCCGAGGTTGTGAACCAGATTGCTCACCATACCCATAGCGTGTTCGACGGGGTTGTCCTGAAGTTCTTGCTGCGATTGCCCAGTTAATTTGGACAACAAAGCGGAAGCCTTCCCGCTGAAAGGATCCACATTGCGAGCCATTTCGCTAGCTTGGCCAAGAACCTGCTTGGGGGTTTGCCCGGATTTCCGGCTCGCCAGCGCACCAGCAACATCATAGACGCCACCGGCAAGTGTTTGTACTGCAGCACCGGGAATGCCGAGAAGCATATCCCCAACTCCTGCAAGTCCCTGGGCAACCTGCTTGCCTGCCACACCTGCAACAGTTTTGGCTCTTTGCCCCAGAGATTGTTCCTGGAAGTCATCAGGAAGTAGGCTGCCCTTCGAGTCGGAAGCTCTTTCCCATCCTTGTCCGCCAGTTGTTTCAGGGGCCTTTCCGCCGTCAGCCCTTTCCCATTCTTGGGGCATTATTGCTTCCTCCTTCTAGCGATAACACCATCCGGGTCGATTCGATAGTCCCATTGGGAAGGATCGTAAGAACCCCAGGCCTTCATTGCGGAACCCTCGATGCCCGCTGTTTCGGATTTCCTGCCGGAAAATACACCCTTAGCTTTATCAAGCCAAGACTGGGGAGCCTCCGTACTATTAAGAATTTCCTGTCGAGCCTGGGAAATATACTTCGATGGCTCCAGATCCTCCCCAGCAATAAAGTCCTGCACGTACAGCTCTCTCGCCCTCCGCGCAACGGCTTCAACAGCAGCCTGCTTCTTACCAGCATCCAGGGACTTGAAGTTCCCCGTCTCGTCAGCATCGGTGAGAATCTGGATTTCCCGTGCAAACTCCTCCGCTTTCTTCGGCATGGGAAATTCTCGAGCAGCATCTTTTCCAGAAATATCCCTACCGGCAGACAGACGCCTCTCCCGAGCTTCCATAGCCTCACGCTTGCGAACTTCAGCGGCAGCGGTTGCGCGTGCCTTAATCTCGTCGTTTCGTTCGCGCTCCTGCTCCTGCCGATCGCGAATCTGCGTCTGAAGCATGTGGATTTCCAGCTCCTTTTGTTTTTGCCCGGAGACCCCCAGCATGGATTGCCGCGCAAAGTATGCTTTCGTTTCCTCATTCCAAGTCTGGTAACGCGCAGGGATCGTCTTTCCATATCGTGCGAACTTTTGCTTCGCCTCATCCAGGCTGCTCTGATCCCCGATAGACCCAGCAATCGACCCAAGATACGAGTCCCGCATCTGCTCGATTTCCATCTTAGAGAGTTGCTTAGCGTCGGCCGCCCCTGCAAGCTTTTGCCCTTCGTTGATCAGCTTGATTCCGTCGGAAGGGTTGACGGCCATAAGGCGCTGCCCTGCCTGCAGGTACTTACTCGCAAGCTGCCCGTCTGCTGCAATGGTATCGGACTGCGTCCTTTGATCCCGAACATCCCGAAAGACGGTAGCCAGGATGCTTTGCTCCTGTTGATGCTCATCTTGCGCACGACGCTGGGCGGCCTGTTCCCATTGAAAACGTGCCTGGGATTGTTCCATCTCCTGCAATCCAGAGATGTACTTCAACCCCATCAAGTAGCCTTCAGCAAGTCCGGCCATGTTAGTCTCCCCCTCCGCTATACCCACTCATACCGAAAGATCCCCCAGAGACCTCCCCACCAAATCCACTCATACCAAAAGAACCCCCAGACACCTCCCCACCAAACCCACTCGGGTCAACCCCAGGGCGATCGGAGTAGATAGGGATTCCGTTGGGGCCGTAGTAAGGGGTAATGCCGCTGGGGGGTAGAGTGGAAGTTCCGTAGTAGTAATTCGGCCCACTGTTGCTGTAGGTTCCGGAAAATCCATTAGACCCTTCCAGATTGTAGTTCACGAAGGGGGATGGAAGAGCCCCTGTGTAGCCATATCCCGGAGCGTCAGGTCCGCCCATAGCGCCGGTATAAGAACTCGAGGCTCCCGAGCCACTGCTCGCGCCAGCCCCAGCTCCCCCACCGCCACCTGACCTGTAGCCGCTCATCATACTCTGGAAAGCCTTATCAGTATTGTTCATTTGGTCCTGATGAAGCTGACCTTGAGCAGCTTGGTAGCTGAACTGATCAGTTGCGAGATTTAAGCGAGCCTGATCTGCAGAAGCCCTTTCCGCCAGCCCCGCGTAGCCGAGACCCGTCCTGGCATTCAAATCCGCATAGCCCAGGTTCTGATTCGCTGCCAACTGATCGTACCCAAACTTCGTGTCCGCCCCTAGCTTTGCGTAGTTGAGGTTTGCCTGGTTAGCTGCAATTTGCTGACTTGGTGTCATCCCCGCCAGCTCTGCAAGCCTGTTATAGCCGGACTGGAAGCTGGTTTCCGAAGCCTGCATGGCTTGCAGGGTGCGATTGAACTGGGCTTGGTATTCCGTGGAAGCAGCTCCCTGCCCATAGTTCATCAGCTCAATCGCTGCTTGCCCGGAATTAAGCAAACCCCTTGCCGCCGCCGACCGCTCTACAGCCCCCTGGCCTTGTTGAAGCCTCCATTGATAACTCGGGTCGTTAGTGGAGAATTGCCCCTGCATGAGAGACTGCATCTGCGCCCCGTACCCACCAGTCGGATCGCCCTGCATATAGGACTGGAGTTGAGGCTGGTAGACTTGGTTGAGTTGTTCCTGGTTCGTAAGCTGCCGTTGCAGGGCGGTGTAGCCGAGGGACGCGGCAGAGACCCCACCAGCCGGACCGTAGGTGGGAATACTGGCGGGGGAATAGATGGAATTCTTGGCATAGGCCAGATCCCCTCCTGCAGAACCACCTCCCGACACACCATCTATAGACGAAGCTGCTACCCAGTGTTCATTTGAATAGAGCAGCCAATCCGATTCACTGGTCCTGGCATAGACCCGACCATCCGCACCAGTGACATAGCCAAATTTAGACATCAGTCTACTCCTTTGTCAATTGTTAACAGTATCGAATCCACATGGAAATTTGTATTATCGCAGTGGAGTATCTCAA
>WBZT01001961.1_pt1 | contig 14661 bp, 12 predicted proteins | sample 5204241 | NCBI WGS metagenome assembly WBZT01 (sample SAMN12344358, study PRJNA552823) | activated sludge metagenome | biome: Activated sludge suspended growth; feature: Nitrification reactor; material: Wastewater; isolation source: activated sludge from nitrification reactor of wastewater... | reverse complement strand
CGATGATAGATGATAACCACCCTCAAGTGAAGAGATAATGCCATGAGATTTGTGTTTGATTGACCAGGCGCAAATTGTTTCTGACATCCAGCGATAATCATCCGTTTCCAGTGCCAGGTTGGCCAGTGGGTCTTGCACGTGTGCATCAAAGCCTGCCGAGATAAAAAATAACTCCGGTTTGAAAGCATCAACGGCAGGTTTGAATTCCTCTTCAAAGGCCTTGCGCATAGATTTTCCATTGCTTTTGGCAGCCAAAGGGATATTAATCATGCGGTCGCTACGAGTATCGGCACCGCGATGTGGATAAAACGGGTGTTGAAAGGTGGAACACAGCATCACTTTCGGATTGGTTTTGAAAATATCTTCGGTGCCATCGCCATGATGCACGTCAAAATCAACGATAGCAACGCGTTTTAAGCCGTATTGCTTTATCGCATGCGCCACACCTACGGCGATATTATTGAAGATACAGAATCCCGCGCTGTTGGCATGCCCCGCGTGGTGGCCGGGCGGGCGAACGCAATTGAACACGGTACGTGCTTTGCCTTGCATCACTAAATCTGTGGCTAAAACCGCCGCGCCGCTGGCGTGCAGGGCGGCGGATAGGCTCATCGGCCCCATTGCGGTATCGCCATCCAGTCGTACCATGCCGGCTTTGGGGGCGATTTCGAATATGTAATCCACATAAGCCGCGCTATGTACGCGCTTTAACTGCTCTTGGCTGGCGGCTGGCGCTTCGTAATAGTCCAGCATGTCGTGGATGTCTGATTTTGCAACGGCATTGCGGATGGCGGTGATGCGGGCAGGGGACTCAGGATGTTGTCCATCCATCACGTGGAGCAGGGTATCCGGGTGCGTGATGAAAGCGGTGCGGGTCATACTATCCCCCAATCTCCTGCGTCAGTTGCTGGTATATCTGCAAGCGCTGCTCGCTTATCTTGTCGGCATGGGCGGCACTCAGGATGGCGCAATTCGGCTCGTGCAAATGGCGACAATTGTTGAAACGGCAATGTCCCAGGTAGGGTTTGAACTCCGGAAAGGCCAGCTCCAGCCCGGTTTGGGAAAGGTAATGCACGCCAAACTCCTGCAGGCCGGGCGAATCAATCAAGGTGCTATATTCATCCAAATGGTAAAGCTGCGCGGCGGTTGTGGTGTGTTTACCGCTATCCAGCACATCGCTGATGGCTTGTGTCCGCGCGGCAGCCTGCGGCACAAGCGCATTGATGATGGTGGATTTACCCATGCCGGATTGTCCGACCAGCACACTGCTTTGTCCGTGCAGATAAGGCATTAGCGGGCTGATATCTTGCGTCGCGGCCAGTTTCACCACGGTGTATCCTAGTTGTTGATAGGCTTTCAGGCGGTTTTGCGCATCCTGCGCATCGGGCAGGTCGCACTTATTCAGGACAATCACTGGGCGGATGCCCGCCGCCTCCGCGGCCACCAGGCAACGATTGAGTAGTGCTTCGTAAAAGCTGGGCTGCGTTGCCAGCACAATGGTGACTTGCGTGACATTGGCGGCTAGCATCTTGCTTTTGGACGCGCTGCTGCGGTAAAGCAGGCTATTGCGGGGAAGGTACTTTTCCACCACGCCCTCATCAGTGGCGGTAGGCGTGACCTGCACGATGTCGCCACAAGCCAGGTCGGTTTTTTTGCCACGCGTGACGCAGCTTAATCTTATGTTATCAGCCAGTTCAACGAGGTAGCGTTTGCCATAAGTTGCCACCACCAAGCCTTGCATGGTCATCGCTTGTCACTGGAGCTTATAATAGGTTTGATTTAGGTAGGCGGCCACGTTCAATTCATCTTCGTCAAACCACTTGAGTCCCAGCATAGTGTTGCAGTTACGGACTTGAGCAACCAGTCCCTTGGCACTTTTCACCTTGCGGTCTTCGCGGATGTATATGCCGGAGCCGTCGCCACCGAAGCTGCTGGCATGGCAGCTGATACAATGTTTTTCCAGTAAGGCTTTCCCTGCTTTGATGTCGGCATTGGCGAACAGGTCTTGCGTATTCCCTGTCAGGCTCCAGCACATGGTTAACAGTAATGCGAGCGCTTTCATTTCTACTCCTTATGTCTTTAGGTAGGGCGCGAGTTTGGCAATGCGAACGCTGGCTGGCGGATGCGAGTCATAGAATCTTGAGTGAATAGGATCCGGAGTCAGCGTGGAAGCATTGTCACGGTACAGCTTTACCAAGGCATGCACTAAATGTTGCGCGCTGGCATGCCTAGCTGCATAGTCATCCGCTTCAAATTCGTTTTTGCGCGAATAGCTCGCCAGTAACGGGCGCAGGATGAACAGAAACAATGGTGATACCAGCATGAATAGTAGCAAAGCCATGTGGCTGCTCTTTTCTGCCACACCCAGGCCCTGATAGAACCAGGCCTGTTCCGCCAACCAGCCGAGCAAGGCCAAGCTGAGAAAACTGATAACGAACATCAGGATGATGCGCTTAATGACATGATTATGCTTGAAATGTCCAAGTTCGTGTGCCAGCACGGCTTCAATTTCATCAGTATCTAAGCGCTCCAGCAATGTGTCGAAAAATACTACGCGCTTGCTGTTACCAAATCCGGTGAAGTAGGCATTGCCGTGACCGGAACGGGTCGAGCCATCCATCACGAACAGACCTTGCGATTTGAAACCGCATTTTTGCAGCAATGCTTCAATGCGCGTCTTCAAGGTGTCGTCTGTCATGGGTGTGAACTTGTTGAACAGTGGCGCAATAAAAGTCGGGTAAATCGCCAATACCAGCAAGTTGAATATGCTCCAGACCAGCCACAGATAGAGCCACCAGTATTGGCCCGCACTGTGCATTAGCCAGAGGGCGGCGAACAGGATAGGAGCGCCCAAGGCAACTGCCACGAGGGTGTGCTTGACCAAGTCTTGCCAGAATATCTGGCGTGACATTTTGTTGAAGCCAAATTTTTCGTCTATCGTGAATGTGAGGTAATACTCGAACGGGATGTCCACGACTGCGCTGATGAGTAGGGCGCTGGCAATCACGCAAGCGCCACGCAGGATTTCCTGGTCAGGCAGCAGGTTCGCCCAGGTGGTATCCAGCCATTGCAAGCCGCCACCCAGCGTGAAAGCTAGCAGCAGCAGGGCATTCACGCCAATTTCCTTAAGCGCGAGGCTGGTTTTTGCGGTGGAATAATCCGCGGCTTTCTGATGCGCATCCAGGCTGATTTTTTTGGCGAACGCTTCTGGCACCTGGCCGCGCTTGGCTTGCACATGAGCGATCTGTCGGCTGCCCAGCCACAGGCGAATCAGGCTGGTGCCAATCAAAAGAACAATGAAAATAAGTGTAAAAGTATGTGCCATCTCGTATATAAAAGTTAAACTGTTGTTTTATTCTGAGGCATATATGCGGCTTTTGTTCACATGTTTGCAGCCTCGGGTGTTATTTTAATGGAAATCATGATGGCAGATAGTAAAAACGACAATAATTTGATTTGGTTGGACATGGAGATGAGTGGCTTGCTGCCCGACAGTGACCGTATTTTGGAGCTCGCAGCCGTGGTGACGGATGCGGAATTGAACGTGCTGGCTGAATCTCCGGTGCTGGTGGTGCATCAAAGCGATGCCGTACTGGATGGCATGGACGCGTGGAACAAGGGCACGCACGGCAGAAGCGGCTTGATCGACAAGGTAAAAGCTTCCACGCTGGACGAGGCCGCGGCAAGTGCGCAAATGCTAGATTTCCTCAAGCAATATGTATCGGCTAACAAATCGCCGATGTGTGGCAACTCCATTTGCCAGGACAGGCGTTTTATGGCGCGCTACATGCCAGAACTTGAGGCTTATTTTCATTATCGCAATCTGGATGTCAGTGTGTTCAAGGAACTGGCGCGCCGTTGGAAGCCGGAAATATACAACGGCTTCAAGAAAGCCAGCAAGCACGAGGCGCTGGCTGATATTTACGAATCTATTGACGAGCTGAAATACTACCGCGAGCATTTTATTGTCAAATAATTGTTCATTGGTGATAGCATCGCCCTGGGAGCCGCACCCGGATTGGCTTTCAGAGGTGTGATTTTGACAATGAATGCGCGCGTGCCTGAACAGCCATAAAAAAGGGCGTAACGCATTTCGCAGTTACGCCCTCAGGGAGGAGAAGTTAGCTTTGGAGAAGCTGATTTTATATAAGCATCAACCGTGCCAACTCTACCAAGTGTCTTGTTGTACAGCGCTAAATAGCTAATTGCGCGGGATTCCCAGCTTAAATCCTGCTTCATGCCATTAATCTGGATTTTTTTCCAGGTTTTTTTATCATGCCAGACCGACAATGCGCGTCGAATGGTGACCAAGAGTGACAGGCTGCTGACATTTTCCAGCACAAATCCGGTAGCAGTGTTGTGCTGCAGGCTGAGTTCGTTAGTGTCATGGACAGAGTCGGCAAGGCCGCCAGTATGGGTTACCAGAGGTGGGGTGCCATATGCAAGGCCATAAAGCTGGTTCAAGCCGCATGGCTCAAAACGAGAGGGCATGATGAACATATCCGCCCCTGCCATGATATTGTGCGACAGGTGCTCGTTGTAGCCGTTGGTGACGCTGACGCATGTAGGATAACGTGTTGCCATGTCATTGAAAGCCGCTTCCAGCTCTTTTTCGCCGCTCCCCAAAATGGCGAATTGACAGCCGGATTCCACCAGTTCCGGCATGATTGCAGGCAGCAAATCCAGCCCTTTCTGGTGAGTCATGCGGCTAACGACGCCCAAAACTGGTGCGTTTGCATCAATTTGGAGTCCAAGTTGTTCTTGAAGATGCGCCTTGATCAAGGCTTTGTTTGCCAATCGGCTGTGGCTGTAATGCTTGATCAGGTGCGTATCTTTCCCCGGGCTCCATTCATTGGCATCAATGCCGTTCAAGATGCCGACCAGATCGTGCGCGCGGGATTTAAGCAGGCCATGCATGCCGGATCCATACGCTTCTGTCTGGATTTCTTTGGCGTAGGTCGGGCTGACCGTGCTCAGCATATCTGCATAGAACACGCCCGCTTTCATGAAAGAGATTTGTTTGTAGTATTCCACCCCGTTGATTTGAAAGCTTCTGGCCGGCAACTCCAAAGCATGTAGCCATCCCGCATGGCAAGTGCCCTGGAATGCCAGGTTGTGGATGCTCAAAATGGATTTTGCCGGGGCATGATCCACCAGCTTCATATAGGCAGGGATAAGGCCAGTCTGCCAGTCATTGCAATGTACCAAGTCAGGTTTCCAGTCTGGTAAGGGGCTGTTGCCGCTGGCCAGCAGGCTGGCAATGCGCGACAGCACGGCGAACCGAAGCGGATTGTCAATCCAATCGTTGCCAAGCTCGTCATTGTATGGCCCGCCGCCTCTCTCATACAGTGTGGCATTTTGTACGGCGATCACTTCCAAATCACTGTCAGGCATTCTGCCGGCGACTAAGGTACAATACTGACCAAGAGCCGCAATATGCGCCACCGTTTGAGTGTCTCTTAATTTTGACATGACAGCACTGTAGCCGGGGATTAGAACGCGGATGGAGCCACTGAATTGCGGGCTGCTCTGAAGGGCTTTGGGTAGCGCGCCACTGACATCCGCCAAGCCGCCGGTTTTGATTAAAGGAAAAGCCTCGGATGTGACGAATAGGATGTTCAAGGTGACGTACCTTAGTAATTGTAATAATCTCCCCTATTATAGTAGTTTTGATTCGTTTTTGGCAGGGAGAAACATGTGTTGATACAGTTGACAGCAGTGGCCGCAGGGGCGGTATTGGGGGCATGGCTGCGCTGGGGCTTGGCCTTAATGCTCAATACGGCTACTTTCCCATTTGGAACATTATGTGTCAATCTGTTGGGCGGCTTGCTGATGGGCATGGTGGTAGCCTATTTCGCTGCGCTGGATCCGCAAGATACTTCCAGACTGTTCGTGATGACTGGATTTCTTGGCGGCTTCACCACTTTCTCCGCGTTTTCGGCCGAAAGTTTACTGATGCTGCAACGCGGCCAATACTGGCTGGCGGGCGTGCATACCTTAAGTCATGTGTTTGGCGCACTGGCAATGGCGGCTTTGGGATTTGCGCTTGTGCAAGGGCTGCGGCGCTAAAGACACGCACGGAAATAAAAAAAGCCCGCATAGCGGGCTTTTTTACGGATGCAGATTACTTCTGTGTTTCTATCATTACCATAGGCTCGTCGCCACCGAACTGTTCTGATTTTTTCTGCCACGTGGCCGCTTTGCGCGGTCCGCGTGGCTTGGATGGCTCCGGAGTTTTCGCAGCTTTGGTTTCTACCTTGGTTTCCACCAGTTGCAGGCCGCTATCAGCCAAATCCACAGGCTTAGGCGTTTTGGGCTTGCGAATCGGTTTGGATTTCTTCTCCGGTTTGCTCTTGGTGCTTTCTACAGCAGCTTCTGCAGCAGGTGCGGCAACGGCTGCTTCTGTGGCAGGGGCTTCAGTTTCTGCAGATGCGGCTTTTGGCTTGCGTGGTGTGCGGCCTTTGCCTTTAGGTGCGGCTGATTTTTCTGCGTTGTCGGCAGGCGCTGCGCTGGTGACCGCTTGTGGCGCTGTTTCGGCTGCGACTGGCGCTACCGGAGCAGCTTTCACGGGTGGCTGCTCGGCTTGTGGTGTGGCTTCCGCCAAGGCTTCTACCGGTTTTTGCAATAGGTTCTCGTTATTGCGTTCGCCGCGGTTGCGGTTGCGTCCGCCACGGCGGCGGCGTTTGCCGTTACGCTCTGAGTTTGTGCCTTCAATGGCCGCTTCAGGACGTGCTTGCTGCTCCGTAGGCTGCTCGTTACGTTGCGCTGGTTGCGGTTTGGCTTGTGCCGGGCGCTCGTGCGTCAGTTTGTCTGTCTGTGTTTCCTGGCGGTTGGCCTGACGATCGCGATCGCGGCTACGGTTGCGATTTCTGTCCCGGTCACGACCACGACTGTCACGTTGTTTCCCGCGTTGTGGCGCGGTTTTCGCTTCGGGTTGTTTCCCGCCGGCTTCTACTGCGCCCACACCGCCAAGCCATTTCTTGATTTTGCTGAAAAACGAGGTTTTAGCAGCTTCAACAGGCTTCTCTTCCACAATCGGCGCGGCGGTTGCAGGCGTAATGCCTTTGACTAGCGCTTCAGGTGTCTGCGGTTTTGCTTCCTGCTGCAAAGCGCGTTCGTAGGCGGTTTCCGGTGGAATTTCGACCAGCTTGTAGCTGGCGCGGTTGGTTTCATCGCTCAGGTCGTCCGCTTTGATACGGGTGACACGATAGTTTGGCGTTTCCATGTGAATATTCGGAATCAGTACGACTTCACAACCGGTGCGTTGCTCGATTTTGTGGATGTCGGCGCGCTTCTCGTTCAGCAGGAAAGTTGCGGCTTCCACTGGCAACTGAACCTGTACCATCGCACTGTTCTCTTTCATCGCTTCTTCCTGCGTGATGCGCAGGATATGCAAAGCGGTCGATTCGATGCCGCGGATATGACCGGTGCCGTTGCAGCGCGGGCAGGTCTCATGGTGCGTTTCACCCAGGCTTGGGCGCAAGCGCTGGCGTGACAGCTCCAGCAGACCAAAGCGAGAGATCTTGCCAGTCTGGATGCGTGCACGGTCAATATGCAGCGCGTCACGCAGGGCATTTTCTACTTCACGCTGGTTACGCTGGTTTTCCATGTCGATAAAGTCAATCACTACCAGGCCACCCAAGTCACGCAGGCGCAACTGGCGTGCGACTTCCTCGGCAGCTTCCAGATTGGTGTTGAAGGCGGTTTGTTCAATATCTGCACCTTTGATGGAGCGGCCGGAGTTGACGTCAATGGACACTAGCGCTTCGGTATGGTCGATCACGATTGCGCCACCGGATGGCAGGCGCACTTCACGCGAGAACGCGCTTTCGATCTGGTGCTCGATCTGGAAACGGGAGAAAAGGGGAATCTCGTCCTGATACAGTTTTACACGAGGTACGTTGCCAGGCATCACATGATTCATGAACTGAACGGCTTGTTCGTAGATGTCTGGCGTGTCAATCAGGATTTCGCCAATGTCAGCACTGAAGTAATCGCGGATCGCGCGAATTACCAGGCTGCCTTCCTGATAGATCAGAAAGGCGCCGGACTGGATGGTGGAGGCGTCCTCGATGGCAGTCCACAACTGGGTTAGATAGTTTAAGTCCCATTGCAATTCTTCAGCCGTGCGGCCTATGCCAGCGGTGCGGGCGATGATGCTCATGCCTTTGGGTACGTCCAGTTGTTCCATCACGTCGCGCAACTCGTTACGGTCTTCACCCTCTACGCGACGGGAAACACCGCCTCCGCGTGGATTGTTAGGCATCAGCACGAGGTAGCGGCCTGCCAGGGAGATGTAAGTGGTAAGTGCAGCGCCTTTGCTTCCCCGTTCATCCTTGTCCACCTGGACGATCAGTTCCATGCCTTCCTTGAGCTGGCCTTGAATCTTGCCGCGGCCGCCTTCGGATGGGTCCTGGAAGTAGATGCGTGATATTTCCTTAAACGGCAGGAAGCCGTGTCTATCGGTGCCGTAATCCACGAACGCGGCTTCCAGCGATGGTTCTATGCGGGTGATGACCCCTTTGTAGATATTGCTTTTGCGTTGTTCTTTACCGGCGTGTTCGATGTCCAGATCAATCAGTTTTTGTCCATCGACGATGGCGACGCGAAGTTCTTCTTCCTGCGTCGCATTGAATAACATGCGTTTCATTTTTTCTCCCGCGTCAAGACGGGCAGATGTGCTATACGAGATAAAGCACCGAAGGTGTCGCCTGGCTGGCCAGGCGATGTATAAGGGAGGCAGGCAAGTCTGCAAAACATCGGCGCAAGGCGCCAGAAACAGTTATAGAAGCTACAAGACCGCGTGCAAGCCAGAGCTTGATACGCAGATGGAAATGTACTTCTCTCCAAAAAATTTATGCCAGTTTGTTAATTTGGGCACAAATTTCGTTAAAATTCAGTCTTCAGTCAACTTTAGTCGTGCTAGAACTTGTTTATCTGCCGCAACTAGAGCGCATTATTTTTTAAATATCGCTACTTTGTAATGGCGAGCAATGTTAGCCACGTATTTTTTGTCACTTTTCGGGTGTGTTGGCACGGCCTTTAGCCAAAAAAACCAACGACTTGCACAGTATAGGCGTTATCACGAATTTAAGCAAAAAAACTCTATAAATTTTTAAGCGAACGCATGTCACCTATATCTCAAGCGCCGTCAGTCAGCCCGGTCGTCAGTTTTCAGGAAATCGATGAGAACAATGCCGGGCAACGCATCGACAATTTTCTGCTAAAAATCCTGAAAGGCGTGCCAAAAAGCCATATTTACCGCATTTTGCGTAGTGGCGAGGTGCGCGTGAACAAAGGGCGTATTGATGCCAGCTACAAGCTGGCAGCAGGCGATGTGGTGCGTGTTCCACCGGTCAAAGTGGCCGAAAAGGCCGCTGTGGCGGCTGCGCCAGCAGGAAAGAAGCTGGAGCCATATACCATCTTCGAGGACGATGCTTTGTTGGTGCTCAATAAACCGGCTGGGCTGGCGGTACATGGCGGCAGCGGTATCAGTCGCGGCGTGATCGAGCAGTTGCGGCTGGAGCGGCCGAAGGCTAAGTTTCTGGAGCTGGTACATCGCTTGGACAGGGAGACTTCGGGGGTGTTACTGCTGGCCAAGAAAAGGCAGGCGCTGGTTAGTCTGCATGAGGCGATACGTAACAACCAGACGGACAAACGTTATCTGGCTTTAGTGGCGGGCGAATGGCAGGAGGCCAAAAAGCGCGTGGTGCTGAATTTGCAGAAGTATGTACTGTCCAGCGGGGAGCGCCGTGTGAATGTGGTAGGCAAGGACGCACCTCAAGCCGCACATGCCGATGCGCAGGTGTCGGAAACCATGTTTTACCTTAAGCAAAGTTTTCAAGGTTTTAGCCTGCTGGAAGCGCGCTTGGTGACAGGTCGCACGCACCAGTTGCGCGTGCAGCTGGCGCATCTGGGCTTCCCGATCGTCGGTGATGACAAGTATGGCGACTTCGCATTGAACAAGCAACTGCAGAAACGCGGAATGAAGCGCATGTTTTTACATTCTGCTGAAACAAACCTACGGCATCCTGTCACAGGTGAGAAGCTGCATCTGGAAGCCGCGTTGCCACAAGAATTGATCATTTTTTTAAACACATTGGAGCCATCGAAAAAAGCATGAGGGATTTTGATTTGGTTGTTTGGGATTGGGACGGCACATTGGCTGATTCTACGGGGATGATTACCCGTGCGGTTGTCAAAGCGGCTGAGCAGGTGGGATTATCCATCGCGCCAGAGAAAGCGACCAGCATCATCGGGCTGGGCTTGCGTGAATCCATTTACACGTTGTTTGGCGATTTGCCGCCGGAGCAGGCACAGGCATTGGCCAAACACTACAACGCCAATTATTATGCGGAAGAGCACGCGATTCCTTTGTTCGAAGGCGCAAAAGAAACCATTGTCGAGCTGCATCGCCGCGGCATCAAGGTTGCCGTGGCCACCGGCAAAGGCCGTCGCGGCTTGAATTTGGCGCTGGAGCGCAGCGGCCTGACCAACTATTTTCATGGTACGCGTACGGTGGATGAGTGCTTCTCCAAGCCGCATCCGCAGATGCTGGAAGAGTTGATGGAGATGTTTATGGTGGCGCCAGAGCGCACCTTGATGATAGGCGATACCGGTTTTGATCTGCAGATGGCGCAAAATGCAGGTGTGCCTGCGGTGGCAGTGGCTTATGGTGCGCACGCGCATGATAAATTACTGAGTTATAATCCTTTACGGATATTTAACCAGTTTGGTGAATTGAAACAATGGTTACTGGAACATGAGCACGCATCAGCTACAGTTTGACAGTCACGCGCTGGAGGAAAAGGGTCTAGGCTTGCGCTTCGAACTGCCGCAGCTTGGTGAATATGCCACCGGCTTTGTTATCCGTTATGAAGGCAAGGCCTACGCTTATGTGAACCAGTGCGCGCACTTGCCGACGGAGCTGGATTGGAAAGAGGGCGAGTTTTTTACGGTGAGCAAGGATTACCTGATTTGCGCGACACATGGCGCGCAATATGAGCCAGATACAGGGCATTGCGTTTATGGGCCATGCCAAGGCAAGCGCTTGCAAGCGATCCCGGTGACGGAGATGAATCAACAAATTACGATACATTTGGAAGGGCTACACGGTCATGGCAGAAGAAAATAAAACACCAAGCCAGAATAACAGCTGGGCGCAAGATGCACTGGAACGGCTCGCCAGCGCCGGCTTGAAAGAACAGAAAACTGCGCGCCGCTGGAATATCTTTTTCAAGGTGCTGATGTTCTTGTATTTGTTCATGTTGCTGTTTTATATGCTCGGTTGGATGGGTGATGGAAAAGGGAGGGCAGGAAAGCACACGGCACTGATCGATATTGCCGGCGTAATCGAGCCGGGCGGTGAAGTCAATGCGGATTCTGTGATGGGTAGCTTGCGGGACGCATACGAAGATAAAGGTACGCAAGGCATTATCTTGCGTATCAACAGCCCTGGCGGCAGCCCGGTACAGGCTGGCATTATCAACGATGAAATCGGTCGCCTAAGAAAGTTGCACCCGAAAATCCCGGTATATGCGGTGGTCGAGGATATTTGCGCTTCTGGCGGTTATTACATTGCCGTGGCGGCAGATAAGATTTATGTGGATAAGGCGAGTATTATTGGCTCCATCGGTGTGCTGATGGATGGTTACGGCTTTACCGAAGCGATGAAAAAGCTAGGTGTGGAGCGGCGCCTGATGACGGCTGGGGAGAATAAGGCTATGCTGGATCCGTTTTCGCCGGTGAATCCTAAGCATGAGGCTTATGCACAAGCCATGTTGAATGAAGTGCATGAGCAGTTTAAGAGTACAGTGCGCAAAGGCCGTGGCAACCGCCTGAAGGAGGCGCCGGAAGTGTTCAGCGGCCTGTTCTGGAGCGGCGAGGAGGGTATTAAGCTGGGTCTGGCAGATGCGCTTGGTAGCGCGGATTACGTGGCTCGTGAGGTGATTAAAGAGGAAAATGTTGTTGATTTCACTTATCAGGAATCTTTCACAGACCGTTTTGCCAAACGTCTGGGTGCTGGTATGGCGCAGTCGCTTGGGTTTGAGTCCATAAAAAAAGGCCTGCAGTTACGCTAGGCCTTTTTGAGTAAGTAATTTAGAAGTTACCGTAGCTTCTTGGCATGGTTAATCAAGCCGTTGGTCGAGCTGTCAAACCCTTTGACCATGTCACCTTTTTGTAATTGAGGCAGGATTTGTTGCGCAATTTGCTTGCCATACTCCACGCCCCACTGGTCAAAGCTGTTGATATTCCAGATAATGCCCTGAACAAAGATTTTATGTTCGTACAAGGCAATCAGCTTGCCTAGCGTGTTTGGGGTCAGCTTGTCGAATAGGATAGAAGAGGTCGGGCGGTTGCCTTCAAATACTTTGTGCGGGAGCAACTGTTCAAGCGCCTCGCCTGACATGCCTTGTTTTTCCAGTTCGGCGCGTGCTTCTTCTCGGGTTTTCCCTAGTAACATGGCTTGTGTCTGCGCCAGGAAATTTGCAAACAGGATATGGTGGTGTTCGTCACCATGGCTTCCGATTTGGTAATGGGAGTGCACGGGCATCAGGAAATCAGCCGGTACTATTTGTGTCCCCTGATGGATGAGCTGATAGAAAGCATGTTGGCCATTCGTGCCGGCTTCACCCCACACGACTGGCCCGGTTTTGTATTTGACCCGGTTACCGTCGCGGCAAATGAACTTGCCGTTGCTTTCCATGTCCGCTTGCTGCAGATAGGCTGGGAAGCGTGCCATTCCTTGGTCGTAGGGCAGGATGGCGTGGGTATCCACATGGAAGAAGTTGTTATACCAGATGCCGATCATGGCCATGATGACAGGCATGTTGCGTTCTAGCGGCGCAGTTCTGAAATGGACGTCCATCTCGTGACCACCGGTGAGCAATGCCTCGAAATTGTCCATACCGACGCTGATAGCAATGCTCAGGCCGATAGCGGACCATAAAGAATAGCGCCCGCCGACCCAGTCCCAGAATGCAAACATATTCGCCGTATCAATGCCGAAGTCAGATACGGCTTTTGTATTGGTTGAAAGCGCTACAAAGTGTTTGGCAACATGCGCTTGGTTTTTAGCGGTTTGCAGAAACCAGTCACGCGCGGAACGCGCATTGGTCATGGTTTCCTGCGTGGTAAAGGTTTTAGAGGCGACGATAAACAAGGTGGTTTCAGGATTGCATTTGTTTAGCGCGCGCATCAGATGCGCACCGTCGATATTGGAAACAAAATGCATGCGGATATCAGGGCGAGCATAGGGTGTCAGCGCGTCGCACACCATCACCGGGCCCAGATCAGAGCCGCCGATACCGATGTTGACTATGTCCGTAATACGCTTGCCCGTATAGCCGACCCAGCTACCATCTCTTACTTTGTCGCTGAAAGCGCGCATTTGTACCAATACTGCATTAATTTCCGGCATAACATCCTTGCTGTCCACAAATACAGGGGTGTTGGCGCGGTTGCGCAGTGCTGTGTGCAGTACTGCTCGGTCTTCGGTAATGTTGATCTTTTCACCGGCAAACATGCGGTCACGCCATTCCTCAATTTTTGCTTCACGCGCCATCTGGAAGAGTAGCGGCATAGTTTCATCCGTGATGCGATGTTTGGAGTAATCCAAGAGGATGTCGGAAAACTTCAGGCTGAATTTTTCGAAGCGCTTAGGGTCGTTTGCAAACATATCACGCATATGCAAATTAGCGATATTTTGCTCATGTTTACACAGTTTTTCCCATACAGGGTATTGAGTTAGGTGTGCCATTTTATTTATAAAACAATCAATTATGGTTGAATTTTAATGTTAAATACTAAGAATAACTCCTGCAAGTGGCGGAATGGTCAGTAGCACGGAGTCCGGTTGGCTCATCCATGCCACATTGCCCGAGTACAGACCTTGACCATTACCTTGATTACTTCCTCCGTAGCAAGCGGCGTCACTGTTGAAGATTTCGTGGTAAAAGCCGCTTTGCGGTACGCCTACGCGATAGCCAGTACGCAGCACAGGCGTAAAGTTAAGTACTATCACAAGAAACTTCCCGTCTCGTGCCCGGCGAATATAGCTGACAATGGATTGTTCGCTATCATGGCAGTCAATCCACTGGAAACCGGAATGGTCGAAATCCAGGTCATATAGGGCAGGAGACGATTTATAGAGTTTGTTTAGTTCCTGCATGGCACGGTGGACGCCTTGGTGCCATTCGTTTTCCAGCAGATGCCAATCGAGACTTTGGTTGACGTTCCATTCTCGGCCTTGGGCAAATTCGTTTCCCATAAAATTGAGTTTTTTGCCCGGATGAGTCATCTGCAAGGTTAATAATAGGCGTAGATTGGCGAATTTTTGCCAAGCATCCCCTGGCATTTTGTCCAGCAAGGATTTTTTGCCATGCACCACCTCGTCATGCGAGAACGGTAGTACAAAGTTCTCGCTGTAGGCATACAGCTGCCCGAAAGTCAGCTTGTCGTGGTGGTAGCGGCGATGTACAGGGTCATTTTGCATGTAGCTTAAAGTGTCATTCATCCAGCCCATGTTCCACTTCATGCTGAAACCCAATCCACCAAGGTATATCGGACGTGATACAGCCGGCCATGCGGTGGATTCCTCAGCAATGGTGAGTGCCCCCGGGAAATCCTGATGCACCAGAGTATTGAGATGCTTGATGAAAT
>WBZT01001959.1_pt1 | contig 14670 bp, 13 predicted proteins | sample 5204241 | NCBI WGS metagenome assembly WBZT01 (sample SAMN12344358, study PRJNA552823) | activated sludge metagenome | biome: Activated sludge suspended growth; feature: Nitrification reactor; material: Wastewater; isolation source: activated sludge from nitrification reactor of wastewater... | reverse complement strand
TATGGCACTACACGGAGGCGACGTCCGCTAAGGGACTGATCCGGCTTGGGCCGATCCTCACTCAGGGCGGGAATATAAGGATTTTCGGCCGAATCTGGGGGCCAAAATGTCAAAGATGGGTTATGACAAGGCCAACCATATTCTGGCCTTCTTTGTCCTCGCCGGACTCGCGGACCTTGCCTATCCTGGTTCATCCCCTGCTCGGGGTTGGGAGAAGTGGGTTAGTCTCTTGGCCTTCGGCCTCTTCATCGAGGCCGTCCAGTATTTTCTGCCCTATCGCCAATTTTCCTTGTTGGACCTGGCTGCCGATGGTATTGGCATCTGGCTTTATGTGTCTGGAGTGAGGCTAGCCATCTCTGCCAGGGTGGGGAGGACCCGCGCCTGCATCAGATGCGTCAGACCCAGCAGGGGTGAATAGGCCGGGGCTACCTCCAGGATATAGCCCAAGGTTCTGGGTATGTCCGCGAGATAGCCGGGCTTGCCATCACGACGATGAAGCCGGGCAAAGATCCCGCTGGCCTTGAGGTGGCGCTGAATGCCCATAAGGTCGAACCACCGAAAAAAGTCGGCCTCGTGTTCCTGGCGCAGAATGCCGGACTGGACCGCCAGGCCGAAATAACCCCAGGCCCACTCCTCTACGCGCCCCCTGGGCCAGGCGATATAACAATCCCGCAGTAAGGACACCAGGTCATAGGTGACGGGACCTTCAACCGCATCCTGAAAGTCCAGGATGCCCGGCGAGGGCGGGTTCGTGATCATGAGATTGCGGGAATGGAAATCGCGATGGACGCAGACCCGAGGCTGTTCCAGGGCGCTGGAAGTGAGAAAGGCCAGAGCCACCTCGAGATCAGCGTCTTCCTGGGCAGTCAGGGCTAGCCCGAGATGCCTTTCCAGCAGCCAGTCACGAAAGAGATCCATTTCCCGACGTAGGAAGGCGCCATCATATCGGGGCAGCCCCGCCGTGGTGGCGCAGGCCTGGATAATGGCCAGGGCGCCCAATGCGTCGCCATAAAGCCGGTCGGCGCTATCAGTATTCAGATAATCAAGATAGAGGCGACTGCCAAAGTCCTCCAGCAGCAGGAAACCCTGTGAGGCGTTCTGGCAATGAATCTCCGGCGTCCTCAGGCCCAGGTCCTTCCAGGCGCTGGCCAGTTGCACAAAACGGCCCGTATCCTCTAGGCCCGGCGGGGCATCCATGATGATATAGCTTTTACCCTGATGGCACAGGCGCCAGTAACGCCGGAAGCTGGCATCGACCGAGGCTGGCTCCAAAATCACTTCAACAAGGTCAAGGACAGACCTCAACCAATCCTCCAACAGGGCGCGCCGATCTAGCATGGCCATCTCCAGGCAATGGTTTGGATGGGGTATTTTGGGGCAGGCCCGCTGCCGCGGCCAAACAAGAATTCCCGCCTGGGCGGTGAAGTCGTTAGAATGACTCATCAAACCCCATCCTTGCGAATGTCCGCTTCCAACGGCCAGTGAGACGCCCCGCCACGACCAAGCCCTTGCCTCGCCTTCGCCTTGCCACTCTCTGCCTCCTGATGCTGGCGGCAATGTCGGTACTTGCGCAGGGCGGAGACCCCTTGGAAACAGGTCTCGACTGGGACTACTGCGGTCTGAGGCCCGCACGGCTCGGGCCCGCCCCCCTGCCCCCACCCCCAGGGAACCAGGAACCTGTCTCAATCGAGGCCGATGATCTGGGCTACGATCGTAACAACCAACTCCTTATACTGGATGGGAATATCGATCTGCAACAAGGCAGCCGCCAGATACGGGCCCAAACGATGACCTACGCCGTCGATACGGAAGTGGTCACGGCCGAGGGTGACTTATTCCTGGCCCAACCGGGAGTTCGCATCCTGGGCGATCAGGGAACCCTCAATCTCAAAACCAACCAGGGCCAAATCACCAAGCCCCGCTACCGCTTCGCCGGACCTATCAATGCCCGAGGCGGTGCCCAGCACGCCGAGTTGCTGGAACCAGGCAAGACCCATTACGAAGATATCATCTTCACCTCCTGCCCCCCAGGCCGGAGCGACTGGGATCTGGTGGCTTCGCGGTTAGATATCGATCAGGCCGAGGGCATGGGCGTCGCTCGGGACGCCAAGCTGCGGGTGATGGGTGTGCCCGTGCTTTATTCGCCTTACCTCTCCTTCCCGATCGACGACCGGCGCAAGAGCGGCTTTCTCCCTCCTGTCATCGGCAATTCCAGTAGCTCAGGTTACCAGCTTATCACCCCCTATTACTTCAATATCGCCCCCAACATGGACGCGACCCTGACGCCTACCTATATGAGCAAACGCGGGTTGCTGCTCGGCGGCGAATTCCGCTATCTCTCCCCTATCCAGTCCCTTAACCTCTATGCCGAAGGAATCGCGAGCGACCAGGAATACAATAACGAGGCCCGGGGCGCCCTGCGCATTCTCCATCAAGGTAACTATGGCTCGGGATGGACCTCCTCGCTGCGCTTTCAAGACGTCTCGGACAAGCAATACCTGGAGGATTTTGGCAACAGCCTGGAGCTGACCAGTCTCCGCTTCATTGAGCGCCGGGCCGATCTCAACTACCAAGCTCAGGGCTGGAACGCCCGCCTCACAGTCCAGCAGTTCCAAAACGTCGATGTCAGCGTCCCACCGAGTGAGTATCCCTACTCCCGACTACCCCAACTCGAATTGAGCCTGGCCCCCTGGCGCTCTGAATCGGGTTTAAAACTCACCTTTCCCAGTCAATACAACTACTTCGATCATGACACCATGGTTCATGGCGGCCGTGCCACCCTTCAGCCCAGTCTTGCCTGGCCCATCCGCCGCACCTATGGCTATTTGATCCCGCGCCTGAACTTCTGGGGCGGGGCCTATGGCCTCCAGGATACCAGTATCGGTGACCCCAGCGACCCCTCCTATGCCATCCCCAGTTTCAACCTCGACGGTCAACTGGTCTTCGAGCGCCAGACGAGTTGGTTCGGTCAATCGATTCTGCAGACGCTGGAGCCACGCGCCTTTTACCTCTACACTCCCTACCAAGATCAGGCCGATATCCCCGTGTTCGATACCACGGACATGAGCTTCAGCTACGGCACCCTCTTTCTGCCTAACCGTTTCGCCGGTTATGATCGCGTGGGGGATGCCAACCAGCTCACCCTGGGCCTGAGCACTCGTCTCCTTCAGACCAATACGGGGCAAGAACTCCTGCGCGCCAGCCTCGGCAAGCCCATTTACTTTGAGGATCCCCGGGTGTGGCTGCCGAGCACCCCGGAGACCCGTCAGCAAGCAACCGCCCTGGTTGGCGAAGTCGCGGCGCGCCTGATGCGGGATCTTACCGGCCGCACGACCCTGCGTTGGGAACCCCAACCAGAGGATGAGCAAGATCCACTGGAAAAGCTCATCGTCGAACTCCGCTACCATTCCCCGCAAAATCACCTGCTCAATCTCGCCTACCGCTACGATGTTGGCGCGACGGAGGCCACCCGCTACCGGGATCTGGATTTCTCTGCGAGCTGGCCCATCAATCCCCAGTTGAAACTCGTCGGACGCTGGTATTATTCCCTGTACAACGAGAAGGTGAACGAGACCTTTGCTGGCATTTCCTATGGTAAGTGCTGCTGGAAAGTAAACCTGCTGGGGCGCTACATCAACAATCAGCCGGGCACCGATGGCGAGACCAGCGTCATGCTCCAGCTGGAGCTAGCCGGGTTGGCCAAATTTGGCGATAAAGTCGATCAATTTCTGGAGCGTGGTATCTATGGCTACACCGCGGAATAATGAGGGCGTGCGCCTGTGGAGGCCCAGGCAGTGGCTGGCCTTCTTCAGCGCTCCCCTGTTACTTTTGTGCCTACTGATCGGAACCCAGGCAGCCTTGGCGGCTACCCTTGAGGAGCTGGACTCCATCGTCGCCGTGGTCAACAAGGACGTGATCGTCCGGAGCGAATTGGAACGTGAGATCGTCCTGGCCCTGCCCCAAATGCGCGAAAAAGGTGCGGAGATGCCACCCCGGGCCGAGCTGGAGAGGCAGGTCTTGGAGCGCATGATCGAGAAGCGCCTGCAAATGCAAGAGGCCCAAAGGGTTGGCATCAAGGTCGAAGATGGCGCCCTCACCCAGGCCATGGAGGGCATCGCCCAGCGGAACAATCTGACGCTTGAGGGCTTGCAGACCGCCCTGGTGGCCAGTGGCATCCGCTTCGAGGACTTCCGCGAGGATACCCGTTCCCAGATGATCATGAGCCAACTTCAGGCGCGGGAGGTCATCAAGAACATCACCGTCACGGATCCTGAGGTCAAGCGCTTCCTCGCCCGCGAGTCGGACAGCCTGATCGAACGGACTGATGTCCGCCTCTCCCACATCCTGGTGGCCGTGCCTGAGACGGCGAGTAGTGAGGAACAAGAACAGGCACGAAAGAAGGCCCAGGCTATTGTCGCCAAGCTTAGGGCCGGGGCTGACTTTGGCCAACTGGCCCGCGCTGAATCCCAAGGGCAGCAAACCCAGGAGGGAGGCGACCTCGGCTGGTTCGCCATGGCCGATGTTCCCTCCCTGGCCCAGGACGTAGCTCGGAGCCTGGCCAAAGGCGAGGTCAGCAACCCACTGCGCAGCCCCAGCGGCTTCCACATTATCAAGGTCACGGACATCAAGGGTAGTGGGCCGGCCGTCATCTCCCAGACCAAGGCCCGTCACATCCTCATTCGTACCAATGAGGTGGTTTCGGACGACGATGCCCGGATCCGCCTTGAGCAACTGCGCATGCGCCTGGTGGGCGGCGATGACTTCGCCAATCTGGCCCGCGCCAACTCGGATGACACCGGATCGGCCCTCAAAGGAGGCGACCTCGGCTGGTTAAGCCCTGGGGATACCGTCCCCCAATTCGAGGCCGTCATGAACGAACTCGCGCCCAACCAGATCAGCCAGCCCTTCAAGTCCAGCTTTGGTTGGCACATCGTTCAGGTTAACGAGCGCCGCAGTCAAGATACCACCGAGGAATTGATGCAGCTCAAGGCCAAGCAAAAGCTGCGGGAACGCAAGGCCGACGAGGCCGTCAAGCAGTGGCTGCGCAAACTGCGCGACGAGGCCTACATCGAGGATCGCCTCGCCAAGGCGGCGGAGCAGGGCTAAGGCTTGGCCAACGCCACCCTTCCCAGGCTCGTCCTCACCCCAGGCGAGCCCGCCGGCATAGGACCTGAACTCTGCGCCCTGGTAGGGCAGGCGGGCTTTCCTGCCCAATGGGTCATCATGTCGGATCCCGACCTGCTGCGGGACCGTGCCCAGCGGCTGGGCCTGGATATCGAACTGGTCGTTTACGATCCTGGTGCCCCCCGCCAACCCCAGCGCGCTGGAACACTCCAAGTACTACCCATAACACTGCGCCACCCCAGCCATCCAGGCCGCCTCGACCCCGCTAATGCTACCTATGTCCTGGACTGCCTGAGACGCGCCTGCGATGGCTGCCTGGCCGGGGAGTTCGACGCCTTGGTCACGGGTCCAGTGCACAAGGGTGTCATCAATGACGCCGGCTTTCCCTTCACCGGGCACACGGAATTTCTGGCGGCACGCTGTGGTGCCGATCCGGTGATGATGCTAGCGACACCAGGGCTGAGGGTCGCCCTGGCCACCACCCATCTGCCTCTGCGCCAAGTTGCGGACCACATCACCCCAGAGGGATTGGAGCGGGTCATCCGTATCCTGGACCTGGATCTGCGCCGCCGCTTCGGCATCGCCAGACCGCGCCTGCTGGTCTGTGGCCTCAACCCCCACGCCGGCGAGGCAGGACACCTCGGCCGGGAGGAAATAGAGATCATAGCCCCCGTGCTCGCGAAACTCAGGACCGAAGGGCTGGACCTAGTTGGTCCCTTGGCCGCGGATACTGCCTTTGTGCCGGATCATCTAGCCCAAACCGATGCCGTCCTGGCTATGTACCACGATCAGGGCTTGCCCGTTCTCAAGCATCTGGGCTTCGGACGCGCCGTGAACATCACCCTGGGCCTGCCAATCGTGCGCGTCTCTGTCGACCACGGCACAGCCTTGGATCTGGCTGGCACCGGGCAAGCTGACCCCGGCAGTCTAAAGGCAGCGCTAACGGCGGCCTTCGAGATGGTGAACAGGAGTTTTTCCACCACCCAAGCCAAGATCGGGCAGGTGGCTGAGTAAGATAAGATTGAGGAAGAAGCATTTGCAGAGGAGTCCTTGCATATCACTAACGCCCATCATCACCGCTCCCAAGCTCGGTAAGTTCAGCCGTCGGAAGACCAAATCCACGGACAAGGATCCTAGAAGATTGATTCTGAAGGCGCAGCGAGCCTTTATGGATGACCCGGCGGACAAGGGCTGGTCATCCCCTTCCAGTCTACTATTGTCGCGGACATGCATCTTGACATCAGCCGTACCTCACAGTCCCCACCGGCCTCCACCCGCGATGGCAAAGCGCCCCGGAATCACCCAGACCTAGTAAGCCTAGGTATGCACCGCCTGGCCCTGCGAGATCGAAATTAGGGGTCCGGGGGTGCCAAAGAGCCTAACCTTACAATCCCGTGAGGGGGTCGTCCCACTGAGGTTGCTGATGTTTTTCAAAGTAAGGGTCTTCTTCGGGAAAGAGTTCTTCCAGAATTTGCTTGTCCTCGACCAGATCCGCGGCGGAAGAGGCTTCGCCCGCCGACTTTACCGTGAAGCAACTCGGATAGAGGCTCTGCTGCTCAGGTAACATCCCATCATCCTGGTCATCGAATGACAAGGCACCACCCGCCTGGTATTCCGTGACGCGCGTCTCGAAGAAGTTCTTTTCCTTCTTGAGTTCCATCTGCTCACTCATCCAGGGGAAGGCGTGGAAAGCATCGGCAAAGGGTTGTGGCAGTCCGACAGAGCCGAGGCGCATGTTGGCGAAGAACTTGGCGGTAGCCACGTGATCCGGGACGGAGTAGCCCAGTATGGGACCGTCCTTGAAGCAATAGCTGATATAGCCCTCCTCGAGTTCGATGGCACGCCGCGTGTCACGGTCGATATCAGCAAGTACCTTCTCGGTGACCGTCTCCGGGTACTGCGCCATAAATTCCTTGATAAGCGCAACACCAAAGCCGATATGGTTGGATTCATCGCGGGCGATATAAGTAAACTGTTCGGCACCTCCCTTGAAGTAGCCAAGTCGGGCCAGCTGTTGGATGGGTCCCAGCAGCGATACCCAAAACCAACACCCCTCAAAGACCAGGAACCAAAAGACCAGGGAACGCAGCAGGGCCTGTTTTTCCTCCAGGCTCATGTCATGGTAGGGCCGGCCCTCGATCCGCCGCTTAATAGTCTGGAGGACCGGTTCGGAGAGCTGTTGGGCCATTTCGACCCGTTCTCTCATCGCTGGAACGGTCTTCCAGGTATCGTAGATCGACAAGGGGATGCCGAGATTCTCGATCACATAGCGATAGCTACGGGTATGCAATCCCTCCTCCCAGACCAGGCGCTTGAAAAAGTGTCTAATCTCCGCCGGCTGGAATACGGACAGAAAGGTTTCGGCGGCGTCGTCACCCCGTTCGATGTCAAAGGTCGTGAGTTGCGCCATGACCGACTCAAACAGGTGCTTGAACTTCGGATCGAGAGCAGGGTTTTTGTAGTCGGCCACATCCGGACCAACGGCAATCTCCTCAGGCGCCCAATTATTATTCTCTTGCGCCCGTGCCATAGCCCAGGCCCACTCGTAGGCAAAGGGCTCTAGTTGATAAGAATCACAAGGACCAAGCAGGGGTTTTGATGACATGGATATTATTTTATTACTTAGCTGGTTATTAATTTGTAAGCAATGATAAAGCCGATGATAATCGCTTCAGGGATTAAGGGATTGCCTACTGAATTTCCTGCCGGATGGAATTCCCGAAGCTTGTAGTATTATTTGGCTTCGTTAAGCGAGTTCTGCATGGCGATTTTCACAACGCTTCGGCAAATTTTCGACAATTTATGCTTATGGGCATCCAGGCAATCAATAACACGGCCCTGGCCTGGCTTCACCCTGGCGCAGAATTTGGCAATATCTGCCTCACAGGCTCGATATGAATCTTCCGGTCCTTGCAGAAGGGCACTGCAATCTAGCGACAATTCATTCTTGCTGTGAGAATTGAGGCACATCAGGGTCTTGTCCTCTGCCCCAAAGGTATTGGGGCAGAATTTTACTATGTCAAATTTACATATTTTTTGAAGGGAAGGTGATGATTGCGAATCGGCTACCAATACCGAAAACCCGCTGGCTGCCAACAGGGTAGCCATACCCAAAAAATAACTCAGCATCGCTCACTTCCCAACATATAAAGAGTTGATTAACGGTTAGCCGGATTTATGCACACCAGGGCGCTTGCCTAGCTACCCGAGTCACTTCAGCATAACATCTTACCCAAAGCGGGCTACTACACAAGTTGCAGGGCAGGAGGCGCCCACCGCCCAGCACTAAATGTAAATGTGACAAACCCTCAAGACGCAAGGGCGCCTTGAGTTGGATCAAATCCTTGGGGCCCCAGACTCTGGCATGACCCCGCCGTGTGGGCTAAACTTCATTTCCTTGCCCTCCGCCCAGGTCCCCCTCGACCGCCAGGTGGCTGGCAGCCACAAACGCATGACAACCTAGCCAGCCACCTTAGTACCACCAGTTACCTGGCTCGCCTCCACAGGAGTTCCCTCCATGGCCACATTTGCGATACTGCACGAAGAGATTCATGATATTACGGAAAAAAACAATGTGTTCCGCTACCTCATCCAGGATCGCCTCATGTGCGACTCCAAGATCGCGCAAGGCATCTTTTTTGACTATGTAAAGCTAGTCCGTAGTCACATGGAGAAGGTGGACCGGGATTTCTGCCGTCGGCTATTGACCCATGAGAGCCAGGCGATGCGCAACACCGCCGACCGCTTCCTGGCTGGCTCGTCCGAAATCAAGCGCATCTTCGCCGCCTACCTCAAGCAGTATTGCGTCGAGCGTCACAACGACCTGCGTATCAAGGATTATCCGGCCTTCGTCGAGGATACTAACCAGATGTTCGACATGGTTCTGGACCGCATTCAGCGCGAGACGGAGCACCTCTATCCTTTGATGCGTAGCCTGGAGTCCCAGGCGGCGACGATGAAGGCGGCCTGAGCCCCCCGCCCAGCCCTCTCCACAACATTCAGATTCAGCGACGTTTCTGACCCTCCCGGGCCTGGGAGAAGGCACTGGCCATAGCCCCTCCGGGGGCGGGACCCAGGCCATCCGATGGTGCGAGACTCGACTTGCGACTGGGCGCGGGGCGATCGGGCCTGGCATCCGCAAGGGGGCTTACACCGAGCCTGGACCGGGCGTCGACCCCGCCGCGCCTTCCCTGAGTAGCCGTCCTGGCCCCCAACTCGTCCCCAAGCCGCATCGTCAGGGCGATCCGCCGTCGGGGTTTATCCACCTCCATCACCTTGACCTTCACCAGGTCCCCCGTCTTGACGACCTCGTGCGGATCCTTGACGAAACGGTCCGCCAGGGCCGAAATATGCACCAGCCCATCCTGGTGGACGCCAATATCGACGAAGGCACCGAAATTGGTGACGTTGGTCACCGTGCCCTCCAACACCATGCCCTCCTTGAGATCATCCAGGGTCTCGACCCCCTCCCTAAACTCCGCCGCCTTGAATTCCGGGCGCGGGTCCCTACCCGGTTTCTCCAACTCCGCCAGGATGTCCTTGATCGTGGGCAGGCCGAACTGGTCGTCCTTCAGGGCTGCCGGATTGAGGCGACGTAGGGTTGCCACATCGCCGATGAGTTCGCGAATGCCCTTGCCGGCCTGGGTGAGGATGCGGCGCACCACCGGATAGGCCTCGGGGTGGACGGCGGAGGCGTCCAGGGGTTCGTTGCCATCCGGAACGCGCAGGAAGCCGGCACAGAGTTGGAAGGTCTTGTCGCCCAACCGCGGCACCGCCCGCAGGGCGGCGCGGTTCGGGAAGGCGCCGCGCTCCTCGCGATGGCGGACGATGTTCTCAGCCAGGGTGCGCGTCAGACCCGAAACCTGGGACAGGAGGGGTACCGAGGCTGTATTCAGGTCCACGCCGACGGCGTTGACGCAGTCCTCCACCACCGTCTCCAAGGCCCGGGAGAGTCGGGACTGGTTGACATCATGCTGATACTGGCCAACACCGATGGCCTTGGGCTCGATTTTGACGAGTTCCGCCAGGGGATCTTGCAGCCGGCGGGCGATGGACACGGCCCCGCGCAGGGAGACATCCATGTCCGGCAGCTCACGGGACCCATACTCCGAGGCGGAATAGACCGAGGCCCCAGCCTCGCTCACCACCAGGGAGCGCAGGCCCAGTTCCGGGTGACGCTTGATGAGATCTCGCGCCAAGCGGTCAGTCTCCCGGGAGGCGGTGCCATTGCCGATGCTGATGAGCTTGACGCCGTGGGCCTTGGCGAGGATGGCGAGGCGAGCGATGGCCGCGTCCCACTGGTTGCGGGGCACATGCGGATAGAGGGTGTCCGTGGCCGCCACCCGTCCGGTGCCGTCCACCACCGCCACCTTGACCCCGGTGCGCAGGCCCGGGTCCAGGCCCAGGGTCGGCAGCCGGCCCGCGGGGGCCGCCAGCAGCAGAGCGGAGAGATTGCGGGCAAAAACGCGGATGGCCTCCTCCTCCGCCCCCTCCAGCAGGCGGGACTTGAGATCCAGATCGAGGCGCGTCAGCAGCTTGACCCGCCAGGCCTTGCGCGCAGTCTCCCGCAGCCAAATATCCGCCGGCCGGCCCCGGTCACGAATCCCGAAGTGGTTGGCCACGGCCTGGACCCAGACCGCGTCCGGATCCCCGCCCGCGCTGGGGATCAGGTCCAACGCCAGTACCCCCTGATTGCGGCCGCGAAACAGGGCGAGGGCGCGGTGTGAGGGGATCTTGGCCAGGGCCTCGCCGTAGTCGAAATAGTCCGCGAACTTGCTACCCTCCTGTTCTTTGCCAGGAATGAGGGTGGCGCGCAGTTGCCCCTGCTCCCACAACTCTGTCCGCAGCCGACCCGTGAGTTCCGCATCCTCGGCAAAGTGCTCCATAAGGATCTGGCGTGCCCCTTCTAGGGCCACTGCGGTATCGGCCACCCCCTTGGCCTGGTCGATAAAGCCGGCCGCCCGGACCTCCGGGTCTTGGCTTGGGTCCTCCAGCAGACCCAGGGCCAGGGGTTCCAACCCGGCCTCCCGAGCAATCTGGGCCTTGGTGCGACGCTTGGGCTTGAAGGGTAGATAGAGGTCCTCCAAGCGCTGTTTAGTGGCCGCCGCCTGGATTTCGGACTGGAGTTCGGCGCTCAGTTTACCCTGCTCCTCGATACTCCTCAGGACCAATTCCCGCCGCTCTTCCAACTCCCGCAGATAACCCAGACGTTCCTCCAGCAGTCGTAACTGGATGTCGTCCAGGCCGCCGGTGACCTCCTTGCGATAGCGAGCGATGAAGGGTACCGTGGCCCCCTCGTCGAGCAGACGGACGGCGGCGGCTACCTGCTCCGGGCGCGCCGTCAGTTCCTGGCTGATCCAATCAATGATCTTCTGCATCTTTATCCATGTCCGGGAAAAGGGTCCGGACCAGGGTCCGGGCGACAGCTATCGTAAACCGCCATGATCGCCTTGAGTTCGGTCAACACCTGGTCACGCTCGGCGCCGGTGAGCCCGCGGACCTCCTCGGGGGAATCGCCCACCTCCAGGGCCTGGATATCCCGCCACACCTGGCGGCAGCCCTTGGCGCAGAGGGCTTCGATGACGGCCTGCAGGGATTTGTGTTCGTGGGGCTCCACTTGCTACCTCCTGAGTAGGAGTCGATCATTATAGGGAGGCAGCCGTCCGACTCCAACGCCGAAGACCGGGGGTAGTTTTCGGTATCCCGGGCCGGGTAGCGATAGGCGGGGTACGCCGTGAATACCTCCCTGTAGGCTTAGCGACAGCATCCCTGCTGTTGACACCCCCGCCCGCCGCCACCCTACCCTCCCACCGCAGGCCGAAGATTAAATGCCTCCAGCGAAATCCCTAAGCGACACCCCGCGATGTTAGCCTTAGACCCTCTGCCCTGGCTCACCTCTAACCCGGCGCCATCCCTCAAGCTCCAGGATCTCCAGCTCTGGATCGTCCCCTGCGGTGCCGACAGCGGCGATCCCGATGCCCTCTGGCCGCTGCTATCCGGCGCGGAGCAGGCCAGGGCCGATCGACTCCTGGTGCCGGGACATCGCGACGCCTATATTCGCGCCCACGCCGGCCTCCGGCTCATCCTGGCCGCTCCCCTTGCCACCCCGCCCGCGCGCATCGCCTTCCAGCAGGGCCCCCAGGGCAAACCTGCCGTCGCCGGTCCCCTGGAATTCAATCTCACCACCAGCGGCGACTTGGCCCTTGTTGCCCTGCACTGGGATCAGCCGGTGGGTATCGACTGCGAGCGATTGACAGCAAACCGCGACATGCTTGGCATTGCCCGCCGCCTCTTTTCACCGGCAGAGGTCGCAATGCTACTCGCGGAGGACGAGGTGGAACGCCCAGCCCTCTTCGCCCGTTTCTGGACGGCCTTGGAAGCCACCGTCAAACTGGACGGAGGTGGCCTATTCCAGCCCATCGAGGCAAACAGCCCGACGCCGGAAATCATCCATTTCTCACCCCAACCCGGCTATGTGGCCGCCCTTGCCAGCCGGGAGCCCCCACCCCTGGCATCCTGGACGACGCGGCGGTTACTTTTCCAGGCCTGACGTCTCATTGGTCCGCTCCCGGGTCAAGCGACTGCTACAATTGCGTATTTCGCATCACCCAACCGTCCCGACCCCACTTCACAAAAGGGTTTCCCTACCCTTAACCCTCCCGGCCACATCTCACCCTAGGAATCCCCGATGTTTGAATTGCCATTGCTGATAAAGGCCCTGATCCTCGGCATCGTCGAGGGACTGACTGAATTCCTCCCAATCTCCTCGACCGGACACCTCATCATCGCCGGCAGTCTGCTCGACTACACCAACGATCAAAGCAAGGTCTTTGAAATCGTCATCCAGTTCGCCGCGATCCTGGCGGTCTGCTGGCTCTATCGAGCCCGTCTCCTGGGTGTGATCAAGGGGATGTGGGCGCCAGGATCCGAACAGCGCTTCGTCCTCAACATCCTGATCGCCTTCATGCCAGCCGCGGTGCTGGGCTTACTGCTGCATTCCGTGATCAAGGCCTACCTCTTCAATCCCATAACCGTGGCCTTCGCCCTGATCGTGGGGGGGTTCGTGATCCTCTGGGTGGAAAGGCGCGACTTGCCGGTGCGTTACGCTTCGGTGGATGACATCACATGGCGGGAGGCCCTGAAAGTCGGCTTTGCCCAGGCCATTGCCATGTTCCCCGGCGTCTCCCGGGCAGGAGCCACCATCATGGGCGGTGTCTTCTTTGGGCTATCCCGCCAGGCGGCGACCGAGCTGTCCTTCTTCCTCGCCATTCCTACCATGCTGGCCGCCACCGTCCTGGACATTTATAAGGCCCGCGACATCCTCTCCCTCGATGACATTCCGGTCTTCGCCGTGGGCTTCGTGGCATCCTTCATCTTCGCCATGCTCGCCATCAAGGGCCTGTTGCGCTTCATCTCTCACCACAACTTCAACGCCTTCGCCTGGTACCGCATCGTCTTTGGGCTGATCGTGCTCGGCACCGCCTATACGGGGCTGGTTAACTGGCATTCGTAAGTCCGGCACGGCAGGCCTGTCGAATCCTGGCCACCGAGGACCTTGGCGAGGGCACGTCGGAGGTCGGCGAAAGCGAATTCGGTCCGCTTAGCCGTGGCATAGCGACGAGGCGGTGCTTTCGCCAGGTGCGGCCCTAGATCCAAGTGATAGTCGCTGTCGCCCTGCAGAAATTCAGATGGTTGGTGACCGCATGGGGGGTTGCGGGTTTGCGTCTTGGCCTTACCGATCTCCTGCTTGATTGCGCGGAATCCGGCTTCCTTTTCCAGCGTGCCCCATAGTGTTCGGGGATTTGCGCGACCGTCAGGCCCAAGTCCGTGGACACTAGGCCAGCCATTGGCTCTTGCGGAACACCCAGACCACGGGCACGCGTCAAGGCAGGGTCTTGAGCATCACCCGGTCGACGGTCATCACCTCGCGTACCCAACCCTACAGATTGAGCGTATAGGCTTGGGCCACGCCACCCAAGGTCGTAGCCAACTGTGCCGCATTGCCCAATGCGTGCCCCATATTTGCCGCGGCCGCCCTGGGATCCACGCGGCTGGCGTGGGCCGATCATAGAGCCCGGCGTTGACCCGCAGACGGGAGAGCAGGTGCGCGCGCGCTCGGAGCGCGCGGCGCAATGGCTTGAGCAACCCATTTTTGCCAAACCAACTGTCCGTTACCACGAGTATGGGGGCTGTGTCAAAGAACTGGGCCAGGTCGCCGATCAGGCGAACGGCTTGGGCAAACTTGGTCTGAAAGGCGACGGCCTCGCCCCGCAAGCGAATACATCCGACATCCACCGTCTGAAATCGTACCTCCCTTGCTAGCACATAGGGATCAAGCTACTGTATTTTCACCACGAATTCTGTTTAGTTGTTTATTTTGGCCCTTCCCCAGCCCGTCGCCGTGCGCTCAATCAAGTAGATGTCCAGACCCGTGAGATTGTATACTTTCCTTTTGAACAGCTCCGGGCGTTTCTGCTGCCAATCTTGCAGGGCCTGAACCGGCGCGATGTGCCCTAACGCGCGCTGCGGTATTTGATGATTATACAG
>WBZT01001958.1_pt1 | contig 14672 bp, 9 predicted proteins | sample 5204241 | NCBI WGS metagenome assembly WBZT01 (sample SAMN12344358, study PRJNA552823) | activated sludge metagenome | biome: Activated sludge suspended growth; feature: Nitrification reactor; material: Wastewater; isolation source: activated sludge from nitrification reactor of wastewater treatment... | reverse complement strand
CGAATACATCATCATTGGCGAAAATCGTGGCTCCGCGGGCCGGGGCGTCTTCAAAAACAACTGCTGAAAGCACGAGCAGGAGGGTAATGATCTTTTTCATACTGGAATGATTCCCGCCAAATAAACCAAAGCACCATCGCAGGGCATAGCAGGATGCCATTCAGTTTTAGGACAAAATCATCGCGCGCACCGCACCACCCCAGTCACCCTGCCGGGCCGCACCCAGGACGGCAAGAATGGTTCCGGCGAATGGTCTGTTGCGGTGTCTGGGATTCCGCGCGTCAGATCGCCCGAAACTGCGGTCAAGGTTGCCATCGCCGCCGGGAGCGCTAGGGCAATTGCAGACGATAAAAAGTCTGCGGCGCACCCGCCCCGGGGGTGTTCGTGAGCATGAAATTGCCCGCGGCATCGAACTGGTTGGTGCCGACGCGCGACCAGTTGCTCGCCGGGAGCGATAGATTCGATGATGCCAGGATGTGGAACGTGTTGAACGGCGGACCCGCGCCAGCTAGCACCACCTTGCCCGCGCCAGCCGTGACATTAACGAATCGAGGCAGTGGCGCCGTTACGAGCAACCCGACGGTGTTCGTCATACCGCCGCCCGCCAGCGCGTCCGCCGCCACAAACCGGAAACTCGCGCGACCGAAGAAGTTTGGGTTGGGGGTGAACCGCGCCGTGCGGCCGTCACCCAGCAAAGCCACCGCGCCGTTGGTCGGATTCGACACGGTGTAGGTTGCGTTGCTGGCCATGCCCAGCGTGAAAGTCCGCAGGTTCACGTCCACGGGAGAATTCGCCGCGCCGACGGCGCGCGGTTCGATCAGCCACTGAAGGTATTGTTCCAGATCGGTGTAACCGTCGGCGTTGGTGTGGTTGTGGTTCGCCACGTAAGGATTCATCGCGTTGGCGGATTCCCAGTAATCGGGCATCCCGTCGGCGTCGGTGTCGGTCGGCACATTGTACGTGTTGAGCGCGGGCCAGCCGCCGACTTCGGTTTGGGAGGTAAGAAAATTGGTGTAGCGCCGCTGCAACACATCGGTAATCACACGCGAATCCACGGCATCGCGAACGCTGCTGTATCCCGCGAGACTCACCACTTGTTTGTAGGCGTTGGACGCGCTGTGTTGCGTGACGGGGACCGGTGGTGAGAAAAGCGGCACATCGGACATTTGATTCGTGATGTCGGAAGAGGCCTGGCGGATCGGCAGATCGCCGCTGTCCAGTTTCACGAGCGCCCATTGATCGAGCGTGTCGTTCAAGCGATTCGGGCCGAGGTTGCCTTTGACGTGGACCTTGACCGTGTTGGTCACGCCGAAATTGGTCAGAGCTTCGATCTCCTGCGCACTCGTGCGCGACGGGTTGCGAAGGTAGAGGTTGTTGATGAAATGAAACCGGAACGGAACGTTGCCCGCGCCCTCCTCGACTCCGGTGCGGTAGCGCGAACCGGAGTTACGATAATCGAACAGCACGTTGCTCACGGCTTCCATCCAGACTTCATAACCCTGGCCGGCCACGGCGTCGTTCGCCTCGAACTGCGGCCCGCGAATCACGTACTTGGCGATGAGGTTGTGATGCACGGAAAGCGTCGTCGCGCTGCAATTCATCCCGTAGGCGTGGTTCGTCCCGTACGGATGAATGAGTGAAAGCGGATCCCCCAGCGGTTCGGAGATGATGCACCATTGAACCGTCACGTTCTGGTTCTGCACGATGCCGAAGATTTCATCGCAACTCCACGAGAGCGAGCAATGATCGAAAATCACCTTGCTCGAATCATCAATGGAAACCGTGTCGAGGCCGGTCGAACCGGTCGGGCGCCCTGTCGCGCGCACGACCACATCGCCGCGACGCACCCGCAGGCCCCGCACGACGACATCGTGCGTGTTCGCGACGTTGAGACTGTAATCACGCAGGCAGATGCCGTCACCCGGCGCAGTCTGGCCGGCGATGGTAATGTTCGGCTTGTTGATGGTAAGGATTGATTGCAGGAGGATGTTCCCGGAAACAGCGAACACGATGGTGCGCGGGCCGTTCGCCGTGGTAATGCCGTTGCGGAGTGAGCCAGCACCGGAGTCGTTCAGGTTGGTGACGTAATAAACGTCCCCGCCGCGCCCGCCGACGGCAGACGCCCCGAAGCCTTCCGCGCCCGGGAACGCAGGAAGCTGGGCGCGCGCCGGAGCAAGGCCAAGCAACACAACTGCGATTCCCAATGCCAAGGCAGAGGTCTTCATCAGCGTGGTTTATCACTCAACTCCAGTACCGCGCGGAAGCCGTAATCCACTTTCGGATCGTAATCGTAGCGGAAGGCGGAGCGCAGATAAGTGGGATGGCTGCTGAAATTGCCGCCGCGCATCACGCGGCGCCTGCCGGTGGGCGGGCCTTGCGGGTCAACCTGGTCGCCGGGCGGATACGGCGCGCGCCAGTCGCTGCACCATTGGAAGAAATTCCCGTGCATGTCGCAGACGCCCCAGGCGTTTGGCGGAAATGTGCCGGGCGGTGTGAGTTGGTCGCGATAGATTCCGTTTTTGCCCGGGCCGTAAACGCGGTCGCCGTTGAAATTGGCCTGGTCGGTGGAAATTGTTTCGCCGGTCGAAAACGGCGTGGTAGTGCCAGCGCGGCAGGCGTATTCCCATTCGGCTTCGGTCGGCAGGCGGAACTTGCGACCTGTAGCATGCGAAAGATTTTTGCAGAACCATGAAGCCTCATTCCAAGGCGCAGTCACCGGGAGGTCACCGTCTTTGCCTGCTGATTTTTCGTTGTGCATGGCCGCCGCAAACTGGCCGCGTGTGACATGATAAACACCGAGGTAAAAGGGTTTCGTAATCGTGACCTTGTGTTGCGTCTCGCCCGCTTGACGAAAAGCTTCCGTGACGGGCGAGCCCATCAGGAAGTCGCCGCCAGGGATCAATACCATCGGCATGGGCGGCGCACCTTCGATGGCCACGTTGAGCTTCCTTACGACGGCACCCGGCGCGGGAGAAATCTTCACGCCAATCTCCAACGGCTGGCGCTCGGCCTCCGCGCGTTTCTCGGTTTTGGCCGCCACCTGAATCTTCGGCCGCGCTTTCGCATTCAACTCGGCGACGGCTTTGAGCACCGCGGCGTATTCGCCAGGATCGGGCACCGCATCCGCTTTTTGTGGATCGGTCGAATTGAGGAACTCTTCGAGGTTGGTGTAGCCATCGCTATCATCATCCCTATTGTTGTCAGCGACATCCGGCTTCAAGCCGTGCGCGGATTCCCATTCGTCGGGCATCCCGTCCCGATCTCGATCTGCCGGAGGAGTCGCCGATTTGTATTCCGGCCAGCCGCCGACGTCGTTCTGACTGTTGATGATTCTGCCACCACTGGATTCGACATCGCGCGCGATCTGTTCATCAATGCGGTCGCGGCGCGGCAAGCGGGCACCGGCCTGCGCGAGCACGAGTTTGCCAGCCTCGGCGAGCGGCTGGGTCGTCACGCGCGGCGCCGGAAACGGTTCGGTCACGCGCACTTGATCGAGCGATTGGCCGTCCCATTTGAGAAGTAGATCGTTGTCCGCATCCGCTGCCGCGAAACCTGCCATCTGGTTTTCGCGCAAGAAAATCTTGCTGCGGTCGCTGCCAGGGCGGAAAGCAAAGCGCACGCTTTTCGAGGACGAGGGGCCAGGCTGGAGAAAATTGGCAACGTAATTGAGCCGCCCGTAATCCCGGCCGCTGTAACCAGATTGATAACCCCAGTTGTAAATCACGTTGTTGCGAAAATCGAGCAGCAGCCCGGGCAAATCCGGAATGCTCTCCATCTTTGGATTCCGGTCGGCGTTGTGCGCATACAGGTTGTGATGAAACGTCACGCCGGCGTCGAAGCCGCGGATGATCGAGCCTTTGCTATGCTTGCCTTTGGGATGCAGCGAGCGGTCCAACCCCTGCGCGATGATGCACCATTGCACGGTGATGTTCCGGCCCTCGGGTGAAAAAACCTCGTCCGTGCTCCAACTCGCGGAGCAATGATCCACGATCACGTTGTGCGCGTCGTCCATCGAGGTGGAATCCAGCTCCTCGCGCATGTCCTCGCCGGTGCGAGTGCGGATGTGGCGAATGACGATGTCGTGCGTGCCACGGATAATCAGCGGATAATTCTTGAGGCAGATGCCGTCGCCGGGTGCCGTCTGTCCCGCGATGGTCAGGAACGGTTGGGCGATGATCAGCGGGGACTTCAGAGCGATCAGACCGGATACCCGAAAAATGATCGTGCGCGGGCCTTGGCTTGCAACCGTCGCGCGCAGGCTGCCCGGAATGGGCGATTCCTCGGCGGCGTAATCAAGCAGGTTGGTGACAAACAACACCTCGCCACCACGCCCGCCCTGGGCATACATGCCGAAGCCTTCCGCACCGGGAAACGCCGGAGCGCCGCCGAAGGCAAGGCCCGCAGAAAGGGTCAACGCCGCGAATAGCACAACAGCAGCACGCGACATTCGTGACAAACGGCCGAGTTGGAGATAAGCAAGGCCGGCCCGAAGGCCGGCCCTGAACCAATAACCGCCCACACCCAACCAAAGCATCGCCAAAATCGTCACTGGCTGCGCAACCGGAAATATGCCGCGCTGTTGGTGGGCGGCAGGGTGAGGCTGCGGATGTTGCCCGAGACGGCGGGCGTGTAAGGCACCGGCGTCCAACTGCCCGATGCCGCGTCTGGGCGGGTCATGAGTTGGTTGGGGCCATCCCAAGTGATGACGAGATTGTTCGGGATGGTTTGGATTTGCAGATATTGCGGCACGGCGGCGGCGGTCTGCGCGGCCTGGATTTCAGGGAGGGTCAACACGCGGCTGTAAATTTTTATTTCGTCCATCAGCCCGCGATAAGCGGTACCGTTGGGCTCACCGCCGGCAGCGCGCCCGGTCGGGTTGCCGGCGGAAGTGTTGTGGTTGCCGATGGTAAGCGGTCCGGTGGAGGCAATAACGCCCTTGTTGTAGGTCTGTGTGATGTCCAGCGCGGCGAGATTGTTGACGTCACCAAAGTAGAACGAGAGGTTGTTGACGGCGGACTGGCCATCGTAGGTCACAGCGAAGAACACCCAGTTGGTCATGTAGGCATCGGCGTTCAACGGAACTTTGCCGACCGAACTGAGGTTGTTCGCGACATCCGGGGCGAATTCGTTGACGTGGAATTGCAGCCGGCCATTCTGGCCGTAGGGCAGGCCGAGACTGTCCGAGCGATAGCCGAGGATGAAACCGCCTAGGGTGCCGCCTTTGCTGGCGTTGAGGACGGCGTTACCGCGACCGGTGCTCGTCGTTCGGAATGTGGCGTTGCTGGAACTCAGCCAACCGCAAATGGTGATGGCATTCATGCTGCCCAGCGAACCGTCCGGGCTGACGATGGAGTTGGTGAGGTCGAGGGCCTTGTTATTTCCACCGACGACGTTGAAGTGCATCGAGGAGCGATTGTGAACCGGGCTGGGGGCGGCAGGGCCGGAGGGCACGTTGGTGGAGACAAAAACCGGGTGGCCACCGACTCTGCGCAACAAACCCACGCCGCCCAGCGACCCGAGGTTGGGCGCGGAGGTCGCCGTCGGTTCGCCGGAGAAGGAGAACGAGCCCACGAACGGATCGTTGGGAATCACCGTCAGCGTGGCCGGGTTGCTCAACAAGCCACCCAAGGAATTGCTGATGCCGCAGGTGATGATCTTGCCGCTCTCGGGGAGGGTCACGGCACTAAGCGTGAGGGTCAAATTGGTGGCGCCGGGAACATCCACGCCGTTGGTTTTCCATTGGTAGGTCACGAGGCCCGAGCCGTTCGCAAGGGCGGAAAAGGCGGCGTTCTGTCCGTCAGCAGCAGTGGCGCTGGCGGGTTGCTGGAGAATCGTGACGGCGGTCGGCGGCACCGCGCTGTTGAGTTGCGCCTGCTGAATTTCATTCAAGGAGAGGGCGTTGGTGTAAATCGTAATTTCATCAATCAGTCCGCGGAAGATTCGGCTGATACTGCCTGTTCCCTCCCGCGCCCCATCCACAGGTGAGAAATTGCCGATCGTCAGGTTGCCCGTGAACTCAATCGCGGCGGGCGACGGTACAAAGTCCCGGGCGACATTCAAGCTGGCGAGGCGGTTGGCTTTCCCGCTGAAGAACTTCACCTGCTCGGCGCCGAGAGATGGGTCGTAAGTGACCGCGAAGAACACCCAGTTGTTGGTGCCATTCGCACCGTCCGCAGTAACCAAGCCGGTCAAAGACTCGACGGGGCCGGCGGAGTAACCATTGATGTAGAGGCCGAGCTGGCCGGCAAGTCGTTGGACGAGATCGAAACCCAGTCCCCCGGCAGTTTCCAAAGCGTAGGCAATGCGATTGCCACCCGCACCTTCGGCGAGTGTGGAAGCGTTCAGCCATCCACAAATGGTCAGACCCGGCATCCCACCCAAGGTGCCGCCAAAGGGGCCGAGTTCCGTCACCACATCCACCGCGCGCCCGTGACTGCCGCCGAAGGAATTGCCGCTGACTGTCCCCATGTTGACGGAAAAGGTGTTTCCCGATGGGACGAAAGTTCCCCTCGGCACATTGGTCGAGAAGATCGGAAACAGGTTCGTCTCCCAGTCCGGATCCACGGGCTGGGCGAACGTGCCATTACCGGCCAACGTACCGTTGTTGGTGGTAACAACGCCCGCGCCGCCCGCGCCGTCAGGGCCTTCAGAGAAGCGCAATTCGACGACGGGATTGGCTGGGGTAGCCGCCAGCGCAAGGCTAGCGCTCAGACTCAAAGCGGCCAGACACAGGGCGGCATGCCGTGTGGGTGAGATGTGGAAGGGGTAATGCAGTTTCATGGTTGCTTCGGCGTTCGGTTTTGGACTGGTGGGGTTGGTCACTGGAAAGGGGCGATGTGATTGGTGAACCAAGCGAAATCGCGCGGGCCGGGTTTGCCAACCAGCCCGGGATTCCAGGCCGGCGTGTCGTTGGCACCGTATTGAATCTTCTCGACGTTGCCATCCGCCCACTTGTGGATTTCGGCGTGACCGTCCGCGAAGGCAAAGCCCGTGGCGTTGCCATGCCGGCCGGAGGGCGTATCCAGCCACGCCTGGTTGCCAAAGCTCTTTAGGTCTTTGAAGGGCAGAAAGTGCGAATCGTTGATGCTGTTCTCGTGTTCATCAAGCAAGACATAGACCTCGGACGGCCCCGGAGCAGTGAGGTGCGCCATTTTGATGACCGACTTGAAGGGCGGCGAATTGGGCGTGACGTAGTTGCCGGGATAACCCATGAAACCGTTCATCGAATAGCTGCGAATGCGCGGTTGCCGTTCACCACGATAAAGAAATGCTGAGCGATCGCTGGGGCAACGAAATACTTTCGTGGAGGATAAATACGTGAAGGTCGGACTGTTGCGCGTGAGGTCCTCGTTGATCGCATCCGGAAGTGATCCCATCGAACCATCGCACCATGCCGGCGTGCCGTTGGGGTCGGTGCCGGACCAGCTGTACAGGCTTTTGTCATCATTGTCATGCGTCCACATGATAAAACCAGTGATCAGTTGCTTGGAGTTGTTCATGCAGGAGATGCCCATGGCCCGCCGCTTTGCTTTCGTGAGCGCCGGTAACAACATGGACGCCAAGATGGCAATGATGGCAATAACCACCAACAATTCGATCAACGTAAACGCCGACGTGCTGGCTCGGCCACCAACGGACCGAGATAACCCACAACTTTTATGCATAATTGACTTGATCGCCTGGTGACCATTCGTAGGCCGGATAGCTAAACAAAACTGCGCGAGCAATTCCTTCATTTGGCAGCTCCACCTCGCGGTGAAGCTTGGACGGATGGAAGAGCACAGTGAAAGCGTATGCCCCCGCCATCCGGTTGCCTTGTAGAAACCAATGAAAAAATTGGATAATCCTCCACACGCTAGAAATCTGCCGGCGGCCACGCCGCACCCGGCTCGGCATGGGAGCCGGAGTTTCGTCCGAGTTTTTTGCGGATTCCTGCTAGGTGGCTACTTTGATTTGGCGTAGGGTTTTTCTGAGCAAAGCGAGTTTATGGACAACGCCATCATGATCTGCGTCGCGCCCGTGCCGGGCGAAAAGCAGGAGGAAAAGTTCCCCGGCCCCCTTGACGTGCCCGGCGAGATCATCCGTTGCGCCATAGCCGGCGCTGCGATCGCTCACCTCCACGCGCGCGACGAAAACCACCTTCAGAGCGTGGACCCGGCATTGTTCAGCCGCCAGATGCGACAGGTCCGGGCTGCTTGCCCGATCATCATCGAGGGTTCGACGGGCGGCGCACCCGAACACACGCTGGATCAACGTTGCGCGACCTTCACGGTGCCCGAGGTCGAACTCGGCTCCCTCAATCTCGGCTCGATCAACATGTTCGACGGCGTTTATCAGAACCGGTACGAGGACATTATTTTTTATACGCGCAAACTCCGCGAGGCCGGCATCGTGCCGACCATGCCGGTGTTCGATCTCTCGCACCTGATCAATTACGAACGCCTTGTCGCCGACGGCGAACTCAAACCGCCTTACGTCTTTGAGTTCGTTTTCGACGTGCCGGCGGCTTTGCCCTACAAGGACCGTTACCTCGATTTGTTTGTGGACCATCTGCCGAAAGATTCCGTGTGGTTCTGCGTGCGGCATCATCAGCACGGAGCCGCGGACTTGCGGCGGGTCATGGAACTCGGCGGGCATCTCCGGGTCGGCTTCGAGGACAGTCCCTTCCTCAGCAACGGCCAGCGCGCCCGTAGCAACGTCGAACTCGTCGCCGAGGCGGTGGAACAGGCCCGGAAAGCCGGCCGCACCGTCGTCGGGCCGGAGCGTGCCCGCGCCCTCATCGGCCTGCGACCACTAGCCGCGCGGCGTGAAATCCAGTTCGCCACCGCCTCCTGAATTCTCCATCCTTTACAATGAAAACCAAGAAGCTCGCCTTGATTCACACCGTCGGTTGGTACGACAAATCCGTGGTCACTCCGTTCGTGAAGCCGTGGCTCGAACGCAATCCCGATGTCGAAGTCGTCAACATCATGGACGATTCGTTGCTCGCTGAATCGCTCGCGCACAACGGCGCGACGAACGAGGTCATCAAACGCATCCAGTTCTACGTCCTGGCCGCCGAAGCGATGGGCGCAAAAGTGGCGATGTGCAGTTGCACCACGGTCGGCGAAGCTACACGCATCGCGCGGCAATATTCGAGCATTCCCGTGTTCAACATTGACGAACCGATGGCGCGGCAGGCGGTGAAACTCGGCCGCCGCTTCGGCGTCATTGCCACCGTGCCCACCAGCCCGGCAGCGACGGTGCGCCAGCTCAATTACGCGGCGCAGGATGCGGGTGTTAAGATCAAGACCCAGATCGTGATCAACGAGAAAGCCTTTCAGCACCTGCTCGCCGGCGAGATCGAACAGCACAATGCGCTCGTCCATCGCGAAATGGACAAGCTCGCAAAGAAGGTGGATGTGCTCGTGCTCGGGCAAATCAGTCTGGCGCAGATCCAACACGAAGTCCGTGTCCCGGTGTTGCAGGTCGGCCATTCTGGATTCGCGGAAGCGCGGCGGCTGCTGGATTTGCCACGCCCGAATCGCAATGGCGCCGGCCCAGCCACCGCCCGGCCGGTGACCGCTGCGCCCGCATCCGGTTCGCGCCGGCAAACCATCGCGTGTGGTTGAGCCCGCGCGCAACGTGACTGCCACCCGCCGGACTCCGCTCATTCCCACGCGCTACTGGCTCGTGTTCGGAATGTTTCTGTTGTCGGTGCTGCTCTACGTGGATCGCGTCTGCATCTCCTCGGCAAAAAGCGAAATCGCCGCCGACCTCCAACTGAGCGACAAGCAAATGGGCTGGGTGCTCTCCAGCTTTGCGTTGGGCTACGCGCTGTTTCAAGTGCCTTGCGGCATGCTTGCCGACCGCTTCGGACCGCGGCTCATTCTCAGCGCCGTCGTCACATTTTGGTCCTGCTTCACGGCGTTGACCGCCACTGCGCAAGGTTACCTCTCCATGCTGGCGTGTCGGTTTCTGTTCGGCGCGGGCGAAGCCGGCGCGTTTCCCGGTTGTGCGCGCGCAGTGTACTCCTGGATTCCGATGAAGGAGCGCGGCGTGATGCAAGGCATCACTTTTTCCGGCGGACGCATTGGCGCGGCGCTCACGCTGCCCATCGTCGCGTGGATGGTGCGGGAAGTCGGTTGGAAATGGAGCTTCGTAGTCCTCGGCGTGGTTGGCGTGGCGTGGGCGACCTTCTGGTATCTGTGGTTTCGCGACGACCCGGAATCGCATCCGCGCATCAGCGAAGCAGAGAAGCAGCACATCCTCGCGACGCGCCAGCAGGCGGTGAGCGGAAATGAAGTCGTACCGCGGCTGACCTCCGCGCAATTGCTGGGCTCGCGCAACGTCTGGCTGCTCATGGGGCAGTACTTCTGCTCGAACTTCACGTTTTTCTTCTGCCTCACCTGGCTGCTGCCGTATCTCAAAAACCGCTACCACCTGCCCACGGTTGAGGCTGCGTTCTATGCCGCCATCCCGCCGCTGGCGGGGGCGTTCGGTCATTGGACGGCGGGCGCGGTTATTGATGCGATCTATCGCCGCAACCACTGGGCCGCCTCGCGCCGGTTGCCGGCGATGGTTGGATTCGCGCTGGCGGTTATTGGCCTGCTCGTCAGCGTACAAATGGACACCGTCCTCAGCACGGTGCTCTGGCTGGCCGTGGCCGTTTATGGTGCGGACATGACGATCGCGCCGTCGTGGACGGTGTGCATTGACATCGCGCGCAAAAACTCGGGCGCGGTTTCCGGCACGATGAACATGGCGGGCAATCTCGGCTCGTTCATTACCTCACTGGCGTTTCCTTACCTGCTCTCGTGGACTGGTACGCCGACGACTTTTTTTTACGTCGGGGCGGCGCTCAACGCGCTGGCTATCGGCGCGTGGTGGTTCACCCGCCCGCAACTGAAATTGGAAGCTTATTGAAGCTGCCGAAGGCGTTCACTTCACGAAGCGGAACAACTGGAATACCACGCGCCCTTCGCGATTGGTGCGGGATTGGACTTCCAGTTGCGGATCCGTCGCGCGCGCCAACGCGAGATACTTCGCGCCGTAATCAAACACGCTGAATTCCGGTGGATGGATCAGATAGTAGCAGCGCGGATCGGGGAGCAACTCCACCGGTTTGCCTTCCTGAAGATTCCACGTCGGTTCAAAACGACGCGGCGCATCCGTCAGGAAACTCAACTGCTCGTGGAAGCCCCAGTCGAAGCTCACCAGCATCACGTCGGCGCGCCCACGCACCTCCGCGGCAAACTCCTGCAAGGCCGTGGACCACTCGCCGAGTCCGCCGGTCTGGGCCAGGAAAAGCTGCGTCCGTCGGATGCTGGCGAGGTGAGTGACCAAAACGGCCGCAAGAGCGAATGTCCCAATGGCTTTTCCCATTCCCGTGCGAAACAACCGGGCTGCGACGGCGGCGATAATCAACTGCGGAAACGGATAAACCAGCAAGGCGTGATGCACCCGAACCGCGTCCGGCAACACGAGCCAACCAAAGGCGGCGAGGCCGAATCCCACCAACAGGAACATTGACCACCCGCGAGCTTTCGCCCGTTCATCGCGCACCGCGTAAATGACCAGCGCGACCACCGCCGCACCCAGCACGACGCCAAAGATCGGCCAGCCAGCCGAGGTCTGCTCGAACATGCGCCCGAACAATCCGCCCGACTCCATGAGCCGGTGAAAGTAACTGCCGTCGAGCATGGCTTTCGCAACGTTGACCTTGGTCGCAAACTCGCCCGTCCGAACGCCCGTCTGCACGGCGAGGACTTCGCGGGACCACTTCGCGAGATTCAGCAGCATCGGAAAGCTCGTCACCGCAAACGCCACCACGCCGGCGAGCCAATGCTTCCATGGTGCGCGCAGGCGGGCGATCATCCGGCTTGGCTTGGTCACCAGCGCGGCCCCTGCCAGCGCCAGCAGCACGACCAGAAAGTCTATCTTGTTAAGGAAACCGATTCCAAACGTCGCGCCGGCCAAAACCATCCAGATCAACCGCCGCCTTTGCCACCACAAGAGCAGACACAACAGGCCCGCGCAGCGGCAGAAAAAGCTCGGCACGAATGCGCCCCATTCGCAAATGGTCGGAAAGAGGAACGCCGGGTCCAGCACCACCAGGAAACCAGCCGCCACGGCCGGCCACACGCCCAGCGTCCGTCGCGTCCAGAGCATCAGCGCCAGAACTCCCACCAACGCCCACGCCAGCATGGTCCACCGCATCACCGCGACGCTCGTCCCGAAAATCGTGAAGCTCGGCAGCAACAGCCAGCATTTCACCGCACCGAGATAACCCTGAACGAAAACCGGAAACGGCCGTCCCGCAATCTCGAGGCACTGGCTGCCCGGCATGTGTTGTTCGCAATGTCGGTTGGTGAGAAAGTCCTTCGCCAGATGGCCATACGCCGCCTCGTCGTAGTCCAGTCCGGTTTCGCGCACCGTTGGCAACGCCAACGCAATAGCCGCCACCACCAACACCACCCACGCCAAAAACACGCGCCGATCGGCGGTGGCGGGGAGCGGATATTTCACGAGGCGAGGCTACGGAAACGAAACTGGTCGTCGAGCCCGAAGCTCCATGCGGCAAGAGATATTCTTCCCGCCCGAACGCGATCCGGTTAACTTCGACGGCATGATGTTCCCCCGAAAGTCGCTCGTGTTGGAAAGGTCAAAGCCACCCACCGCCCGGTCCGCCCTCGCAGGGCGGCGAATGCGGCTGCTTTGCGCTGGCGCGACGTTGATGCTCGTGCCGCACTTCGCACCCGGTGAACTCGCCCTCGAATCGCGCCAGCTCACTTTCGGGCCCAAGCACCACTTCTTCGGCTACATCGGCCACGTGCAGAACATTCCGTGGAATCAAAGCGGACGCTACCTGCTGGCCCTGCAAACTTGCTTTCAGGATCGGATGCCGCGATCGGACGATGCTGCGGAAATCGTCCTCCTCGATACGAAAGATAATTACGCCATCCGCACCGTGGAGCGCACGCGCGCCTGGAATCCCCAGCAGGGCACGATGCTGTATTGGAATCCTGATGCGCCGGAGACGCAGTTTTTCTTCAACGACCGCGATCCGAAGTCCGGCCGGATCTTTTGCGTGCTGTTCGACCTCGGTGCTGGCGAGGGTGGAAAACGAATCCGGGAATTTCGCTTCACGGATACGCCAGTGGGCAATGCCGGCGTTGCGCAGCGCGGTGGATGGTTTACCGCCATCAATTATGGCCGCCTGGCGCGCCTGCGGCCGGTCACGGGCTATCCCGCCGCTTTTGATTGGACGACAGGGATCAAACATCCGACCGACGACGGCGTCTTCAAAGTGGATACCCGCACCGGGGAAAAGCGTCTGTTGGTTTCCTTTGCGCAGTTGGCGGCGGCCATTCGCCCGATGCGCCCGGATGTGGACGAACAGGAATTGTTCATCAACCACACGCTCAACAACCGCGATAGCGACCGGATTTTCTTTTTCGCGCGCGGCAACTTTGAACTCACGAATCGAATCAACCAGGGATTTGTCATTCGCAGCGACGGCGTTGGCTTGACCATGATGAAGCAGCACATCGGCGGACATCCGGAATGGGACGCGGGCACGCACATGATCGGCAGCGTGAACAAACAGCAGATTGTTTACGACGTCGCCAAGCAGGAAGTGGTCGGCCGGTTGGGCGATGAAAAGATTTTCCCCCAAACGGAAGGAGACATTGCGCTTTCACCGGACGGCAACTGGCTTGCGAATGGCCATCGCTCCGGCGGCACGAACTACTACACGTTGTTTAACCGAAAGGTCGGAAGCTGGGCGCGCTCATCGGGCTTCAATGTGCGCGGTTGGGAGAACGGCGAGTTGCGCTGCGATCCCGCGCCCTGCTGGAATCGCAACAATCGCGAAATCGTTTTCCCGGCCATCGCCAGCGACGGCACGCGGCAAATGTTTTTGCTGCGGTTGAAAGAATGAACCACGACTGACTTCATTCCCGTGGCTGGAGTGTAATCTGCCCCACTTTGTAACGTCGCTGACCGTCGTCGCCGGTGATCGGCAATGCGAGCTTCGGCGTACCGTCACGCGTGCCGACGGAGACAAAAACGTTGTAGCGCCCGGGCTTGGTGGGCGGCGCATGCCGGCCGGAGGCGTCGGCAAATTGTTGGGCCACGATGAAACGGGACTTCAGTCGCACAACCGCCGGCGCGTTGGTGGCAGCCGCAACTTCCAGTTGTCGCACGTCGAAGGTTTCGTCCACCTGCGTCGAGGCGATGCCACCTTTCTCGTCTTTCAAGGTCCAGGCCCAGAAACCTCCGCCGTAACAAGGAGCGACGCCCGCGTTGGCCCATGTGGTTTCCACGTCGAAGGCTTCCCCCAGTTTGACTTCGCCGGGCCAGGAGATTTCCCGTAGTTGAATGCGATAGCCGATGCGCCGGTTGATGCGCGGCACGGCGTCGCCGAGATGGAAGAGTTCCTCCCGCGGCCAGCCGTGAATGGACAGGTAGCTGGCGTGATACGCCTCGACGGAGGCGAGCAGGGTGTCGCCGTCCCATTTGCCGAAGCCCTTGCCATAGTTGTAATGTTGGTGCTCAAGGATCACCGGCATCGTCGGCCAGAACTGCGACGCCATCTCGGCATGAAACCACGGCTTCTTTTGTGAGACCAAGATGCTGTCGTCCCGTAAAGTGACGCCTTTGGCAAGGGCGTAGTCGGTGGCGGGGAAATT
>WBZT01001957.1_pt1 | contig 14672 bp, 11 predicted proteins | sample 5204241 | NCBI WGS metagenome assembly WBZT01 (sample SAMN12344358, study PRJNA552823) | activated sludge metagenome | biome: Activated sludge suspended growth; feature: Nitrification reactor; material: Wastewater; isolation source: activated sludge from nitrification reactor of wastewater... | reverse complement strand
GTAGACCTTCCCCGCGACCACCAGCCGCGCCCCCGGGTGCCGCGCGAGGACCGCCGGCAGCGCCTCGACCAACCCGACCCGATCTCGCAGGGGGATGACGTGACCGACCGACAACAGGATCGGGGCGTCGCCGACCCCGGCCAACTCGCGCCCAACCGTCGCGTCGCCTCCGCGCACCCAGGCCGGGTCGACCCCGACGGGGATCGGCACAAGGTCCCGATAGCCACCCCGGTAGCGGCTGATGATGTAGTCGCGCATGTGCGCGTCCATGACGACGATCCGCGGCCGGTGGCGGCGCAACCGCGGCGCCACGAGCGTCGCGTCGAGGGTTCGGAACGCATGCCGATAAAGCGCAGCGGGGTTCTCCAGCCGGGTGTGGACCGACAGCAGCGCGGGTATGCCGCGTTGCCGGGCATACGCGCCAGTGGCCCAGGTGAGATCCATGAACTGCCCGTGCTGGTGGATGACGTCCGGGCGGAAGTCGTCGAGCAACTGCGCGAGGTCGCGTCCGAGCGATGGCCGAGAGGCGAACGACAGGTCGAAGCTCACGGCGAACCGGGTCTCGGGCAGCATGACCGCCGGCAGCCGCACGATCCGCAGCCGGTCACGGGACTCCCGCGCGGGGGCGTCCCCGTATGCCGCGGTGATGACCAAGACCTCGTGGCCGCGGGCGGCATACCCCTTGGCGAGGGCGTCGGACAGGTGCGAGGAGCCTCCCACCCGCGGGGGGTAGAAATTGTTCACGACAGCGATGCGCACGTCCGTCTTAGCCTTCGCGCGCGTTCAGCACATGCCCATGAATGGCCGATGCCGCGGTTGTCATGCGGTCAGGCTACCTTGGGGGCGACTCGGCCCTTGGTACGGTGAGGTGCGGCAGTCAGAGCCGCGGCATCCCGAAAGAGCACGAGGAGTGGGTCCGATTCAGCGCGTCTCCATGTCCGACCACCCATACCGGCTGGCCTGGACGATAGTCGACAGCCTCGTTTGGGCAGCAGCCCTCGTCGGAGCGACCTACCTCCGCTACGAACTGAGTTTCGACCCGATCGACTGGAGTGGTTTGGCGCTCGCCTTCGGTGTGGCGGCGGTCCTGCAAGTGGTGTTCGGGTTCCTCTTAGGGCCTTATGCCGTCGGACACCTCAGAGGGTCGTTCGAGGAGATCGTCGATATCGCGAAGACCGTCGCTGCCACCACGGCCACGCTGTGCATCCCGGTCTGGCTTGCCCGACCGATCCTGGTCCCCAAGAGCGTCCCGATCGTCGCCGGGGCCTTTGCCCTCGTCGCGATGCTGGGCTTGCGGCTACTGGTCCGGTCCTGGCGCACCCGAAATCCAGTAGGCGTCGACCCGGATACGGCCGCTGACGCCCGACGAGTTCTGGTCTTCGGCGCCGGGGAGGGCGGGCGCCAACTGGTCCGCGCCATGGTCCGAGACCGTGCCCGGTCATATCTGCCCGTCGCCATCATTGATGACGACCCGCTGAAGCAACGCCTTACTGTGGAGGGCGTGCGAGTCCGGGGCACGCGCGCGCATCTTGAAGAAGTGGCTGACGAGTACGACGCTCAGGTGCTCGCGATTGCCATGCCGTCGGCAGACGCAGACCTCATTCGCGACCTCAGTGGCCGAGCCGATCATGCTGGCATGGATGTCATGGTCCTGCCCCCAGTCTCGGAACTCATCGGGCGTCCCTCCCTTGGTGATTTGCGAACTCTCGATCTGGCCGATCTGCTGGGCCGACGAGCGATCACGCTGGACTCCGCCGCCATTGCCCAGACGATCTCCGGTAAGCGCGTGTTGGTAACCGGCGCAGGAGGGTCGATCGGCTCCGAGTTGTGCCGCCAGATCATGCGGTATGGCCCAGCGGCGCTCTTCCCGCTGGATCGCGACGAGTCTGCCTTGCATGCAGTGCAACTCTCGCTCAACCGACCAGGATTGTTCGACCGGGATGGCTCGCTGTTGGTCGACATTCGGGATCCGCACGCCCTGGAGTTGGCATTCGCCGAGGTTCGCCCCGACATTGTTTTCCACGCGGCTGCACTCAAGCACCTGCCACTTCTTGAGCAGTTTCCCTTCGAGGCGTACAAATCCAACGTCGTGGGGACGCTTAATGTCCTCAAGGCTGCGGCCGCCGCCGGAGTAGGCACCGTGGTCAACATCTCAACCGACAAAGCGGCCGATCCCACGTGCATGCTGGGCTATAGCAAGCGGGTTGCCGAGCGGCTCACCGCTGGGTATGCCGTCGCGTACCCAGGCCGGTATGTGTCGGTCCGGTTCGGCAACGTGCTGGGGTCGCGCGGTTCGGTTGTTCACGCCTTCACGGCGCAAATCGAACGCGGCGGTCCGGTGACGGTCACCCACCCCGACGTCGAGCGCTACTTCATGCTCATTCCGGAGGCCTGCCAACTGGTGCTTGAGGCCGCTGCAGCGGCGCCCGGCCGCGGCGAAGTCATGGTTCTTGACATGGGCCGACCTCAGAAGATCGTCGACGTCGCGCGGGCCCTGATCAGGATGTCCGGCCGATCGGACGTCCGGATTGACTACACCGGCCTGCGGCCCGGCGAGAAGATGTCTGAAGATCTTGTCTCGAACCGAGAGTCCTTGACGACGACCAACAACCCCTTGGTGTCCAGCGCGCAGGTGGAGCCGATGGACGAGTCAGCGCTGGACATCTCCGGCGTCCACGATCATGACTCGGCCCTGCATTGGTCACGCCGCCACGCCGTTGCCGAGGGGGTGTGAGGTGACCGCCGAGCGCGCCCCGCTTCGGGTCTGGCTGGTCAATCAATACGCGCTGCGGATCGATCAGCCGGGGATCACTCGGCACGCCACGCTGGCGAAGTACATGCACGAACACGACGTCCGCACCACCATCTTCGCGTCCAACACCCACTACTGGAATGTCGCGGATGGTGCTGGCGAGTCTGCCGATCCGAGCGAACCTACGTTCATCTACACGAGCACTTCTCGGGTGGAGAGCAACGGCGTCAAGCGGGTGTTGTCTATGTTGTCGTTCAGTGCCCGCACGATGAAGGCGGGCTTGCTTCAGGCGAAAAGGTCCGGCGGGCCACCCGACGTGGTGTTGGGCTCGAGCCCACATCCCTTTGCTGCGCTGGCTGCGTGGGCGCTGGCGGCTCGCTTCCGGAAGCCCTTCGTTCTTGAGGTGCGGGATCTGTGGCCGGACTCGCTCATCCACTTGCTTGGCCTCTCTTCCAGGCATCCACTCATCGTCATCCTGCGCTGGATCGAGCGTTTCCTCTATCGCCGGGCCCGCTTCGTCGTGACGCTCTTGCCGGGCAGTGAAGCCCGCATCCAAGGAATAGCCGGACGTCCGGTTCAAACGTTGTGGCTACCCAATGGCATCGACCTCTCCCGAGTCCCGGCGGTAGTCCCTCCCCCCGATGGTGAGACGTTCACCGTGATGTATGCCGGGGCGCACGGCATACCTAATGCCCTGGACACCATCGTCGAGGCCGCGGATGTCCTGCATTACGGCCGGGAGGATGGCGACTCTCGGATCCGCTTCGTCCTCGTTGGCGACGGGAAGGAGAAGGCCAGGCTAGTTGCTGACGCGGCAACACGAGGGCTCAGCAACATCACCTTCCGAGATGCAGTGTCCAAGAGCACCCTCCTGACCCTCCTGCCGACCGCCGATGCGCTGGTCATCACGTTCAGGAAGACCGAGCTCTATCAGTCTGGGATCAGCCCCAACAAAGTCTTCGACTACTTGGCTGCCGGACGCCCGGTCATAATCGCCGTCGACACCCCCCTCAACCCGGTAGCCGAGGCTGCGGCGGGCTTGACCATCCCCCCCGAGGATCCACACGCGCTTGCCGATGCGATCCGGACTCTGGCCCGGATGGCCGTGTCCGAACGGTCCGCCTACGGCCTGCGGGGGCGGGCCTACGCCGAAGCAAACCATGACTTGGCCCAATCCGGGGCCCGCCTGGCCGAGGCCCTGCGATCAACGGCCTCGGCGTCCTAAATGGCCAGCCCGTCAGGCCGTCGGCTCTCCCGAGCGGCGTCGACGCGGTGCGAGGAACGCAGCTGCGGTGATGACGACGATGACCCCGCCAAGGAACCCGAGACTGGCGTTCGTCGAGTCCATGACGCGTTCTGCCGCCCCTGCCGAACCGCGAGCCCACCACATCGCCGCGTAGACTGCAACCGAGGCCAGACAGATCAGCGACGTAACGGGGCGCTCCCCCATCCCGTCGACGATGCTGCGCAGGAAGAGGAAGATGGCCAGCCCGACAACCGCCGGCCACATCTGCCCGAGGAGTCCGGCCGCAGGAACATACTCGGGCGCCATGAGCGTTTCGACCACCAACGGGCCGAAGACGGCCAGGCCAAGAGCGGTCAGCCCGCCGATGGCAACGCCAACGAAGAGGCTGCTGGCCCATAGTCGTCGGGCGGCTTGATGGCCCTGCCGGGACACCAGTGACCCCACTACCGGAAGCAACACCGTGGAAATCGGCGAGGCTAGTGCGGTCAGCAGGCCCAGCAGCACGAAGAAGTAGTTGAAGACCGAGCGTTCGAGGGGGTCATCGACGACGGAAAAATGGGCGACCGGGACGAGGAACAACGCGCCGTAGGCGAAGTCGCCAGGAACCCGAGCGAGACTAAATCGAATCAGGGCGGCGCGCTGCCAGACGGCACCACGGGTAAGCGGCGGCAGTCGTCGGAGCATCACGACCGTGAGCAGGAGACACAACACCCCCCACACGACGAAGGTCGCCGCGACACCCCGGGCAACCAGCAGAGCGGCCAGGCATGGGAAGACGCCGTTGCCAAGGATCATCACGACGGCCCCACGGCCGAAGTTCTGATAACCCCGGTCGAGGGCATACAGCATCGTGGTGGCATTGAGCGCACTGGTCGCGAAAATGAGCGCCGCCCACTGGGTTCGTGACATGTCCGGAGCAACAGCCAGCAGGACGGACGGCGGCAGCGCGATGAGCATGACCACTAACAGACCGGCGAATAGCGACGACACGGCCAGTTGCCCATAGAGGATGCGCACGCTTTCCTGCTCGTCCGGCCTGATGGAGACCCGTAGTGGCAGGCTCACCCCGGCGCCGAGCATGAGCAGCGGCAAGAGGAAGGACAAATACCGCCGCTCGGTCGAGTATGCGGTGAAGACCTCGGGACTGCCCAGCATGGTGATGATCTTGTAGGCCAACAGGTTCCCGACAGCGGATCCTCCGACGCCCAGCACCGTGATGGCGATGGACGACCGAGTCGAGGACTCCGGTGCCGTTGCGGCCCGCCCGATCTCGGCAGTCCCCGTCAGAGGTTCGGCCTTGTCGCCCTCTGGCGCGTCCATCGCTAGGCACCTCACCTCTGGCGGACCGGTGGTTTCGAGTTGGTGTTGCGTCGACCGGACACCTCAAACCTAGTCGATCGGGGAAGGGGGGTCCTGGTGGTCGGCCGCCTGGCCGCAGCAATCAGCCTCGCCCCACCGCAGCAACGGTCCGGGCCAATACGACCAGGTCTCCCCAGAACGACCGGGTGCCGACATAGTGGACATACATGGCGGCCTTCTGCGGCAGCAGAACCTCGATGTAGTGAGCCTCCGGGTCCGCGGCCAGCGCCAGTTCCTCCGATTCGTTGCGCCACCGGACACTGGCCGGATCCGTGATGCCCGGGCGGACGGACAGGATGACCTCCCGGGTTTCGGCTGGCCACAGCGCCACATACCTGGGCACCTCAGGGCGCGGACCAACCAGGCTCATGTGCCCCCGCAGGACGTCCCACAGCTGCGGCAGTTCGTCGAGTTTGGTCTTTCGGAGCACCGCGCCAATGCGGGTGACCCTCGGGTCCCCCTCCGAGGTCACTTGCGGGCCAAACGACCCGGGTCGCATCGTCCGGAACTTGTGGATGCGGAAGGGTATGCCGCCCATCCCGATCCGCTCCTGGGTGAACAGGATGGGGCTGTGGGGGTCGTCCCCCTTTATGAGCGCCCCGACCGCAGCCAAGACCGGGGAGAGCACCACGATGAGGGTCCCGGAGATAACGATGTCGAACGCGCGTTTGGCGTCGGAGCCGTTCACGAGCCGCCGCCAAGCACCGCCTGGACCGTCGCGCCAACCCGCTCGACCTGGGCATCGGTCATCGCCGAGAAGATGGGGATACTGACAACCGACGCGAACTCCCGGTCGGCCACCGGCAGCGTGGGAGCGTCCGTGCCACGGAACGCCCGCCAATACGGGTGGTGATGTAGGGGGATGAAGTGCACCGAACACCCGATTCCGGCATCGGCCATACGCTGGATGAACTCGTCCCGACCCATCCTGGCCTCGCCGGAGAGGCGCAGCGTGTAGAGGTGCCAGGCATGATCGGTGCCTGGGTCCTGCGGTCGGGCCGGGAGCCGAAGCGGGAGGTCCGCGAGCACCTCGTCGTAGTAGGCGGCAATGGCCGAGCGCCGCTCCCGCATCGGCACGGAGCGGGTCAACTGAACCCGGGCCATGGCGGCGGCCACATCGGTGAGGTTGTACTTGTATCCCGGTGCGATCACCTCGTAATGCCAGGACGGAGCGGTCGAGGTGTAACGGTCGAAGACGTCGCGGCTGATCCCGTGCAGGCGCATCGTGGCCATCCGCGCGGTGAGCTCCGCGTTGGAACTGACCACCATACCCCCCTCCCCGGAAGTCATCGTCTTGGTGGCGTAGAAGCTGAACACGACCGCGTCGCTCTCGCCGACGCCGACCGAGACACCTTCGGACCGCACCGGGTGGGCGTGCGCCGCGTCTTCGACAACCCGTATGCCGTGGGCAGCAGCGAAGTCGGCTATCGAGCCTCTGGGCACCGGCAGCCCGGCGAAGTGCACCGGCATGATCGCCTTGGTCCGCGCCGTGACTGCTGCCGCAGCCGCGGCGACATCGATGTTGAGGGTGTCGGGGCGGACGTCAACAATGACGGGCGTCGCGCCGAGATACCTGACCACCTCGGCTGTCGCGGTGAAGGTCCAGGTGGGCACGATCACCTCGTCGCCCGGGCCGATCCCCAGGGCTTCGAGCGCCAAATGGAGTCCGGCCGTGGCGGAGTTGACCGCGACACCGTGCCATCGCTCGACGTCTGCTCCGTCGGGGGCCAGCGCCGCGACAAACTCCCGCTCGAGGGCGGCAGCGTTGGGGCCGGTCGTCAGCCACCCCGAGCGCATGGTCTCGACAACGGCAGCGATCTCCGCCTCACCGACGTCAGGCACCGCGAAGGGGATGAATTCAGACATCTGTGCGCCTTCCCGTTCGTGAGTAGCCTAAGAGCGTCATGATTCCGGCTCCCGCAATCGTCGAAGCGCTTCGGTCACAGCGCCGTCGTGCACAATCGTCCCCTTTTCGAGCAGCACCGCCCGATCGGTCAAGCGCGCCACGAGATCCAGATCGTGGCTGACGATGACGAGGCACTTCCCTTCTTCGCGCAGCTCCGCGATACGGGCCAGGCACTTGCGCTGGAAGGGCTCGTCGCCGACCGCCAGGATCTCGTCGACCAAGAAGATGTCCGGGTCGGTGTGTACGGCGACCGCAAACGCCAGTCGCAGAAACATCCCGGACGAATAGAACTTGACCTCGGTGTCGATGAACTCTTCGATCTCGCTGAAGGCGACGATGCGGTCGAACTCCCGCTTGATCTTGGCCTCGCTCATGCCCAGGATCGCCCCATTGAGGAACACGTTCTCTCGGCCGGTCAGATCGGGGTGGAAGCCAGCACCCACGTCGATGAGGCCGGCGATGTTGCCGCGCACGGCCACCTGACCCTCGTCCGGGGACATCACCCCGGAGATGAGCTTGAGCAGGGTGGACTTGCCCGAACCGTTGCGGCCGAGCAATGCCACGGCCTCCCCCTCGCTGACCCGGAGGTTCACCTCCGACAGCGCGGTGAACTGCTCGGATAGCTCTGAACGCCGTCCCTGGAAGGACTTGACGACGATCTCCTTGACGGCTCGTGTGTGTCTGAGCAAGAACCGCTTGGTCACGCTGTCGATGACGATCCGCTCGGGCCGGCCGCTCATGGTCACAGCTCCTGTGCGAAGCGGCCGTCGAACCGGCGAAACACCAGTTGGCCGATGACGAGGATGACGGAGGTAACGAGGACAGCGATACCCACGAACAGGAGCATCCCATCGGGCAGGGAGACCGCACCGTCAGTGGTCGGGTGCCAGAACGTCCAATGGAAGATTTCAACCACGGTGGTCAGCGGATTGCTCTGATACAGCCACCACAGCGCGCCGTCTCCGAGAGCAGCCTGAACCGCAGTCCACGTGTAGATCACCGGCGATGCCCAGGTGGCGATCATGAGGATGAGGTCGACAACATTCTCGAAGTCCCGGAAGACGACGTTGAGCGCACCGAAAATCAGCCCGAGCCCCAGCGCACAGCCAGCCAGGACGACGAAGCCGCCCACCCCGGCCAGCAACTGCCACACAGACGGGCGCCACCCCGTGGCGATACAGCCCACGAGCAGGACCACGACCTGTGGCACGAAGTGGGTGAAGGAGACGAGAACGGACGCGACCGGGAAGAGCTCACGAGGCAGGTAGATCTTCTTGACCAGGGCCCAGTTCCCGGTGATGGATCGGGTGGCGTTGCCGAACGCTTCGCTGAAGAAATTCATGACGACGATTCCGGAGAAGAGATACACGGCATAGTTGTCCACCGTGCTGGTCATCTTGAAGAACACGCCGATGACGAAGTAGAAAGCCCCGAACTGGACGGCAGGCTTGATATACGACCACAACATCCCCAGGGCCGACCCGTGGTAGCGGGCCCGCAATTCCTTGCGGACGAGCAGCCGAAGCAGATAGCGGTGGCGCACCACTTGGCGCAGCCCGCCGCCTTCACCGGGGGTGCGGAAGCCGTCGGCCACATCACCACGACTCATGTCGATCCCGGGCCTTCGGGTGCCCCGACGGGCCGGTCGATCGTGTCGTAGACGGCATCCATGGCGGGGGCCACCGTCTCCCACCGGAACCCTTCGGCGAAGGCCCTAGCGGGCCGACGGGCATCCTGAAGTCCTCGCCGATCATTAGCAAACCGGATCATGGCGGCCGCAAGGGCATCCGGGTCACGCGGGGGGACCACGGTGCCCGAGGTGGGATCGACGGCTTCGACCAGTCCTCCAACATTGGAGACGATGGCCGGCAGCCAGCAGGCCTGAGCCTCGACCACCGCAATGCCAAAGCCCTCGGCGAAGGAGGTCGGTTGGACATAGACGTCGCTTGAGCGCATCACCTCGGCCACCGTCGCCGGGGGTGACAGCCCGACGAACCGGACCGAGTCGCCCAGGTCCATCTCGCGCGCCAAGGTTTCGGCCCGCCCACCCGGGTCGGGACCGACGGCGACGAGGCTGACCGCGATGCCGGCGTCTTTCACTCGACGCATCGCCGACAACAGCGTGTCGATGCCGGAATTTGGCGTGAAGGTCTTCACCGTCGCGAGCCGCAGCGGCTCTCGCGGGGCCCGCTCACCGGCATGGTGCGTGTAAAAGAGGGGCTCGACCCCGAAATAGGTCAAATGGATGGGCAGCGCCGTGTATGCCGCCGCGGCCTGGGCCAGGTGACGGCTGTTGACGCACACCGCCACTGCCTGGCGCAGCATCCAGCGCAATAGCGCTGACCGGATGCGCGAATGCGCCGGGGACACCAGGACATCGCTCCCCCACAGGGAGATCACCAGGGCGGACGAACCGCTCAACGCACCCATCACCCCATAGCCGCCGCCATAGTGGGCGTGGACGATATCCGGAGCGATCATGCGGACGCTGCGGCGTAGCCGCGGAACCGAGAGCAGATAGGTCAGCGGGCCAGGCACCCATGACAACGCCGGAGCCTCAACCCGGTGGACACCCGGGATCTCGGGCGCTTCAGTGGCGCAGGTAAACAGGTGGGTCTCATAGCCAGCGGAAACGCAGTGCCGCACCCAACGTTGGACGTTGGGGTTGGCGGCATCGCCCACGAGCAGGATCCGGCGCCGTCGGGGCATCCCATCACGGGGGAGGCCACCCGCCGTTCTGCGCACCGATTCATCCTCTTCGCCCGGGAGTCTTCCGAAGTGACATGAGTGTGCCGGGGCCAATGGCATTGGCCCCGGCACACTCACATGATGTGCTATGTGATCTTCAGGGACGATACTCCCCGGAGATCGACGTCATCCCTCGTGCTCAGAGAGCAGCCAGGAGCGCGACGAGCTGACCGGAGACGGTCGGGGTCACCGAGCCGGTGCCCCCGAAGACGGTGATCCGGGAGTCGCTCGCGGCGTTGGCCTTGAGGTAAGACCCGGTCGCCGGGGACAGCGACGCCGAAGCGGTGAGCAGGAGCGGGCCGTCCAAGTTGGCCGCGAAGCCACCGGCGAAGACCGCGTCGGCAGGAATCTCGCCAGAGGCCACGACGAAGTCCTGACCGTGCGCCTTCAGCGTAAACGCCTGCTTGGCCAGCATGGCCGCGGTCTCGTAGCGGTCCGCACCGACGACCGTGAAGGCCGGCTCAACCGGAACTCCGTTGAAGCCCTTCGCCGCAGCCATCTTGGCGTTTCCACCAACGACCCAGACCTCGCTGTGGTTCTGGATCATCTTGCCCGAGTATGCGTAGTTGCTAGCGAACTCGAAGCCGGTGTTGTCCAGTCCAGCGGCCCCGTTCGTCAGGATAACCACACCGTTACGCTCGGCGGCAGCAGCGCCGGCAGCCAGGGCGTCCGGGAAGTTGTTGCCATCGGCGATGAAGACGTTGAGGTTGTTGTAGCCCTTGTGCCAAGCGACGTGGTCGACGTACTTGGCGATCGCCGTTGCCGTCTGGTAACGGTTCAGGCCGGCGTACCGGTCAACCCCACACTCACGGTCGTGCCTGCGGAGGTCGAAGCCCGACGGGCAGTTCGGAATGCCAGCACCCTTGGTGGTGTCCAGGCTGCCATCCACCTTGAAGACCGGCGGAGCAAGCAGCTGCTGGACGATGCCCTCCTTGAGGACCCCCGTGCCCGAGGTGATCGTCACCGAGTCGATCGGGAAGTCGTCGCGGGTGCGGCGAATGCCATCGCACCCGAGCACGAGCAGGCTCACGATCCGCCCGTCCAGCTTGTCGCCGCTCGGGGTGACCAGGATGGGGGCATCGAGAAGGTCGGCCAGCGGTCCGGAGGCGAGGGCGTCCGCATACTTGTCGTCGTCCGACGCCGCCAGGATCAACCGGTCGGAGTCGCCGCCGTCGTGGTGGCCACGCCACGATTCCGTGGCGCAGAAGGCCTTGATGGCGGTCGCGATGCGGTCCGGCCCAGCGATCCGGAGGACCGTGGGGCCGTCACCGGCGACGTAGGTGCGACCGTCGACATCGAGCGGAACGGCCGTGTCGTCACCGTCAGGCCCCCAGGCATAAGCACTGGCCGCGGGAGCGGCCAGCAAAGCTGCGGCAGTGAGCACTGCTGCTGCGATGCGAGGCGTCTTGAAGGACATCTCTGGTTGTCTCCTTCTGTTCTGTTTCGTGTGGCGAGTGAAGACGAACGACGCCTCCAGGTCCCCACCATACTCCTTGAGGCGATCTGCCGTGGCTCGACCCCTGTTGGTGTCTCACCATCGAGCCACAGTGGCCCGTCCGAGATTGTGCCAGGTCCGGGCGTGGGTGGCAAACCCTTTGCCCGCCTAATGTGATCGCGCTGTAACATTGCTCATACGCCAGCTCTCCGAGCCCCACGCCCAGTGTCTGTTCCGAGGGTCCAAGTCAAGGCTACGCGCGAGAGGAAAGCGCGTCCCAGGTGAGAGAGATCGCGGCCCCCAGGCCGAGTTCGACGAGCAGGGCGCCAGCGATCGCCCACGGGTCGGGGCCTAGATGGACCATTCGGGCCGACCCGGCCGGGCCGCTAGTCAGCAGAGCCGCACCCAAGGCCGCAAGGTCGACCGCGACGACGGCCACGCCTGCCGTGCGGGCCTTGTCCTGCCATCGGGCCAACCGGGTCCATTGCCGGCCGGCCTGCCACGTCACCAGGGCTCCGACGCCGACGGGTAGTAGCACCGCCAGGGTCACCCAGGCCGGATAGTGGCCGTCGGACGGGACGACGCCCAGGATGGGGATCATCGGCAGCAGCCCCGGCGCGGCACCGGACACGCTGACCGTGCCTCCGGCGGCGACCTGGAAGCCCGGCCCAGCGATGAAGCTCACTGCCCACACGGCGAGGTCGGGCACGAACAACAGCTGGCCGATCAGCAGTCCCACCGCGCTGGCCCCGTGGGCACCCACCGCAGCATGCAGCGAGGTGACCGTCGGCCACCGGACGGCGAACATGACGAGCACCAGCACAGCACCGAGCCCGGCCAGGGTGACCAGGCCCCACACGGCTGGGCGCACCGCCCGATCGACCCACGGTGGCAGGCGATCGGCGAGGTCCGCATCATCGAGCAGCACGACAACGCCGGACGCGACGATCGGCACGGACAGACACGCGATCAGTCCGGCCACGGTCGGTCGGACCGGCCCGGCCAGGGTGAGCAGCGCCACGAGAGCTGCGGCAGCGGCATACCCGCCGAGGAAGCGCGGCAGCAGGCGGCGGGAGACCTCACCCGTGTGCGCGCTGATGTGGCGCAACTGGTATGCCGTGAACCACGCCGCCAGCGCCCACCCGAGCAGGGGGACGACTCCGACGACGACACCGTCGACCGCGACCCTGCCGCCGGTGCTGAGGAACCATCCGGCGCTGCCGGTCCCGATGACCTGACCCCAGGGGGTGTCGCTGCCGGGGGTGACGGCCCAGATGAGCACGACCAAGGCGACAGTGACGAGCCACGGAACGGCGACCGCGACCGCGCCGCTGACCCACACCCGAAGGGGTTGTGGTTGCTCGCGCAGCGCATCGACAGTCTCCCGCCTGGCGGTGACTGTGGTGCGGACTCGTTCCAGAAGGCTCATCGTCGGACTATCGTCGCCCGTTGTGGCCCCCCGACGCCGGAGGGCGCGCCGGGAGATCCCGAACGCGCCCTCCAGTGCGGCGGCAGTGTGTGGCCGGTCAGCCTTGCAGGCCCTGCATGATCTCGCGCATGAGCGCAGCCGTCGCCGACGGGGTCTTGCCGACCTTGACGCCCGCGGCCTCCAGCGCCTCGGCCTTGGCGGCCGCGGTGCCCTTGGACCCGCTGACGATCGCGCCGGCGTGCCCCATCGTCTTGCCTTCAGGGGCGGTGAAGCCCGCGACGTAGCCCACCACCGGCTTGGTGACGTTGGCCGCGATGTATGCCGCCGCCCGCTCCTCGGCGTCGCCGCCGATCTCGCCGATCATGACGATCGCATCGGTGTCCGGGTCGTCCTGGAAGGCCTGGAGGCAGTCGATGTGGGTCGTCCCGATGATCGGGTCGCCGCCGATGCCAACAGCGGTCGAGAAGCCGAAGTCGCGCAGCTCGAACATCATCTGGTAGGTCAAGGTCCCCGACTTGGAGACCAGGCCGATCCGGCCCGGGCCCGAGATGTCGGCCGGGATGATGCCCGCGTTGGCCTGGCCCGGCGTGATGAGGCCGGGACAGTTCGGGCCGATGAGACGCGTCGTGCCGGACTTCTGGGCGTATTCGAAGAACTCTGCCGTGTCCTTGACCGCCACGCCCTCGGTGATGACGACGGCCAGCGGGATCTTGGCGTCGACGGCCTCGACGACCGCGGCCTTGGTGAAGGCGGCCGGGACGAAGATGACCGAGACGTTGGCGCCGGTGGCCGCGATTGCGTCGGCGACGGTGCCGAAGACCGGCACCTGGACGCCGCCGGGGAAGTCGACCGTCGTGCCAGGCTTGCGCGGGTTGACGCCGCCGACAACCTGGGTGCCCGATGCGAGCATCCGGGTCGTGTGCTTCATGCCCTCCGAGCCGGTCATGCCCTGAACGATGACCTTGGAGTCACGGGTGAGGAAGATCGCCATGTCGAGTGTTCCTTGTCCTAGGTCTTGGTCCGGGTCAGACGGCCAGTGCCGCGAGCTCGGCGACGCGACGAGCCGCGCCGTCCATGGTGTCGACCCGCTCCAGCTTGGGCAGCCCGGCTCCGTCGAGGATCTCCCGACCCTTCTCGGCGTTGTTGCCATCCAGCCGGACGACCAGCGGCTTCGGGTGCTTGCCGTGGCTGGCGAGGATCTCGTAGGCCTTGATGATGCCGTCGGCCACCTGGTCACACGCGGTGATGCCACCGAAGACGTTGACGAAGACCGCCTTGACCTGGGCATCTTCGAAGATGACGTCCAGACCGTTGGCCATGACGTTGGCGTCAGCGCCGCCACCGATGTCCAGGAAGTTCGCCGGGCGCGGGTGGCTGCCGTCGCGGGCGGTGAACTCTTCGCCCGCGTAGGCGACCACGTCGAGGGTCGACATGACCAAGCCAGCACCATTGCCGATGATGCCGATGTTGCCGTCGAGCTTGACGTAGTTGAGGTCCTTTTCGATGGCCAAGACCTCAAGCGGGTCAGTCACCGAGTGGTCGACGAGCGCCTCGTGCTCGGGGTGGCGGAAGGACGCGTTGTTGTCGAGGGTGACCTTGCCGTCGAGGGCGACGATCTGGCCGTCCTCGGTCTTGACCAAGGGGTTGACCTCGACGAGCGTGGCGTCCTCGGCGGCATACACGGCGCCGAGCCGGACCAGCACGTGTTCCAGCGCCGGCCAGTCGGCCTCGTCGAAGCCCGCTGCGGCGATGATCTCCTGCGCCTTGGCCGCGTTGAGGCCATCGATCGGGTCGACC
>WBZT01001956.1_pt1 | contig 14673 bp, 11 predicted proteins | sample 5204241 | NCBI WGS metagenome assembly WBZT01 (sample SAMN12344358, study PRJNA552823) | activated sludge metagenome | biome: Activated sludge suspended growth; feature: Nitrification reactor; material: Wastewater; isolation source: activated sludge from nitrification reactor of wastewater... | reverse complement strand
CTTCATGAAGCATGTAACTTTTTTCCTTTTGTTAGCGCGTGCATATTCAAATGCATACCTTATGATCTTTTCAGAGCCGGGCGAGGAGATAAGCTTCAATCCCTGCATAACCTGGTCGGTCTGCTTGTACTCAATTCCTGCATAGAGATCTTCTTCGTTTTCCCTCATTATTACAACATCCATAACCGGGTGTTTGGTCTGAATATAAGGTGAATAAGATACGCATGGCCTGATGTTTGCATAAAGTCCGAGAGTTTTCCTTGTGGCAACGTTAAGACTTTTGAATCCGCCGCCCTGCGGTGTGGTGATGGGGGCTTTGAGGAATACTTTGGTCTTCAGAAGCGAGGTCCATGCGCTGGGCTCGATGCCTTCGGCATTTCCTTTGTTGTAGAGTTTTTCGCCTATTTCTATAACTTCAATATCAAGCTTCGCGCCGGCTGCTTGGATTATATCAAGCGTTGCCTGCATAATTTCGGGTCCGATACCATCGCCATATGCTACTGTAATTGGAACATTTCCAGACATTTAGAGTCCTTTCTTTAGATATATTTTATTATTGGTTATTGCCACAGGTATGAAGAAGCAAAGTTACTCAAAAAACACTTAAAATTAAATGTAGATTGATGGGACTATTTCACAAGATATAGGTTCAAATAAAATTGCAGTAAATGGGAAAATATGAATAGATTCAATGGTTCTTTTGCTTTACTTTGTGGAGTTGTTTATCTATCCAAAACAAATATTCATTGTAGGAAAAAGATCTTCTTTCATATGGGTCCTTTTTCAGTTTCAGCATGTCTCTTTTTAAAAGGACCATATTTTCGATAAAGTCGTTCATACTTCTTATATCGGGAATTTGTTTTAAGAAAGTTAATATTTTTTTTTCAGTTTTATGCAGTAATTTCCTTTTATTCAGGTACTGGTAAGTTGATTTTATCAAATGTTGAAGCAAGTCATAGTTTTTGAGTTCATAATGAGCAATCAGGAAGAATATTCTGGTTCTGAATTCCACATCGGGTCTTAATTTCAGCCTGGGGTTGTTTAAGAGAAAATTCAAGCATTTCAGGCATTCATTGTATTTTTCATTTACCAGGTAAATCGTAGAAAAATTGTTATAGAGCAGCATTTCCAGGTCATATTCAATCATTCCCGGATATTTTTCGAATTCAGATTCTATTTCATTAATAAGCGCCAGCCCTTCTGCCCATTTTTTATTAATGAAAACCTTCTGTATCCTGTAGGCTGATTCAATAAGGAAACAAGAAATTCTGTCATTAGGTGTCGGCCTTGTGTTTCTTTTTAAGAGTTTAAAATATGCATCTATATTTTCACTTTTATCAAGTCTTATTGAATTCAAAATAACATAAAATAATATATCGTGATAGTAATTCAGTCTGCGATCTTCAAAAGGCAGTGGATTCTTCTTAATCAAGTTAAGCCTTGCGGTGCTAAATTTAAGGACCTTTCCGCAATCGACTTTGGTATCTTCTATCAGCTGTAAGGCATATAACCTCAGCTCCCTTGCTCTTTCCGAAAGTGCAGATTTTTCATATTTTAACAATAAACAATTCTCTATTTGATTCAAAAAAACCAGGTCTTTATTGCTTCTTACAACACCTCTTTCTCTGTAATTCTTTTCCAAAGATGAAACAATTTTTAAATATTCATTCAGATTGTTTATTTTTTTAATAATATCTTCTTCAGTTTTGAAGATCGTTTCTGTATCATCGTTCCTGTATAACTTTCTGTATATCCATATTTTCTCGAGTTCCAGAAATTTGAGTGCCGCTTCAAATCTTTCATATTTTTTACTTAATAAGATACCAAAGGAAGTGGTGCGTTTAAAATCACTGTATAGAGCTTTATCAAACAGAATTTGTGCTTTGAAAACCAGGTTATTCAGCTTGAGATCAATTGATTTTTCTGAGTTATAATTCAAAAGACTTTTTAAGATTTGTTTTTGAAGATAATATTTTGTGAAGGTCAGTTGTTTTATAAATTTTTGACCGGCAAATTTTTTCCTGATCTCAGTTTCACTGTAAACTCTCTGCGAATCAATCTCATTGAACAGATTCAGATAGTTCTTGTTTCTTCTGCCGGATGATGAAAAGATCCTGAAGTGTCTTTTCTCTGTTTGTGAAAGTGATTTGATTAGTCTATGCAGATCTTCTTTTGACTTCATTTAAAAATCTATGAATAGTTTTCAAAATAGCAATATTTATGTTATAATTTAGCATTTTTTAGCATAAAATAATACATACTACGGATATGAATACTATGAATATTCCCTAATTTGAATTGGCAACTAAACATTATTCAGAATACTTTTGTATTATGATGAAGAATATAATGATTCTAGCCCTCTTTTTTTCCGCTGCATCAATTAAGACACAGAATTTTGTGAAAATTACGGAACCTTCGAATCCAATTGTCAGCGATGCCGGTTCTCTTCCCGGATCGTATGCAGGAGCTACCTGGGTTGATTATGATAATGACGGTTTACTTGATCTGTTTATTAATCGACAGAATAATGCATCATTCCCGCTTTACAGAAATCTGGGAAATGGGAATTTTCAAAGAATTGTACCAAACCCGATAACTTTTCCCGGGTCATCTAAAGGTAATTCTTGGGCAGATTATAACAATGATGGAAATATTGATCTGTATATTACCGGTGATTCACCAAGGGGTTCTTTTCTATACCAAAATAATGGAAACGGTACATTCAGCAAAATTACTACCGGTGCAATTGGTGATAGTATCGGTAATTCAGGTTGGGCTTGTGCATGGGGAGATTATGATAAGGATGGTTATGTTGATTTGATAATTACTTATCCTTATGGTTTTTTGAATCCTCCTTCACATCCCAACCGGTTGTTCCTGAATAATGGTAACGGAACTTTCACCAGGATTGATACTTCTTCAGTTTCAAATACTACAGCTCCATTTACCATACCCTCATGGTCTGATTACGATTTGGATGCAGATCTTGATCTGTTTATTGGTTCAGGTCCCATAAACTTTGCTGCGCACGATTACTTGTATAAAAATAATTTAACCGAGACTTCTGTTCCATTTTTCAGCAGGATAACAACCAGCCCTTTTGCGACAGACAGTATTGACGGACAGCAATGGAACTGGATAGATTACGATAATGATGGTGACCTGGATGGCTTTGTAACAAACTGGGGGCTTGGTATTAAAAACAGGCTCTATAAAAATAATAATGGATCATATGAAAGAATGACCCCTGCAACTGCAGGTGATATTGTTGCAGATGATGGAGAGTTCCTTGCAAATACCTGGGGTGATTTTGATAATGACGGAGACCTGGATTGTTTTATAACCTTAGACGGACCGGAGCCGGGACCTCCTTCAAAGTACTATAATAATAATGGTAACGGAACATTTTCAAGGGTTACAAATATTCCAATTGTAACAAATGTTGGACCAAATTATGGTGCTACCAGCGGAGATTATGATAACGACGGAGACCTCGATCTATTTGTTTCCGGAACAACAAATTCCAAAGGACTCTACAGAAATGACCTTGTAAACGGAAACACATGGATAAGCATTAAATGTACAGGTTCCGGAGCGCCAAATGGCTCTAATAAATCAGGAATCGGAGTTAAGGTATGGACAAAAGCTGTTATTAACGGAAATCCTGTATGGCAGATCAGAGAGGTTTCTGCTCAAAACAGTTTTGATTGTCACAATATGCTGAATGTTCATTTTGGGCTTGGTAACGCTGTCCTGATTGATTCACTTATAATCGCATGGCCAAGTGGTATTCACGATATTTATACAAATGTTTTACCTGGTAAACATTACATAGCAAATGAAGGGCAAAATATTGATCCGATTGGGATTCAGCAGATTAACGGCAACATTCCGGTTAATTTTTCTGTTGAACAGAATTATCCGAATCCTTTTAATCCATCAACAAAGATCAGGTTCAGTAATCCTTTTTTTTCAGATGTAAGTATTACAATTTATGATGTAACCGGCAAAGAAGTTTCTGTACCGCTTAATGGTAAACTAAAACCGGGAATCTTTGAAATTTACTGGAATGCCGGGGCTTTATCCAGCGGAGTATATTTTTACAAATTTAAATCTGAAAATTATTCTGAAACTAAAAAAATGGTCTTAATTAAATGATTAATTTATTTCAAATAAATGGTGTATTATTAGTATTATTTCTTGTTGGAAATTTGTATCCTCAGAACGGCTGGGAACAGCAGTATTCAGGCAGTACGCAGGCTTTACAGAAGATACATTTCATTAATTCAAATACAGGAATGATTATTGGTACTTCCGGGACGATAATACTGACGACAAACGGTGGAGTAAATTGGTTAAACAGAAATTCAGTAACATTAATGACTCTTGAAGGTATTCATATGAGAGATGAAAACAACGCCTATGTCAGTGGTTATTCCGGGCTAATTCTTAAAACAACCAACAGTGGATTAAACTGGATTGTATTAACAACGGGAACAAATGCCGATATTCAGGGTATTTCCTTTTATGATAACAATAACGGTATTGCAGTAGGTTCTGGCGGTATAATATTATCCACTACTAATGCAGGCGCAAGTTGGATTCAAAGAACGAATCCTACTATAGATACCCTTTTAAATGTAAGCTTTTACAACGTAAATTTGTGTATTGCTGTGGGCCAGCACGGGAGATTGCTAAGGTCTACTGATGGCGGTGTTAATTGGGTAACATTAAACAGCGGTGTAACAGGTGCATTAAGAGGAATTTCTTTTGGAGACGCATTAAATATCTACGTTTGCGGACAGGATGGAATTGTAATAAAAAGCTCAAATAGTGGCATAAACTGGTCTCCAACACCTACAGGCACTGCTAATTTTTTAACAGGTGTTTCCTTTGCCAGTTCATTATCAGGATTTGTTTGTGGAGGAAATGGGACAATTTTAAAGACCACTAATGGTGGAATAAACTGGTTAAGTTATTCATCCATTACTTCTAACTTTTTATTATACGTATATTTCACAGATTCTAACACTGGATATATATCTGGCGCAAATGGTATGATATTCAAAACAACCAGCGGGGGAATAGGTATTACACAGATATCTTCTGTAATTCCTGAAAAATTTACGCTTATTCAGAACTATCCAAATCCTTTCAACCCCGAAACAAAGATAAGGTTCGAGATACCTTCAGCAATGATGGTCTCGATAGAAATTATTGATGTTACGGGTAAACATGTAGTAAAACCTGAAACCGGATACTTGAAAACAGGCGTTTATGAGTTGACTTTTGACGGTTCGCAGCTTCCGAGCGGTGTATATTTTTGCCGTGTTTCAGCAGGAAATCAGAGTTCTGCTATCAGGATAGTAGTGGTTAAATAGCTATACCAATGAAACCCTTATGTATATGCTTTCCGGGAATTTCTTTATGGCAGCGGAAAGTTACAGGCGCTCGGTGGACAGCACCCCAAGAACCAGAGCGCAGTTAAGATGCTGGAAAGGCTTACGAAGTAAGCCGGCTGAATGCTGTTGATTGTTTTCCTATGGTGCTTGGTCGAGCAGCTCAGTTCCTTTTTCATATAGCCATCCGCCAAGCCCTATGTATTTTAGCTTTTCCATGTCCCTTGTGAAAATTGCTGCCCCGCTGCTATCAGGTCTTTCTCTAAGCTTCAATAGCTCTGTGAACTTTGCCAGGAACCGCTGGTAGCTGCTTTTAAAGTATGAGGGGATTTCCCTGTGCTTGCGAAGGTAATCTCTGAGCCTTGCCATTTCCATCCTGCTTTCTTCCAGCTCGCCGATCTCGTAAAAAACGATAAGCTTGTAAACGCTGGTATCCATGTAATGAAGGTAGTTCTTTCGTTTTATTTTATAGAGGTATTCCAGGGCTGTATCAAATTGTTTCTCATATACACACAGCAGCGCTTTTGATAAGCTCACTTCATCTTCACGGTTCTCTTCGGGAATTTCGCCGGAGTACTGGCTGATAAAATTCCTGATCCAATCGAATTTGTTGAGCCGTGATGCGGCGAAGATAAAATTCCTGAAATGGTTGGTGCGTGAGTTCATGATATTCAGATCGCTGAATAAACCCATGTCCAGTATCAGCTCGTTAAGCTCAAAGATCTCGCCGTAAAATTCAGAATTCCCCAGGTTCGTTTTCTCAATACAGTAATTCCGCATATACTGCAGTATGCTGTTGGTGAAATTGCGGGTAAATGTGTTTGAGTTTTCGAGGAAAATTCTTTTCGCGCTGAAATAAGGGAGATCCTTTTCGGGATTACTGAACGCAGCAAAAAGATTGTAATATATCCCCAATGGCGCCGAGCGTTCGGGAAAAGCAGCGTACATTTCTTTCAGTACCGCCGAAGTATCCATTGAACTTATGAGCCTGCCCACCAGTGAATCCTGAAGCATGATGTTATTCCTTTTCTGCAGCTCGCGATCAAGCAGGTGCCGGTATGAATCTGTCAGAAAGTTCAGCGCTGTCAGATTTGAGTAACCGGTATATAGCCCGGCGGAAGATTCATAATCATCTCTTTCGGTATGCATTTGGCTCAGGTGCAGCAGAATATCCCGTTCATAATTTGAAGCTTCGTTGGGGTTTGCCAATCCTTCAAGCAATTTTAATACAGGCTTTTCCTGCAGCATCATAGTCCGGTGATCTCTCCTTTTCGATAGCTCGTCAAGCAGCAGGCTTTTTTCTTTTATTTCATCCGAAGAGATATTTTTGAGCACAAGATATTTTTCGGCAATCGAATTCAGCTCAGAAAGCCTGTTCCATAATGCCCTTTTATTCATTTTTACCGAAGTGAGCAAATCGTTAAATATATCAGAAGGCTCCGACTTACCGGTTTTTTTCAACACACTAAGCTGCTTCAGTAATCGTTCATAATTGCGTTTTCCGCTGAAAAAATTGCATCCAGCAAGCTTTTTGAATTCTTTTTCTTCCACGGGCGTCAAGCCGAAGAAAAACTGTACGAATCTGGGCGGTATTTTTTGGTGGGTAATCAATAGTGATTATATGATGATTCATTATTTATTTTGTAGCATAATAGTGAATAATTGGTGGGTAAAAAAGCCATATTTTCTATTTGCTTAACTTATCATTGAGGAGTATTTTGTTGTTTAACCTTGATGTAATTCCGGAAATTTACTAAATAACTATATAAATTTGAAAAAGATAATTCTTCTTTTTACTATTGTTTGTTTGCCCTTATTTGCACAATGGACTCCCAATACAGCAGTAAATACCCTGGTAAGTGATGAAACCGGTGAACAATCGGTTACCAAGCTGGCGCTTTGCCCGGATGGCTCTACCTACTATACATGGTTTGATAACAGGGGAGGAGGTTATGCGGTTTATATTCAGAAACTCAATGCAAACGGTGTTCCGCAGTTTACAGCAGGCGGATTGCTTGTGAGCAATAACCCGCAGAACTCATCGCTGGTTGATTGGGAATTGATAGCTGATAATAACAACAACGCAATTGTTACGTTTACTGATATAAGAGCCGGCGGAACCATCAATCCGTACGCTTATATGATCAGTCCAGGCGGAACAATGCTTTGGGGAGCAAACGGAGTCGCGCTTTCGGATTCCGTGAATTCATTTCAGCCGAATCCAAAAGTTGTGCAGACCTCGGACGGTAATTATGTATTCTTCTGGCGTATCGGCAGCGGCCCGCAGAAGCTTGCATTACAAAAACTAAACGCCGCAGGGGTTAAGCAGTGGGGTACTTCACCAATATACTGGACAAGCGGCACTAACGAAAATTATGACTGGCCTGCAATTGTACCATCCGATAACGGCAGCGTGATAGTAATGTTTTCGGGTTACACAGGTTCGTTTATCAGTCCGGCAAATTACCGGATATATTCACAGAAGGTTTCTTCAACAGGTACCAGGGTTTGGAATGGTACGCAGGATACAGTTTATTCACTTGGCAGGGTTTCCGGATTCTACACACCGCGGCTTTTTTCAGACGGCAATAACGGCGCAATTTACTGCTGGCACGATGACAGGAATTCGGTAAATCTAACAACAGGCTATGTGCAGCGTAAGAACAGCGCAGGTGGAATACTTTTTCCCGTAAACGGTACTGCAGTTACAGGAAATACAACAAATAATCATTTCAGCCCCCTGGCCGGCTACATGCCTGCAACAGGAGAAACTTATGTTGTATGGCAGGAAGCAAACTCGGGCCAAACACAGTGGGGATTCTATGCTCAGAAAATAAACTCATCAGGCGTAAGGCAGTGGGGCGATGGTATCGCTGTGCAGCCGCTTGGCACTGACCAGGTTGTGGCATACAATGTTGTTGCCAAAGATACCGCTGCAGTAATTTCATTCAGCCAGTCAGCAGCAGGAAATACGAATATCATTAAAGCTGCAAAGATAGGAACCAGTGGTGCTTATCTGTGGAGCGGCAACATTGTTATTGCAAGCAGTGTTTCAAGCAGCAAGATAAGGTTGAATCATATCATCATGCAGTCAAACGGCATGTCTGTGGTAAGCTGGCAGGATAAAAGGCTTGATAATGGCGGCGTGTATGCGCAGAATATAAACTGGGATGGTTCTTTCGGCCTGGTGGGTGTAGTAAATACAGGTGTAGTGGCGCAGAATTTTGAGTTGAAACAGAACTATCCTAACCCGTTCAATCCGGCAACATCTATCAGCTACAGCATACCACAAAGCGGAAATGTAAGGCTTGTTGTCTATAACACTCTTGGCTCGGTAGTAAAAGAGCTATTCAGTGGTTCACAAAATGCCGGAACATATGAAGCTAAATTCGATGCCTCCGGACTCGCTTCGGGAATCTATTTCTACAGCATAAAGCTCAGCGGTTCAAACGGTGTGGATTTCAGCGACACAAAAAAAATGATTCTTGTTAAGTAGTAACAGTTGAGTTGTATTAAAAGTGTAAGGCTGCAAATGCGGCTTTTAAAAGTGATACTATGAACTCTCTTCACGTCTAAATCGGGATATTTAGAAGGCTACGATAGATAAGAAGGCTTCCTTTTTAATGTTTTACCCCAAAACAGAACTCCTTTGTTGAAACACACAAAGGAGTTTTTTATTTGTTAAACCGGTATATAATATTCTGTATAAGGATCTAGTTGTATCGCATAACTTCAGCGATATCGCAAAGCTCGTGCATAACCAGCTCGGTACGCATTAAGGCTTCATCGCTGCTAAGCAGGCCGGCTTCTGAATACATCAGCACATTTCCGTTCAGAGATATTTTACCTTCGAATCCCAGTTTGTGAACCTGGTCAAGCTTGAAACGTGTGTTGAAATCAAAGAGCCTTTTAAGCTTATCGGGATCATTGGATTGCAGGATGAACTTATTATCAAACTCGTTATCTTCCACAAGCACTGAACCGTGCTGGTATTCCGCCGCGTTTTTCCTGTTCCTGCGTACTGCTATAAATGTGAATCCATCTGAATTAGCGCAATCAACGCTCAGCACGGTATGCGGAATTACTTTTTTGCCGTCTACTGAATCCTTAACAACACTTTCAATCTTAATATTCCTGTTCCTGTAAATTCCTTCTGCGGAAGGATGGTGTTTCATTCCTACTTTTTTCGAAAAGTCAGAGTGCAGCGAGTATTTTTCTTTAAGCTTGTTATAGTTGCTCACAACCTTTTTGTTGGAAGCCATCATTATGAAAAAAAGCACAACCCAGGGTAATACAAGTACCGGTATCAAAACTATGATAAATTTGGCTTCCATCCTGCGTATTATTTTTTGATTTTCTGACTGATTATACTACAATTAAACAGAAATTTATCAAAAAATAAATACCTAATCAACGGTAAGTGTTAACTTAGGCGGCTGGCCTGGTCTAATCTGTCTTTCCGATTCTTGAAAACTGAGGCAGCCACCGAGGATGCCAGGATCAATACTATCAATATAAGTGAAAGCTCAGTTGAAATTATCTTGGCGGCAAAGTAATGGTTCAGGATCATTTTTGCGCCAACCAGCACCAGGATTGCAGCTAAACCGTAATGCAGGTACACGAACAGCTTCACAAGTCCGGCAAGTGCAAAATATAATGAGCGCAGGCCAAGTATTGCAAACACATTAGAGCTGTAAACTATGAACGGATCCTGTGTTACGGCAAGAATTGCCGGAATGGAGTCGACAGCAAATATCAAATCGGTAGTCTCCACAAGAACCAAAACTACAAACAGCGGTGTAGCTACCTTTTTAGAATTCTGCACGGAGAAAAATTTACCGCCATCGTAGGTATCTGTTACTCTGAAAAATCTTTTAAACAGCCTCAGGACCGGATTTCTTTCAGGGTGAATTTCTTTATCTTTCTGGAAAGCCAGCTTTATACCTGTGAACACAAGAAACGCGCCGAAGATATATATTATCCATGCAAACTTATTGATAAGCGCCACACCGGCAAAAATGAATATTGCCCTCATTATCAAAGCTCCAAGGATACCCCAGAACAGAACTTTGTGCTGGAATATTGCCGGTACTTTGAAAAAAGTAAAGATAAGTACGAATACGAAAATATTATCTACACTAAGAGACTTCTCTATCACATAGCCTGTTAAGAACTGCAGCGCTGAATCTGCTCTTGTGTATCCTTCCGGCGGAGAATAGAAGTAGTACAAGCCAAGATTGAATAAAAGGGCAAGAGCGATCCACACTCCGCTCCATATCAAAGCTTCCTTCATTTTTACTTCATGCGCCTTGCGGTTAAATACACCAAGATCCAGTGCAAGCATCAGTAATACAAAAACATTGAACAACACCCAGTAGAGCGTTTTCTCATCCATTTGATTTCCTTAATTTTCGTACTTAACAGGTTGATTAATAAGGTGTAACTTGAGAGTGTGCTGTAAAAGTTTCTGTTTAAACTATTGACTTTAATGTATTTTCATAAAGCAATATAATACATAATGTTACGTAAAAAATAACAATAACTTATAGTGTTCGGGCCAAATTCTCATTTTGCGGGCTTTATTGCGCTATTATATGCTTCAAGTGTTCTGTTCCTGGCTTCAGAATGATCCACTATTTTCTGCGGGTAACCAAAGCTATCAAGCTCGGGCACCCATTTTTTTATGTATTTGTGCTCAGGATCGAACTTAGCTGCCTGCAAGTCGGGATTAAATATCCTGAAGTACGGTGCGGCATCACAGCCTGTTCCCGCCGCCCATTGCCAGCCGCCGCAATTTGATGCCAGTTCATAGTCAAGCAGTTTTTCGGCAAAATATCTTTCACCCCAGCGCCAGTCGATAAGAAGATCTTTAGTGAGAAAGCTTGCGGTTATCATTCTAAGCCGGTTATGCATGAAGCCGGTTGTATTCAGCTCCCGCATACCCGCATCAACAATGGGATAACCTGTCTCACCGCGGCACCACGCTTCGAACTCGGCTTCATTATTGCGCCACTTGATGTTATCATACTCTTTGCGGAATGAGCCCGTTGCCGAATGCGGATAGTGGTAAAGGATCATCATAAAGAACTCGCGCCAAATAAGCTCGCGAAGCCAGGTATCATTCAGTTTCATGGCTTCTTTTACCAGCCGGCGAATGCTAACCGTTCCAAACCTAAGGTGAACGCTCAGGCGGCTGGTTCCGTTTACAGAGGGGATGTCACGTGTGCTATCATAATTCTTTATGATGTTTACCGGAAGCTCTTTAGAAGGAAACTCAATACCTGCGGGCTTGAATCCAATTTTCTCCAATGACGGAAGCTCTTCATTTGTTCTTTTTAAGAAGTTGGCTGAAAGCTTTTCCGAATCAAAAGCCTTTACATCCTTCTCACTTAACTGCGCGCGCCACACCCGGCTGTATGGGGTATATATAGTATAAGGTTTTCCGTCCTGTTTCCGGACTTCATCCTTTTCAAATATTACGTGATCTTTAAATGTGTTGAATCCAACTTGCCTTTCAGCAAGCAGATCTTTAATTTTTGAATCTCTATCAATGGCATATGGTTCATAATCACTGTTCGTAAAAACTTCGCCGATGTCGTATTCTGCTATCAGCTCTTTCCATACTGCTATTGGAGTGCCGTGTTTAACAAGCAGGGCAGAACCTGCCGCATATAGCTTATTGTTAAGCTCAGTTAGAGCATTATGTATGAACTCAACACGCGCATCCTTGCGGTTTTCAAGCTTATCAAGTATTTCAGAATCGAAAATGAATAATGGCAGCACAGGGAATTGGGAGCTCAGAGCATGGTATAGCCCGGCATTGTCTTCAAGCCTTAAGTCGCGGCGAAACCAGAATATATTAATCTTAGCCAAATTTCCTGATGTATGTTATGTAATCAGTTGAAGGCAGCTTTTCAATTCCGCAGAACCTAAGCATTGTAACAAGCTGCCCGCGGTGAAATGTTGAATGATTGAAGGAGTGCTGAAGAATATCAAAAGCATTCATTTCAAATTCCTTGCCGTCCATTGATAGGAACCTGCATTTTGAAACCAGCATATTCTCATCCATACCCGCGGCCAGCTTTTCAAGGTTGTTTGATGCATCCAGCAGCAGCTTCACAGCCTCGGCTCCTATACACTTAACTCCCCGTGAAGGCCACTCGGTTAGCGAGACCCCATTCAGCCTTTTGAACCAGATGGTTTCCGCATCATACATATGCATCACAGTTTCTTTAATAGTGCGGAAGCTGCTCTTCTGCTCGGTTATGAACTGGTCTTCAGGCAGCGTGTTCAATGCTTCTGCAATCGTTGTGTTTGCCCAAAGGTTATACTTTCCGTATTTATCAATTAGATCTTTTATACTACTCATCTTTTGGAGTGTCCATTTTTTTACTGATCACTTCTTCTTCGATTTTATAAAGTTCATACCAAGCTTCAGGCCAAGGTAATAATCCCTCGTTTCAAGAAAGCGCGTGTTATATGATGAATTTACCGGCGGCGCGAATACGAACTCGGCGAAAGTTTGGTAGGGAAACAACCTTTCGAATTGTATCCCTATGCCGATATTCACGCTGTAGTTAATCTTTTTATAGTTTTCAAGCAGGTCGTTTTCCGAAAAAAACATCTCCGGCACAATATCTTCTGAATAAGAAACTTTGTAACCAAGGTAGAAATCACTTTTTAAGCCTGCAAGCAGGTAAGGTGTAGTTGACCTGCCTTTATACAAAAACTTGCCCGTAACACCCGCCGAAATGTAATTTGTGCGGTTGCGGACATCGTGCCTGCCTATTTCAGTTCCAAATTCATCAGTTCTTATGATCTCGAATGTATAGCCGCGCTGTTCATACCCGCCATCGATTACCAGGTTGATATTATCCGCAAGCTTCAGCTCTCCATACGCGGCAGCGCTGAAACCAAGCAGGTTCTTTGTTTCGAGATCGAATTCCGAAGTTTTATAATTGAACTTTGTATTTGCAAGCAGGGGACCGCCTTTGATGCCGAATCCGGTAAAAACCTGTGAATGAATTAACGAAGCCGAAAACAGTAGAACCAGTGAAGCCGCAAGTGTGTTTTTCATTTTATTTGTTGTGGTTTAAGGAGGATAATCATTTTACTTTTTTGAGCCTCAGGCTGCCGGGCAGACGTTCACAAATAATATCCGGGTCAGCCATTATATCCTTAGATGAACTCATTAAATCGGCTGCCTCGTACAGGCATCCGCTTAGCCAAATCCTGTCATTTTGTGAGATTTCAAACTCTGAAATTTTTTCCGTCATGAAGCTTGAAGTGATAAAAGCCGAAAGCTTACCCGCATCAGAATTGCGTATTGATGCTATGTGCCAGTCAAGAGTATCGATCTTGTAGCTTTGGCCTTCATCCATAATCATTTCATCAGCGCATTGCTGGATTGGCTGCACGAGCGGATTTGTTGATAATACAACATTGCCTTTGCTATCGGGAAGGCCGGATTTCATGATTGAATTTACATAATATGAGCAGCCTGGTTCGCTTGTAATCGTGATCAAATCGCCGGCCATGTAACCGCCGGTTATGGGTTTAGAGCGCGGCGTTTCAAGAATTGAAATATCCGCGCGTATTATTCCTTCAGAAAACCAGATAGCATCCACGATAACGGTCCGCCCGCATATTACTGTTTCACCGGACTCAGGAATGCTGTAACTTTCCTGGCAATAAACGCTGCCGCACAGGAAGTTCAACAGCAGCAAAGCAGTGATGCCAAAAATTCTTTTCATAAATTTGAGTTTAACTCTATTATTTTATGTATTACACGATATTAAACAATCGTGATGTAATTTAATATTACAAATTAAATCTCAATCCCCCGGTAACGGAACTGAATGTTGGAACAGACCGGTTATCTGTTAACACCAGGTACAGGTTGCCTTTAACATACATGCCAATTATTTCAGTTATATTCCCGGTAAATCCGGTGCCGATACTAATTGAAGATCTAATGGGGTTATCCCTTGAGTTGTCTTCTTTTGTCAGTACAAAAATCCCACCGCCTAACTCGGCAAAAGCGCTTAAGGCGCTTCTGTTTAGATAGAAACGCGGACCCAGGGTTACGCCAAGTATTGTATGGCTATCATTTCTCCTCAGGTTTTTCATATTGCTAATTACCCCGTTTAAGAAAATTTCCGTGCGGCGGGAGATTAAATAAGCCGCTTCAAGGGAATATAAGCCTTTCGAAGAATATGCACGATAACCAACACCAAACGGAGTATTCAATCCACCGCCTGCTGATAGGGCA
>WBZT01001955.1_pt1 | contig 14675 bp, 15 predicted proteins | sample 5204241 | NCBI WGS metagenome assembly WBZT01 (sample SAMN12344358, study PRJNA552823) | activated sludge metagenome | biome: Activated sludge suspended growth; feature: Nitrification reactor; material: Wastewater; isolation source: activated sludge from nitrification reactor of wastewater... | reverse complement strand
TGACCGCGCCGTCGTTCGTGATCCCTGGTGATCCGGGGGTGGTGCGTGCGCGTGGGGAGGGGATGCGTGCGCATGGGGTGTCGTTCGTGGGGGTCGCGGAGGGTTTGGATGCGGTCCGTACGGATGGGTGGGTGTCGTTGTCGGCGGATCGGTTCCGGGAGAAGTTCGGGGCGGAGTCGGGTAAGTGGCGGGATGCGGGTCGGGGGTTTGTGCGGGCGGCGGGGGCGTTGGAGACGTTTGCGGGGGTGTTGGAGTCGGCGCAGTCGACGGCGTCGTGGGCGGCGGGTGAGTGGGCGCGGGGTGAGCGGGTCACGGGTGAGGCGCGGGCGGCGTATGACGCGGATGTGCGGGCTGGGCAGCGGGAGAAGCGGGAGTCGGAGGCGGCGGGGGTCCCGTTTACGTTGACGATTTTGCCGTTCCAGGATCCGGGGGTGTCGATTCGGGCGGGTGCGCGGTCGTCGTTTGATCGGGCGGTGGCGGATGTGGCGGCGGCGGGTGTGGTGGCGGCGGCGGGGGTGCGGGAGGGGTGTGCGGGGGCGCCGGGGACGCGGGCGTGGTGGGAGACCGGGTTGGCGTTCGTGGGGGACATCATCGTGGGGGTGGTGGAGGGGGTGGCGGGTTTGGTCGAGTTGGCGTTGTTGCCGATGTCGATCATCAATTCGTTCGTGGAGGATCTGGCCGATCTGGCGACGGGTCGGTTGACGCCGGAGGAGTTGGCGGCGAAGTATGAGTTGAGGTGGGAGGACGCGCAGGCGTTCGCGCAGGCGGTGTGGGAACACCCTGGTGATGTGGCGATCGCGATCGGCAAGGGGATCCTCGACTGGGATACGTGGGCTGATGACCCGGGCAAGGCGATCGGACATTTGATCCCGGACATCGTCCTGACCATCGCCACCCTCGGTGGGGGTGCGGCGGCCGCCGGTGCCGAACGTGCCGGGACCGGTGTCGTGCGCGGTGCCGAGGGTGCCGCCGAGGCCCTTACCGCTCTCAACCGACTCGACGACCTGGCCGCCCTCAACCGACTCGACGACCTCACCGCCCTCAACCGACTCGACGACCTCGCCGAGCTCAACCGACTGGACGACCTGGGCGACCTGGGCGACCTCACGCGGGTCTACCGGGTCGAAGGCCCGGGGAACGCCCGGCTCACGATCAGCGAGGCCGGTGAGGTGGCCATCAAGGGCGACTCGACGCTCTTCCTCAACTTCGGCGACCGGGCGCGAGCGCTGGAGTTCCTGGAGAAGCGGCTGGGCCAGGGCTTCGCGGACACGGTGATCAAGCACTTCGACGTGGCGACGGCGTTCGTCGAAGACATGGCCGCCCGCGCAGTCCCCGAGTCCATGGCCAAGGGGGCCTCGGTGTTCCAGGTCGACGTCGCGCGCACGGCGAGCTCATTCGGCCTGCGGGCGTCCGAGTTCGAGGCTCTGCTGGCGGCGATCGTCAAGGGCTCCGGGGGCGTGGGGCTGTGATCCGCATGAAAGTGGAGACCGGAGAGACACATGCTGCCGATCGATGAGCGCCGGCACCTGCGGGACGGCGCGCGCCCGGACGAGACCCACGGTGGGGCGGGCCTCGTGGCCGTCAAGGTACTCGGCCCAAGGGCGGCCGAGGTCGTCGTTCGCGCGCGCGAGGTGCTCGACGCCGTCGTCACCCACACACCGGATGGCGGGGGTGGTTGGCCCGATCTCGCCACCTGGCGGCGGGTCGTCCCGTCGTTCTTCGTCGACGCGTGCGCGCCCGAACAGACGCCGGAGGAGACCGCCGCCTACCTCGCATGGTGGCGCTCCCTCGATGCGGCTGACCGGGCGGCGGCCCAACGGGACCTCGCCTGGACCTTCGAGCAGTGGATTGGCTGGATGGAACCGGACGAGCGTCAGTGGTGGTGGTGGGACGCGACGTCGGTGCTTCCGACCTACAGCCGGGTGTTCGTCGTCGTGGACGGGTGGCCTTCGGCTGTCGGCTCGCTGCGCTGGTTGTTGCGGGCCTGCGGTGCCGGTGCCGTCGAGGTGGCCGACGACCTGCTCTGAGCTCGGCCCCTCAGCTCAGGCGACGACGACGATCTCGGGGTGCTGGGTCGGGTCGAGCCACTGGACGGTGCGCACGAGTTCGGTGACGTCGTTGACGGCCACGCAGCCCGCCGTTCGCGTGGGGGCGTAGTGCAGGAAGATCCCCGCCCCGCTGCCGTTGCCGTAGCGGATCGGGTTCTCGTAGTTGTAGCCGACGACGACGGCCTGCTGATAGAGGGAGCCGAGGTAGTCGGCGAGGTGCTCGCTCTCCGAGGGCGGGTTCGAGCACGACTCGCGCCACCGGTTGTAGTCCTCGGCAGCCGGGTCCTGCACCCACCACGAACAGTCGGTGACGAGCCGATAGGGCATCGCGGTGCCGGGGTTGCCCCGACCGAAGGCGAACAACAGCGGGAAGGTGCCTGCCGGCGTCGTGTTGGTGAACTGCACGCGGACAGACGCGTCGACGACACCGCCCGAGCCGAAGATCGCGGTCGCCGGTCCGGCGACGTCGATCCAGCCGGATCCGTCCCATTGGAAGCGTTGCCAGGTCCCGGTGGTGCCGGATACGTGTTGGGCTCGCACGACCTGCTGCGACTGTGCGGCGTCTACGTTCGTCCCCGGCGCCAGGTGCGGGCTCGACATCCACGTGGGGTCCGGGTACCGCGCCGTGGCGGCGGCGGCATACTCACTGCTCACGGCGAGGCTCGCGGCGAGCTCGATGTCTCCCGAGGTGAGGATTGCCGTGGACCAGAACGGCCAACCGGTCGGGTCGGGATTCCGGTGCAGCAGGAGTTGATAGAGCGCCTGGACGCGGGTCAGGCGCGATTCCCACGACTGATAGAGGTTGTAGGCGACGGACTCGCGACCGATCGCGGGGTCACCCGCTCGGGCGGTCCAGAACTGCAGTCCGGCCAGGTCGGGGGAGCGATGCAGCAGCTTGTCGTAGAGGGTGGTGACCCAGGACTCGAGGGTTCCCCCGCCTTTCCCTCGGAAGAACTCCGTCGAGGAATAGAAGAGCGAGGCGACCTGCGCGACCGTGAATCTGCCCGATCGGATCCAGGACACCCAGGTCGTCAACCCGGTGGGATCGGGTGCCCTGCCGAGGGTGTCGAGGTACATCGACGTGACGATCGTCGAGACCCATTCGGGCGACGTGGCGATCGCCCGCACCAGGGCCGCACGCGAGGTCCAGGTCGAGATCCGGAAGGACACCTCGTCGCTCGACGGTGAGCGCCCGAGGAAGTCTTGGTATGCCGCGCGAACGAGTGACGACGGGGCGACGAACAGTGGCTGGGGCGCTGCTGCGGCCCACTGTGGGCTTCGCGTCTGGACTGTCGACCCGCTGGCTGCGACCGCCCCCGACATGGCGATCGAGATCGTGAGTGACAACGCGAGGAGGATTCGCGTCGCTGCCTCCGGCAGTGCGTGTGGTGCCCGTCCTGGCATGAGGGTCCATGCCGCGGACGAATGCGAACGCGAACTCATGGCGAACCCCCCGGCTGAGGTGCGCCCGCCCTCTGTCCCGGGCGCCGCACTTCGATGATAGCCACGGGCACGGGATCACGAGGGCTGGCCGAACGCCGTTGCGGCGGGTTCTCGGCCCGCTGCCGTGCTCACTCTGCGTCAGACTGACCACACGCGCCGGCTGGTGAACGACACGACGGAAGAGGTGGACGGTGACAGGGGCACCATCGTTCGTGACGCCACCTGAGCCGTGGGAGGCGCTCGTTGCGGCCGAGCAGGAGTATGCCGCGCGGCGGATGGAGCTCTTTGCTGCGGGCGCCGAGTCGCAGCTTCGGAAGGCCCTTGCCTCGCCGCGCGGGCGTGGCGCCGCTCTTCGCGTGCTGGCCGACGCCCCCCCGGAGTTGACCATGGCCCTGATCGATGCCGTGTTCGGTGCTGCGGTGACCACGCACGCTCAGGTCGGTGTCGCGCGGTCGGTGATCGGGCGGCTGGACCCGGGCTGGCTCTCCCGTGCACTCAAGCCAATGGTGTCTGCGTGGATCGAGCGCCCTGAGGCCACCTGGGAGGACCTTCGTCGGGCAGCCGAACTCATGTCGGATCTGGGCCAGCGCGCGCTCCTGGATCAAGTGGTCGAGCGCGCAAACCGATCGGACGACGAGGACGTGAAGGAAGTCGCCGAGGACTTCCGGGCTCGGTAGCGGCCTAGCGACCCGGATCCCCGACTCCTGCGATGTGATAGCGGTCGGATTCCCGAGCGCTATCACATCGCAGGAGAGCAGGGCGCAGAAGAGCAGGGCGTAGGGAGCAGGGCGGGCGACCTGGCATCCTTGGTGACCGCCCATGGACCTGCCCATCACACACATCACCTCGCCGGCCAATCCGCGGCTCAAGACCGTCGCCGGGTTGCGGCGTCGCCGTGCCCGCGACGAGGCCGGCCTCACCGTGGTCGAGGGCCACGAGGAGCTCGCCCTCGCGCTCGCCGCCGGGATCGCTCCACGGACCCTGTTCGTCTGCCCCGAGCTCTACAGCCCGAGCGGCTATGCCGGCGTGCAGGAGATCGGTCGCCAGGAGGACCTCGTCGACGCCGCTCGCACGCGAGGCGCCGAGATCGTCACCCTCTCCCGGGCCGCCTTCGAGAAGGTCGCCTACCGAGAGGGGCCCGACGGCCTGCTCGGCCTGCTCCCTTCGGTCGACCGGCCCCTCACCGCACTCGCCCTGCCGGCCGACCCGTTCGTCCTGCTCGCCGAGGGTGTCGAGAAGCCCGGAAATCTCGGCGCCATCCTGCGCACCGCCGACGCCGCCGGGGTCGACGCCGTCGTAGCCGCCGACCCGGTCACCGACTGGGGCAATCCCAACGTCGTGCGGGCGAGCAAGGGCACCGTGTATGCCGTGCCCGTCGCCGCCGCATCGACGGCCGAGACCCTGGGCTGGGTGCGGTCGCACGGCATACGCCTGGTCGTCACGACACCCGAGGCGAGCGACTTGCACACGGACGTCGATCTCACCGGCGCGGTGGCGATCGCGGTGGGGGCGGAGAAGCACGGTGCCTCCGCGCGGCTGCTCGAATCGGCCGACATCCGGGTGCGAATTCCCATGTCCGGCAAGGCAAATTCGTTGAATGTTGGAGCGGCTGCGGCCGTCGTGCTCTTCGAGGCGGTCCGTCAGCGAATGGGTAAGCGTTTACATCTTTCCGCTCCATAGCGCGCACACATCTCGTGGTCAAGAGCACCCTCTGTGATGTGCCACGATGTCGACATGCGCGTCGACCACGTCTCCTACGCCGCCGAGCACGACGGCCTGCATGCCACGGCCGAACGGCTGGCCACGGTGATAGGAGTCACACCCGTCGACGGCGGCGTCCATCCGCGGTTCGGCACGCGCAACGTGATCCTGCCCCTCACCGGCGGGCGTTACGTCGAGGTCGTCGAGGTCCTCGACCACCCCGCGTCCGACAAGGCGCCGTTCGGCCAGGCCGTGCGCGCGCGCTCCGAGAACGGTGGCGGCTGGCTCGGGTGGGTCGTCCAGGTCGACGACATGGTCGAGGTCGAGCAGAGGCTCACCCGCCAGGCGACCGAGGGCCACCGGCGCACCCCCGACGGCCGCGAGTTGCGGTGGCGTCAGCTGGGCGTCAAGGGGCTGCTCTGCGACCCGCAACTCCCGTTCTACGTCACCTGGGATGCGGACGCTCGCCACCCCTCGACCGACGGGCCGAGCGACGTGAGCCTCGCGGGGCTCACCATCGCGGGCGACCCCATGCGCGTGCGCCGCTGGCTGGGGGTCGAGCCCGACTACGTCCCCTCGACCCTCGAGTTCAGCTTCGTCGCGCCGCACGGCACGCCGGGCATCCTCTCGGTCTCGTTCGACGGCCCCGACGGCCGGGTCACCGTCTGACTCGCCCCACCCGCAGGGGAGCGTATGCCGCGCGACAATGCGGCCTGCTACCTGTCCTGACCGGGCCGACCGACGCGCGCCAAGGGTCGGTGACCCGGACGCGCCGGCGACGTCAGTCCAGGTGCGCGACGAGCGTGGCCGCGAGGCCGGTGTATGCCGCGGGCGTGAGCGCCTGCAGCCGGGTCTCCACCTCGGGCGGCAGGCCGAGACTGGCGACGAACTCCCGCAGCTCGGGCGCTCCGATCCGGCGGCCCCGGGTGAGCTCCTTGAGCCGCTCGTAGGGGTTGGCCATGCCCGAGACGCCTTGTGCCGCAAGGGCTCTCATCGCCGACTGGATGGGCTCGGCGAGCACCTCCCAATTGGCGTCGAGATCGGCAGCCATCCGCTCGGGCACCGGATCGAGCCCGGCGAGGCCGCGGCATACATTGTCGATCGCGAGCAGACTGTGCCCGAAGGCGGTGCCGATGTTGCGCTGCATCGACGAGTCGGTGAGGTCGCGCTGCATCCGGCTCTCGACGAGGGTCGAGGCGAGCACGTCGAGCAGGGCGGTGGACACCTCGAGGTTGGCCTCGGCGTTCTCGAAGCGGATCGGGTTGACCTTGTGCGGCATCGTCGAGCTGCCGACCGTGCCCTGGCCGCGGACCTGCGCGAAGTAGCCCATCGAGATATAGGTCCACACGTCCTGGCACAGCCCGTGCAGGATCCGGTTGAAGCGGGCGAGGTCGGCATAGAGCTCGGCCTGCCAGTCGTGGCTCTCGATCTGCGTGGTGAGCGGATTCCATTGCAGGCCAAGGCTTTCCACGAATGCCCGCGAGGTCGCCTGCCAGTCGTGGTCGGGCACCGCGGCCAGGTGTGCGCCATATGTGCCGGTCGCGCCGTTGAGCTTGCCGAGGTATGCCGCGCCGCGCACCCGGGTGATCTGCCGGACGAGCCGCCAGGCGAGCACGGCGAGCTCCTTGCCGAGGGTCGTCGGGGTCGCCGGCTGGCCGTGGGTGTGGGCGAGCATCGGGGTCGCCGCCTGCGCGCGGGCCAGCTCCGCGAGCTGGTCGACCAGGCCCTGCGCGCGGGGGAGCCACACCTGCTCGATCGCTCCCTTGACCATGAGCGCATAGGCGAGGTTGTTCACGTCCTCACTCGTGCAGGCGAAGTGGACGAGCTCGCCGAGCCCGGCGTCGGCCGGGTCGGGGGCGATCGCCGCGAGCCGCTCCTTGAGGAGGTATTCGACGGCCTTGACGTCGTGGACCGTCACCCGCTCGATCTCGGCGAGCGCGGCGATCTCGGCAGCGCCGAAGTCGCGGACCAGCTGGCGCAGAGCCTCCTGCTCGGTCGCGGCGAGCGCGCGCACGCCCGGCACGACGGCATGGCTCGTGAGGTGGATGAGCCACTCGACCTCGACCCGCACCCGCTCGCGGTTGAGGGCCGCCTCGGAGAGGTGGTCGACGAGCGGCGCCACCGTCGCGCGATAGCGCCCGTCGAGCGCGCCGAGGGCGACGGGGGGCTGCAACTCACCGAGCGAGGGCGTGCGCGAGGGCATGGCGCCATCCTCCCAGAACGGGTATGCCGTGCTGCCGCCCGTCCGCCGTCGCTGCCGTCAGCGCTCGTCCCGCTCGGACTACTCGGCCCGCTGGGCAGGTCGGGTCGGCGCAACTGGCTGGGCGACGAGCACGTCGAGGAGCCCGCGGCAGGCGGCCTCGACCTCGAGCAGGCACCGCTCGAAGTCGGCGGTCCCGCCGTACCAGGGGTCGTCCACCTCGAGCGTCCCGGCGGCGACGGCCTGCGGATCGAACTCGCGCAGCAGCCGGACCTTCGCTCGATCGGCCTCCGATCCTGCGGCCCGCTGGAGGGCGCGCAGGTGGCCGCGGTCGGCGGCCAGCACGAGATCGAGGTCGGCGAACGAGCGAGGGTCGAATTGGCTTGCCCGATGGGCCGATCCGTCGTAGCCGTGCCGACGCAGCATCGTGACCGTCCGCGGGTCGGCGCCGTCGCCCACGTGCCAGCCGCCGATCCCGCAGGACTCGACTTCCACCCCGGCAACCCCCGCCTCGTCCAGCAGGTGGCGCAGGATCACCTCGGCCATGGGCGAGCGGCAGATGTTGCCCGAACAGACCATGCTCACCCGGAGCGGGCGGTCCTCGCCAGCGGGCGGGAGCGGGGCGAGCGGCATACCCGACATTCAACCGGAAGCCGCCGCGTGCCGCGGCCCTGGCCTACGGTGGCGGGGTGGAGTGGGACTGGCCGATCCACCCAGGGCTGGCGGGCCTCGTCGAGCGCTTCGTCGGCTACTCCTACGTGCTCGATCCGGCATCGGTCCACCACGCCAGCCCGGGGCCGGTCGCGACGGTCATCGTGTGCTTCCAGGCCCCCCTGGACATCGCCTGGCCGACGGAGCCGGGATCGCGGACCTCGCAGTGGTGCCTCGCCTCCGGCCTGCACACGCGGCCCGCGCTCATCCGCACCCACGGAGGGCAGCACGGCATCCAGCTCGGACTCACGCCGTTGGGCTGTCGGGTGCTGCTCGGCACCCCGCTGGCCGAGCTCGCGCACGCCTTGGCCGGGCACGCGGACCTGCCGCACGGCATACCGGAGGCGTTGCACGACGAGCTGGCAGGTGAGCCGAGCTGGCCGAGGCGGTTGGCGCGGCTGGAGCGCCATCTGCTCGCTGCTGCCAGAGCCTCGAGGGCCGACGTCGCCGACGATCTCGCGCGCGGCTGGGCGATGCTCGGGCAACGGGGAGGTCGGGTCCGCACAGCCGAACTCGCCCGCGAGCTCGGCTGGTCCCGGCGGAATCTGCTCACCCGGTTCCGGGCCGAGTTCGGACTGCCGCCGAGCGAACTCGCCCGCATCCATCGGCTCGGCACCGCGATGGGGTTGGCCCGGGCCGGCGGGCGGTGGGCGCAGGTCGCCGCCGACGCCGGCTACGCCGACCAGGCCCATCTTATTCGCGAGTTCGTGGCGATGGCCGGGCAGACTCCGACTCAGTGGCGGGCCGATGCCTTCCCCGTCGTTCAAGACGCCGACGGCCCGAGGCCGTCACGCTCGTCCTCATGAACACTCCACAGCTGTTCCAGGCGCTGTCCTTCCGCGACGCGGATGTGGGCATCGCGTTCCTGCGGACCCTCGGTTTCGCCGAGATCCTCGTCGTCCGCGCCGACGCCGACCCCTCGGTCGTCGAGCACGCCCAACTACGCTGGCGCGACAACGGCGGGCTCATGTGCGGCTCGGCCGACCGGCCGGGCGAAGGCTGGGAGCGGCGGATCGGCGCGGGGTCGTGCTACCTCGTCGTCGCGACCGACGGCGAGGTCGACGAGGTCCACGCCCGCGCCGTCGCGGCCGGCGGGCGTTCGACCCAGCCCCCGACGGACCAGGACTTCGGCGGTCGGTCGTGCACCGTGCAGGACCCCGAGGGCAACCAGTTCTCGATCGGTTCCTACCCCGGCGAGTGACCGGTCCGGCCTGAGGCCGTCCCCGCGGCTCAGCGCAGTGACAGCCACTCCGGTATGCCGCGGGCGAAGGCCTCGGGGTCGAGCGCTCCGGCGCCGTCGGGCAGCACCCCGAGCACAGGGGCACCGGAGACGCGGGGCAGGTCGAGCAGGTTCTCGGTCATCGCGAGATCCGGCTGTGCCGGGTGAGCGGGCCAGGCGCCTACGACGAGTCCGAGCAGGTCTAGGCCGCGACGGTCCAACGCCTCGGCGGTGAGCACGGTGTGGTTGAGCGTGCCGAGTCCGGCGGCGACGACGAGGACCACCCCGACCTCGACACCGTGACGGCGGACCGCGAGGCCCAGATCGGCGAGCGTCCTTCCCGCGCCGTCGAGTTCGACGAGCAGCCCTCCGGCGCCCTCGACGAGCACGACGTCGTGCGCCGTGGCCAGCTCGGCGACGACGGTGGCGTGGTCGGTCACGGTGGGGATCGTCCGGCCCTCGCGTCGGGCCGCCGCCGAGGGCGCGAGCGGGTCGCGCAGCCGCACTCCCTCGTATGCCGTCGCCCCGGCGTCCTGCCCGGCGCGGGTCGTGAGCTGGGTGGGTACCCCGGTCGGCACCCGGACGTCGGCCCCCAGGACGACATCGGGCTCGACGCTCGCACGCAACCCGGCCGAACGGCATACCTCGTCGAGGTCACTCGGCTCGTCGGCCGTGATTCCGGTCTGTGCGGGCTTGACCACGGCGACCCGTCGACCGTCGGCACGCAGCGCCACGAGCAAGCCCGCAGTGGCCACGGTCTTGCCCACCCCCGTGCCCGTGCCGGTCACGAGGATGACCGGCGGCAGCGCGAGCCGCTCAGGCACGGGTGATCTCGCGCAGGACGGCGCAGGCGTGGTCGAGGTCCGTGTGGTCGGCGTGGGCGGTGAGCCGGATCCGCGAGGATCCGTCCGGGGTGGACGGCGGCCGGAAGCAGCCGATCCGGATGCCCGCTCGAGCGGCGCCGTCGACCGCGGCGAGTGCCTCGGCCGGTCCGGGCATCACGCGCGACAACACGGCGCCGGCCGGTTGCTCCACTGCGCACGCCTCGGCGAGTCGGGCGGCGTTGTCGCGTACCTGCTTGGCCAACTCGGGCGTCTCGCCGAGGACTGCGAGCGCCCCGAGGGCAGCGCCGGCAGCGGCCGGGGCCAGGCCGGTGTCGTAGATGAACGAGCGCGCCGTGTTGACGAGTTGGTCGCGCACCGCGGGGTGGCCGAGCACCGCTCCGCCCTGGGCGCCGAGGGACTTGGACAGGGTGAGGGTGAGCACGACGTCGGGATGGTCGGTGATCCCGAGACCCGCCGCCAGCCCCTCGCCGCGGTCGCCGACCACGCCGAGGGCATGCGCCTCGTCGATCACGAGGACAGCGCCCTGGGCCCGGCAGAGCTCGACGAGGTCGCCGAGCGGTGCGGCGTCGCCGAGCACGGAATAGACCGACTCGACGACGACGAGTGCCCGCGGTTGGCGGCGGGCGGTGAGCAACTCGCGGACGTGGCCGACGTCGTTGTGCCGGGCGATCGCGACCTGCCCCCGAGACAGTCGGCTGGCATCGACGAGCGAGGCGTGGACGTGCGCGTCGCTCACGACGAGCGTGTCGGCGTCGGTGAGCGCCGTGACAGCGGCGAGGTTGGCGGCATACCCGGAGGAGAAGACGAGACCCGCGGGTGCGCCGGTGAGGGAGACGAGGCCGGCCTCGAGTTCCGCGTGGATCGGCAGCGTGCCGGTGACCAGCCGCGAGGCACCCGCGCCCCCGCCGTATGCCGTCGCCGCCTCGACCGCGCCCGCGACGACCCGCGGGTGGTGGCGCAGGCCGAGGTAGTCGTTGCCCGCGAGGTCGAGCAGCCCGGGGTCGCCGACCGCGGTGGCACGGACGAGGCCACGCTCGGTGCGCAGGCGGGCGGCGGCGTCCAGCCAGTCGAGAAAGGCGGTCACGCCCGTGATCCTCTCATCCCCGTCGGATCTGCACGGACCGGTCATCTAGAAACTACTTGTCAAAATGGAAAGTAATGTCTAGTGTGTAGTCGTCTGCCACCGGGGCCGGCCTTGGAGCTGAGGGAGTGACCATGCACGCGACATCCGCCGCATCCGCGGGAGGCCGATCGACGCCGCTCAGCGCCCATCACCTGGCCGTGCTGGCCGCCGGGTTCGGACTCGGCTGTGCCTCGATGATCCTCGCGTCGCGGGGGGCTGCCGCCTCCGGATCCCCCGCGGCCATCGTGATCCCCACGAGCATGACCGGGGTGCTCGTCGCCATGACCGCGGGCCTGGGACTGCAGCGATCCGGGCGCCCGCAGCGGCGTCGGCTCGGGTGGGCGATCGGAGCGACGCTCGCGCTCTTCGGGGTCGTGCTCGGGTGGATCGGCTGGGGGATGTCGGGGATCCTGCCCGCTTGGCCGCTCACGATCGCCGTCGCCGCCCTCGTCGCTCTGCCTGCGCTCATCGCGGCGGCCAGGCTGTGGCGGAACGCTGATGTCTGAGCACAGTGGCGTGAGGGGAGGCCCCGGAAAAGACCCCACGAGGGACCCGAACGCCGCCGATGCACTCGCTCCGCTCGGCCCGCTCGAACCGCTCGGCCCCGACGAGGCACGGGCCAGGCTCGCTCTCGTGGACAGCGCGTCGCTTGCGACGTCGCGGGATCGCTCGCTGCACGTCGCCTTCAGCGGGGGTATCGGGATCGCCGTCGCCGTCCTGCTCGTCCTCTGCTGGTGGATGGCGTCGCACGACAACCGACTCGGCCTGTGGCTGAGCATCGCGGGCTACGGCGTGGTCCTCGCGCTCATGTTCGTCCTCAAGGGTCGGGCGCAGGCCGCTCCGCGCGGGTTCACCCGTGTGTTCAACCGGGGCCTCGGGCTGACCATGACCTTGTATGCCGTGGGCATCGCCTGGGTCTTCGGCCACCAGGACCCGTGGCCGACGGTCACCGTGGTGCTCGGCCTGGCGGTGGTGGTGGCAATGCCCAGCCTCGTCGCAGCCGTGCGGATTGTCCGGATGGGCCGTCGATGACCGACCAGCAGCACGCGCGGTTCCGGCTCGACGAGGTCATTCACGCGCCGATCCGCTTCTCCATCGTCGCGACCCTGGCAAAGGTCGACCAGGCCGAGTTCTCCGCGGTGCGCGATGCCGTGCAGGTGAGCGACTCGGTGCTCTCCAAGCAGGTGTCACTGCTCGAGCAGGCCGGCTACGTCACGGTGAAGAAGGGCTACGTCGGCAAGCGGCCCCGCACCTGGCTGTCCCTGTCGGCCGCCGGCGAGTCGGCGTTGGCGGCCCATGTCGAGGCCCTGCGGGCCATCGCCGGCGGGTAGTGCCGGGGTCGCCCCGTTGCTCAGGCGGCGAGCGCCTGAGCGCGACCGAGAAGCGCTCCCACGAGGTCGCCGACCGCGTGGTCGAGCTCGCCCTCGACGAGCAGGTCACCGGCGAAGGCGGCCGGGCCGCCGGGCACGCCCACGGTCTCCTCGAGCACGTCGGCCCCGGCCACGCGGAGCACCCGGACGGCGTCCTCGCGGGCCCAGCGCGCGGCATACCCGCTGAGGCTCGCGCCGAGCACGGCGGCGGGCTTGCCGGCAATCGATGCCTGACCGCGCGGGCGGGACAGCCAGTCGAGGGCGTTCTTCAGCACGCCGGGGAGCGACCCGTTGTATTCCGGGGTGACGACCAGCAGGGCATCGGCGGCCGTCATGGCCGTGCGCAGGGCCGCCACCGACTCGGGAACGGTCCCCGTGAGCCCGCCGTCGAGGTCCTGGTCGTAGTGCGGCAGGCGCCCGAGGTCCGGCCACACGGTTGCGGTGGTGCCGGCGGGCAGGTGACGCAGGGCGACGGCGGCGAGGCGGCGGTTGAGCGACCCGGCGCGCAGGCTGCCGACGAGGACGAGGACGTGCATGGTGTCGTTCCGTTCGGATCTTCGATGGTGCGGAATTTCTCGATGTCGTGAAGTTGACGCTTGGAACATCGAATCATGACGGCCTGTTCCCGGGAAATCCGTCCCGAGGTCCAGACGGCTGGGGCCCGCTGACGCCTCCCAGGGTGCGGGGATGGGCCGCTGAAACCCCGATCGAGCGGCACATGTCCGACAGTTGCATGTCCGGTGAGGCCCCTGCGGCTCAGCCGTGGACCGCGGCCACGGCCCCGACGAGCGCCGCCGTTACGGTCGCGAGATCCTCCGCCGAGGTGACAAAGGGCGGCATCGTGTAGACGAGATCGCGGAACGGCCGCACCCACACGCCCCGTTCGATCGCGTATGCCGCGAGCTCACGTCCGCGGACCGGCTCACGCAGCTGGATCACCCCGACCCCACCCCGCACCCGCACGTCGCCGACGCTCGCGAGCCCGCGGGCCGGCTCGAGACCCGCGGTGAGGCCGGCCTCCAGCCCCGCCACCTGGGCCCGGACGTCGTTGCGGACGAGCAGGTCGAGGCTGGCGCCGGCGATCGCGCAGGCGAGTGGATTGGCCATGAAGGTCGGTCCGTGCATGAGTCCGCCCGCCTCGCCGCCGCTCACCCGCCTCGCCACGTCGCCGGTGCAGAGCACTGCCGCGAGCGTGAGATAGCCGCCGGTGAGCGCCTTGCCGACGCACATGACGTCGGGCACCACCCCACACTGCTCGGCCGCCCAGATCGTGCAGCCGCCGGTGCGGCCGAAGCCGGTGGCGATCTCGTCGAAGATCACGAGCGCCCCGTGCTCCCGGGCGAGCGCGGTAAGCACCCGGACGACATGCGGATCGTGGAAGGTCATCCCACCGGCACCCTGGAGCACCGGTTCGAGGATCACTGCGGCGATCGAGTCGGCGTGCGCGGCATACAGCTCGCGGGTGCTGCGCTCCCAGTCGGCGAGGTCGGCTCCGGGCGGCGGAGGGTGGGGGGCGAAGACGTGCTCGGGGAGTATGCCGCGAAAGAGCGAGTGCATCCCGCCCTCGGGGTCGGTGACCGACATCGGCGAGAACGTGTCGCCGTGATAGCCACCGCGGATGGTGAAGAAGCGGGTGCGTGGGCGACCCTCGGCGACGTGGACCTGCAGCGCCATCTTCATGGCGACCTCGACCGACACCGAGCCCGAATCGGCGAAGAAGACGTGCGCGAGCTGCGGCTGGGTGGGGTCCTGCGGCGCTCGCGGTGCCAGCTCGAGGAGTCTGCGTGCCAACGAGATCGCCGGCTCGTGGGTGAGCCCGCCGAACATCACGTGCGACATGCGTCCGAGCTGGTCACGCGCGGCCGCGTCGAGCTCGGGCACGGCATATCCGTGGATCGCGCACCACCAGGAGCTCATCGCGTCGATGCACTCGCGCAGCGACCCGTCCGGCAGCCGCAACCGCAGCCGCACGCCGGCGGCCGACTCGACGAGATAGGGCTGCGACGGCGCGAGCG
>WBZT01001954.1_pt1 | contig 14684 bp, 13 predicted proteins | sample 5204241 | NCBI WGS metagenome assembly WBZT01 (sample SAMN12344358, study PRJNA552823) | activated sludge metagenome | biome: Activated sludge suspended growth; feature: Nitrification reactor; material: Wastewater; isolation source: activated sludge from nitrification reactor of wastewater... | reverse complement strand
GGCATCGGCGTTCTTGTGCATCACCTACACCAAGGCGGCGGCGGCAGAGATGCAACGCCGTCTGTTCGAGCGTCTGGGCGGTTGGTGCGTTGCCGATGACGCGAAGCTGGCCGCCGAACTCGAAGCGTTGGGCGCCGGCGGCGCCGATCTCGCGCGAGCGCGTGCGCTTTTCGCGCAAGCGCTTGAGACGCCCGGCGGCCTCAAGATCCAAACCATCCACGCCTTCTGCGAGCGCCTGCTGGCGCGCTTCCCGCTTGAAGCCAACGTCCCGCCCGGATTCGACATCGCCGACGAGGCGCGTTCGGCCGCTTTGCTCGGCGACGCCAGAGCCAAGGCCGCGCTCTCCGATGGCGGCCAGCGCGACGCTTTCCGCCGCTTCGCAAAGCGGCTCTACAGCGATCATCTCGAAGGCTTGCTCGATCGCCTCGCCATGCGCCGCGCGGAGTTCCATCGTTTCGCGCAGAAGCACCAGGGCGAACTCTTCGCCGCGCAGGCGCTCCGCGAACGTCACGGCGCTACGCAAAACGCGGAAGACTATGCGCGCGCGTTCCTGGCGCGCTGGCAATGGGGCGAATTGCGCGACGCGGCGGCGAAGCTCTGTGAAGGCAGCGTCAATGATTGCAGGACCGGTGAACGGCTCCACGCCATACTCGACTGCGTTGAGCGAGACGATCATCCCGGCGCCATGCTTGCGTGCTTTGCCTTCGCGCTGACTGGCGATGGCAATTTGCGCGCAAGCTTCGCCACGGCTGCAACGCAGCGCGCTCATCCTTGGCTTGAGCCGCTGGTTCGCAATTTGGCCGAAGCGGCGCTGCCGGCGCGCGACGCGCTAAACGCTATCGAGCGCGCAGAGGACGCAGTCGCAGCCCTGGCCCTCGCACTGAAGCTGGACGAAGCCTATGGCGACGCGAAAGAGCGTGCGGGCGTTCTCGATTTCGACGATCTCATCGAACATGCGCAAGCTCTGCTGCAACGGTCCGAAGCGGCGCCGTGGGTGCTCTACAAGCTCGACGGCGGCCTCGATCATATTCTGATCGACGAAGGCCAGGACACCAGCCCCGCGCAATGGGATCTGATCACGCCGCTGGAGAACGAGTTCTTCGCCGGCGCCGGGGCGCGCGAACGCGAGCGCACGGTGTTCTCGGTCGGCGATCCAAAGCAGAGCATCTATGCCTTCCAGGGCGCTGATCCGGAGCGCTTCCTTGCTGAATCGCAGAGTCTGGCGAAGCGTGCGCACGCCGCCGACAAGCAGTTCAAGGCGCCTGAACTGAGGACATCGTTCCGCTCATCGCCCGAAATTCTGCGCGCTGTCGACGAGACGATGAAGCGCAAGCCGCTCATGGCCGGCCTCGGCGCGCACGACGAAACGGTTCACCTGCCGGCGCGCGCGAACGAGAGCGGCGTCGTCGAAGTGTGGCCGCTGACGCCGAAGCCGGCTGTCGCCGACGCCGAGCCGTGGGATGCGCCGATGGACCTGGAGCGCGAGAGCAGCGCTCATGTCGTGTTGGCGAAGCGCATCGCCAAACACGTCAAGGCGATGATCGAAGCGCGCGAGGCGGTGTGGGAAAAAGGCGCGCTTCGACCCATGCGCGCCGGCGATGTGCTGGCGTTGGTGCGTAAGCGCGGGCCGATGTTCCGCGAGTTGATCAAGGCGTTCAAGCGCGAGAAGCTCCCCGTCGCCGGCGCCGATCGCATGGTGCTGCGCGACGAACTCGCGGTGCAGGATTGCTTGGCGCTGATGCAGGTCGCGCTCGATCCCGCTGACGATCTTTCGCTTGCCTGCGTTCTGAAAGGGCCGTGGTGCAATCTCACTAGCGACGACGAGGATGTCTTTCCGCTGGCCTACGGCCGCAACGGCAAGCGCCTGATCGATCGTCTGTTTGCGAGCGACGATCCGAAATACGCCGCGGCGCAAGCCTTCGTGCGCGAACTTACCTCGCGCCGCGGCGCCGATCCGTTCGCGTTCCTAAGTTGGGCGCTGGAAACGCCGCACGCGGGCGTTTCCGGGTGGCTGCGCGTATTCTCGCGGCTTGGCCCGGAAACGCGCGATCCGCTTGAGGAGCTGTTGCAGCGCGCGCTGAAACTCCCGCATCATGTCGCGCCGACACTGCAGCGCTTCCTGTTCGATATCGAGATCGACGCTGAGCAGATCAAGCGTGAGCTGGAGGCCGAAACCGGCGCCATCCGCGTGATGACGGTGCATGGGGCGAAAGGTTTGGAGGCGCCGGTTGTGATCTTGCCCGATTCAACCGGCGATGTCGGCGATGCGGCCGACAACGGTCTGTTGTTCGATGACGAAAAGGGGCCGTTCGTATCGTTCAGCGCCAAGGGCGATGACGCGCCGTGCGCTGCCGCGCGCGCTGCGCATAAGGAACGCATGCTGGGCGAGCATTGGCGCCTGCTCTATGTGGCGATGACGCGCGCACGGGACCGGCTCATCGTCTGCGGCCCCCAATGGAAGGGTGGCGAGGCTCCGAATGTCAGCTGGCGCGCGGCGGTGCATGAAGCGTTGGATCGGCTGGGCGCGGATAAGATTGAAACCCCGTTCGGTGAAGGCCTGCGCCTCGGCAAACCGCTGACCGCCGCGGCGCTAGCGCCGTCGCCGCAAGAGGCGGTGATGCTGCCAGGTTGGGCCCGAACGCCGGTCGCCGGAGCAGCGCGTATCGAGATTGCCGCACCCTCGCGGCTGCACCGCATCGACCCTGCATTGTTCTCGCCGCGCGGCGATGGGCAGAAGCGCTTCCGCCGCGGACGGCTCATTCACGGTCTGCTCGAACGCTTGCCCGAACTGGCGCCCGATAAGCGCGAGGCATCGGCGCTGGCGTGGCTGAAGCGCCAAGGTGTCGAGGACGCCGAAGCGGATCGGTTCTCACGCGAAGCACTCAATGTGATCAACGACGCGCGCTTCGCTGCTGTGTTTTCGCCGACGAGCCGCGCCGAAGCGCCGATCATCGGCGAGGTGCGCGGCAAGGCTATTCGCGGTGTCGTCGATCGCCTCGCGGTGGAGAAAGATCGCGTGCTTGTGCTCGACTTCAAAACCGACCGCCCGGCGCCCACTGACGCGGCGGCCGCGCCCGATTCTTACGTCATGCAGCTGGCGCTTTACCGCGAGGTTCTGCGCAAGATTTTCCCCGGTAGAATCGTTTCGTGCGCATTGCTGTGGACCGAAAAACCCCATCTCATGGAGCTGCCGGACGCCCGCCTGGACGATGTTTTCGCTACGTTCGCCAGAGGTTGAATCCTTAACCGGCGCACCCTACATGGCATGCACATTTTCGAGGGTTCCGAAGGAGCAAATCCCGTGGCCACCAACAAAGTTTCCGACGTTAGTTTCGAAGCCGACGTGCTGAAGTCAGGGCGTCCCGTTCTCGTGGACTTCTGGGCGGAATGGTGCGGCCCGTGCAAGCAGATCGGCCCGGCGCTTGAAGAGATCGCCGCCGAGATGGGCGACCGCGTGCAAGTCGTGAAGCTCAACATCGACGATAATCCGATGACGCCTGGCAAGTACGGCGTGCGCGGCATCCCGACGCTCATGGTGTTCAAGGACGGCAAAGTCGCTTCGACAAAAGTCGGGGCCATGCCGAAGTCCAAGATCGTCGAGTGGTTGAACGAGAGCGTCTAAGCGTTCTCCGCCGCCAACGCTTCGGCGGCCAGCAAGAACGAACCGCAGATTAGCACACGCGGCGCAGGCAACTGCGCCGCGTTCTGCATGGCTTCGAAAAGGGTCGATGCGGCGTCTGTCTCAAGATCAAACGTTGCGCCGATGGCCGCAATCATTGCCGGAGTAATGTGCGGTTCAGAAAGCGGCACAGCGATCACGCGATCCACAGCGCCGGCGAGCGCGCCGACAAAGCTGTCAGCCTCCTTGCGCGCGCGCATGCCGATGATTGCGATCGTAGGCGCCTCGCGCCGTCTCCGCATGTCGTTCAAAGCGCGCGCGAGCGCTGTGGCGGCTTGCCCATTGTGGCCGCCGTCCACCCACACTTCGCCGCCAGCGGCGCGGACTGGCGCACTTAGCGCGCCCCGCGTCAGTGGCTGCAGGCGGCCCGGCCACGCCGCACTCTCAACGCCAGCCGCGAACGCCTTGTCGTCGATCTGCGCCGCGTTCGAGACCAGCAGAGCCGCGCAAGCAAGTCCGGCGTTGTCGATTTGGTGCCGGCCTTGCAGCGCCGGAAGCGGCAAATCGAGCCCTCGTGCTTCGGTTTGTACGAAGAGGCGCCCGTGGCTCGCATACGCATCCCATTCGACCCCGCAGCGAAACAGCGGCGAACCGATTTCCGCCGCGCGCGCCTCGATGATGTCCATCGCGCCCGGCGCTTGCCGCGCGACGATCGCGGGCGCGCCGGCTTTCAGGATGCCCGCTTTGTGCGCCGCGATCTCAGCCAGCGTGGCGCCGAGTGCATCTTGATGATCCAGTCCGATCGGCGTGATGACGCTGGCCGCGGGCGCGGCGATTACGTTGGTGGAATCGTCACGCCCACCCATGCCTGTTTCGATGAATGCGAGTGCTGCTTGATGCTCGAGAAAGAGTAGCAGCGCCGCCGCGACTTGCCCGTCAAACTGCGTTAGCGCCGGCGCGACGCGCGCCACATCCTCAGCGGCCTCGATCAGCGCGCGATCGTCGGCAAAGCGGCTTGATATGAGAAATCGTTCGTTCAGCTGGAAGAGGTGCGGCTTGGTGAAGGCGTGCACTTTCAAACCGGCGGCCTTAGCGATCGCGCTCATGAACGCAATGGTCGAACCTTTGCCGTTGGTGCCGGCGACGTGGATCACTGGCGCCAGCGCCAGCTGTGGCGAGCCGAGCGCTTCAAGCGCGGTGCGGAGCAAGTTCAGATCGAACGGCTTGCCGTGGCCGAATTCCGGCCCGAACAGGTCGATAAATCTCTGTTGAACCGGATCGTCCACCGGAGGCGCGGCTGCTACTCCGCCGCTTTCGCGGTTGGCGGCGCAGCTTGCTTCGGTTGTTTGCGCTTACCCTTCGGCAGCTCTTCGACAGTGGCTTCGACGAAATCGGTCGTTTCGCCGCTATCGCCCTGCACCGCCGCGCGCTTGTGCATCAACACGGAGAGCAGGGTCGCAACCGTAGTCTTCAGCTTGCGGCGATCGACGACCATATCGACCATGCCCTTGTCCAAAAGATACTCAGACCGCTGGAAGCCTTCCGGCAATTTCTGGCGAATGGTCTGCTCGATCACGCGCGGGCCAGCGAAGCCGATCAAAGCGCCAGGCTCAGCAATGTGGACGTCGCCGAGCATCGCATAGCTCGCCGTCACGCCGCCTGTTGTCGGATCGGCCAGCACGACCAGATAGGGAAGCCCAGCTTCGCGCAGCATCTGGATCGCTAGCGTCGTGCGCGGCATCTGCATCAGCGATAGAATGCCTTCCTGCATGCGTGCGCCGCCGGACGACGTCACCATCACCATCGCCGCTTTGCGGCGCACGGCGGCTTCAGCCGCTGCAATGAACGCTTCGCCCGCCGCCATGCCGAGCGAGCCACCCATGAATTCGAAATCTTGCACCAGCACGACAGCGTGCGCGCCGCCGATGCGGCCGTAGCCGGCTTCCATCGTATCTTCGCGGCCGACCTTGGCGCGCGCGCCCTTCAGGCGATCGACGTACTTCTTGTCGTCCTTGAATTTCAACGGATCCGGCGTGACCTTCGGCAATGCAATCTTCTGCCACGCTTGATCGTCGAACATGATCTTGAAGCGCGCTTCCGGGCCGATGCGCATGTGGAAGCCAGACGGCGTTACCCAATCGGCGGCTTCCAGCTCGGCGCGATAGATCAGGTCGCCCGAAAGCGGGTCCTTGATCCAGAGATTGTCAGGCGTCTCGCGCGCTTCTTCCGGCTTCTTTTTGGAGAGGCCAGGCCGCGCAAAATTCGACAGCCAGTTCATGCGGGTGTTCCTTCAAGTTCACGCGCTGAGCGCACAGCTTCGCTCAATTGAGCGACTTTGTGCAAGACGCGTTCAACCGCTTGGGGCGCTGGCCCGGCGGTAATTTCGTCCACAAAAGCGGAGCCGACGACGACGGCGTCCGCGGTTTTCGCAATAGCGCGGGCCGCTTCCGGCTCACGCACCCCAAAACCGACGGCGATGGGGAGGGTGGTCGCGCGCTTCAGCCTTTCCACCGCCGCGCGCACATTGGCCGAGGTCGCGGCGTTCGCGCCTGTGACCCCAGCCACCGAGACATAATATAGGAAGCCCGAGGCGCCATCGAGCACCTTGGTTAACCGCTGATCATCAGTTGTCGGCGTCGCCAGACGAATGATGGAGAGGCCATTCGCTGCAAACGACGCGCGCAGCGGCGCATCTTCCTCCGGCGGCAAATCGACGACGATTGCGCCATCGGCGCCGGACGCGGCCATCGCCTTCGCGAACGCCGCGTAGCCCATGCTCTCAATCGGATTCGTGTAGCCCATGAGGATGAGCGGCGTGTCCTTGTTCGTCTCACGAAAGCGCCGCGCGAGGTCGAGCGTTTGCTTCAGCGATCCGCCTGCTTTCAGCGCCCGCAGTCCAGCCTTCTGCACACTCGGCCCGTCCGCCATTGGATCGGTGAACGGAAAGCCAAGCTCGATCACATCCGCGCCGGCGGCTGGCAGTTCGCGCAAAATCTCGAAGCACGTCTCGTGATCCGGATCAGACGCCATCACATACGCGACAAGGCCCGCGCGGCCTTCGCGTTTCAACGCGGCAAAGCGGGAGGCGAGGCGTGTGCTCACTCGTCTTGCCGCCGATCGCCGCAGAGTGGCTCTGCTTTCATCATGAACAAGAAGACTTGGTTCTCCGGCGGCGTGTTTGACCGCAGCATCCGTTGTGCTTCCGCCAACTCAGCGTCGACCCAACCCATGACATGGAGGCGATCGACGCAATCGGTGTTTGCGATCGGGCGGTTGAGCCAAAACACGTTCGCCGCGCCGCTGATGAATTCCCAGCCCGCAGCGTCGAGACTGCTCAGAACGCCGCGCTGCACCTGCATGCCAAGTCGCGTCGGAAAGATGATGCAGCCTGAGCGCGCCGGATCTTCCAGCGTCGTTGGCCAATGGCAACGCTCGGGCACGTGCGAGCCTTCAACGGCGCTTATGCCGATCGCATCCGGCAATTGGCGCTCTTGCGCGCGCGCAGGCGCGGCGATGAACGCCAATGCGAGCGCACACGCAATGGCGCCGAAGGTCAAGCGCGATCTCAACCTGGTTGCGCCTGATTGCAACGCGGCGTGCGGTCGAGCGCGAACCAGAGCACGTTGACCTGCGCACCTTCGTCACCTGGCGGGTAATTGCTTGGGAAGATATTCAGCACGCGGCGGCAATTGTTCTCATCGGTGCGCACTGCGGTCATGCCGCCCGGCACGTAATTGCCCTGATGCCAGCCTTGTGCGCCAAGCTGGCCAATATATTGCGAGCTGACCTCTTCGCCGATCACAGCCGGCATTGTCACGCAGGCAATTTCAAAGCGGGTCGTGTCGGTGATCGAGGCCGGATACATGCAATCATCGGGCACGATCGAGCCATCTACGATTTCGAGATTGAGCGAGTCCGGCATGAGATGTGTCGGCTCGGCTGCCAACGCAGGCGTCGCGAATGCGAGGATCGAGCAAAGGCCAGCAAATACAGATGTGAGTTTCAAAGTTTCACTCCTAACGCGTCTGCGACAGTGAAAACGTCCTTATCCCTGGCCATCATCGAACCGTTGGACAGCGTGGGACAGGATCGTAGAGAAACCAGATCTCAGTGCGCGCGCCCGCACTTGACCTCAACAGGGCCAACAGCGTGTTGCATCCCCCTTCCGGATGCAAAAACACCATCATCCCGGGTTGATTGGCTTCCTGAACTTGCCACCCTTGCGATTGCAGCAGTGTCCCGTATTCGGTCGCAACGTCCCGGGCCTCCTCGCCGGCAACATTGACGCACGCAAGCTGGTAGGCGGCGGTTTGCTGTCGGAGGTCTTCAGGATAGTTGCAGTCCGTCGGGATAGTCGCTCTTTCGACCAACGGAAGGTTCAGGGAATCTGCGAAAAGGCTGTGTTCTGACTGTGCGAATCCCGGCGTGGGCATGAAGGCGACAAACAACAGTGCGTAGAGAAAATTGAGCTTCATAGCTTCACTCCTAACGCGTCCGCGACAGTGAAAACGTCCTTATCCCCGCGCCCGCAGAGGTTCATGATGAGCACGCCGTCCTTGCCGATCTCGCGCGCCACATCTCCAACACGCGCGAGCGCGTGCGATGGTTCCAACGCCGGCAGGATGCCTTCGAGCCGCGCGCATAATTTGAATGCTTCGAGCGCTTCAGCATCGGTGGCGCTGAGATATTGGGCGCGGCCGATATCGGCCAGATAAGAATGTTCCGGACCAACGCCGGGATAGTCGAGGCCGGCACTGATCGAGTGACCTTCAAGAATTTGGCCGTCTTCGTCTTGCAAAAGATAAGTGCGGTTCCCGTGCAGCACGCCCGGCCGCCCGCCATTGATTGCGGCGCTATGCTCGAAGCGCTCGTCAATGCCGTGGCCAGCCGCTTCAACACCGATCAAGCGCACGCTTTCGTCCGCAATGAAGGGATGAAACAGCCCAATCGCATTTGAGCCGCCGCCGATGCATGCCATCACGGCGTCTGGCAGGCGACCTTCGCGTTCCAGAATTTGTTCACGGGCTTCACGCCCGATCACGCTCTGAAAATCACGCACCATTTCCGGATAGGGGTGCGGACCCGCCGCCGTGCCGATGCAGTAGAACGTGTCCGCGACATTGGTGACCCAATCGCGCAGCGCTTCGTTCATCGCGTCTTTCAAAGTTGCCGCGCCGCTCGTCACCGGCCGCACTTCGGCGCCCAGCAACTTCATCCGGAACACGTTCGGCTTCTGCCGTTCAATGTCCGTCGCGCCCATGAACACGATGCATGGCAAACCGAAGCGCGCACAAATCGTCGCTGTCGCAACGCCATGCTGGCCGGCGCCGGTTTCCGCGATGATGCGCGTCTTGCCCATGCGCATGGCGAGCAGCACTTGGCCCAGGCAATTGTTGATCTTGTGCGCGCCAGTGTGATTGAGCTCGTCGCGCTTGAAGTAGATTTTCGCGCCGCCGTGATGGGCCGTTAGGCGCTCCGCGAAATAGAGCGGCGAGGGCCGGCCCACATAGTGAGTCCAGAAATCCGCCATCGTCGCTGCGAACGCCGGGTCCGCCTGCGCGGCGCGGTAAGCCCGCTCCAGGTCGAGCACCAGCGGCATCAGAGTTTCGGCGACGAACCGCCCGCCGTACTGGCCAAATCGGCCCTCGGCGTCGGGTAGGTCCTGCCAGTTGCGGCGCACGTCCATGGGGGAGGATTTATACTTCCGCAGCCGCCAAGAATTGGGCGATCAGGTGGGGGTCCTTTAGGCCTGGGCTGCTTTCCACACCAGAGGAGACATCCACAAGGTCGGCGCCGGATACCTGAATCGCTTCTTTGACGTTGCTGGGGTTCAGCCCCCCGGCCAAGAACCAAGGCCGCCCAATCTGGGCTCCCGCCATGACCCCCCAGTCAAACGGTAGCGCGTTGCCTCCCGGAAGCCCGCCTTGGGGGACCTGGGCGTCGAACAGGAAGAAATCGACGATCGGGTAGTAGGGCGGCAGGGTCGCGAAATCCTCATGCTTGGCGATGCCCACGGCCTTGATCAGCCCGCGCCGGGCAAATGGGCGCACCTCGGCCGCGCGCTTGGTGTTCTCCGTGCCGTGGAGTTGAATCCAATCGGGCCGGGCCGCGATATTGGCGGCGGTCAGGTGCGCGTCATCCGCGTTCACAGTGACGAGCACAGTCTCGACCCGCCCACGCGCCCGCGCCGCTAGCGCCGCCAGCTTATCCATCGGCAGAAAGCGCGGGCTTTTCGGATAGGTCACGAAGCCGACAAAACGTGCGCCGCCCTCAATGGCGGCGTCGAGCGCTTCCGGCGTGGTGATCCCGCAGATTTTGGCGTCAGGCATGGTAGCGGCAATAGGCAGTAGGGCGTGGGCAGTGGGCAAGCAACTTCCCTACTGCCCACTGCCAATTGCCCACTGTCTTATTTTTTCAGCAAGTCGCGAATTTCCGTGAGCAGCTTGATGTCGGCCGGCGTCTCGGCGACTGGCGGAGGCGCGACTTCCTGCTTGCGCTTCATCGCGTTCATGGCGCGGATGATCAGGAACATGACCCACGCGACGATTGCAAACTTCAGCACCGCCGTCAGAAATTTCCCGTAGGCGAACACAGCGCCTTGCTCGCGCGCCGCATCGAGCGTCGTCGCCGTAACCGCACCTGAGAGCGGCACGAAGTAGTTGGAGAAATCGAGCCCGCCTGTCACGGCGCCAACCAGAGGCATGATCATGTCATCGACCAGCGATGAGACGATTGTCCCGAACGCCGCGCCGATGATCACGCCGACCGCGAGGTCCACGACATTGCCCTTGAGGGCAAATTCCCGGAATTCCTTGAGCATGGACATAAGCGCGTCTCCGAAAAAGGTGCTTCGGCCAGCCTTGGCAGGATTTGCCGCGCGTTGCTAGGTCAGAGAGGGGAGTAAAGCTCTATGACAGCAGGCAGGCGCGTTTCGACGCCAATGATCATTGCGGTTTCAACACTTGCCGCTGCAGCCATCGCCACACTGGGTTTTGTGCTCGAAGGCGGATGGACTGCTGACGGCGCAGCGGCGGCGGCGCGCCTCACGGCGCGCTTTTCGTTCTTTTGGTTCATCACCGCGTGGTCAGCCTCGGCGCTCGCGAAACTCTGGCCTGGCGGCTGGCGCGGCGTGCTGCTGCGTCGACGGCGTGCGGTTGGTCTGGGCTTTGCGGCGGCGCATTTCGTACATCTCGGCGCGCTCCTCATTGCGGTGCTCGTGTTCGCGACGCCGCGCAGCCTCACCACCATTTACGGAGGCGGTTTCGGCTACGTGATGGTGGCGTTGATGGCGCTGACGTCGAACGATTGGTCTGTGCGCACGCTCGGTCCGCGCAATTGGAAGCTGCTCCACACGATTGGCGGCATCGTCATCGCCGCGATCTTCTTCACGTCTTACCTTGGACGCCTTGAAGATAAGCCGTGGTTGGCTATTCCAACGCTGGCGTTGCTCGGCGGCGCTGTGCTGCTGAAGTTCGCGGCGTGGATGAAGAGCGCTTTGCGGGCGAAACCGGCTTAGGCTTCGACGCGGCCCGAATGCAAATGTACGACGTTGTTCAGGATCCGCTGGAGCGTTGCGATAACCTGCTCTTCAGTGAACGGCTTTTCGATAATCGGCGCTTCCTCGAAGCCCTGCGGGAGCGCGTCACGCCCATACCCCGTCACAAACGCGAACGGAATGCGGCGCGCGCGGAGCGCTGCTACGATGTGATCGACGCGTCGTCCCGCCAGATTGCCGTCGACCAAGGCGGCGTCGATGGTTTCGTTGGCGGCCATCTGCTCGGCCTTTTCGGCGCTTTGAGCGGGGCCGGCGACTTCGCAGCCGGCATCTAGCAAATAATCGGTCAGCACCATGCCGATCAGCGGTTCATCCTCAACGATCAGGATGCGCTTGCCTTCGATGCGGCGCTGCGGCGCGCCGAGGCCCAGCGAATTTGTTTCGCGCGCCAGCGCTCCGATCGGGTGACTGAGGTCCGACAACGGCAGCATAATCTCGCAGACAACGCCTTCCTCGGCGTAGGTGACAGCCACTTCGCCGCCATACGCGCGCAGGCTGTTTTCGATCAGCACCGAACCGAAGCCCTGCGTTGTGGGCGCGCTGACGTGCGGGCCGCCAGCTTCGCGCCAGCTCAGTCGGAGCTGGCGGCCATCGCCGGATTGGACTTGCCAGCGCACCGAAACCAAGCCGCCCACCACCGACAGCGCACCATGCTTGCGCGCGTTCGTGCCTAGTTCGTGCAGCACCAGCGCCAGATGCAGGGCCGGCTGCGCCTCCAATGTCAGCGCCGGGCCCGACTGTGAGATACGGTGATCCTCCTCGCTGCCGAACAGCAATTGCTCGCGCACCAGGTCGGTGATTTCCGCGCTTTGGAAAGAGCTGCCGGTGAGGAGCGCATGGGCGCGTGCCAGAGCCTTGATCCGTCCGTTGAAGCTGTCGACGAAATCGGCCGGCGTCGCGGCGCGCCGCAGCGTTTGTGTGGCGATGGCCTGAACTGTCGCCAGCGTGTTCTTGATGCGATGATTGAGTTCGTCGATCAGTAGGCGCTGGGTTTCTTCAGCGCGGCGGCGCTCGGTGATGTCGCGCGCGACTTTCGAGGCCCCGATGATGCGCCCCGCGGAGTCGCGCATCGGCGATACGGTGAGAGAAATATCAACGCGCCGGCCATCCTTGGCGACGCGCACTGTCTCGAAGTGTTCGATCCGTTCGCCGCGCGAGAGCCGGGCGATGATGTCCTTTTCTTCGTGCAGCAATTCTGGCGGAATGATCTTGGATATCTGTTGGCCGATCATCTCTTCAGGCTCGTAGCCGAAGATGCGGACGGCGCCGCCGTTCCATGAGGTGATAACGCCGCCCAGCGTCTTGGAGATGATCGCGTCATCCGAATTGGCGACAATGGTCGCCAGGCGGGCCGCCATGATCTCGCTCTCGGAGGCTGCGTGCGGCCCGGGCGGCAAATCGTCGGTAGCCATGTTATTTCTTCGTAGGTCCCGCCTGAATCAGGGAACAAAACCGCCTAGCCGTCGTTCCGGTTCCCTCGCGGACTGCGATCTTCCGCTGCTACGGTTCTTCGCCGCCGTTCACTTTGAGACGCAGCTCCTTGCCGGGCTTGAAAAACGGCACCTTCTTGGCCTCGACCTTCACCGTCGCGCCTGTGCGCGGGTTGCGGCCAGTTCGGGCGTCGCGCTTGCGCACTGAGAAGGCGCCAAATCCGCGTAACTCGACCCGTCCGCCCTGGGCCAAAGCCACGGCAACCTCGTCGAGGACGATGTCCACCGCGTGTTCGATTTCGGCCGCTTTGAGTGAGCCCATCTCTTCTTGCAGCCGGTTGACCAGCTCTGAGCGCAACATGTGCGATCCCTTGAGTTCCCCGTTGAGGCGATAGAGGACCGGTCAGCACCTTACGTCAACACCCATCCGTTTGAAAAGGCCAAGAAAAAGGCCCGGCGTCGCCGCCGGGCCTCAAAACTGCCGCCTGGAAAGGCGGCGGTCCGATACGGCTTATTTCTTGTCCTTCAGCGCGGCGCCGAGGATGTCGCCAAGCGAAGCGCCGGAATCCGACGAGCCGAACTGGGCGATCGCTTCCTTTTCGTCGGCGAGTTCCATGGCCTTCACCGACAGCGAGACCTTGCGGGTCGCCTTGTCGAAGCCCGTCACCATCGCATCGAGACGATCGCCGACCGAGAAGCGGTCAGCGCGTTGCTCTTGGCGATCGCGCGAGAGGTCAGACTTGCGGATGAAGGTGCGCAGGGCATTGCCTTCGCCGAATGCGACTTCGATACCGCCGGTCGCCACATCGACGACTTCCGCCGTGATGATCTGGCCGCGCTTGAAGTCCGCATCGGCCATCGGGTCGCTGTCGACCTGCTTGATGCCGAGCGAAATGCGTTCTTTCTCGACGTCAACGTCGAGAACCTTCGCCTTCACCACATCGCCCTTGTTGAAGCGGGCGAGGGCTTCTTCGCCCTGCGCGTCCCAAGCGATGTCCGAGAGGTGGACCATGCCGTCGAGTTCCGGCGTGAGGCCAACGAACAAACCGAACTCGGTGATGTTCTTGATCTCGCCTTCGATGACCGAACCGACGCCGTGTTCGGCGACGAACGCATCCCACGGATTGGCTTGCACTTGCTTGATGCCGAGCGAGATGCGGCGCTTTTCGCCATCCACATCGAGCACCTGCACGTCGACTTCCTGAGAGGTGCTCAGAATCTTTGACGGGTGCAGGTTCTTCTTGGTCCAGCTCATTTCGCTGACGTGCACCAGGCCTTCGACGCCCGGCTCAAGTTCAACGAATGCGCCGTAGTCGGTGATGTTGGTGACGCGGCCGGTGAACTTGCCGCCAGCCGGATACTTCGCGTCAACGCCATCCCACGGATCGGTAAGCAGCTGCTTCATGCCGAGCGAAATGCGCTGGGTATCCGGATTGATCTTCACGATCTGGACTTTCACCGTATCGCCCACGTTGAGCACTTGGCTCGGGTGCGAGACGCGCTTCCAGCTCATGTCGGTGACGTGCAAGAGGCCGTCGATGCCGCCGAGATCAACGAAGGCGCCGTAATCGGTGATGTTCTTGACCACGCCTTCGCGGATTTCGCCTTCCTGCAATTGGCCGACGATTTCGGCGCGTTCCGAAGCGCGGCTCTCTTCGAGCACGGCGCGGCGGGAGACGACGATGTTGCCGCGCTGACGGTCCATTTTCAGGATCGCGAACGGCTGCACGATGTTCATCAGCGGGCCGACGTCGCGAACCGGACGAATATCGACTTGCGATCCCGGCAGGAACGCGTTGGCGCCGCCGAGGTCAACGGTGAAGCCGCCCTTCACGCGGCCGACGAGCGCGCCATTGACGGCTTCTTGCGCCGCAAACGACTTTTCAAGACGCGTCCAGGCTTCTTCGCGGCGCGCCTTCTCGCGGCTGATGACAGCGTCGCCGAGCGCGTTTTCGATGCGGTCGAGATAGACTTCGACGATGTCGCCCGGCTTCGGTTGGCCGGCGCCGTCATCGACGAGGAATTCACGGAGTGGGATGCGGCCTTCGGTCTTGAGGCCGATATCGACGACCACGAAGTC
>WBZT01001953.1_pt1 | contig 14688 bp, 17 predicted proteins | sample 5204241 | NCBI WGS metagenome assembly WBZT01 (sample SAMN12344358, study PRJNA552823) | activated sludge metagenome | biome: Activated sludge suspended growth; feature: Nitrification reactor; material: Wastewater; isolation source: activated sludge from nitrification reactor of wastewater... | reverse complement strand
GAGTTGACCCGTTACTCGATCGACCTGCGGGCCATCAGTCATGGGGCGGCGACCTTCACGCGGGCTGACGGCGGCTACGAGCCCGTCCCCGAGCGGCTGCGTGCCGCTCTGCTCGCCGAGAAGTGAGGCTCGCCGAGAAGCAAAGGCTCGCCGAGAAGCAAAGGCTCGCCGAGAAGCAAAGGCTCGCCGAGAAGTACAGGCTCGCCTGGAGCGAAGGCCCGCCGGGACTTGAGGTTCTCCGCGCGCCCTACAACTGGCGTGAGAGGGCTTCGGCCTCAGCCAAGCCCGAGCGGAGGTTGTCGAGGTCTGAGGTGAGTTGGCCCAGGACCTCGGAGCTATGGTCGTGGGTCACGGGGTCGTCACCCAGGGCCACCAGTTCTCCCATCCGCGACGCGAGTCCCTCCAAGCCCACCACGGCGGTCTGCATGCGGGTCAGCAGTGTGTCGCGCAGACGCCCGAGGCGGTCGACCGACTGCACCTGCGACTCCAACGCGGTCAGCGTCTGCTGCCGTTCAGCCTTCAGCGCCGGGTCGGCCTCGGCTGCGACCGAAGCGGCAGCGCGCTGGTACTCGGCGTGCAGCACGTCCGGTTGGGCGGAGAAAAGTGAGCCGTCAGCCACAGTGACCCGACCGGCCAGATCCGCGAGCCGATCGTTGACGATCAGCACCTCGTCATCGACCCGACCGATATGGCCCGTCAACCAATCGTCATCGGTGGCATCCGCCAACGTCCTGATCTGCCGCTGAGCACGTCCGGCGCGCGCGAGCAACGCCGCCTGCGGAGAATGCTGGGGCGGTTTGGGCAGCTTGCTGGGTTTACGCTTCGGAGCCTCTGCCCCCGAGCGCGACCCCAGTGCGACCTTCGTGCCGAGTACCGCGGCCCCGATGCCCAGACCGATCGGGATGGCGACCGGCCCGAGTGCCCCAGCGAGCACCGCCCAGCCCAGACCCCCGCTGACGCCGGCAACCAACCAGCCCCAGGGATCCTTCAGTTCGTCGCCGGCCGCCATGAGGTGAGTATGCCCCGGATCAGAAGTTCGACAGGACGCTCGTGAGCACCTTCTCGATGCTGGTCGGATCGTTGGCCTCGTAGTACTGGCCGCGGGAAGCCTCGGCGATGCGCTCCAACGCTTCCGTATCCGCCGCTTCGCCGTATCCGATCGTGAACACCCGGACGCTGGTGTCGACGCTCTCGGCGCCGAGTTGATCGAGTAGCCCGTCGAGATCAGTGTCGGGCGGATACTCGTTGCGGCCGTCGCTGAGCAGGACGATCGCGTTGATCCGTTCGGTGTCCAAGGTCTTGAGGCTCTCCTTCTGCGCCTCCCGCAAGGTCGCGTACAAACCGGTGCCGCCGTCAGCCAGCAGTTCCGCGATGTCCCGCTTCATCACCGGGACGGTGTCCTTGGCAGGACCGATCGGGACGAGTTGCCGGTACGGCTCCCCGTTGTCGCCTTGGCCCGTCGAGAACACCCACAGACCCACTTGGTCGTCAGGGGCGAATCCGTCCAGGGCCCCGATGGCCGCCTGTTGCGCCAACTGGAGCTTGTTCGCCCCGGCGCTGGGGACCGGTTCGCCCATCGACCCCGAGACGTCCATGACCATCAGCACGTGGGCGCGCTTGCGCAGTGTGTCCCAGGATTGCTGGAGGGCGGCGAGCACGTTCGGGGCGGGAGGCGAGAGAACGGTCTTGGCGCCGGCCGGCAGCATCCCGTCCTCCGGTCGGATCACATCCCCCGGAACCCCTTCGAAGGTACGGAAGCCGGCTTCAGTGAAGCGGCGCTGCTGGTCCGGCTCGCGCACCCACTGCAGGAAGTCGGCGGCGGCGGCCTTCTGTTCGGGCGACACCCAGGTGGCATCGAGCACCAACCAAGGGTTGTCGGAGATCAGGGTGCCGTCGCTGGGGTACACGGCCGCGAGCGGGACACTCGGGGGTGGTTCTTGGCCCAAGGTGGCCGGATTACCGGTCGGGTTGCCCCGGTTGTAGTCGAGCACGGACTTCTCTTCGACGGTCACGGCACTGACGTAGGTGAGGCCTTGGCCCCGGGCAGCCTCGTTGGCCATGTTGGACAAGAACGTGAGACTCGTGTCGCCGTAGTGCACGACGCTGGACTCGAGGTTGCGCACGAATTCCTGTGTCTTGGGATTGCGCAGGTCCTTCAAGGTGAGATCACTGGCGAGCCCGGTGGCCGCGTAGTAGGAGGCGATCGTGGCGTTGAGACCTGACGTGGAGTAGTACGGGTTGGTCTTGCCGAGTTTGAACCGGCCCCATTCCGGGTGGTTCTTCTCGGCCCAGCCCTTCGGGGACTTGGCAAGTTCGGCGAGGTCGCGCCACCCGATCTGCTTGTCGGGCCAACCCAGGGCCTCGGCCATCGGTCGCGGCATCGCGATCACGAGCGGTGTCTGGGCGATCGAGTCCCGGCTGGTGGGGATGATGTCGGGCTTGTCGGCGGCGGCGAGGTCCTGTTGGACGATGACCGCCCATGACGACGAGGCCGGCGTCCAGACAGTGGGCAGCGGTCCGTCGACGTCTTCGCGCCATCCCCGGGCGAGGGCCTGGGCGGCCCCGCCGCTGGCCTTGGAGTTGACCGTGACGGCGACGCAGTTGCCGTCGACCTGGCGGCCCTCGTCGTTGTATTCGGTGGCCAGCTCCGACAACAGTGCGGCCTTCTCGCTGGAGGCTGCCACCGTGACCTGAGTGCAACCTGACGTGTCCGTGTTACCCGCGCCGTTGTTTCCAGCGTCGCTGCCCGAGAACAGTTGGCGAACACCTAGCACGAGCAGCACGCCCACGATGGCCGCGACGATCAGCGGAACCTTGGACTTCGTCGAGCTGCTCACAGGCCCATTGTGGGGGTTGTCGGCGCCGAATAGGTCACCAAAGGGTCACCATGCGGCGGCCAGTATCGCCCGCGTATCGGGAATCTCCTGCGGATGGACCTTGGTCCGGGCGATCAGCGGCATGAAGTTCGCGTCCCCGCCCCAACGCGGGACGACGTGTTCGTGCAGGTGGGCCGCGATTCCTGCGCCGGCGACGGGTCCTTGATTGACCCCGATGTTGAACCCGTGCGGCTGCATGGTTTCGCGGATCACGGACATCGCGCGCTGAGTGAACGCACCGAGTTCTGAGTACTCGTCGCCCGTCAGCTCCGTGATATCGGCGATGTGGCGATACGGGCAGATGAGGAGGTGGCCCGTGTTGTAGGGATAGAGGTTCATCACAGCGAAGACCAGGCCCCCGCGCGCCACAACGAGCCCGGCGTCGTCGTCCAAAGTGGGAGCCCGGCAGAACGGGCAGTGCTCGCCACCGGTGTCGTCCGCCGGCTTGCCCTCCCCCTTGATGTACGACATCCGATGCGGAGCCCACAGCCGCTGGAGCCCGTCCGCCATGTCCGACTCCGCGTGCGGGTCCCGCTCGCCTTCGTTCACGCGCGGCGCTCTTGAACGGCTGCGACGATCTCTGCCACAGCGTCCGCGATGGGAACAGCGTTGTTCTGCTCACCGCTGCGATACCGGAAGGACACCGCGTTGCGGGACACGTCGTCGTCACCGGCCAAAAGCATGAAAGGGACCTTCTGTTTCTGAGCGTTGCGGATCTTCTTCTGCATCCGGTCGGCACCGGTGTCGACTTCTGCTCTGATTCCGTGGGCTTTGAGTTGAGCCACCACCTCTTGCAGGTAGGGGATGTGATCGTCGGCGATCGGGATCCCGACGACTTGGACCGGCGCCAGCCACGCCGGGAAGGCTCCCGCGTAGTGCTCCAGCAGCACCGCGAAGAACCGCTCGATGGAGCCGAACAGTGCGCGATGGATCATGATCGGCTGCTGACGGGAACCGTCGGGCGCCGTGAACTCGAGGTCGAACCGCTGCGGCATCTGGAAGTCGACCTGAATTGTCGACATCTGCCAGGTGCGCCCGATGGCGTCCTTGGCCTGGACGCTGATCTTGGGGCCGTAGAACGCGGCACCGCCTTCGTCCATGACCAGTTCCAGCCCTTGGCGCTCTCCCGCCTCGCGTAGTGCTTGGGTGGCCTCGGCCCAGTCCTCCTCGCCGCCGACACTCTTGTCAGGGTCACGGGTGGACAGTTCGAGGTAGAAGTCGTCGAGCCCGTAGTCGCGGAGCAGGTCGAGCACGAACGTCAGCAACGAGTCCAACTCGGCCGGCATCTGTTCCTTGGTGCAGTAGATATGGGCATCGTCCTGGGTGAAACCACGGGCCCGGGTGAGCCCCTGAACGACTCCGGATTTCTCGTAGCGGTACACCGTGCCGAACTCGAACAGCCGTATCGGGAGTTCTCGGTACGAGCGACCTCGGGCACCGTAGATCAGGTTGTGCATGGGGCAGTTCATGGGCTTGAGGTAGTACTGCTGCGGCTGGCGCTTGATCTCGCCATCGGGGCCGTATTCGGCATCGAGGTCCATCGGCGGGTACATGCCGTCCGCGTACCAGTCGAGGTGGCCGGACTTCTCGAACAGAGCGGCCTTTGTGATGTGGGGGGTGTTGACGAACTCGTAGCCGGCCTCTTCGTGCCGCTGCCGCGAGTAGTCCTCCATGACCTTTCGGACGACACCACCCTTGGGGTGGAAGACTGCCAGCCCGGAACCGATCTCTTCGGGGAAGGAGAAGAGATCGAGTTCGGCACCGAGACGTCGATGGTCGCGACGCTCGGCCTCTTGGAGGAATGTCAGGTAGGCCTGCAGTTGCTCCTTGTCGGGCCACGCCGTTCCGTACAAGCGCTGCAACTGCTCGTTCGCCTGGTCTCCCAGCCAGTAGGCGGCGGCGGACCGCATCACTTTGAATGCGTTGGGCGGGATGTAGCGGGTGGATGGCACATGCGGTCCGCGGCACAGATCGCTCCACGACCGATTCCCCGTGCGGTCCAGGTTGTCGTAGATGGTGAGTTCCTTGCCGCCGACCTCCATGACGTCGGCGCCGCCCTCGCTACCGATCAGCCGCAGTTTGAAGGGCTCCGCGGACAACTCCGCTCGGGCCTCGTCCTCTTCGACGACGCGGCGCGCGAACCGCTGCCCGCTCTTGACGATCGCCACCATCTTCTTCTGTACGGCGGCGAGATCCTCGGCGGCGAACGGCTCCGAGACGGAGAAGTCGTAGTAGAAACCGTCCGCGATGGGCGGGCCGATGCCCAATCGGGCGTCGGGGAAGAGGTCCTGGACGGCCTGGGCCATCACATGGGCAGTCGAGTGACGCAGAACGTTGAGTCCGTCCGGGGAATCGACCGTGACAGGTTCGACCACCGCCCCCGCAGGAAGCGGTTGGTCGAGATCGGTCAACTCGCCATCGACCCGGACCACGACCACTGATCGGTCGTCTCCGACCAGGTCTTGTCCGGTGGCGTCGTCGGCGACGGTGCGTTCCCGCCCATCGAAGGTGATCCGCATGGCCCCATCGTAGGGGGGCTCGGGTCGCCCGGTTGCCCGGCTTCGGAGCACATCCGCTGTGACATCGGAGCGGGGAAGGAGCGAGCGCGAGGGCCCGTCAGGGGGGGATGGCGTCAGCGGAGGGGGATGGCGTCAGCGGGGGGGGGTGGCGTCAGAGTGGAGACGACGTCAGGGTGGGGATGGTGCCAGCGTGAGGACGACGTCAGAGCGGATCGGCCAGAAGATCGTCGATCGTGCGGTCCAGGTCGAGGTACATCCACTCGGAGCCCTCCGGGACCATGTCGAACGTGTCCCCCAGAAACGCGGCGACGTCGTGGCGCGGAGCCTCGATGTCGGCGGTCCCACTCGGGGACGACAGCGACAGGTTCAAGATCGGGCCCCGGCTCGGGTGCGCCGGACGAATCCGGATGTCTCCTTCGCCGACGGCGTCGCTCATGCCCTGTTTCAGAAGGTCGCGGGCGAAGGTCCAGGTGATGTCTCCCTCCGCGGTGCGGAAGGTGACCGAGACGGCGTAGGGATCGAGGGCGGTGTAACCGAGCGTGGCAGCCATGGACACCCGGTTGTCATCGTCGACGACAACCTGCATCAGCACGTCGCTGGACAGCATCGGTGCGGGTTGTGATGGTTTCATGTCTGCTCCTCCCAGCCCCGGTGTGCCCATGACCCGAACCACCACACCTGACCCCCGGTGTAGAAAAGGTCACAGTCCGGTCTGGCACCCCTGGCGCCTGCCCAATTCAGACGCCCACGCGGGTTCCTATGTTCCCCGCGCCGGTCACGATTAGGCGACGCCGCGCGGGTGACTCCCCAAGTTCACCCTTACAGACGGTTCGGACCCACACGAATCGGACAAGTGCCATTACTCCGAACGCGCCCGCGATTACTCCGTTCGGGACGGATGGCGGGTCGATCAGCAGTCTGAGGGCCGGCTCCAGCCCAGTGTGGGTAGGTGTCGTTGCGCCCAAACCGCAGCCTGTACCCGGTCGGTCACCCCCAGCAGTGCGTAGATCGTCGTGAGATGGGTCTTGACGGTCTTCTCGGAGATGCCCATCTGCCGGGCGATGAGCCGATTCGAAAGGCCCTCGGCAACCAATGACAAGACCTCGCCCTGCTTGACCGTCAGAGTCACGTCATTCTGCGGCGCCGGGTCGCGCCGCTGCGCCTCGACCAGTGAGCGAGCCACGCGCGGATCCAAGGGGGACCCACCGTTCGCCGCCGCCACGACTCCGGCGATGACGTCGGCTGCGGCACTGTCCTTCATCAGGTAGCCGACCGCACCGGCCTCGAGGCTGGCCATGACCTTCTTGCTGTCCGCGAAGGTCGTCAAGATCACTACTGCCACATCGGGTGCGCGGTCGTACAGCAGCCGCGTTGCGGCCACACCGTCGAGCACCGGCATTGAGATATCCATGAGGACGACGTCGGCACGCTGACGGATCGCGCGCTCCACCGCCTGTTCACCGTTCTCGGCCTGGGCGACAACCTGCATCTCGGCACGGGTCTCCAGCAGCATGACCAGGCCTTCGCGCATGACAGCGTGGTCGTCGGCCACGACAACCCGGATCATCGACCCGGCACCGCAAACGTGACCAGTGTCCCGCGCCCCGGACTCGAATCGATCGCGTAGTTGCCGCCGACCGACGTCGCCAAGTCGCGCAGTAGTGCGATACCGAAATGCCCGGCAGGGACTTCCGCGGGGTTGAACCCGGAACCATCGTCGCGGACCGTGAGCACTGCCCCACCGTCGGAACGGGGCCTGACACCAACCTGGACCTGAGTCGCCGCCGAGTGTCGGGCGGCGTTGTGGATCGATTCCCGGGCTGCCCGATAGATGGCCGATTGCTGGGAGTCATCCAACGTGACCGGATCAGGCATCGACACCTCACCTCGCATTGAAGGTGGCAAGCCGGACACCAGATCGGCCAGGGCTGCGTTCAGTCCGGCCTCGCTGAGCGATTGAGGATAGATGTCCAGCAAGAGAGATCGGAGACTGCGCACTGCGCTCCTCGTCGTCATCGCTGTGCGGTCGAGTTTGCCACGAGCTGCGGGGTCGTCAGCCTGATCCGCCATTGCAGCCAGCGCGTAAGTGACCCCTGCCAGATCCTGCACCACTCCATCATGAAGGTCCGCGGCAATCCGGCGACGCTCGGTCTCCGAGGAGTCCAACGCGTGGTGCAGCAACCGCTCCCGCACCGTGTTCTCCTGCTGGAGTCGTCGCGCCATCCGCCAGGCCAGCCCGATCAGGATGCCGGTCAGGACGACGAGTGACCCCACCAGAACTGGCGTGAAAGCCGCCATGATCCGTTGGGCCGCCTGGTCGATTGCGGACTGACTGGCGTAGATCTCGAACAGATAGCGGTTGTCCCCGTCGGCTTCAACAGGAAGGTAGACCTCAACCAGTTCACCGAAACCTTGTTCATATCGGTTCTCCGGCTTGCCGAGGTCGCTGACCTCTGCGGCGATACCTCCATCGTTGAGGATCTCGCGTTCATCCGGCCCCAACTCGAATCGTTGGCCGATCAGCCGCGGCTCCGTTGCATACACAATGGTCCCGTCGTCGGCCCACAGGCGGATCGCCACGACCGGATCAGCCAGCAATTTCTGCCTGGCCAGTCTGTCCAGTCCGGACAGCCCCACCGAACGAGTGAGGTCGGCCCCCTCCAACTCCGGCTCCACTGCTGCTCGGGCCATGACTTCGGCCAACTCCGTGGCGTCCCGCAGCGCCTCGTCGGCAGCCACTCGCTGTGCGATGACGTACGAAACAATCGCCAACGCCACCAGGGCAATGAAGCCCGGGACTGCGAATTGCGCCACCTGGCGTCCCACCGACTTCTGGAGCGGCTGGGTGGTGTTCACGGGATGATTCTTGATGCTGCAACCGCCCTTGGGAACCGAACCCCTTCCTCGGCGGATTGACACTCGGTTCCTTCTTGACCGTCGGCAGGAGCAAGCGCCGGCCGACCAATCACCGGGCTCCTCGCAAGGGCAGTTCTCACGAGGGCCGTGACCTGAAGCCGCAGGGGGTCCGGACCACCGGTCAGATCGACAGTGTGGCCAGACAGACCTCACCGGTGCGCACGTTCTGAGACCGTGCCGTGATCGTGTCCGGCCCTTCGCTGCCAACCGTCCGGCGCTCCACACTGAACGATCCGCTGGGGGCCGTCGTGCGCCGATTGCCCTGGGCGAATTGGGCCCCGTTCCGCGAAATCACAAATGCCCAGGTCTGGCCCACTCGATTCGAGTCCACCTCGAACTCGACTTCGAGTCCGCCGTCACGTTCCTTGGCCTTGAGTTTCCAGTCGGTGCGTGCTGAACAGTCCCCGATGACGCGCACCTCAGCGCGGTTGTCATCCTTGGCAGCACCCACTCCAACCGGAATCAACAGAAGCGCGGTACCTGCGGTCAGCGCGATGGCGGTACGTGTGGTCGTGTTCATCGACGATCTCCTTGGTCGTGGTTGAGTCAACCGTCCCGCACCTGCGAACGCCCGACCATAGGACCATTGGTCCGCCAGGTCCTAGTCCCTGACTGCCTCCCTGTTCCGCATCGCTTGCCCCGTCGAGTGGGCGGGGCGCGAATCGTGCGGTGTATTCTCGTGACGCTTCAGATGTATGGCCCTCCGGGGTCACAGATGGTCGATTAGCTCAGCGGTAGAGCACTCGCTTCACACGCGAGGGGTCACTGGTTCGAACCCAGTATCGACCACGCTCAGATTGCCCATATTTCGGCCTCCGTGTCACTATTCGTGTCACTATCCGGGCCGTTTCCAGCCCTCTCGACACTGGCTCACCATCAGGTGTCGGCCGGTGATCGTGTCCGGAAGGTCTACTGCGTGATCTCTCGCAGTAACATCAACAGGCCAGGGGCACGACGACGTCCGCGGACGCGACTCGGGGCCAAAGGTAAACGTTTACCTTTCCCAGTTGAATGAGTCCGCCAGCACCTGGCACGCACCTACCCTCAGCGGCGTCGAACGGCACGACCCAGGTGGCGCCACCGGCGCGGGCCTTCTGGATCGGGTGACACTGGATGTCGACCCCGGCTGTCCGTCCCCCGTGATAGCCGGGGTCATTCCATGCCGCCGGCTGGGGTAGGGGACGTAAACCTCCCCGGCCCGGAACCGCGGACCGTCGAGCAGCGCGCTCCGATTCTGTACGGGTTCCCCGGTCGGCGACCCCCGGCCCGACCGCCGGGACGATTCGACGGTGGGCCGGGGGTGCCTTCCTCTCCCCGGTCGGGGGGTCTAGTGGCTGCGGTCGTGGCGGCGGGCTTCCGCCGCACGCGCCCACATGATCGAGGACCGGGACGCTTCGACCTCGTCGCTGATCGAGCCATACACGCCGAGCGCGGCCTTGTACCAGCGCACGATCAGTCCCAGGGCGATGCACTCGGCCTTGATCGCTTGGATCCGATCGAACTCGACCTCGGTCAGGGGGCGCGGTTGCGCTTGCCGATCGACCAACCACGACAAGGCGGTGTCCACAGCGGCCATACGCGGCGCCAGGGACTCATCCGGCGCAGGTGCGTCTACTCGTACCGTCGCCATGCTTACGCGCCCCAGCGCCGTTGTGAACGTAGTTGCTGGGTGCGACTGACCCGCGGCGCTTCCTCGTCCGGCACCGGCAACGACAGCGCGGCGAGCATCTTCTCCAAAGCCAACCGTTGAGCCCGGATCTCCGCGGGGATCGGCGACAGTCTCGGTTGCCCGTTCGACCCGGCGATCACCAGACCTTGATCCTGGAGCAGAGCCTCAAGGTCCGCGATCAAGTCACTGGTCTTGGCGGCTTGGGACAGGAGCATGTGCTCCCGTTCATCCAACCGCCAGCGTCGCGCGATGCTGCGCCACAGACTGCGGCCGGCAGAACCGAGCCCCGGCGGTGCGGGCTGCGGTTTCGCGATGACTTCTGGCATCTGGTCCTCCTGGTCGATCGGGTGGAAACGCATATGGGATGCCGCTCAGCCCGCGGTGCCATACCGCGGCGTTCGTCTGTTCGACGGCCCTCGGGGGGGAGCCCCCGGTCGGGTCTGGGGTGTGTCGTGGTCGTGACGATCGTGCTGGTGGTGATGGTCGGCACCGTGGTCGATCGGGGTGCCGGGTGGTGGGGGGTACCGGTACCGGGGGTGGCGGGCGCCGCGCACGGTACGTGACACCCGCCTTTCCCGGTGGCCCACCGTCGCCGGGGGTTCCCGACCGGAAGCCACATCCATCGCAACTCCGGTCGGGGGTTGAGGTCGGAGCGGGGCGCCGGGGTTGCCGTCCCGTTGTGGCGCACCCGCTCCGAGTCATGGGGTTACCCGCCTCGGTGGCTGGCGCGGGCAGCGAGTCGCCGCAGCCACTTGTCGGGGCTGTCGGGGGTGGCGTCGGTGGACGTGTTGCCTGACTTCAGGCCGCGGACATCGGTAACCGACTTGGGTTGCGGTTCGGTGTCCTGTTCGGGTTCGGGTCGCGGCGGCGACATCTTGGCCCTGAGCCATGCGTCGATCTGCTGGCTGCTGTCGTTCATCGTGATGCTCCGATCGTCTGCTGTGCTGCGTGGTCGGCTTCGGCTTCGCTCTTGCTGGCGATGCGCGGCTCGGCGGCCGGGTAGTTGTCCAAGATGGATCGCCACCTGGCGAGCGTGTCGCTTCGGTCGAGTCGGACGCCGCGGATGCGTTCCGGGTGGACGAACACGACCATGTCGTCCTGACCACCGACATCGGCCCGGTAGCCGCGGAGTTTGTTCAACGCGGTTCGGGCGGCTCGGGTGGCGCTGAACGATGAGAGGGCGTGACCGGCTTCGCGGTAGTGGGCGGCCACTTCGTCGCCGGCGGCGAGTACGCCTTCCATTGAGCGGTGGCCGACGACCGCGAGCGCGTGTTCTTGGAACCTCGCCCACGCGTCGTCGTGGATCGGTTGCAGTCGGCGGACGATGTCGTCGCCGTGGCTGGCGATCACCTTGCCCAACGGTGCGATGGTGGCGTCCCATTCGGAGCGGAACAGTCCGGCGAGTTCCTTGTTCGCGTTCTCGCGGGCGAGTGCGTGGACCATGCCGTCGATGTTGGGCAGTGGGGCGTCGTCGGCGTTGACGGCGGCGTGTAGTTCGGTGCGCCACTGTGCGATCGCTTGGTCGCGGAGTTGCAGCGGACCGGGTCGCAGTTCGGCGAAGCGTTGCGCTCGTCTGGCGATGCCGACCGCGGCGTCGGGCAGGATGCCGGGGTCGACGGCGGCAATCGCCTTGAAGCAGGCGACGCCGGGGCTTGCGGCGTTTCCGGGTGGTCCGGGTGGCAGCGGGATGGTCGCCGGGATCTCGGCGGGCTTGGGTTTCATGGCCGTCCCCTTTCAGGGGTCTCGATGTTCACTGTTGTGTGACCGGCGCCGGGTGGCGCCGGGGTTCGGGACGGCATCGCGAGGATACCGAGGTGGTCCGACAGGAACCCTCCCGCCGAAGATGCGGGGTCCGGTTCGGGGTGGCGGTGGCGGTGGATCGCGGCACGGGTCTGCTCGATGAGCTCGGCGTAGTGGACCGGGCACAGACCGCGGCTCGACTGCCAGTGACCGGCGCTGACGCACGACGTCACACTGCACCTGACGATGGGGCGGTTGCGGCGGTCGGTCATCGGGAGATCTCCTGCGCGTACTGATCGGCGTCATGGCCGAGTGATCGCATGAACGTGACCGCGGCGGCCTTGGCGGGTCGGTCGTTGTGAACGGCGGCTCGAGGTCGTCCACTCCCGCGGGTCCGGCATGGCGTGCCGATGGGGGCGCCGCAGTAGTTGCAGGTCACGGTCAGCGGGTCACCCGTGAGGTCTGGGCGGTCGATGGTGGTCATGATGTCGTCCTCCTGGTGGTGCGGTCAGTTCTGACCGATGGGTGGCAGTTGGCTCTCCAGCAGGCGAAGAACGGTGCGGTTCGCAGACGTGCTGTGCCGCGACCGCAGTGGTCACAACGGCCCCAGCGGTAACCGACTGGTGGGTTCATCTCGACCTCGCATGTGCGGGTCTGCGGGTCTGCGGATGTAGATCGGGTCTGATCCGGTATTGGTTCTGGGAAGATTCGGATTCCGCTTGGAGTTGATTCCACATCCGCAGACCCGCAGACCCGCAGATTCCGCCGTTCACAGCGCCTCATCGACTCGGTAGCGGGCTGTGTTGCGGTGGGTGTCGTGGCTGGCCGCTCGGGCGACGCGACCGCCTGCCCATCGGCCGGCGCGGTTGCGGAACCACATCCCCAGCGACTTGTTGATCGGCGGGCCGTAGTTGTTGTGGAACTTCGCGGCCAGATCTTCGGGCAGCGCCTCGATCAGCGACTCCGCTGCCGTGGTCGGCTTCGGTGTGCCGAACCCGCCGGGTAAGGAGGTGTCCTTCATCGCGTCGACCAACTCCGCGATGGTGAACTCCTCGTCACCGAACCGGCGCCGGACGGCGGCCAGGAACATCGCCCACTCGTCGTCGTCGGCACCGACATCGGCGCGGTTGGTTTCCGCACCCATCACCGTTCCGGGGATGCCGACGTGGGCCAGGACCGCGGCGGTGACGTCGGCGAACCCGGCGAAGGTGTCCGACCGCGACGTGTCCCACGATGCGCCCGCGACCACCCATGACCGGATGCACGTCAACAGGGCACTCAGTAGATCAGCGCGATGGTCGCTGACGTAGGACCGCATGTCCTCGATGGCGAACCCGGTGCGCAGATGCGGGTTGGGTCGGTTGGGGTCGATGGTGACCCACACGCCGCGGCGGGCCAGGTCCCCGCCGAGGTTGACGTTGTTGCCGGTGACCACCCACAGCCGGTCGTTGGGCTGGGACACGTCGCGGGATTCACCGAGGATGCGGTCGTTCCACATGGTGGTGGTCAGCAGCGCGGCCAGATCTGCTGATCGGATCGTGCCGATGATGTTGTCCCACACGATCACCGGCGCGGTGGTGCGCTCCAGTACGGTCGTGATCTGCTTGCGCACCTCGTCGCCACCGTCAGGCAGGCGGGTGCGGAACACACCGCCGAACAGCATCATCAAGATCTCGGCCAACAACGTCTTGCCCGATCCCGGCATCGGCGCGTTGAGCACCAGCAGCGGCAAGGTCGATCCCGTGGGCAGGGCCGGGCGGATCAGCGGCGCCAGCATGGCGGCGATGTAGTTGGCGCGGTCAGATTCGGAGTCGAACGGGAACCCGCTGAGCAGGTGCAGGAGTAGGTCTCGCGCGGCTTCGACATCGTGATCGCCGGGATCGAGCGGCACGTTGATTGTCCCCAGCTGTGGATCAGGCAGGAACAACAACCGGGTTGCCGGGTCGTATCCGGGTTCGGTGACCATCGACCAGTCGGGTCGCAGCACCGGGGTGTGGACCACTCCGGTCAACGGCCGGATCGCGTTGACATGTTCGGGTGCGGCGATGATCCGCTCGGTGACTGACTTCGACATCAGCGCCGGTCGCAGACCGTGGTCCTTCGTCGACCTCATCACCGCGAAGGTGGCGTCGATCATCGCGGCCAGCGCGGTCGCGTTCAGCGTGCGGACCTGAGCCGGGCCGTCGTCCCCATCGTCGGGTGGCTGGTAGCCGCGCTCCCCGATCCGGGGCACGTTGACCACAGCATCACCGCGACGGAAGATCCCGGCAGTGGCCCCGGTGCCCAACCGCCCCCGCAACTGATCGAGGGTGTCGCCGAGGTTGTCGATCACCAGCCGTTGCCGAACGTGACGATCATCGTCATCTCGCCGGTCACCACCGTCCTGATCCTGCGGTTCATCGGCGAGCAGATGATCGAGGTAGCCGTCATCGAGATGCTCGTCATCCGCGACAACATGCAGTTGGGGATGTTCGACGCCCTCGGCCATACGGTGCTCGGCGTCCCAGTCCGGGCCCGGTCGCATCGCGTCAGGTTTCGGTGGTGGCGCGGCGGTCATGACTCTGACCCCACGAACCACTCGGCGCCGATCGGCGTCAACCGCCACCCGGCGGGCTCGATGGGGCTTAGGGTGCTAGAACTAGCACCCTGGTGCTGATTGGAGCCGAACTCGGCGCTCATGCGTCCACCTCGTCGTCATCGAGGACCACGACGTCGAGCCCGAAGCGCAGGGCGAACTCCTCAAGCGACCCGTAGGTGTTCGCGATCATCAGGTCGACGGCGCCGAGGACATCGACGTGCTCCACACCGCGTGGGTCAGTTCTGACCTTCTCGGTGATGAGAGCGAGCGCCACCTCGGTCGGAAAGAAGAACGCCGCCGAAACGAACGACAGGCCCACGAAGGCGATCGCCGCCCAGAACGCGTTCTTCAAGACGAGGCCGACCGCGATCGTGCCGCCGAGCACGACCA
>WBZT01001949.1_pt1 | contig 14694 bp, 13 predicted proteins | sample 5204241 | NCBI WGS metagenome assembly WBZT01 (sample SAMN12344358, study PRJNA552823) | activated sludge metagenome | biome: Activated sludge suspended growth; feature: Nitrification reactor; material: Wastewater; isolation source: activated sludge from nitrification reactor of wastewater... | reverse complement strand
GAGACCTCGATGCGTTCAACGTTATCGAGATCGTAAAGTGAAAGATCCACCTGCGCATTCTGGCTGCTGTTAAGCCTGATGCCGTTCAGCAGGATAAGAGTGTGTTCGCTTTGCGTAGCGTTGAGCGATATAGTTTTAGTGCCGGAGTTGAATCCGTAATCCTTTATATACACCGCGTCACTCAGCTTCAACGCATCAGGCAGCGAGCTGCCGTTGAGTGAGGAAATGAAAATTTCATCCATTACCTGTATCTTATTCGGCGCGGTGGAGTTTGTCATCTTCACGCGGTTTGATTCAACAACAATCTCCCCGGTAACAACGCTATCTCTGCCCGGGATAGTTGTTTCCTGGGCAGAGGCAGAAATGGCGAACATGATCAGTCCTGCTGATAGTATTTTCAGAAAAGAGGCCATCAATATTTGAATGCAAATCTCCTGGGATATTTGCCGCCGATATCTGAATATGTTTTCAGCAGGGCACCTGTGGTGCTGTAAACCCTTACTTCTCCGTTAGTGTTACCTTTTGCAATTGCGGCATAAATCTTATTTTCAACAGCATCGTAGTCTATTCCGTATATTACGTCGGTTCCGGAAGTGTTTACAGTAAAACCAGCATCTATAGTCTTCGTTAACAGGTCAACCTTGTAAATACTTACACCGGACATATACTGAAATGCAGTATCAGTTCCCAGAACATACATTGTATTGGCGCTCCCTGATGCAAGATATCCAATCCCTGCCTGTGATACAGGCGTATTGATAGAATCGATAACCTGAGCCGTAGTGGCGTCAACAACAAACAGCTTTTTATATCCGAAGGTTGATACATATACCCTGCCTGAATTAACCGCAATTGAAACCGGCGGCCCCTGGAAAAATATTTTGCTCACCTGGTTGGATGAGTTTATGACTGCAAGAGAGTTCTCAAAGGTAAATGTTTGTTTTCCTACAAATAAATTTCCTCCTGCGTAGAGGATGTCTGCAGGATTTGATCCAACGGAAAGAGAATCGGTAATCACACTCAATCCTGTATTCATAATTGTGACATAATCACTGCCCGTATTGGTTATGTATAAATTATTGTTTGCAGCAGCCAGGCTGTAAGGATTGTTCCCGAACGACGGATTTGAATTTGAGAGCTGATTAGTTGATGAGTTGATCTTATAGATTGACCCCGGCTGGCCGTAAGTTCCCTGCGCTGTAATATATAGATCATTGCCAATGAGAAGCATACCATCGAGGAACGAATTAAGGGTTTGACCGCTGTTTGAATTCTGAAATACATTGGCGCTAACCGTACCGCTATCTGTATTTATGAATGCATAATCGTAAGATGTTGGCTGGCCAAATGAGCCTTCATACAGCACGAAAACTCCTTTTGTAGTAATAACCGGATTATTGGAAACTATATCTTCTTCTCCGCAGCCGGTGAAAAGTGTAACGATAAAAAATGATGTGATAAAAAACAATAAAACTGAATTGAACTTTTTCATATTTTCTCCCGATGAAAAAAGTTAGTTATAAAATTGATCTGATATAAAACAAAACTCCCTGCTTCTAAATGACACGGGAGAAAATAAATACATGGTCATATAGAGACAGGGAGTCCCAATATTTCAGTTAACATGTAATCTTTGCCCTCGAAGATCATTTTGAAGATATTTCCGGCAGGTCTCCTGGCTTAAGAGCGATTAACGGTAAGTCTTCCCATCAATAAACGATAGTGACGTAACAAATACCGGTCTTCTCTAATACAGTTGCGGGGACAGCCCAGGATTATTCAGCAATACGAACAAGCTTTACCTGGTTCCCTATTATTCACTGTTTTAATTAAGTGAACCGAAAATAATAATCCGCTAATAGCGGAGTATAACAAAGAGCTGTTTTACAAAAATAGGCAAATTAAAGATAAAGAGAAATGGAGAATATTCCGGCTGTATTTTTCGTATCCTGTTGTGCTGAGTTGAATCGAAACACTGCTGGATTTCACCCTTCGAGTGCGCTCAGGGTGACACTCATTCCTGCAGCAAAAGCTACTCGATTAACACACCCCGGCACTAAAGTGCCACCGCTCTCCAGAGGGGCATTAACTGTTCCTGTTTCCCAAACTAGCTTAGGAAACCCCGGGCACGGTCATCCCAAGAATCAAAAGATACTCGTTCCATGAAATTAAAGTATGCAGAATTGCTGCACTGAGCAACAAATCGTATTGTTCGGCTATCGCTCTTCGGGATTCGTGGCACGAGGATAATAATCCCCCTTACAAAGGAGGAGCATAGTTTGAAGATTGAAAACAGCCAGGATTAATCCACGATTTGAATCATACGAAAGTAAGGATGAGGATTTGAAAACCCAGAAGCGAACCCCCATTGCAAATCATCGATTCATGTAAATCATTTTCAATTTCAGCTATCGACTTTGCAAGCGATCTTCCCCCCTTCATAGAAGCGGAAGGGGGGACGAAGCTGGTCCTTAGTCCCCCCTTTTGCTTTTTGAAAGGGGGGAGGATAGTTTCAGTCTTCAATAATTGATAATTGAAAGCAAATTGTTTTCCATCGTAGATTTTTGTCGGGGGTTTAGCCTTTCAGAAGCGAAGCCCAACGTGAATTTCAGTGAGATGAGATACTCATCCGATGAGTGCGGTCATTTCTCTACCCTATTTCTAAATTTCTTATCATTTTATTATTTACGATATTTGTAATTACATAAATTGGGAGGATTTAGCTTTCAAAACGCAGAATCTAATGAAATTTGAAGAAATGGAGCTCTCCGGGTTCGGGAAATACCCTAAGGCGCTCTGTAAGGTTACCCGGCCAAACGGTCTATACGAAGTACTGGAGTGTTTGAAAACAGGCTCCCTGATTTCCCGGGGACTCGGCAGAAGTTACGGTGATGCCTCGGTTAATGATGCGGGCATTGTTGCAGAATCATTAATAATGAATAAGTTTATTTCTTTTGATGATTCAACAGGCATTCTAAGATGTGAAGCGGGTGTAACGTATAAAGATATTCTTGATACGTTCGTCAGCCGCGGTTGGTTTCCCGCAGTAACGCCCGGTACAAAATATGTAACCATGGGCGGCGCTCTGGCAAGCGATGTTCACGGGAAAAATCACCACAAGGAAGGATCATTTTCGAGTTACGTAATAAGCTTTAAGATATTGATCGCCTCAGGCGAAATACTTGAATGCTCAAGAGAGCAGCATGCAGATCTTTTCTGGGCAACTGTGGGAGGAATGGGATTGACAGGTTTTATTCTCGAAACAGAAATTAAACTGAAGAAGATCAGCTCGCCATACCTTTTGAACAAAGCCGTAAAGCTGAAAAACCTTGATGAGCTTTTTTCGAACTTTGAAGAGCATGACGCTGACTATCTTTATTCCGTAGCGTGGATGGATATTGTAGCATCGGGCAGCAAGTACGGCAGGAATATCCTGCTGCTGGGCAATCATTGCGAAAGCGCAGAGCTGACTGATAAGCTGAGAAAGAAAGCCGCCGAAAAATACGTTGAAAAGAAAATTTCCGTACCGTTTGAGATCCCTTTCACAACGCTAAACAAGCTTTCGATTACCCTATTCAATAATGCCTACTACATGAAGGCAAGATCCAAAACGGACTTCCAGCATTACGATAAATATTTTTACCCGCTTGATTTTATATTGAACTGGAACCATATTTACAGCAAAAGCGGACTGATACAGTACCAGCTTAATATCCCCGAAGAAGCAGGCAAAGATGCCGTGGATAAAGTGCTGAAGAAAGTTGTAGCTTCAGGCGGCGGCTCATTCCTTGCCGTGCTGAAAAAAATGGGCGACCAGGACGGGATTCTGTCATTCCCATTTAAAGGCTACACGCTCTCTATGGATTTCCCCGTAAAAAAAGGGATAATAGAAATGTGTAAAGAGCTTGACGCAATTGTACTCGATCACGGCGGCAGAACTTACCTTACCAAGGATTCAATTCTTGACGAAAAAACATTTAAACAGATGTACAACGGATTATGGGAAAAGTGGATGGATATAAAAGTAAAGTATGACCCGCAGAATAAATTCACTTCAAACCTTGGCAGGAGGATAGGCTTATGTCCCTCCTAGTACTTGGCGCAAACTCGCTGATAGCACAGGCAACGGCTTCGCATTTCGCTGAAGCGGGCCATGAAATAATTTTTGCCGGCAGGAAACAGGATGAACCTGAAAAGTATGCCAATGATTTCAGCATCCGCTATAAGGTAAACTGCCGGGCTGAATATATTGACGCATTGGACTATCCCACACACAAAAAGTTTGTGGAAGATGTTCTGGCAAAGACTCCCCAGCTTGATAATGTACTTATTGTTTTCGGCTACCTGGGCACGCAGGAAAAAGCACAGGTGGATTTTAACGAAGCGCACCGGATAATTGATACCAACTTCACCGGCGTAGTTTCGGTTTGTGAGCTTCTTGCGGCTGAATTTGAATCACGCAAAAAAGGCAACATTGCCGTAATATCATCTGTAGCAGGTGATAGAGGCAGGCAGAGCAACTATATGTATGGCTCCGCAAAAGGCGGGCTTACGGTGTATCTCTCGGGACTCCGCAACAGGCTCTCGAAATCAGGTGTAAATGTGCTGACCGTTAAGCCGGGATTTGTGAATACACCCATGACTTACGGTATGCCGCTGCCTAAACCGCTGGTTGCATCACCTGAAAAAGTTGGCAAAGATATTTACAACGCGATGAAGAGCGGTAAATCGGTCAAGTACACGCCATTCTTCTGGTGGTGGATCATGAAGATCATTACTTCCATACCGGAGTTCATCTTTAAAAAGATGAAGCTGTAAACAGACTATTTCAAAAGCTGCTCGTCCCACGAAGCGGGTAAAACTCATCCGATGACTGGATTACGTAACTCATCAGGAAATAGAATAACCAGTCATCGGATGAGTTAAGTAGCACATTATACAAATAGAATTTTAGAAATCAAAACATATACCACACATCGCTTCTCTCTCCTTTGGAGAGGGGGCAAGGGTGAGGTCATAAAAGGGACATTTTAAATGACACGCGGACCAATTTCAAAATTCATGGAGAAACACTATCTCCATTTCAACTCTGCGGCTATGATGGATGCAGCCAAAGCATACGAAACACATCTTGCCGAAGGCGGAAAAATGATGATCACACTCGCAGGCGCAATGAGCACAGGCGAGCTTGGCATTTCACTTGCTGAAATGATCCGAAATGACAAAGTGCAGATCATCTCCTGCACCGGCGCTAATCTGGAAGAGGACCTGATGAACCTGGTGGCGCATTCACATTACAAACGCGTGCCTAATTACAGGGATCTGACCCCGAAGGAAGAATGGGATTTGCTGGAACAGGGGCTGAATCGAGTAACCGATACATGTATCCCCGAAGAGGAAGCTTTCCGCAGGCTGCAAAAACATATATACGAGCTTTGGAAGGATGCTGAAACCAAGGGTGAAAGATATTTTCCCCATGAGTACATGTATAAGATGATACTAAGCGGCGTACTTGAGCAGTATTACGAAATTGATCCTAAAAACTCATGGATGATAGCCGCGGCTGAAAAAAATCTGCCAATTATCGTACCCGGCTGGGAAGATTCAACAATGGGTAATATTTTTGCATCATACTGCATCAAAGGTGAGCTGAAACCCTCGACAATGAAATCTGGTATTGAATATATGGTTACATTGAGTGAATGGTACAGGAAAAATTCCGCAGGCAAGGGCGTGGGATTTTTCCAGATCGGCGGCGGTATTGCCGGCGATTTCCCCATCTGTGTAGTGCCCATGATGTACCAGGATCTGGAATGGCATGACGTTCCGTTCTGGAGCTATTTCTGCCAGATATCGGACTCAACAACCAGCTACGGCTCATACTCCGGCGCTGTGCCAAACGAAAAAATAACATGGGGCAAGCTGGATATAAATACGCCAAAGTTCATTGTGGAAAGCGACGCAACAATCGTAGCGCCGTTAATGTTTGCTTGGATCCTCGGCTGGTAATGCCAGCAGCAGTAAGATTTTACTCTGATAAATTTAAAAGCCGGGTTATGAGTTTCTTTCATAATCCGGCTTTTTGCTGTTTGTTATAAGTTTCAGCGCTGGGAAACTTCTGCAGTCAAGCTTTTTAATTATTCCTGTTTTGCTATCACTACATCAACGGGTGTTTTACCTGTTGTGATCATTTTCTCAAAAAATCCGCTGCTGCTGTATATCCTGAGCTTACCTGGTTTGTAAGTGTTTATATTGGTATATAGTACATAGTGTTTTCCGGAATACGGATCTACATTATACCCGCTTATATTGTATCCCTCTGCCGCCAGTTCATTGTTCAAAAATACCGATGAAGTTTGGGTTGCAGGAACATATTTCATGATCTTGTCATTCTTTGAAATGTAGAAGACAAGGGAGTTTTCTTTGTATATCCTCAGCCTGCTTGCATATCCTCCGTTCAGGACTGATGAGTCAGTTTTTACAAGATTTTCAGGGTTTACGTGATATACCATATTACTTACGCCGGAACAGGCAACAATCAGCTTCCCGTCAGAAGTCAAGACCAAACCTGTCGGTTTATCCCTTAAATCTATTTTCGTAATACCTTCTTCAAATGGTACGAGAGCTGCAAGTGACGAATCTACACCAATATTATTATAACCGGTGAGCAGCAGGAGAAGCCTGTTGTTATAGTACTCCATTGCAGTTATCCGCGATTTTGTTTCCCTATGGCGGTAAAGCCAGTCATAGCTGTTTTTATTCCTGATCTCAAGTGTACCGCCTTCCAATGGGTCTCCGGGCAAGTATGATACAGCAAGATAATTGCCAAACACCAATGATGAACTGATCTTATGGTTGGTGTAAATCTGCATAATAGTACTGCCTTTAGACTCGCCCCACGCCCTGAATTTCAGCATCAATTGATTACCGGGATAATAATCGGAAGCTATCGGACAGAATAGAACACCGTTTGAATACAATACAGAATTCGGAGATTGAGGAAGCTGTCCCTCAGCGAGAATATTAAGACTGAACGAGTCATTATTTATATCATAATATCCCATATATCTTTCAGGCGGATATTGGTCATTACCCGCACAAATAACAAATGCACCATATTCCTTTTCAACAACACCGGGATCCTGCTGCTTTACAGGAACGTCATCTTCTCCGCATGCAATAATAAAAAAAGCCGCAAGAGCCGCGGGTAAAATTGAGATTATGCGCAAGAACATTTTCATTTTTCCCTCCTGATTTTTCAAAAACATAGATAAAATCAACAAAAGAAGCAATACAAAATCCAGAAATTATTAATCCGCTCGTATTCAAAAAACCCAAATTTATTGATACATTGCGTAGTTACAAGAAACTTTTAAGCTAAGTTAGTATATTTATATATTGTGCTGTGAATTTTCGGAAAAAATGATTGGATAACAAAGTAAAGACCGGTACTTCGAAGCTGGCAATTGTTTGGCTGTTGGGATTTGAGCTGTTTGTTCTCTTCTTTATGGAAGCCTACAAATACTGGCTCAACTCAACCTACATTTCAATGCTTTCCCGGAGCTTTCTTTCAAGCTTCTTTTCCGGATTCAACATCCTTTACACGGGCAACCTGTTCTGGATAACTATATGCCTTATATCGATAATAGCTATCGTTAATATTTCTATGCACTCTGCAAAAGTGAACAAGAATGCCGTTCGCGCGCTTGTTGTGCTTTCAATAATCTCGCTGCTCTTTCTCGCTTTTGCATTTTTCCAGGGAAGAATACCCCGCGAAACATTTTACGAGAACCTTATCACGCTTTCACAAAAAGGCGTACAGACTATCAGCCTTTCCATATTTTCAATGATGCACCTGTTCATTACGGTTTCAGCATGCGTAATCTCATTTTCAGTGCTGATGAAGTTCTACGTATTCCGCAGCATATGGATAACAATATTTATCCTTCTTGCGGGATATAGCGTAGTATTCCTCTTTGCTTACAATTATAAAGATGACACTAAAACCCTGACCGAAAGCAAAAAGACGGTGGATGCAGGAACTGTTCTCGGCGCGGCTGTTTGGGGCGGCAACAGGCCATCCCCTGTATTAAGAGAGCGTATCAACAAAGGATACGAGCTGTTCCAGCAGGGAATCATTAAGAACATAATTCTAACTGGCGGCGGCGCACCGGGCGAAATGACCGAAGCTGAAGTCTCAAAAAATGAGCTGCTAAAGAAAGGGGTTCCCGAGCGGAACATATATATAGAAAACAAATCCAACTCCACACTGGAACAGATATCATATCTTAACAATAATTTATATAAGAAGAACAACTGGAAGGAAATAGTTGTGATCAGCGATAACTTCCACCTGCTCAGAACCAAACAGATATGCAAGTTCTTTGGCATAAACGCCTACACGGTTTCCTCGGATACACCGCTCTCAACCGAGTCTTCGTTCAATTTCTGCATAAAGGAAAGCTTTGCAGTAATTTTGTTCTGGTTATTTGGCATAGGATAAGTTATTTTTGTAGAATGGCATTAACTAGAAGATATTTACGTGAAAAAGCCCTGCAAACGCTCTATGCGTTTGAGCTTACGGGCGACCCTATCGACCAGGTTAAGCTTCAGCAGCTTGAGGAGCTTGATAAAAAAGACGACAGGAAATTCTGCGACGACCTTATAAAATATACGGTAGAAAATGACGAGAAGTATGAAACAATTATCAAGGAGACTGTTGATAACTGGGATATGGAACGTATAGCGCTGATTGATGCAATTATAATCAAAATGTGCCTTACCGAATTCTTCCACTTTGAAGATATACCGCCCAAGGTATCTATAAATGAATCGATTGATATAGCCAAAGATTTCAGTACACGGAATTCCGGAAAGTTCGTTAACGGCGTTCTGGATGCGATACTTGAAAGGCTGCAGAAGGAAAAACTGATAAATAAAAAAGGTAAAGGGCTCATAGGCGGCAGGAAACACGCCGTAACTTAAGCGCTTTCCCGGTAAATCTAAATTTCAATCCATGGATAAACCGCTTAAGCCGGGTAAGTGGCTTACAAAAGAAGTCTTCAACTGGTCATTATTTGATTTTGCCAATTCAACCTTTGCAACAATTGTAGTAGCTTTCGTTTACGCAATATATTTCAAAAAAGTTGTAGCAGGCAACGAGCCCGTTGCCGACCTTTACTGGTCAACGGCAATTAATATCTCTATGATACTTGTCGCAGTACTCAGCCCCGTACTCGGCGCTGCAAGTGATCACTACGGCAACAAGAAAAAATACCTCGCTGTATTCACTTTTCTAAGCATAGTTTCCACGGCCTTCCTGTATTTCATTACTGAAGGCATGGTAGTGTGGGGAATGATACTCTTCATCCTGGCTAATGTCGGATTCCAGGCAGGGCTTGGATTTTATGACGCGTTCATTAAAGAGATCGCTGAGGCAAAGAATTACAATAAGGTTTCCTCGCTTGGTTACGCCGTAGGATATCTTGGTTCATTGGCTTCGCTTGCGGTGGTAATTGTACTCCAGGACTCGCCCAGGCTCACATTCATTGCATGCGCCGGAATGTTCCTGCTATTTTCGCTGCCCATTTTCCTGTTTGTAAAAGAAAAAGTGAAACCGGTTTCAGAGTTTGAAGGCAGCAATTTCTTTTCTGTTGGATTCCACCGCACAAAAGAAACCCTGAAGCATATAAGCCAATTCCGCAACATAAGGCTTTTCCTGTTCGCTTATTTCCTTTACATAGACGGCGTGAACACTATAATTTTCTTTTCGGCTAATTTCGCCCAAACAACACTCAAATTTGAAATCCCCGACCTGATACTGTTTTTCATAATAGTACAGGTAACAGCGCTGCTGGGTTCCTTTCTTTTTAGCTGGATAGCTGACAGGGTTGGGACTAAAAAAACAATCAGCGTAATAATTATCTGCTGGGCTGTATTGACCTTATCAGTTTTTTTTGCAAATGATAAAACAACTTTCCTTATAATTGGTGCATTCGCCGGAACATTCCTTGGTTCATCGCAGGCACTATCACGCAGCTTCTTCGGCACGATGATACCTTTTGAAAAGAAGACAGAGTTTTACGGATTCTACAGCCTGTTCGAAAAAACCTCGACTATTTTAGGACCATTAACATTCGGCTTGATCTCATGGCTCACCGGAAATCAAAGGTATGCTGTGCTGTCAATAATCTTATTCTTCCTGCTCGGTTATTTAATATTCCGCAGGGTTGATGAGCCAAAAGAAAACCCCGCCACAAGTGACGGGGTGTGATGAAACAATTTATTATGACTCTTACTATTTTTTACCAATAAAGAAAGTAACACCCGCATAAAGCTGCAGGTACATCATGTTCCTGTCTTTTGAAAGATTGGGGCTTAAGCCTGAATCTTCCTTATCGTTGATGTAAAGCTTGTTAACTTCTGTTGAGAGCTTTGAATCCTTCAGCAGCAGGTTCGGCAATTTGTATTTCACGCCGAAGGCAAGTCCGAAAACCCTTGTAAGCCTGCCGTTAATTCCCGCGCCAAGCCCGATACCAAGCCTTGCAGCCTGTTTATACGTGTATGAAACTTCTGTGCCTGTAGATGATGGTGTCTGGCGGTATGTGCCGAACAGCATGTTAAGGCCGAAATCGAAGTTAACATATGGTGTCCACTTGGTTTTGTTAACGAATGCATATTCAAATCCTAAAGCCGCGCTGAAATTGTGAAGAAACATCTTTGATTTGCCGGGAACTGAAGTTGTTACAGAGCTATCTGCCGGCCATACTTTCAGTATGTTTGCCGGAATGTAAGCATTGTTGTTATCGCTGTTAAGGAAAAGGTCGTAACCTAAAGTAATATACGGCCTGATGGTTCCTTTTTTGTTTGTAACCAGCTTCATGTAAACCTGGCTTCCGAAGCCGGATTTAACACCGTAGTTCTTAAAGTTGAACTGCTCTTTCATTTCACCCATCATGTTCGGCAGCGGTTGTGAATATGAGAAGTTCCATTCCACCATGAATGCCGCTGGTTTCTTGAGAGAAGTGGTTTTGGTTTTGACCTGTGAATAAGAAACTGCAGAAAACAAAAACATGAACAAAAGCAAAAAAACAGTAGATTTTGTTATTCTCATTTTTTTCTCCTATTTAATGAAAATTTCAGTATTTCCGTGGAATTAATACTAAATTAATAGAAAAAATCTCCAAAATCAATTTTTAACCTGCTATATTTACAGAAAATAAAAAACCCCGCAAATACGGGGTAAACTTGTCCGGATTAAACCTGTTTTATATATTGTATTGATTCAGCGGAATTTGAACAAAAACGTTGGACCAATTTTAATACTTGAAAATGTCGGGCTCGGTTCGCCGCCACCATAGTCTATTCCATCTATTAACCCCGTTAGATTACATCCAGCAGTTACAAAGAGATTCTTATATACTTTCACATTCGTGCCAATCAGCAGAAACACGGTAAAACTATTTTTATTATTATCATTGCGGGGATTGCTGTACTTTCTTGAAATACTGTAATTGCCTAAACCTGCCCCAATATATAAGTCTGCAATCTTAAATATTGATTTCCGAAACCGGTAGTTTACACTGTAAGAAATTGCTGAAATATCTTCATCGCCCTTATATGGCCTTGAAATATTGTTTTTGTTCCACAATTCAAGGTTAAAGCCAACTATGAAGGAATTACTGAACACCAATTGCAGCCCTGCGTCCCAGACGAAACCTCCGGGAAACCCGTAATCCCTATCGGGCTTGAACCCCGAATGATAACCAGCTTTTGAACTGATCAGTATGCTGTATTTGAACTGTTCATCCTGCTGTGAGAAAATTATGCTGTTCAGCACTACCGCGAAAAGGAATATATATTTTGTTTTCAAAAGGATCATTTTAATGATACACCTGGTTTATTAAGAGTGGTAAATTATAATATACAGCCGATTTCATATCATTTCATTTTAAAAAACAGCGTCGGGCCAAATTTAATATGAGTTATCCTTGCAGAGCTTGATCCGCCGACATCAAAACTCACTAAACCCGAATGAGAAAGCTCGGCATTCAGTATTAAATATCTTGTTAGCTTCCAGCCTGCGCCAATACTTACCGCCGAATTAAGATAACCGTTATTATCCGAGTTATAGGTGCTGCCTGACATGTAATTGTAAGATAACCTGTACTGCCCTAATCCGGCATCCGCATACAGCTCTAACTTTCCGAACAGGGTTCGGCGGTACTGTACAAAAAACCTGAAGCCGAATCCGCTGTAATTTTTGCTCAATGTAATATTTGTTAGTGAGGGCTGCACCGAAACATCTTTCCTTTTCCAGTAATCAAAATTAAAACCGATCAGAAAATTCTTTCCTGTACCAACAGCAATTGAGCCGCCAAATACAGATCCATCAGGGAAACCGTTATCGCTGCTGATGCGGTATGAAGTATGATAGCCTGCCTTGAGCGAGAGCACAAGATTTCCGGAATAAGTCTCTTGTTTATGCTGTGAAAACAAGGCCGCATTAAGAAAAACTAGACACAGGGCGATGCAAAGGCAGCTTAAAGGATTATTTTTCATAACAAAAATTGAAAATTTAGTGAGAGCAAAAATTGAATTGTATCATTTTACATTTGCTTATCTGGCTTTTTTTATGATACCAACTATACAAATATAGCATTTAAAATACATCTGTTGATATGACATAAATCAGTTTGAAACTGACTTTTATCCATTAAAAAACCCCGCAAAAGCGGGGTTTTTTGGGGAAAGACAAAGGTGTTCCAAGAATTACTTCACAAGTATGAGCTTTTTGGTATCTGTGAAGTTAGCTTTATCGCCGTTTACACTCAGCCTGTACATATAAACACCGCTTGGCAGGTTTGATGCGTTGAAGTTGATCTTATACTCACCTGCTGTGAGGTTCTCGTTTACAAGCACAGCAACTTCGCGGCCGAGGATATCAAATACTGAAAGCTTTGCATTACCTGACTGCGGAATACCGAAGCTGATAGATGTAACAGGGTTGAACGGATTCGGGTAGTTCTGTTTAAGATTGAATGAACCCGGGACCAGATTGCTGATAGGCTGAATACCGATGGGGACTATTGCATAGTTCACTGTATCAGGCCTGAAGTTTGTCCAGCCGTTAGCCCATGTACCGTTCTGTGCAAATGCGCCGCGGTATGTTGTTGTTGTGAAGAACGGGTCGTTCAATCCGGGCAATGAGAAGTTAGCGCCGGTTAATGCAGGTGAACCTGCCCCGGGAGTGAAGAATGAAGGATCATAATTTCCTGTAGCAACACCGCCGTATGGATTGGTTAACAATGCACCTGTAATGCTGGGATATGTATTGTTGTTTGCAGTAGTATAAGCAAGCGCGTCAAAGCTGCAGCCTGCGCTTGTTGATGCTGCAAGAGTATATAAACCAGCTAAAACATTTGCTTTTACCCTTGAAGAATCATTCTGTACAGAGCATGTTGTTCCTGAACCGTCATAGAACATACCGGTTCCCCAGCCCATTACAACGCTGTTAACAATGCTGATCTTTGAATTCCTTCTCAGATGTCCCGCTCTTGTATAGTTAGGATTAACTACTGATGTATCGTACTGTTTGGGGCCAATTGAAGTGACATTGGAGAACATCGGTTCGGTTCTGGGTGTATTATAGTTAGGTCCGTTATTGTTATCTGATTCAAAGCATGTTGAACCGCTTACATCAGCAACGCTTGGTTTCCTGACGCCTAAAAGAAACTGGAGCTTGCCCCTGAAACCGAAATCTGTATCAAACTCATCATCAACAGGGAAATATGAAATGAGGTATTTGCAGTTTACCGTTCCGCCGAACCACTCAAAAGAGTCATCGCCGTTATAAGCAACCATAACATATTCAATAGTAGTGCCTGAGCCAACGCCGCCCATTGTTAAGCCGTTGATCTCGTTATTTGGTGAAAGAGCGATACCAGAGTATTCAATCCTTACATATCTGAATGTTCCGGAGTTATCCGCGTCGTTATTACCGCCGTAATAAACTGAAGGAGAAATACCTTCGATAGCTGCAGTATCAGAGCCTGATGCAGTATTGATCCTTGCGCGTCCGAGTATTATGATACCGCCCCAGTCGCCTGCACTTTTGCTGCCTACCGGCTGAGCGCTTGTGAATATAACAGGTGCGCCAGCGCTGCCGTTTGCATTGATGGTGCCGCCTCTTTCAACTACTAATGAAGCTTTTGAATTCTTATCGCCGAAGATCTGTGTACCTGCGGGAATATTGAGCGTACCGCCTGATTTTACAAATACGGTGCCGAGAAGCAGGTATCTCTTTGTGTTTAAAAGTGTGGTGTTACCTGTAATATTTCCTGTTAAAGTATCAGTCCATGTTTCTGAAAATACTGCTGAACTCAATACGAAAACCGAAACAACAGCCAATAGAAATTGTTTTAGCATTTTGATTCCTTTCCGTTTCCTTTTCTGGTTGATTTAAATTCTGATTAGTCTACAAATCTAATCAATGTGTGTTAGGAGGTTGATAAGGAATTGTTAATGTATGGTGAATAAATCTTAACGGAAAATAAAAAATCCCGCTAAAATAGCGGGATTTACAACAGCGTCTTAACTCTTTCTTAATATTTGAAGCTCAGGCTCAGCGAATAACCGGTGCCGGCATTGAACTTCTTGAACATTTCATCCTTGCCGTTCACCTGCTGAGTAAAG
>WBZT01001947.1_pt1 | contig 14695 bp, 10 predicted proteins | sample 5204241 | NCBI WGS metagenome assembly WBZT01 (sample SAMN12344358, study PRJNA552823) | activated sludge metagenome | biome: Activated sludge suspended growth; feature: Nitrification reactor; material: Wastewater; isolation source: activated sludge from nitrification reactor of wastewater... | reverse complement strand
GGGAACATCGACGCCCGGATGGGCTGGTACGTCATCATCGGCACGCTGCCCATCGGCTTCTTCGGATTCGTCTTCAGCGACCAGATCGAGACCGCGGCGCGCAATCTCTGGCTCGTCGCGACGGTGCTGATCCTGTTCGGTCTGGTGTTGGGTGCCGCCGACCGCTATGGCCGGGAGGACAAGACACTGGACGACCTCACAGCGCGCACGGGCCTGATCTACGGCTTCGGGCAGGCATTGGCGCTCATCCCGGGCGTCTCCCGTTCGGGCGCGACGATCAGCACCGGCCGGGTGCTCGGCTTCGACCGGCCCTCGGCGACGCGCTATGCGTTCCTGCTGGCCATCCCCGCGGTGCTGGTGTCAGGGCTGTACGAGGCGACGAAGATCGGTGACGACACCTCGACCTCCTGGGGGCCGACGATCTTCGCCACGGTGATCGCGTTCTTCATCGGGTATGCCGTGATTTCCTGGCTGATCCGCTATGTCTCTCACGGCAGTTTCCTGCCGTTCGTGATCTACCGGGTGGCCCTGGGCGCGTTGTTGCTGGTGCTGCTGGGCACCGGGGTCATCGCGGCTTGACCTGCTTTCCGCGTTCGAAACTCGGCCGAGTCCTGCCACGCCGGCCCGGTACGGTCGACGACTCGCCGACCTACGCGCATCGAACATGGCGTGTCGCGTTCGAAACGTGGCCGAAGCAGAAGTCGCCTTCCGGGGTCTGGCCAAGTTTCGAACGCAGAGGGCGTTAGAGCCACCCGGACCGTTTGAACGCGCGGTACATCACCGTGCAGGCCAGCAGCATCAGAACCAGGATCGTCTCGTAGCCGAACCGCCAATGCAGCTCCGGCATGAACTCGAAGTTCATCCCGTAGATCCCGGCGATCATCGTGGGCACCGCGGCGATGGCCACGTAGGCACTGATTCGGCGCATGTCGTTGTTCTGTTGCAGGTCCTGCCGCGAGGTGGCAGCCATCAGCAGTGTCATCAACAGCTGATCGTTGCTCTCGGCCTGGTCGGCGACGCGCAGCACGTGGTCGCCCAGGTCCCGGAAGAACGGGTGCATCTCCTCGGGAATGCCCTGCACCCCGCCCCGCACGAGGTCGTGGGAAACCCCGACCAAAGGCTGCACGGCCCGGCGCATCTCCAGGTTCTCGCGCTTCACCCGGTAGATCATCTCGGCGTCGTTGGTGCGGGCGGGGGAGAAGACCTGCTCCTCCAACTGCTCGATGTCACGCGAGATCTCCTCGGCGACAGCCAGGTATCCGTCGACCGTGGCGTCCAGGATCGCGTGGGCCACAGCGGTCGGGCCGTTTCGCAAGAATGCGGGATCGGACTCCAGCCGCCGCCGGATGCGGGAGATGTCGCCCAGCGGTCCGTACCGCACGGTCAGGATGAAGTGGTCGCCGATGAAGATGGACAGTTGTCCGGTCTCCACGTCCGAGGTCTGCTCGTAGTAGGACAGGATCTTCACGATCACCAGCGACGCATTGCTCTCGAACTCGACTTTCGGCCGCTGCCGGTGGTTGGCGGCGTCGTCGACCTGCAGTTCGGGAAGGTCGAAGACGTCCTCGACCAGGTTCAACTCGGCCCGCGACGGCTCGAACAACCCGATCCACACGAATTGCTGATCGTGGCTCTGCGCGGTGGCGAAGAGCTTGGCCAGGCGCTCGCGCAGGGCGACGGCGTCGCCGGGGATCTCTCCGGAGAACGTGCTGTCTCCGTCCTCCACGAGCCGGCCGTCGAGGTACAGCCCCATACCGCGGATCATGGTTGCAGTGTGCCCTACCCGACCGGCCTATCCTGTCCGGGTGACCACAGTTCTGCTGATCCGCCATGGCCGGTCCCACGCCAACGCGCAAGGGCTCTTGGCCGGCCGCACTGAGACCGCGCTGGACGACACCGGACGCACGCAGGCCGAGCAACTTGCGCAGCGACTGTCCGACGTGCCCTTCGACCTGGTGGTCAGCAGCCCGCAACTGCGGGCCAGGCAGACGGCGGAGATCGTGGTTGCCGGTCGTGCCGAGGCCCGGATCGACGACGCCTTCGCCGAATGTGACTACGGCGACTGGAGCGGGTCGGCCTTGAGCGAATTGGCCACCGAACCCACCTGGGAGATCGTGCAGTGGCTGCCCTCGGCCGCCGAGTTCCCAGATGGGGAGACGATGGCCCAGATGGCCCATCGGGCAACCCACGGCGTACGGCGACTGGTCAAAGAGAACCCGGACTCGATCATCTGGGTGGTCTCCCACGGCGACGTGATCAAGGCGATCCTGGCCGACGCTCTGGGTATGCATCTGGACCACTTCCAGCGGATAGTCGTGGACACCGCATCGGTCAGCATCGTGCACTACACACCCAAGCGCCCGTTCGTGGAGCGCATCAACGACACCGGGGGGATACGCCTAGCGCGTAAAGCGCCCGAGTCCGACGGTGAGGCGGTCGTGGGCGGCCGCACTGCACAGTAGGGTCGGGGCCGTGACCCGACGCATCCTGTCGTTCTCCCATCCCCGGCGGTTCGTCGTGGGGACCGTCGGACAACCCGGAGACCGCACGTTCTACCTGCAAGTCACCGAGGACGGGGATCCGGTGTCGGTCCTGTTCGAGAAGGAGCAGGCCTCGGTATTGGCCGAGAAGGTGGTGGAACTGCTGGACCAGGTCCGTCGGTCCGGGGTCGACCTGCCGGAGGAGCCGCAGGAGCACTCGGTGGACACCGAACCACTGGGCCAGCCCATCGAACCGGAGTTCCGAGTCGTCTCCATGGGCATCGGCTGGGATCCGACCGACGAGGCGGTGATCATCGAGGCGCACGGTGAGTCCGAGACCGACGAGGTGCCCGACATCGGGGACGACGCCGACGAGGGCCCCGACACGTTGCGGGTCCGGATGTCCCCGGCCGACGCCTTGGCGTTCTCGGTGCGGGCCAGCCGGGTCGTGGCAGCAGGCCGTCCGCAATGCCCGTTCTGCCATCTGCCGATCGACCCCGACGGTCACATCTGCCCACGCGCCAACGGGTATCGCCGCAGCGTCGGATGATCGACGCAACCACTCTGCGCGACGCGCCTCTGCACGTTCTGGGCCGGTTGCCGGACTCGTCCAACAACGCGCTGCTGTGCAGCGTGCCCGGTCAGGTGCGGGTCGTATACAAGCCCGAGGCCGGGGAGCAGCCCCTCTGGGACTTCCCGCCGCGGACTCTGAGCCGGCGGGAGAAGGCCGCGGCCGTACTCGATCAGGTGCTCGGCTTCAACCTGGTGCCCACGACGGCCTGGCGGGAGTCGGGTCCGGCTGGTCCGGGCACTGTGCAGCTCTGGATAGAGGGCCAGATCGACCTCGGAGTCTTCCCTCCGGAATCGCTTCCCGACGGGTGGGTCGCCGTGGTGGACGCCGAGACCGAGGACGGGCCGGTGGTCGTTGCCCATCGCACGGACCTCGCGACGCAGCGGATGATCGTCTTCGACGTGCTGGCGAACAACGCTGACCGCAAGGGCGGACACCTGCTGCGTGACGCGTCGGGCTTGTACGGGATCGACCACGGGGTGACGTTCCACGAGGATCCGAAGCTGCGCACGGTGCTGTGGGGTTTGCGCCGGGAGCCGGTGCCCGCCGAGCTCCTGACGGCAGTGGAGGCGGCACTGCCCGGGCTGGCGGAGTTGGGCGAATGGCTGTCGCAAGCCGAGGTCGAGGCGACTGTGCGACGTGCCCGGGAACTGCTGACGGCAGCTGTCTACCCGTCGCCGTCCGGGACCTGGCCCGCCCTCCCGTGGCCCTTGATCTAGGCTGGCGACCGTGCGTTCCTGGCCCGCTGAGACCCTGCCCCCGCTGCCGCGCATCGACGCCGACCTGACGGCCTTCGACACCGCGTCGCAGTCGATCCGGCCGCTGAATCCCGGGCCCGAGGCTCGCATGTACGTCTGTGGCATCACCCCGTACGACGCCACCCACATCGGCCACGCCTCGACCTACGTCCTGTTCGACACCATTCACCGCTTCTGGCGGATGACCGGTCACGAGGTGCGCTACGTGCAGAACGTCACCGACATCGACGACCCCCTGCTGGAGCGCGCCGAGCGCGACGGGGTGGACTGGCAGGAGCTGGCCGCGCAGGAGGTGCAACGGTTCCGCGACGACATGGTGGCGCTGCGAGTGCTGCCGCCAACCCGGCTGATCGGCGCTGTGGAATCCATCGATCTGGCTGCAGACAGGGTCGTCGAGCTGCAGCGTGCCGGTGCTGCCTATGGCGTGGATGACGACCTGTACTTCGACGTGACGGCGGCCGAACGCTTCGGCCACGTGAGCCACTTGACGCCGCCCGACATGCTGGCGCTGTCAGCTGCACGCGGCGGTGATCCGCAGCGTCCCGGCAAGCGAAATCCCGTGGACCCGCTGCTCTGGCAGGCTCCGCGCGCCGGGGAGCCGTCGTGGGACAGTTCCGCCGGACCGGGCCGGCCAGGTTGGCACATCGAATGCGCCGCTATTGCGCTCGCTGAACTCGGTCCGGGCTTCGACGTGCAGGGCGGCGGCAGCGATCTGATCTTCCCGCACCACGAAATGAGTGCGGCGCAGGGCGAGGTTCTCGACGGCTGGCCGTTCGCCCGCTCCTACATCCACGCGCCCATGGTGAGCCTGGACGGCGAGAAGATGAGCAAGTCGCTGGGCAATCTCGTCTTCGTGTCAGCGCTGCGTTCGGCCGATGTCGACCCGATGGCGATCCGCCTGGCACTGCTGGGGCAGTGGTATCGCGAGGACTGGTCCTGGAGTGACGCCTTGCTGGCCTCAGCCGGGGAGCGCCTGCAGCGGTGGCGTGCGGCCTTGTCCCGGCCCACCGGCCCGCCGTCGCAACGCACGGTCGAGGCGCTGGTGGCCGGGGTTGCCGATGACCTCAACACGCCGGTCGCTTTGGCCGCTGTGGATCAATGGGTGCAGGAGCAGCATTTGCGCGGCGGCGACGACCTGGCAGGCCCGGGACTGTTGTCGCGCGCGATCGACGGGTTCCTCGGGGTGATCTGAGGGCAATGTGACTCAGCGACCAGTTTCTGGTCTGTCCGTCACAAAGCCCCGGTCAGCTCTTCTTCTCGTCGTGGCCACCGAACTGCTTGCGCATCGCTGACTGCACCTTGTTGCTGAACGCGTCGTTGCCCTGCGATGCGAACCGGGAGAACAGCGCCGCGGTGAGCACAGGCGCTGGAACTCCCTCGTCGATCGCCGCGATCGAGGTCCAGCGACCCTCCCCGGAATCCGACACCCGGCCTGAGAACTCCTCGAGACCGGGGCTCTCGTGCAGAGCAATGGCTGTCAGGTCCAGCAGCCAGGACGCCACCACCGAACCACGCCGCCAGACTTCGGCAACCGCGGCCGTGTCGATGTCGTACTCGTAGTACTGCGGGTTCTCCATCGGGGCGGTCTCGGCGTCGGCCGTACGGGTCGTCTTGCCCTCGTTGGCGTTCTTCAGGATGTTCAGACCCTCGGCGTAAGCGGCCATCAACCCATACTCGATGCCGTTGTGCACCATCTTCACGAAATGCCCGGCGCCGCTCGGTCCGCAGTGCAGCCAGCCCTGCTCCTCGGGGGTGTACTCCCCGGAGCGGCCGGGAGTTCGCTCGATGTCGCCGACGCCGGGCGCGACGGATCGCCAGATCGGGTTCAGACGATCCACCGCTTCATCGGGTCCGCCGATCATCAAGCAGTAGCCGCGCTCCAGGCCCCACACGCCGCCGGACGTACCGCAGTCGACGAAGTGGATGCCCTTCTCCTTGAGCATCTCGGCGTGCCGGATGTCGTCGTGGTAGTAGGAGTTCCCGCCGTCGATGATCGCGTCGCCAGGTTCGAGCAGGTCGGCGAGCTGGTGCACGACGGCTTCGGTGATCTTGCCCGCCGGAACCATGATCCACACGTTGCGCGGTGTGCTCATCATGCCGATCATCTCCGCCAGGTCCGCCGAGCCCGTGGCGCCGTCGGCCTTCAGCGCTTCGACCGCATCGGCGGAGACGTCGTTGACAACTGCGGAATGGCCATCGCGCATGATTCGGCGCACGATGTTGGCGCCCATGCGGCCCAGTCCGACCATCCCCAGTTGCATCGGTGCGTCAGTGGTCACGGCTTCCTCCTGGTATCGCTGCTCACTAGGGTCGAACGTAGGCCACCGATGGCGTTATATGCACGAGGAGAACATCCATGTCCGTGATCGACCTTCCGCAGTGGCAGGCGCTGGCCGCCCACACCACGCCCGACTTGCGCGCGCTGTTCGCCGCCGATCCGGCCCGGGGTGACGAACTGGTGGCCGAAGGCGCAGGGCTGATGCTCGACTACTCCAAGCAGCGGGTGAGCGCCGAGACGATCAGCTTGCTGGTCGATCTGGCGGATGCGGTGGACCTCGCCGGGCACCGGGAGGCGATGTTCCGCGGTGACCACATCAACACCACGGAGGACCGCGCTGTGCTGCACACGGCACTGCGCCTGCCGCGGGATGCGACGCTGGTTGTCGACGGACGGGACGTCGTCGCCGAGGTGCACGAGGTGCTCGACCGCATGGCCGCCTTCAGCGACAGGGTGCGCTCGGGGGAGTGGACCGGGCACACCGGCAAGCCCATCCGCAACGTGGTCAACATCGGCATCGGCGGCTCCGACCTGGGTCCGGTGATGGCCTACGAGGCGCTGAAGCACTACAGCCGCCGGGACATGACCTTCCGCTTCGTGTCCAACGTCGACGGAACTGACTTCGTGGAAGCGGTCGAGGGTCTGGACCCACAGGAGACGTTGTTCATCGTGTCGTCCAAGACGTTCACGACCCAGGAGACCATGGCCAACGCACATTCAGCCCGCAGCTGGCTGCTGAGTGCTCTGGGCGACGAGGCAGCGATCGCAAAGCACTTCGTCGCGGTCTCCACGAACGCCGAGGCGGTGGCGGCGTTCGGCATCGACACTGACCAGATGTTCGGCTTCTGGGACTGGGTCGGCGGCCGGTACTCGATGGACTCCGCGATCGGACTGTCCACGATGCTTGCCATCGGACCGGACGCGTTCGGGGAGTTGCTGGCCGGATTCCACGACATGGACGAGCACTTTCGCACGGCCCCAACCGCGCAGAATCTGCCTGCCCTGATGGGTCTGCTCGCGGTGTGGAACCGCAACTTCCTGGGCTTCCCGTCAGTCGCGGTGCTGCCCTACGAGCAGTACCTGAAGCGGTTCCCCGCGTACCTGCAGCAGCTGACGATGGAATCAAACGGCAAGTCCGTGCGGCTGGACGGCAGTCCGGTCGGAGTCGACACCGGGGCGGTCTACTGGGGCGAGCCCGGGACGAACGGCCAGCACTCCTTCTACCAGCTGATTCACCAGGGCACGTCGACGATTCCCTGCGACTTCCTGTTCTTCCTCACACCCGTGAACCCGCTGCCGGCCACCGACGCTCCGGATCATCACGACCTGCTCATCGCCAACGTGCTGGCGCAGTCGGCGGTCATGGCGTTCGGGCGCACGGCCGAAGAGGTGGCTGCCGAGGGCGTGCCCGCAGAATTGGTGCCGCACAAGGTCATGCCGGGAGACCGGCCGTCATCGACGCTGGTGGCCGAGAAACTCGATCCGCGTACGCTCGGCAGCTTGATCGCGCTTTACGAGCACAGCGTCTTCACCCAGGGCGTGGTGTGGGGGATCAACCCCTTCGACCAGTGGGGCGTGGAGTTGGGCAAGGTGATGGCCAAGAAGATCACGCCACTGCTGCTGGACGACGTCGACAGCGACCTGGACTCCTCAACCGTGGCGCTGGCCCGGCGGTATCGGGAAGCGAAGGCCTGATTTCAACACTGTCTTCCGCAACACTCTGCAAACCGCGGCGTAGGTCTTGTCAGACACTCCGCATACCCTAAGAGGACCATGCCCGAAGATCTCCTGACAGCCCTGTCCCGGCGCGTCCTCATCGCTGACGGCGCGACCGGCACCATGCTGCAGAACCACGACCTGAGCCTCGACGACTTCGAGGGCCACGAGGGCTGCAACGAGGTGCTCAACGTCACCCGACCCGATGTGGTGCGCTCCCTGCACGACGCGTTCTTCGAAGTCGGCGTCGACGCGGTGGAGACCAATACGTTCGGCGCGAACCTGGCGAACCTGGGCGAGTACGGCATCGAGCACCGGATCCGGGAATTGGCGCAGGCGGGTGCGGCGATCGCCGTGGAATCGGCCCGCGACTGGTCGACCTCTGACCACCAGCGCTACGTCTTGGGTTCGGTCGGCCCGGGGACCAAACTCCCGACCCTTGGCCATGCCACGTTCGCAGCGCTGCGGGACGCCTACGCCCAGCAGGTCGCCGGCATGCTGGACGGCGGGGTCGACGCGGTCCTGATCGAAACGTGCCAAGACCTGCTGCAGGCAAAAGCCGCGGTGCTGGCCAGTCACGCGGCTATCTCCGAGATCGGCCGCCGAGTCCCGATCCTGGTCAGCGTCACGGTGGAGACCACCGGGACGATGCTGCTCGGCTCCGAAATCGGGGCCGCGCTGACAGCTTTGCAGCCACTGGGAATCGACGCGATCGGATTGAACTGCGCGACTGGCCCGTCCGAGATGAGCGAGCACCTACGGCACCTCAGCCGCAACGCCGACGTCCTGCTGACCTGTATGCCCAACGCCGGTCTGCCCGAACTCACCCCGGACGGTGCTCGCTATCCGCTGGAGCCGAACCAACTCGCCGATGCTCACGAGCACTTCGTAGCCGACTACGGTCTGAACCTCATCGGCGGCTGCTGCGGAACCACCCCAGAGCACCTGCGGCAGGTCGTCGAGCGACTTCACGACAAGGGCCGGGTCACACGCACGCCTGCCTCGCCGCCGGCGGTCAGCTCCTTGTACCACTCCGTCCCGCTGCGTCAAGACCTCACGTTCCTCACGGTGGGGGAGCGGACCAACGCCAATGGCTCTAAGGCGTTCCGCGAGGCCATGCTCGCTCAGAACTGGGACGAGTGCGTGCAGATCGCCCGCGATCAGGAACGCGACGGGGCGCACGTGCTGGACGTCTGTATCGACTACGTGGGCCGGGACGGGGCCGGGGACATGAGCGAGTTCGCCGCCCGCCTTGCCACCAGTACCACGTTGCCGATCATGTTGGACTCGACCGAATCCGAGGTGCTGCGGGCGGGGCTGGAGCACCTCGGTGGCCGGGCGATCATCAACTCGGTCAACTACGAGGACGGCGACGGTCCCGGCAGCCGATTCGCCCGGATCATGCCGCTGGTGCGCGAGCACGGCGCGGCCGTGGTGGCGCTCACGATCGACGAAGAAGGACAGGCCCGCACCAAGGACTGGAAGGTGCGGGTCGCGCTGCGCCTGATCGACGACCTGACCAGCCAGGGGCTGGCGCCCGGCGACATCCTCGTCGACACCCTGACGTTCCCGATCGCGACCGGACAGGAGGAGACCCGCCGGGACGGCATCGAGACGATCGAGGCGATCCGCGAGCTCAAGCAGCAGCACCCGGACGTCAACACGATCCTCGGTGTGAGCAACGTGTCCTTCGGCCTGAACCCCGCGGCCCGACAGGTGCTCAACTCCGTCTTCCTGCACGAGTGTGTGCAAGCCGGACTGGATGCCGCCATAGTGCATGCGTCCAAGATCCTGCCGATGAACCGGATCACCGACGAACAACGCGAGGCAGCCCTGGACCTGGTCTACGACCGCCGCCGGTACGACGGCGAAACCCTGGTGCACGACCCGCTCACACACTTTCTCGAGGTGTTCGCCGACGCCAAGAGTGTGTCGGCCGACCGCGCGGACGAACTTGCCGGCTTGCCGCTGCTGGAGCGACTGCAGCGCCGGATCGTCGACGGCGAAGCGAAGGGCCTGCAGGCCGATCTCGACGAGGCGATGCGGGAGATGGCGCCGCTGCAGATCGTCAACGATGTTCTCTTGCCCGGCATGCGGATCGTGGGGGAGTTATTCGGCTCCGGGGAGATGCAACTTCCGTTCGTCCTGCAGAGCGCGGAGGTCATGAAGGCCGCGGTCGCGCATCTCGAGCCGCACATGGAGAAGACCGACGAGTCGGGCAAGGGCACCATCGTGCTGGCCACGGTCAAGGGCGACGTGCACGACATCGGCAAAAACCTCGTCGACATCATCTTGAGCAACAACGGCTACACGGTGCGCAACATCGGGATCAAGCAGCCGGTCTCGGCGATCCTGCAAGCCGCCGAGGAGTCCGATGCCGACGCCATCGGAATGTCCGGACTGCTCGTCAAGTCCACGGTGATCATGCGCGAGAACCTGGAGGAGATGAACGCCCGGGGCGTCGGTACGCCGGTGCTACTGGGTGGTGCTGCCCTGACCCGGGCCTTTGTCGAGCAGGATCTCGCGGACATGTACGACGGCGAGGTGCGTTACGCCAAGGACGCGTTCGAGGGCCTGGCACTTATGGATGCGGTGATGGCAGTCAAGCGCGGGGAACCCGGAGCGGCTTTGCCCGAGCGACGTACCCGCAAGGTCCGCAGCGCCGCCCGGCCCCTGGCACCCGAAGATCCCGACGCGGTGTCCACGGTGGCGCGCGACACCCCGATGCCGAACCCGCCCTTCTGGGGGGAGCGGATCGTCAAGGGCATCGCGCTGGCCGACTACGCCGCCTACCTCGACGAGCGTGCCCTGTTCCGCGGGCAGTGGGGACTCAGCCCGGGCCGCACCGGGCCCGACTACGAGGAGTTGGTCGAGACGCAGGGCCGGCCGCGGCTGCGGTCCTGGCTGTCCCGGATCACCAGCGAAGGCCTGCTCGAAGCCGGCGTGGTCTATGGCTACTGGCCCGCGCACGCCGAAGGGAACGCGGTCGTCATCGGCGACCCGCACGACCCTTCGCAAGAGATCGCGCGTTTCGACTTCCCCCGTCAGAAGCGCGGCCGCCACCTGTGCCTGGCCGACTACGTCCGGCCCGACGCGGACGTCATCGCGATGCAGATCGTCACCATGGGCCGCCGGATCGACGAAGCCGCCGCCGAGCTTTTCGGGTCCAACTCCTACCGGGACTACCTGGAACTGCATGGCCTCTCGGTGCAGTTGACCGAGGCGCTTGCCGAGTACTGGCACTCCCGGGTCAGGCAGGAGTGGGGAATCGGCGGGCAGGATGACGAAGATGTCGCGGCGATCCTGAAACAGAAGTACCGCGGGGAGCGGTTCTCGTTCGGTTACCCCGCCTGTCCGGATCTGAGCCAGCAGAAGCCGCTGGTCGAGCTGCTGGGTGCCGACCGGATCGGGGTGACACTGTCCGAGGAATTCCAGCTCGACCCTGAACAGTCCACGTCGGCGATCATCTTCCACCATCCGGAGGCGGCGTATTTCAACGCGACCTGACGCCCTGCTCTTCGACCTCGACGGGACGCTGCTGGACAGCGAACGACTGTGGGAAGCGGCTCAGCAGAACGTGATGGCCTACTTCGGCGAGCAGTGGACCGCCGCCGATCAAGCCCACGCCATCGGCGGGCCGATCGAGCGCGTCGTCAGCTACATCGCTTCGCGCACCGGCGGGGACGAGGGACACGTTGCCCGGATCCTGGTGTCCGAGATCGAGCATCTGGTGGCCACCGAATCCGCGCATTGGATGCCTGGTGCCCGGGAACTGCTGGCCGCCGCGCGGGCCGAGGACGTGCCGACCGCGATCGTCAGCAACTCCTGGCGCGTATTGCTCGACTTGCTGGTCCGGAACATGGATGTCCAGCCCGACGTGACGGTCAGTTCGACGGAGGTGATGCGTCCCAAGCCCGATCCGGAGCCCTTTCTCACCGCCTGTCACTTGCTCAACGCCCGCCCGCAGGCCACCTGGGTCGTCGAGGACAGCCCAACCGGGGCTCAGGCCGGACTCGCGGCGGGCTGCTGGGTGCTGGGCGTCGGTCCGGCGATCGACGGGCTGCAGGATCCGAGGCTGTTGAAGGTCGCGAGTCTGGCATCGGTGACGCTGGCCAGTCTCGCGCTGAACTAGCTCCTGGGCCCGGCCGATCCGTGAGCACCACGGGTGGTGATTTGGCGCCCGGCATGCTCACCGATGCCCTTCCGTGCTCACCGATCGGCACCTGCGTATTTGGCATATCTGCTGCTACTCGGCGGCGATGGCGTCCAGGATCCGCAGCTTGGCGGCCCGCCACGCCGGCCAGACTGCCGCCAGTACGCCACCCACCGCCGCCAGCACCAGGAACAACAGCAGCTGCGGGCCGTTGACGGCGAACTCCTCGATGCCCTCGGCAGCAAGAATCCGCTGCAGGAGGGCACCGAATCCAACACCGACCGCCATTCCCAGCACAGCGCCGAACACCGCGATCAGGAAGGCTTCGACGACGATCGTGCGCCGGATGCCTTGCCGGGACATGCCAACGGCGCGCAGCAGCCCGATCTCGCGGGTACGTTCGAAGACACTCAGCGCCAGCGTGTTGACGATGCCGAGCAGGGCGATGAGCACCGCCAGCACCAGCAGCGCGAACAGGAACGTGAGCAACTGTCCGATCTGGTCGCTGATGCTGCCCTTGAACTCGGACTGGTCGAGGACCTGCACGTTGGGGTAGTCACCCAGGGCCCGTTCGATGTCGCTCTGCACGGAGCCGGTGTCGGCATCAGGGGCGGTCACCACGTAGACCAGGGAGTCCTGGTCCGACGCCCCCAAGTCCTTCGCGGTCGGCAGGTTGACGACATACCCCGTGAAGCCACCCGCTGCCTCATACACGGCCACCACGTCGAGATCGACCGGACCGGCCACGGACAGCACTTCAATCACCGTGCCGATACCCGCGCCGATCTCGGCTGCTGTATCGGTGTCGAGCGCGACCTTCCCGTCATCGAGGTCGTTCAGGGATCCTTCGGGGACATCCAGCGAGAGGGCTTTCTGAATGGACGCCGGGTCGACGCCGGTCGCGAGGGTGTCACCGGTCCCCGGGGCCCGGATCGGTGCCTGCTTCACGACGGCGGTAGTGGTGACACCCGGAGTGTTCGCGATGGCATCAGCCACTCCCGAGGCAAATGGCTGGAACCCGTAGCCGGTGACCACAAAATCGGCTCCGATCACCTGGTCGACGATGCCGGCCACCGACTTCTGCGTGCTGGCAGCAAGAACGCTGATCGCGGACATGAGCGCCACCCCGATCGTCAGTGCACCGGCAGTCGCCGCTGTCCGGCGCGGATTACGCCGGGTGTTCCCGCGCGCCAGCCGGCCGGTCACCCCCCGGAAGACACCGCCCAGCACCGCGGTCGCCGGGCGTGCCAGTTCTGGCGCCAGCGCCAGCACCCCGAGCAGGATCAGCCCAGCCGCCACCCCGGCCATCAGCGCGCCGCGCTGAGTGCCGTACTCCGCAAGCCGCGGGGCCATGATCGCCAGCCCAAGTCCGGTTCCGACCAGGAAGCCACCGATCACAGTGCGCCGTCGCAGAGTGCGGATGGGGGGCGTCTCGTCGCGCATGGCTGCCACGGGCGGGATCGTCGCAGCGCGCCGGGCCGGCAGCATGGCGCTGAGCACCGTGATCACCAGGCCCACGATCAGCGACACCGCGATCGTGCGTGGCGCGAAGACCAGGGCAGAGGCGGGGAACGGGGCCCCGGCTGCTTGGAACAGGAACTGCAAACCGCGCGCGAATCCCGCCCCCACGACGATCCCCACGATGCTGGCGACCACGGCGACGGCGACGGCCTCGGCCAAGATCGAATGAAGGACCTGGCCGCGGGAGGCTCCGATGGCTCGCAGCAGCGCCAGTTCCCGGGTGCGTTGCGCCACCAGCATCGAGAACGTGTTGTAGATCAGGAACGCCGCCACGAATACCGAGACGATGGCAAACACCAGCAGGAACGTGTTGAGAAAGCCCAGCCCGGAGTCCAGCTGCGCACTGATCTGGCTGGCCTGCTCTTCGCCCGTCACCGATCGCGTGCCGGCAGGCAGCAGTGACTCGACCTGCTTCTGAAGATCGGTCTGGGAGACGCCTTGCCGGGCGAGCAGGGCGATGCTGGTCGCCTGTCCCGGATCCACGAGCAGTCGCTGGGCGCGCGGGAAGTCCCAGGTCACGAAACCGACGGCGATCCCGCCTCCCGAACGGGCCTGGGTGGTGCCACTGAGCGGAAACGTCTTGCGGCTGCCGTCGGGCAGCAGCACCGTGACGGGATCGCCGACGCCGACCCCGAGCTGCTCGGCACTGCCCGTGTCCAGGGCTACCTGATCACCGGTCGGAGCCGACCCTTCGGCGATCTCGGAGGCGGTGAGTTCCGGCTCGCTCACCCAGGAACGCCCGAACGCGCCCCCGGCGCCGAAGCCCCCTTGGTCCTGTCCCAGCGGCTTGCCGTCCGCGTCCAGAATGACGACGTTGGGCACTAGGATCTCCGGCACTGCAACCTGGGTGCCGGGCAGTGCCTGGGCTTGCTCCACCAGCGAGGTGGGGACGGTCAACGTCTTGCCCTGCCCCTGGAACTCCGGCGAGAAATCTGTTGCGGCCGGCTCGATCGTGACGTCGGGCTGGTTCTGGCGGATGAGGGAGTCCAGGGAGGCGCGCAGGGAGTCCGTGAACACGTACGTGCCGGCAACGAAAGCCACCGCCAGAACGATGGCCATGCCGCTTAGCAGCAACCGCAACTTATGCGCGACCAGGTTGCGCAGTGCGGCGCGCAGCATCAGGTCACCGGCGCCGGGGCCGGGCTCCCTTCGACGTCGAAGCGCTTCATCCGGTCCAGGACCCGTTCCGCAGTCGGGTCAGCCATCTCATCGACGATC
>WBZT01001946.1_pt1 | contig 14699 bp, 11 predicted proteins | sample 5204241 | NCBI WGS metagenome assembly WBZT01 (sample SAMN12344358, study PRJNA552823) | activated sludge metagenome | biome: Activated sludge suspended growth; feature: Nitrification reactor; material: Wastewater; isolation source: activated sludge from nitrification reactor of wastewater... | reverse complement strand
CAGCGGCAGCCGCGGCAACGCCTGGGTGGTCGAGGCCGGACGAACCCGAATTCTTGTCGATTGCGGTTTCGGGCCCCGCGAACTGCAGCGGCGCCTTGTCCTGCGCCCATGAGAGCGGGCTGCCCAGCCCGGTGGCCAGCGCGGTGGCGCCGAGCACTCCAGTGCGGATCACGCTTCGACGGGTCGGTTTCATGCTCGTGGTCTCCTTTGGTGGTGTGGCGGCAAACACGGGTCAGCGCTGGGTGTGGCGGAACGGCCAGACCAGGAAGTACTTGCGCACGTTGTCGTGGATCTTGGCCAGTCCGAGCGGCTCGAACAACAGGAAGCCGACGATCATCGCGCCGTAGAGCATCAGCGGGATGTGCGCCATCGCCGAGGTCGAGACGTCGAGCCAGCCGCCCTCGACCATACGCGCGATCGCGTTGAGCAGCACGATCGGCGCCAGCAGCACGAAGCCGGCGCCCAGGAAGGCGCCGATCACGCTGCCCAGGCCGCCCACCAGCGCCATCGCCACGAGCTGGATCGTGACGTCGAAATTGAACTGCGAGGGCGTCACCGCCTGGTAGAAGCAGAAGGCGAGGACGGCGCCGCTGACGCCGCCCAGCAACGAGCTGGTGAAGAAGGCCAGCAGCTTGTACTTGAAGATGTCGACGCCGATCACGGCCGCCGCGTAGTCCTTGTCGCGCACCGCCACCAGCGCGCGGCCGAAGCTCGTGCGCTTGATGTTGAGCACGAGCAGCGTGACGAGCGCGGTCCACAGCAGCGCGAGGTAGTAGCGCGCCACGAGGCCGTCGAGCGGCACGAGCAGGAACCGCACCTTCGGCGTCTGCAGGGTGGCCACGGCGCCGCCCGAGATCGCGGCGACGTTGACGATGACCCAGTCGACGAGGAACTGCATCGCCAGCGTCGCCATCACCAGGTACAGGCCCTTGACGCGCAGCGCCGCGGCGCCGAACAGGCAGCCGATCAGCGCCGACGCCACACCCGCGCCGAGCAGGGCGAACTCGAGCGGCACGCCCGCGCGCACGAGGTGGATGCTGCTGTAGGCGCCGATCGCCATCACGGCCGCGAAGCCGAAGTGCAGTTGCCCGGCCAGCCCCATCAGCAGCGTGAGCGCCAGCGTGGCGGCGCTGAAGATCAGCCATGGCAGCAGGTAGCTCGACAGGTACAGCTGCGGCAGGTACAGCGGCGCGGCCAGCGCCAGCAGCGCCAGCAGCGCGACCTGCCAGCGATCGGCCGTCAGCGGCCAGAGCTGGCGCGTGGCCGCGTAGCGCGTGTGGTGGATGCCCGACAGACGGTAGAACATGGCGCTCAGATCCTCTCGATGTCCTCGCGGCCGAACATGCCGTGGGGCCGGATCAGGATGGTCAGCAGGATCAGCACCGAGGTGACGACGTCGCGCGTGCTGCCGCCGACCAGCGAATCGACGTAGCCGGGGATCACGCTGCCGAGGATGCCGACCGTCAGGCCTGCCAGCAGCGCGCCGACGATGCTGTCGATGCCGCCCAGGATGACGACCGCCACCGCCGGGAACAGCAGTGCCGTGAGCGACCAGTCGACCCCTTGCACGGCGCCCCACATCGTGCCGGCGGCGACCGCGCACAGGCCGGCCAGACCCCACGAGACCGCCACCGCCTGCTCGACCGAGATGCCCACCGACCAGCTGGCGACGTGGTCGTCCGAGACGGCGCGCAGCTTGGTGCCCAGGCGCGTGCGGAAGAACGCCAGCGCCAGCGCCATCAGCACCAAGGCGATCACGCCGCCCACGACGTACGTGCGGTTCATGAGGATGTCGCCGACGATGAGCGGCGCCATCGCGACGCCGATGTCCAGGTGCTTGGGCTCGGTGCCGAGCAGGCCCGGGCCGAGGCCGCGCAGGAACACGTCCAGGCCGAGCGTCAGCATGACGACCATGATGACCGGCTGCCCGACCATCGTGCGCAGCAGCACGCGCTCGGTGAGCAGGCCGAGAGCGTACATCGCGAGCAGCGCCAGCGCGATGGCCGGCACGATCGACAGGCCGAGCGACGTGAACAGCCAGACCGCGTAGCCGGCGATCATCACCAGCGCGCCCTGCGCGAAGTTGAGCACGCCCGAGGACTTGTAGATCAGCACGATGCCCAGCGCCACCATGCTGTACATGAGGCCGGTGAACGCTCCGTTGACGACGAGCTCGACGAAGTAGCTCATGGCACCGCCCCCGGCGCGCGCGCGACGTCGCGGATCGCGAGGCGGCGCTCGAGCACGCCCGATGCGCCGCTCTCGTAGGTGATCTGCGCCTGCGACTCGACGGCATCGCGGCCGGCGTAGACGGCATCGATGATGTCGCGGTAGTGTTCGGCGATCACGCCGCGGCGCAGCTTGCGCGTGCGCGTGACCTCGCCGTCGTCCGGATCGAATTCCTTGTGCAGGTTGACGAAGCGCCGGATCTGCGTCGTCTCGGGCAGCCTGCGGTTGACGGCGCTCACCAGGCCGGCGATCAGGTCGTACACGCCGCTGTGCTGCGACAACTCGGCGAACGAGGTGTAGGCGACGCCGCGCTCCTGCGCCCACTGGCCCACCGCCTGCCAGTCGATCGCCACCAGCGCCGCCAGCCAGTCGCGTCCGTCGCCGAGCACGCAGACATCTTTGATGTACGGGCTGAACTTGAGCTGGTTCTCGATGAAGGTCGGGATGAAGCGGGCGCCGCCGCGCGTGTGCACCACCTCGGACACGCGCCCGAGCACCACCAGCTGGCCGTCGTCCTCGATGTGGCCGGCGTCGCCCGTGTGCAGCCAGCCGTCGCGCAGCGCCTGCGCGCTTGCTTCGGGGTCGTCGTAGTAACCGGTGAAGACGTTGCCGCCGCGCACCAGGATCTCGCCCGTGTCGCTGATGCGCACGTCCATCCCCGGGAAGGGCCTGCCGACGGTGTGCAGCTTCACCGTGCCGGCGTCCTGTGCCGCGCACAGCGCGGCGTTCTCGGTCTGGCCGTAGAACTGGCGCAGCGGCACGCCGAGCGCGCGAAAGAACAGGAAGACCTCCTCGCCGATCGCCTCGCCCGCGGTGTAGGCATGGCGTGCGCGCGTCAGGCCGAGCTGGTCCCTGATCGGACCGTAGATCACGATCTCGCCGAGCGCGCGCCACGCGCGCTGGCGCAGGCCGGGCGCGCGGCCCGCGAGGCGCCCGCGCTCGAGCTCGAGCGCGAACGGCACGAAGCGCTGGTACAGCCAGCGCTCGAGCGCGGTCGACTCGGCGATGCCGACCTGCACGCGCGTGAGCATCGTCGACCAGGCGCGCGGCGACGTGAAGTACACCGTGGGCGCGATCTCGCGCAGGTCGCGCTGCACGGTCTCCTGCCTTTCCGGGATGTTGACCGAAAAGCGCAGCGCGAGCGCGGCGGCGATGCTGAAGATGAAGTCGCCCACCCAGGCGATCGGCATGTACGCCATGTGCGACTCGCCGACGCCGAAGTAGCCCGCCTCGGCCGCGCTGCGCACCGCGAACAGGACGTGGCGATGCGCGAGCGGAATGCCCTTGGGCGCCCCGGTGGTGCCCGACGAGTGCAGCAGCACGGCGCTGTCGTCGGCGCGCGGACGCGCGATCAGCTCGTCGCGCAGCCTCGGCTCGCGCCCCAGGCGCTCGCGTCCGCGCCGCACGAGTTCGGTGAACGCGAGCACGCCTGCCGGTGCGTCGTCGCCGAGGCCGCGCGGGTCGTCGAAGACGATCCACTCGAGCGCGGCATGGCGCGCGCGCAGGCCGAGCAGCTTGTCGACCTGCTCCTGGTCTTCGGCGATCGCGAAGCGCACGCGCTCGCGCTCGATCTGCCCGAGCAGCTGCTCGGGGGTGAAGTCGGGGTAGGCCGGGGAGGGCACGGCACGCAGCGCGATCGCGCCCAGCATGCCGAAGTACAGCGCCGGGCGGTTGTCGCCGACGATCAGCACCTTGTCGGTGGGCGCCACGCCCAGGGTCTCGAGTCCGGCCGCCGCGGCCACGACCTCTTCGAGATAGGTCTGCCAGCTGTATTCCTGCCAGATGCCACGGTCGCGTTCGCGCATCGCGACCGCGCTGCCGTGCGTGCGTGCGTTGTGCGCCAACAGGGCGATCAGGTGGCCGCCCGGCGCTTCGGCCCGGGGCGGTTGCGCGGCGCCCGGCGTCTCAGTGCTCATCGGCTGCACCGCCGATGTATGCCGCGATCACGTCGGGGTGGTTCACGGCCTCGAGCACCGGGCCCTGGGTGATCACGCGTCCGTTGCCCAGTACCAGCGCGCGGTCGCAGATCGACGTGATGACGTCCATGTGGTGCTCGATCAGCAGGATCGTCAACCCGAGCGCCTCCCTGGCGTCGAGGACGAAGCGCACCATGTACTCCTTCTCCTCCTGGTTCATGCCGGCCATCGGCTCGTCCAGGATCAGCATGCGCGGCTCGGCGGCGAGCGCCCGCGCCAGCTCGACGCGCTTTTGCAGGCCGAGCGGTATCACCTCGACCGGCTCGTCGCGCGCGCTCTCGAGCTGCAGCAAGTCGATGATCTCCTCGACCTTGACGCGGTGCGCGATCTCCTCGCGCTCGGCCCACCACCAGTAAAAGAGCGATGCGAGCGCGCTCGGACGCATGTAGATGTGGCGCCCGAGCAGGATGTTGTCGAGCACGCTCATGCCCTTGAACAGCGCCACGTTCTGGAACGTGCGCGCGATGCCGCGGCGGGCGATCTGGTGCGGGCGCAGGCCGCCGAGCGAGCGGCCCTCGAAGCGGATGGTGCCTTCCTGCGGCGGATAGAAGCCCGTGACGGCGTTGACCAGCGTGGTCTTGCCCGAGCCGTTGGGCCCGACGAGGCCGAAGATCTCGCCCTGGCCGATCGCCAGCGAGACGTCCGCGACTGCGTGCACGCCGCCGAAGCGCCGGCTGACGTGCTCGCAGCGCAGGATGGCTTCGCGGCCGGCCTTCGCGTCGGGTGCCAAGCTCATGTCCTCTCATGGCGGGGCGGTCGGCGGCGGACCACCGCGAAATCGTGCGCGACCGTAGCGCAGCCGGGTCGCGATGGCATCGGGGTTTTGCCTGCCTGCCTGCCGCGGTGCGTCGACCGCGCGCGCCCGGGCGCGACGGCCCGATGGCGGCATCTTGACGCGTGCCATGGCGCGTGCGGGCCCGACGGCGCCGCGGCCGCAGGCGCACGAGCGCCATCACGGCGGCTGCAGCCGGCCGCGCAGCGCGCGCACCGCGCTGGCGACGGTCGTGAGCACCGGCACGCGCACCACCTGCTCGACCCGGGGCGCGGCGCGCGCGGCGCTGAACTGCGCGAGCGCGACGACGTCGCAACCCAGCGCCGCCGCGCGCTCGGCCGCTTGGGCGATCAGGCGATCGTGTCGCGCCAGTTCGCCGCGGTCGAGCGCGTCGAGCGCACCGTCGGCCAGCAGCGGCAGCACCTCGACGCCGGCCGCAAACTCCGCCGGCATCGTCGCCAGCGTCGGCGCGAACGAGGCCACGAGACCGATGCGCCGTCCGCGCGCCACCGCCTCGGCGATCATCGCCTCGTTCGGCTTGAGCACCGGCAGCGCGGGCCAGTGCCGCACGACCTCGTCGATGCACGGACCGAAGGCCGAGCAGGTGTACAGGATCGCCTGCGCGCCGGTCTCGATCGCGTAGGCGGCGAGCGCGACGAAGCGCGCCGTCATGTGCGCGTCCAGGCCGCCCGGGCTGCGGGCGAGGTCACGCGACAGGCTGTCGTCGAGCAGGTTCATGCGCTCGCACTGCGGCCAGCTGCGCTCGAATTCGGCGTTGATGGGCGCCATCGAATGCGCCAGCGCGTGGATGAGCGCGATGCGTGGCGCGGGCTGCCGGGCCCCTTGGGCAGCTTCGGCGTCTTTGGCCGCCTGGCCCGCTGGATCCGCTTGGACTGCTTGGGCCGCTTGGGCTGCTTGGGCTGCTTGGGCCGCCTGTGCCTGGCGGGCGGCCCCAGCGATCGGGGGGAATGTCATCGTTTGTTCGCAGATGGCAGGCGGATGTCGCTCCTTATACTGCCCCCGGACGCCCATCCGCTGCGCTCCTTGCGTGCGCTGGCACCGCACCCGAGTCGTGCACCGGTCGCGACGGCTCGGTTCGAGGGCGCCGCCATCCCCCGACCCATCATCCGAAGTACAGGAGGCACACCGACCATGCACCAGCCCCGACTCGCCGCACGCGCCGGCCTTTGCGCCGTCGCCCTCGCCGCAGCCGCCGTGCTCGCACCCGCGCCGGCCCGGGCGCAGCAGAAGTTCGTCACCATCGGCACGGGCGGCGTCACCGGCGTGTACTACGCGGTGGGCGGTGCCATCTGCCGGCTCGTCAACAAGGACCGCGCCAAGACCGGCCTGCGCTGCTCGGTCGAATCGACCGGCGGCTCGGTCTACAACGTCAACGCCGTGCACGCCGGGGAACTCGACTTCGGCATGGCGCAGTCCGACGTCCAGTACCAGGCCTACAACGGCACCGGCTCGTTCAAGACGGCCGACAAGGACCTGCGCTCGGTGTTTGCCGTGCATGCCGAACCGTTCACGATGGTGGCGCGCAAGGAGGCCAACATCCAGTCGTTCAAGGACCTCAAGGGCAAGCGCGTCAACATCGGCAACCCCGGCTCGGGCACGCGCGCCGCGATGGACGAGCTCCTCGCCGCCGAGCACATGAGCGCCGCCGACTTCTCGCTCGCCTCCGAGCTCAAGGCCGACGAGCACGGCCCGGCGCTGTGCGACAACAAGATCGACGCGTTCTTCTACGGCGTCGGCCACCCGTCGGCCAACATCCAGGATCCGACCACGACCTGCGGCGCCAAGCTGGTCTCGCTGGACGACGCGGCCACCGCCGAGCTCATCAAGAAGAACTCGTACTACGCCAAGATCACGATCCCGGGCGGCCTGTACGCGAACAACCCGCAGCCCACCGTGACCTACGGCGTGGCGGCGACGATGATCAGCTCGGCCAAGGTGCCGGCCGACGTCGTCTACGCGATCACCAAGGCGGTGTTCGACAACCTCGACGAGTTCAAGAAGCTGCACCCGGCGTTCGCGAACCTGTCGGCCGCCAACATGATCAAGGATGGCCTGTCGGCGCCGATCCATGACGGCGCGCTGCGCTACTACAAGGAGAAGGGCTGGATCAAGTGACGCACACGGACGCGGCGACGCTGGTCCAGGAGGCCGACCTCGGGGGGCGCGAGCCCTCGGGGTTGGCCGCGCGCGTCATCGCGCTCACCTGCCTGGCGTGGTCGCTGCTGCAGGTCTGGAACGCCTCACCGCTTCCGTTCGCACTCAACTTCCTCGTCCTCAACTCGACCCAGATGCGCTCGCTGCATCTGGCCTTCGGGATCTTCCTCGCCTTCTGCGTCTACCCGTTCGGCAGGCGCTCGCCGCGCAGCCACATCCCGTGGCACGAATGGGTGCTGGCGGCCATCGCCGCGTTCTGCAGCGCGTACCTGTTCATCTTCTATCGCGAGATCGCCGAGCGCCCGGGCCAGCCGACGCCGATGGACTACGCCGCCGCCGTCGTCGGCATGGTGCTGCTGCTCGAGGCGACGCGCCGCGTGCTCGGCCCGCCGCTGGCCGTCATCGCGATCCTGATGCTGGTGTATGCCTTCGCGGGTCCGCACATGCCCGACGTCGTCGCGCACAAGGGCGTCTCGCTGACGAAGGCGGTGTCGCACTACTGGCTCACGACCGAGGGCGTGTTCGGCGTCGCGCTCGGCGTCTCGGCGAGCTACATCTTCCTGTTCGTGCTGTTCGGCTCGCTGCTCGAGAAGGCGGGCGCGGGCAACTACTTCATCCAGATCGCGTTTGCGCTGCTCGGCCACATGCGCGGCGGGCCGGCCAAGGCGGCGGTCGTGTCCTCCGGGCTGATGGGCATGATCTCGGGCTCGTCGGTGGCCAACGTCGCCACCTGCGGCACCTTCACGATCCCGCTGATGAAGCGCGTCGGCTATTCGGCCGAGAAGGCCGGCGCGATCGAGGTCGCCGCCGGCGTCGACGGCCAGATCATGCCGCCGGTGATGGGCGCGGCCGCGTTCCTGATGGCCGAGTACGTGGGGGTGCCGTATTCGGAAATCGTCAAGAACGCGTTCCTGCCGGCCATCATCTCGTACGTCGCGCTCTTCTACATCGTGCACCTCGAGGCCTGCAAGTCGGGCATCCACGGCGTGCCGCATGCGGGCGCCAGCTCCGGCTGGCGGCGCCTGGCCGGCGTGCTGATGACCATCGCCGGCATCGTCATCGTCGGCAACGTCGTGTACTACGCGCTCGGCTGGCTGCGCCCGCTGCTGGGGCCGGCCGCGACCTGGTTCATCCTGGCCGTGCTCGCCGTCTCCTACATCGCGATCGTGCGCCGCGTGGCACGCGAGCCCGACCTGGCGGCCGACGACCCCGGCGCGCAGCTGCTCACGCTGCCACCGGTGAAGGCGACGCTGCTGGGCGGCCTGCACTACCTGCTGCCGGTCGTGGTGCTGGTGTGGGCGCTGCTGGTCGAGGAACTCTCGCCCGGCCTGTCGGCCTTCTACGCGACGGTGTTCCTGATGGTGATCCTGGTCACGCAGAAGCCGCTGCTCGCGTACTTCCGCGCCCGGCCCGTCGGCCTGGCGATCGTGCGCGAGGGCATCGGCGACTTCATCCAGGGCCTGGAGCACGGCGCGCGCAACATGATCGGCATCGCGCTGGCCACGGCGGCGGCGGGCATCATCGTCGGCACGGTGTCGGTGACCGGCCTCGGGCTCGTGATGACCGAGTTCGTCGAGACCGTCTCGGCCGGCAACCTGATCGCGATGCTGGTGCTCGTGGCCGTCATCTGCCTCGTGCTCGGCATGGGCATGCCGACGACCGCGAACTACATCGTCGTCTCGACGCTGATGGCGCCGGTGGTGGTCGAGCTCGGCGCGCAGGCCGGCCTCGTGGTGCCGCTGGTCGCGGTGCACATGTTCGTCTTCTACTTCGGGCTGATGGCCGACGTGACGCCGCCGGTGGGGCTGGCCTCGTTCGCGGCGGCGGCGATCTCGCGCGCCGATCCGATCCGCACCGGCATCGTCGCCTTCTGGTACAGCAGCCGCACCGCGATCCTGCCGTTCATGTTCGTGTTCAACCCGAACCTGCTGATGATCGACATCGCGTCGTGGTGGAACGTCTTGCTCGTGATCGCCGCCGCCGTGGTGGCGATGCTCACCTTCGCCGCGGCGACGCAGGGCTGGTTCATGACGCGCAGCCGCTGGTACGAATCGGTGCTGCTGCTGCTGGCCACGCTCACGCTGCTGCGCCCGGGCTTCTGGCTCGACCGGGTGATGCCGCAGTTCGAGATGCGTCCGCCGCAGCAGGTCGAGTCGATCGCCGCGGCCACCGAGCCGGGCCACGCGCTCCGGCTGCGCATCGAAGGCACCACCCTCGAAGGCCGCGACGTGAAGAAGACCGTGCTGCTGCCGCTGGGCAGCGGCCAGACCGCGGCGCAGAAGATGGCCGCCTCGGGGCTGCGCGTGATGGCGCTGGGCGACCAGCTGCAGGTGATGTCGGTCGGCCTGAACAGCGCGGCCGCCAAGGCCGGCTTCGAGCAGGGCTTCACGATCACCGGCATCGAAACCGCCACCGACCGGCCGGCCAAGGAGTGGATGTTCGTGCCCGCGGGCCTGCTGATCGTCGCCATCATGCTGGTGCAGCTGCGGCGCGAGCGCCGCGCGGCACTTGCCGGCGTGGCGGCCTGAGGCGCCGCGCGCCGGCGCCTCGGTGCATGCGCATCACCTCACGACGCGCCCGCGCGCGCCGTCACCGCGCTAGAGCGATGCGATGGCGGCGTCGATCGCCGCCGAAAGGCGCTCGACGATCAGCTCCAGGTGCTGCGGCTCGGCGATGAAGGGCGGGGCGAGCAGGATGTGGTCGCCCGAGCGGCCGTCGATCGTGCCGCCCATCGGGTAGGTCATCAGGGCGCGCGCCATCGCTTCGCGCTTGACGCGCGCGTGCAGTTGCGCCGCAGGATCGAACGGTGCCTTCGTGTCCCGGTCGGCCACCAGTTCGATGCCCCAGAACAGGCCCCGGCCGCGGATGTCGCCGACGTGCGGATGCGCGGCGAACGCCTGCGCCATCCGCTCCCGTAGCTCGCGGCCGCGCTCGCGCACGCGCGCGAGCAGGCCGTCGCGTTCGATCACGCGCTGCACGGCCAGCGCGGCGGCGCAGGCCACGGGGTGCCCGAGGTAGGTGTGGCCGTGCTGGAAGAAGCCGCTGCCGGCCGACAGCGCGTCGACGATCCTCGCGTGCGCGAGCATCGCGCCGATCGGCTGGTAGCCGCCACCCAGCCCCTTGGCGATGACGAGCAGGTCGGGCGTCACGCCCTCCTGCTCGCAGGCGTGCAGCGTGCCGGTGCGGCCCATGCCGCACATCACCTCGTCGAGGATCAGCAGGCAGCCGTGGCGGTCGCACACCTCGCGCACGGCGCGCAGGTAGCCGGGCGCCGGGACGAGTGCACCCGCGGTCGCGCCGCCCACCGTCTCGGCAACGAAGGCGAGCACGCGCCCGGGGCCGACCTCGCGGATCTTGTCGTCGAGTTCCTGCGCCAGCCGCGCGCCGTAGGTCTCGGCACTCTCGTCCGCGCGCTGCTCGCGGTACGCATAGCAGGGCGACACGTGGTCGACGTCGATCAGCAGCGGCGCGAACTGCCGCCGCCGCCAGGCGTTGCCGCCGACGGCCAGCGCGCCCAGCGTGTTGCCGTGATAGCTCTGGCGCCGCGCGACGAAGCGCGAGCGTTCGGGCTGGCCGATCTCGACGTAGTACTGGCGCGCGAGCTTGAGCGCCGCCTCGACCGCTTCGGAGCCGCCGCTCACGAAGTAGACATGGCTCAGGCCCGCGGGCGCGGTGCGCACGAGCTGGTCGGCCAGCGCCTCGGCCGGCTCGCTCGTGAAGAAGCTCGTGTGCGCGTAGGCGAGCCGGTCGGTCTGCTCGTGCATCGCTGCCAGCACGTCGGGGTGGCCGTGACCGAGACACGACACCGCCGCGCCGCCACAGGCGTCGAGATACTCGTTGCCGTCGGCGTCGCGGACGAACATGCCGTGCCCGGACACGGCGACCGGTGGCGTGGTGCGCAGGCTGCGGTGCAGGACGTGGGTCATCGCGTGCGTTGCGGTGTGTGTTCGCGGAGGTGTCCGCGCGTGCATGCGCTCGCATGCACAGCCCGTGCAGGGAGCGGATCCGATGTTACGCCGGCCGATCACGCCGCATGGTGCGTCGCTCGGCGCGCTGCTCGGGAGTGGCTCGGGAGTGGCTCGGGGCGCTCCGTACCTGCGGCACTGGCGCGGCATGGCCTGCCGGCGTATGCTGACGTCGAATCGCGAGGATCCGTGAGGATGAAAGCACGCAGCAAGCCACTGAAGCGACGCCCGGTCGGCGCCGCTGCCGTGATCGACGAGACACGCACGTCGCTCGAGGGGGCCGCACCGATCGTCGAACGCCCGGACGGCTTCTACTGGATCTCGCCCGCCGGCCGCCAGCAGTTCGGCCCGTTCGCCTCGGCCGAGGCGGCGCGTGCGAATCGCGACCTCGCCGACGACGAGGCGCCCGAGCCGGGGGCGTCGCTGCGCGAGGCCGAGGACGAGATCGGCATCGCCGACTGGATCGATCCGGACACCGGGGAACCCGCCGAGGGTCGCACGGTTCCACGCCTGTCGTCGGATTGAGTTGAGTACCGCCAAGCCCACCCGTGGTCTCGTGGAGACCATGCTGCCGGCGCCCAGCGTGCTGCTCGAGCGCATGGTGCAGCGCATCGGCGGCGACCACACGCCGGCGTTTCGCGTGCAGTTCTCCGACGGACGCAGCGTCACCCACGGACAGGGCGAGGAGGCCTTCGCGCTCGTCTTCCACACCGCTCGCGCCGAGCGGCGCCTGGTGACGCTCGGCTACTCGAGCCTGCTCGAGTCCTATTTCGGCGGCGAGGTCGACATCGACGGCGACCTGGCGCTCGCCTTTCGTGCCGCGCTGACACAGAGCCTCGACCTGGTCGAGAACCCGCTGGTGGCGTTGCGCAACCGTCGCCACGAGTGGCGGCACTCCAACGCCGAGCCCGCACAGGCCAAGGCGAACGCGCGCTTTCACTACGGCCTCGGGCGCGCGTTCTACCAGCCGTGGCTCGACACGCCGTCGATGATGTACACCTGCGGGTACTGGCGCGAGGGCACGCGCACGCTCGAAGAGGCGCAGCGCAACAAGATGGAGCACGTGTGCCGCAAGGTGCAGCTGGCGGCGGGCGAGCGCTTCGTCGACATCGGCACCGGCTGGGGCGGGCTGCTGTTCCACGCCTGGGAGCACCACCGCGCGCCGGGCACCGGCATCAACACGACGACCGAGCAGGTCGAGGAGACGCGCCAGGAGATCGCGCGCCGCGGCCTGGGTGCGCACATCGAAGTCATCGAGACCGACTTCCGCGACATCCCGGGGCAGTACGACAAGATGTTCTCGATCGGCACGCTCGAGCACGCCGGGCGCGACCAGATGGACGACGTCGTGCGCGCGCACGCGCAGTGCCTCCAGCCCGGGGGCCTGGGCGTCATCCACTTCATCGGCCACGTCGGGCGCCGCGAGACGATCTTCTACATCCGCGAGTACATCTTCCCCGGCGGCTGGATCCCGAGCCTGAGCGAAGCGCTCGACGCGATGGAGCGGCACGGTCTCGAGGTGGTCGACGTCGAGAACCTGCGCCGTCACTACGCGCTCACGCTCGACTGCTGGGCCGAGCGCTTCGACCGCAGCTGGCCGGCGATCCACGCCCTCGACCCGCTGCGCTTCGACGAGCGGCTGCGCCGCACCTGGCGCACCTACCTGTGGTCGTGCGCCGAGCTGTTTCGCGGCGCGCGGCCGCAGATCAACCTGTTCCAGGTCACCGTCAGCAAGGGCAATCTCGGCGCGGGCGGCTATCCGATGTCGCGCGCCTTTCTCTATCCGCGGGAGTGAGCGCGGTGGCCCGCGCTGCCCACGAGCGCAAGGTGCTGGAGCTCAGGGCTGCGCTGGCGGCGGCCGGCACGCTGGGCAGCGGCGCGCTCGGGCTGCGCAAGCGGACTTCGAACCTCTTTCGCGACCGCGCCGCGGCACGGCCGCGCATCGACCTGCACGGCTTCGACGAGGTGATCGAGGTCGATGCCGGCGCCGGCTTCGTCGACGCCGAGGGCATGACGACCTACGAGCGGCTCGCCGATGCCACGCTGCACGCGCGCGCCATGCCGCAGGTCGTGCCGCAGCTGCGCAGCATCACGCTGGGCGGCGCGCTGGCCGGCGTTGGCATCGAGGCGAGCTCGTTTCGGCACGGTCTGGTGCACGAGACGGTCGCCGCCTTCGACGTGCTCACGGCCGACGGGCGCATCGTGCACTGCGCGCCCCGCGGCGAGCACGAGGCGCTCTTTCGTGGCTTTCCCAACTCGTACGGCACGCTCGGCTACGCGCTTGCGGTGCGGGCGCGCACGATGCCGGTACGACCCTTCGTCGCGCTCGAGCATTGCCGCTACGCCGGGCTGCCCGCGTGCGTCGAGGCGATCGCGGCGCAGCTCGGTGCACCGAGCGTCGATTTTCTCGAGGCGGTGGCCTTCTCGCCCGAGGATGTCGTGCTCAGCAGCGCGCGCTTTGTCGACAGCGCCGAGGCGCCGAGCGACTACGGCTACGAGCGGATCTACTGGCATTCGCTGCGCGAGCGCGTGCACGACGAGCTGGCCGTGCGCGACTACCTGTGGCGCTGGGACACCGACTGGTTCTGGTGCTCGCGCAACGTCGGCGCCGAGCGCCCCTGGGTGCGCCGCCTGCTCGGGCGCGAGCGGCTCAACTCACTCACCTACCAGCGCCTGATGCGCCTGAACGCGCGCTGGGGCTTCACGCGCGGCTGGCAGCGGCTGCGTGGGCGCCACCCCGAGTCCGTGATCCAGGACGTGCAGATCCCGCTCGCGCGCGCCGCGGAGTTCCTGGACTTTCTCGCGCGCGAGATCGGCATCTGGCCGGTCTGGCTGTGTCCGATCCGGCCGGCGCCGGCCGACGGGCCGCGCTGGACGCTGTTCGAGCTGCCGGCAGGCGTGCCCTTCCTCAACTTCGGCTTCTGGGACGTGGTTGCCGAGCGGCAGCCGCATGAGCCGGGGCATTTCAACCGCCTGGTCGAGGCCGAGGTGGCGGCGCTGGGCGGTCGCAAGTCGCTGTATTCGGACTCCTGGTACACGCCCGAGGCGTTCTGGGCGCAGCACGACCAGGCGGCCTATCGCGAACTCAAGCGCAGCTACGACCCGGCGGGTGTGCTCGGCGACCTGTACGCGAAGGTCACGCGGCACGGCTGAGCGCCGCCGGGCCGGGCGGCGCCCGGCCCGGCCCGCTTCGGGGCGAGCCACCGCGCGGCGCCGCATGGGCTCGCGCACGCCGCGCCGTGCGGCCTCAGGCCGCGCCCGCGGGCGGCCCGTTCACCTCGGCGAGGATCCTCAGCACCTCGTCGTCGCCGAGCTGGCGGAAGTCGACGTAATGCAGCCCGATGGCGTGAAAGGGCGCTGGCGTGCGCAGGCACACGATGTCGTCGACCTCGTCGGCGAGTTCGGCCAGCGTGTCGGCCGGCGCCACCGGCACGGCGAGGACGAGCCGCGCCGGCCCGCGACGCCGCAGGGCCACGAGCGCGGCGCGCACCGTGGTGCCGGTGGCAATGCCGTCGTCGACGACGATCACCGTGGCGCCGCGCACCTCGGGCGGCGGGCGGCCGCGCAGGTAGACGCGGCGCC
>WBZT01001944.1_pt1 | contig 14702 bp, 12 predicted proteins | sample 5204241 | NCBI WGS metagenome assembly WBZT01 (sample SAMN12344358, study PRJNA552823) | activated sludge metagenome | biome: Activated sludge suspended growth; feature: Nitrification reactor; material: Wastewater; isolation source: activated sludge from nitrification reactor of wastewater... | reverse complement strand
AGCACGGCAATCATCTTGCGGTCGAGATCTTCCGCGTCGTCGTTGGGTGCTACCCATTTTTTAAGGCGATCAACTCGAACCTTGGCACTCAGAAATTTTGAACGGGCCTTGAGGTGTGTCCGCAACTGCTGCGAGATGAGCCCCAGATCTTCCAGCAAGATCGATGCACTGTCGGCTCGAAAGGGCTTGCTGCGCAGGCGCACATCGAGCAACCAGTCGCTGGCTGGATCGGGCTCTGGTTTAGCGCTGTAGAGAAGGAATTTACGTCCTCGGCCAGCTCGCTCAAGTTCGATCTTGACCTGAAGCCAAGGAGTTCTGTCCAGATCCAGGAGGGCAATCTCGGGGGGCTTGAGTGACTCAACGGAGAAAGCAAACTCGCCATCGACGTCATGCCAGAAGACAATAGTGTTGCTGGAAAATAGGCTGGCTAGCGTCTCGGTGATGCGTTGTTGGCTCACTATTGTCTTTCTTCGAGGAACGGTACGGGAATTTCCGGTTGTTTCATTACAGATCAGACCCAGATGGACTTTGGACTGAGCTGGAATGAGCGGTGCACATCCAGATCTTCGACGAACTCATTCCATATTGCTTGCCCCAACCTCTTGCAGGCGAATGCGCCGCTCATTGCTACAAATCCACGCAAAACGGACGATAGGTCGTCAACATATTCGCTCAACAGGGTTTCAACGTAATCGCCATATCCGAGAAACAAGGCTTCACGATAGTTCGCTTTACCTCTATAGCGAAACGCTTGGTGGAGAAATGACACCGCCTTCCCTCCTAAACGATTGTCCCGCAACTCACGTGCAGCTTTCTTACGAAAATCGGTGACATTTAGCGCTTTAAATTCACGGGACGCCCTAATGTTTTCCTCGGTCTTCCACTTCCACCAAGCCGCGCTACCTGATAGGTAAGCACAACAAGACCCAAATGCCTCCGTTGAATTGGTGGGCTTTGATGTCAAATCAAACGATATCCCCGCTTTGATAGTTATTATCTCTTCCTTAAAACTACTCTCAACCAATGTTGAAACACGTAAAGAAAAAGGAGATATGACCCGACCTAGTGCCGAAAACTGCCTATCCCATGCATTAGCGGTACTCGTATGATCATCTTGAAAAGAACCATCTTGAGCAGCAACCATCGCGCTTGCAGCAGAGTAAATCCCGTAATACCAAGCCACTATTCCGACCCTGGCCACGTCTGACTTGCACGGGATATTTCGCAATGCTTCAATTGCCGAAAGCTGATGCAATGAAAACAAGAGTTGCTCAAAGATACTATTTTCTTCTTGCTGTGAGAAAGTGCGTTTGCCAACATTCTTATAGAAAGATAAAGCCGAACTGAAATCGACCATTTGATCCATAACAAGGATCGCCAAAGCGTGCATCCAATTTACCGTAGAGGGCAACGCAAAACGTGGATCTGGAAGTCCGCTCGGCTCAGACAGAGTTCCTTGTTCTGTGAATCGGCGGTAGAGCGAGAAATTACTCATCACTACTACCACCTGTCACAGCCTTCACATCTGCCAGCAAATCTCCGAATTTTCCATAATTGACCTTTACACCGTCGTCCAGATCAAGCCGGATACGCATGTCGGCGTAGTGGCGGATTTTCTCGTCGTAGGCAAGCAGTTCGACGTGCTTCTTCCTCAGCGACTCGATCTGCTTGGCGATCCTGGTGCGGGTGGCAGTTGCAGTCGCGGCATCACGATCTTTCTCCAGCATTTCGATGCGTGATTGCATCTTGCCGGTGAGCGGTACGACATATTCAGAACGCAGGCGGGAGAGTGTACCTTCGTGGTAACGATGCAGATAGACCAGTGCCTGGAATGCACCATGTTTTCCACTGCTGAAATGCCAGTAAATCGGGCGTTTCTTGTAGGTTTGTAGGTGATCCTTGTAGAAGCTGGTGGAGAGATAGCGGCGGATGGTCTCTTCCGGCGTTTCGTTGCCCTTGGTGCCCAGGCTTTCGGCCAGCCAGGCCATGTTTTCGTCGAGGGTTTCGGGACCCCATACGGCATTCAGAAATTCACGTACCCGGTTGGTGGCATCGTCCTCGAACCAAAGTTCATCGGTGATCGGCACGATGCCGTCGGTGTCGGCTGAGAAGGATTTATAGCGGGAGACATCAAGGCCAATATTACCTGCATTGGCGTAGATCAAGCCGGGCTCGTCGAGGCTGTAGCGGCCCATCATGCAGCCGATGGCGTAGGAGATCAGGCGCTGGCAGTCTTTCTGGCGGTCTGCACGGGCCAACGTGATTTGTGATTCGGGTACTTCGGGGGAGAGTTCGTCCTGGAGACCGTAGATGCCAATAAAAAGCTCATTATTAGATTCCTCAAGTTGCTTTAGATTATCTACACGCCTAACCGTTTCAAGCATCCATTCGCTCCAACTTTCGCTCAACAATCTTATTGTATTATTTCCACCCACAAAGAATATGTTGGCGAAATTAAGTGATGTTTCAACCTCATCCCAGTCCTTACTCGAAAGAGCGATCGCACGATCTGCAATATCAGTAGCACTGCTTGACAGGGCTCCTAATGCAATTGGCAAACCAGCGATTATTCCGAGCGTCACGTTTAAGGTCCCTCCTTGAATCTCCAGAAATTTTTTAAACACATTTGAATTGAGTAATCCGCATATACCTTTGACGCCATCGCCGAATATAGATGGAGCAGCGTCCGTAAATCCACCGGTAGCATCACGATATCGAAAACTCGTAATACCTGAACCAATCTTTCCCCAAGAGACAGCATCTCTAAAAAAATATTGCGTATTTTGTGGGCGAGATTTTAACGAGCCATCTGGATTTTTATGATTTTTAATGGCATACCCATTATTCTCCCAGTTAAGAATATAAATCTGATTCCCGAACCATCTTCTAAACTGGCCAGCTTTATCAGCTTTGATCCATTTCTGCTTTCCGCCGGCTGACAATCTTATTTTCGTCTTATCGACTTCCCAGAAGTACCTCATGAATATTGCGTCATCACGGGTGCCAAGCCCTTCCTTAACTTCAAAGCTGGCACCAATTTTTGGTTTTTCAAAAAGTGCCACAGTCTTTTGATCAACCCAGTACGAAATTGGAAAACCAGGAATTTTCTTAAATTCATCCGGTCTCGCTTTATATAACCAACTACAGTTAATGTCTTTAATGGCCTCCATGGTTTTCGGCCCTTGTTGTTCTGCCCCACGAAAATCTGACAATTTGATGAATGATCCGAGATAACGTTCTGCATGCTGCTTGGCAATGGTAAAGGTACAAATTGGAACGACTGCACCATCGAATCCGCCATATTCCAATTGTACCAAGCTCGTCAGCGTCGCATTGTCAATAAAGTGCTGCCGTAGCTCCTCATAAGATGAAATGAACATCCACACGAATGGCGACATAAAGCCGAGTTGTCCCGATTCTTTGGTCAGTGTTAAATTACGAATCATGAACGCTGAGAACAGGTCTTTCTCAAAGCCTTTGTAGTTTGCCTTCAGGAAACTCTTGAGAAAGGGGGTAAGGTATTTACTACCCATATATGGCGGATTTGCAACCACAGCATCGAACTTCATCGCCAGCACCGTGGCCTGCGCGACCAAAGGCAACAAGTCCTGCGCTGCTAAGTGAGCAAAAACATCTCCCGACTGAATAGCCTTACCCAATCCATCCGCCAAGGATGGTAGTCCCTTCTCCAACCCTTCAGCAATCTGGATCAGCGATCCAAATGTCTTGGCATGAGCAAACGCATCGATCAGCGCTGCGGCCAGCACCCGGCTGATATCAAACGGCTTAAGGTGGCTATCAAACTCATCAAGTTCCAGCCCCTTGCTCTCCTGTAACAACAGAACATTCATTTTGATCGGGTATTCGAGCAGCCGACGATCGTCGGCCCGTGCCTTCATCATTAATGCGAACCCGGCCATTTGAGCCGCACGGTTATCGATGTCGAGTCCGTAAAGGTTTTTCTCCAGAATCAGGCGAGGTATTGCCCTGGCCTGGTAGCCCCGCTCCAGATAGATTGCCTTCAGCACTTCATAGGCTTCAACGAGGATGTGCCCGGAACCACAGGCCGGATCGAGCACTGTGATGGTTTCCGGATTCAGGCTGCCGCCATCCTCGGCCATGCGGGTCTGAATTAGCGCATCCAACTGCGCCTGCACTTCCGGAGTCTGTTCGGCCGGTTCAATGTAATACGGCCACCGGCTTTTCAACGTTGAACCTGGATTGGCCATCAACCACAGTCGCCCGACACTATTCTGCACTAGATACTGGACGATCCAATTGGGAGTGAAGAGCTGGGTAGCAGCGGGAATATCCTCGCTTTTGACCACCTTCCCTATGACCGCATCCTTCTTTTCCGAAATATAGAACTGGTAGAGCCAGCCGATGACTTCGATCTCGTTCCAATCTTCTTCCGCGATCGCCTCGACCAGCTTGGCGACGACTGAATCAGTGCGTTCCAGGTTGCCCGGCAGCAGCAGTTCGGATTCATCGTCGATGCGCTCGAACAGGAAGGGCATGGCGTTGGAGAGGGCATTGCACTGAGCAACAAGCAACAAGCGATAGAGTTCGCCGTCCTTGTTGCCAGCGAGCTTCATGTCGGCGATTTGTGCTACGTTCAGCCCCGGCAGGCTGCCGGCGACATCGGTAGCGTGCGCGATGATTTCCGGCAGGCCGCCTTCGCGACTCGACAGGACGCGGTGCCCGTGACCGAGATAGTCGTGGATTTCCATAAAACGCAGGGCGGCGAAGCGGTTGAACCAAGTGTAGGCGACGGCCTCGATGGTCTGTGCGAAGCCATCCTTTTTCATGCGCTTGATCAGACGTTGGCGCTGATCGTGCACCTTGGCCGGCCAGGCTTGCCCGGCAATCACGGCGACATCGCCCTTCTTTTCGCTGGCAGCAATGTCCAACGTCCCGTTCTTCTCGGACAATCCAAGCAAGTTGGCACGTGCCTCTACGGCGGCGATGAAGTCTTTGCGTGCCTGCGGTGCGTAAGTTTTGAGTTTGGCTTTGTTCATGATCTTTTCTTATTGAATGCGAGCCCGTTGCCCGGCCTTGATGGTGGAAAGCAGTTCCGCCTTGAGTTTGGCGACGTAGCTCTCCACCTCGGCTTCAGTTTCCAGGTAAATCGTAGGAGATAGGTCGGCTGCCCGAATGACTTTCGAGGGCTTGGGGGGGGTGGTAGTTGGGCTAGTCGTTACAACATTTGTGGTCGCCGTTGCGCCGGGCTCTTTAACCACTGGCCCTGGCTTCTGGCTTGCCTTCTCGATCACATCCATCGCATCGTCGAGCAGATTGCCGGCCTGATCCTGCAAGTACAGGATCTTCGGAATGCTGGACAGAGCGGCGACTTTGGTCTTCAGCTCTTGCAAGGGATGTAGCGCTTTGTTTCGCAAATCAGGGCTTGCCTGAACCTGATCAAGGGATTTGACGACCTCGGCAATCTTGGCGTCGATTGAGTTCAGCGCACGTTCACGCTTTACTTGGGCGGCGGTTTCGTTGATTCCTTCGACAGTCTTGATCAATGCGTCGATGCGCGGGACCTGGCCATAGGGCGCCGGGTTGTCCCGGATGGATTCCAGATCGGCCAGCGCAATGGCGCTCAGCGCATTCTTTTGCAACACTTCCCGATTGTCGGCGAAGCTGGTCAAGGCATCGAGCAGCTTGCCCCAGGTCGGTAACTGGGTTTTGTAGAAACTGACAACGTCGTGAACGTCTTCGCTGGTATCCAGCCAATCGTTCCTGGCGGCCAGCATGGTTTCAATAAATTCGAAGGCGTCTCGAATCGCCAGTTGCTTCCCAATACGGGTAATCGCTGCGCTGATTACGTCCTTGCCCGGATGGTGTTTGATCGAGGCGGTCTGGACGTACCCTTTGAGGTCGGCCTGCCAGTCGCCAAGGGCGACGCGGTAATCCGCCACAAGGCCATCGGCGTCTTCACGGGCAATTTTGGAGAAAATATCCTTGTAGAGATCCCGTGCCCGCTTGAGCGATTCAGGGAGGGGCAGCTTCTTCTTCAAAATGGATACCTGCTTGAAACGGACCGATTTGGTCAGCGGATCAGCGGCACTTTTGGGATCAAGATCGTCGCCTTCGCACATCAGCTTGATTTCGCCGGCCATGTAGAGGCGAGTGATCAGCAGCACGACTTCCCATTCCGGTTTCCAACCCCACGGGATACCCGTGAAGCGATCAACCACGTCGGACAGCAGCACGCGTTCGACGCTCGCCTTGAGGTGCAGGTACTCACGCAACTCCTTGACGGCCAATGGGTTGCCCTCTTCCCCATTCAGGTTAAGCCCTTGCTGACCGACGGCGTCAGTGGCAAGCACCGCCTTGATCTCGGCGATGGGATCATTTTGGCGAACCTTTAGATAGGGCAGCTTGGTGTAGGTGTTCGAGATCAGGTAATTGACCAGCCCATCGAGCAGGGCTGTCGGGCTCGCCGCCTTGATCTGCGGTTTCTGGCCAAGCGCATAGAAGTCGCCGGCGAGCATGATGTCGCCCAACTGGGCGAGGACGCGAATGCGTCGGTCGCGGTTTTCGTCCTTGCGATCCATCAAGATTCGCTTGAGGGATGCCGCTGCCGTGCTGCTGGCCTTGGGACTCTCGATGAACTTTTCGATCTGTAGATAAAGGGTCAGCTCGATGTCGAGGCGATCGCCTTCGGCGGTTCGGATCAATGCCCTGCCACCGGATTCCGAACTGCGCAGGATGCACCGGGCTTCGGTTAGTGCCTCGTAGTCGTCGCCCAGGGGGGTGACGATTTCAAGACTCAGCGGATGGCTGGCATTTTTCCACTGGGCGCCATCGAGCAGGCGGTTGAATTCATAGTCCGCCTTGGTGTCCTTGTGGCGCACCTTGGTCTGTCCGCCCAGGATGTCATCGTAGAGAAGCTCGCTCAGGAGCCGCCATTTTTCGTTGGCAGAGACTTCGACATGGCCGATCTCGCGGGCCACGTCGCGTTCTTCATTGGTGAGGAAGAACCAGAGATCCCCGTTGCGACTGACGAGCCGCTGCTTTTCGAGGCGAGCGAGGCTTTCCTGGATGTGCCGCCTGAGCGCCAGTTTGTCGGCATCCACTTCGTTGACACAGAGCGTGGCCAGGTTATCGACGTTGGGACGGACGATGTCCGGAATGTAGCGGATCAAGAACATCGCCTTGAGCAGGTTGATGTCGTACGACTCCAAGGCGGGATTGCCCGGTGCTTCATCAATTGAGCGCTTGGCGCTGGTGTCGATGAAGCTTTCAATCGAGGGATAAAAATCGTACAAGGGCACCAGCGCATCGGTTCCCCGGTCGGCATTGCGTACGGCGGCGGACTGGAACGCATCAAGCAGCGAACGCTCTCCTTTTGAGAGGTGCTTGCCGGTCGCGCCGACCTTGCGGATGGATTCGAAGATCTTCTGCAGCAGCGCGAACTGGTAGGGAGCGAACGGGTAATAGGCGACGAATTCTGCCGAGTCCTTGTAGCTCTTCATCGTGACCGAGTTGCCGACGAACGAGAGCTGGTTGTTGATGATGTCGCCCTTCTTCTCGAAGCGATCACGCAAGACGACGTGCGCTGCTTCGGTCTTGGCCAGGAGGCGTTCCCCGATCACTTCGTCGGTGTTGGAACTGGCTAGCGAGAGACGGGTATGAAAGCGGCCCTGAATCTTGGAGAAATCCTGCGACTTCGTCTTGTTGGCTTCCCCAATGGCTGCGTCGATGTCTTCCTGGCTGGTCACGATGACCCATGCCCGACCCTGACAGAGCGTACCCAACTGCTCGGCGATGGTCTGTAGGGTGAGCATCAGTTGCGTGTTGCCGCCGATGAACTGACCCACCTCATCGACCAGGAATACGATTCTGTGACCAGTGGGCTTAGTGGCGAGGTAGTCCCGAATCAGCTTGGCGAGCCCCTCGATATTGATACGGTAGTTTTCCCGCGCGTTGTCGAACCATGCTGTAGCGGATTCCTCGCTTTGCTTGAGCGCCTTGGCCAGCGCATGCACGACATCGTCGCGCAGGAAATCCACGGCGTCGCGTTCGGCGTCCCAGCTTGCTCCGTTATGCTCGGCAAACGCGGCCTTGAACGTATCGTAGGCCCCCTTGCTAACCAGGTGCCGTTCCATTTCTGCAACGTGAGGAGCATCGCCGCTGTAACCCAGCTTCTCATTGAAGACCCGCAGGAAAACTTGCAGGATGACGTCACGATCTGACTTGCTGTCGGCCTTGGCATCGATGTTGAACAGGATCACATCGGAGCTTCCCTGCACCGCGCGCTGGACATCGGCCAGCAGCATCGCGTCCTTGATTTTGGTTTCGTCGAAGAACTGGGCGGCCCGCCGGGTGGTGCCGTCCTGCGGATTTACCGCCTCGATGTTTTCCAGCAAGTAGGACAGAATCTTGATGAAATGCGATTTGCCGGAACCGAAAAATCCAGATACCCAGACGGCCATCCGCGCCGAAAGCACGGGATCTTTTGGGTTGTCTGCGGCAGCCAGAAAGGCGTCGAAAAAGCGGCGGAAATACTCCGTCAGTTGCTTGGTGACAACGTACTCGTCGAGTTCCTGCCAGATGCTCTCGGCGTCTCGCTGATCGGCCTTGATGACGCCATTGATTGGACGGTCGATCGGCTTGATGAAGAGTTCCCTGATTTTCATGTTCTTGTGGATTCCGGGGTGAGAGTAGTCAGGCAACGAGACGGAAGGCGCGGTAGTAGTGGTCTTCCGAAAGCTTGCTGAAGAGGCGCAGCGAATAGCCGTCGTATTTACCGGGGTAGAACATCACCAGTGGTGTGCTCTGCATGTGGGAATGGAGCGCCGAAAGCAACGTATGGGTGCGCAGCATGGGATAGACGGCCCCGACGTTCCACAGGAGCAGGATGTCGAGGTCGGCGATGGGGTACTGAGTTACCAACCGTTCGGCCAGCTTGTCTTCTTTGAGCACGCGCCGCAGGGATTCGAGCGTCTTGGCGTCGCCCTGGGTGCGCTGCATTTCGATCGCCTTGTCGAGGAGTTTTCGCTCTTCCAGCAGGCCGATGACGAGATCGAACAAGTTGACGTCCGCGGCCCTGATTGGCGGTAGATGCTTGCCAAGTGATGGCATTACCACGTCGTGAAGGAATGCCCGCATGGCCATTTCCTCTTCAGGCGGGTAGTCAAAAATCCAGAAGCCGATTTCGTTGCCGAGCCCCTGATTCGTCAGTAGGTCCGACGAGATCAGCTTCGGCAAGATCTGGTTGAGTCGTTCGTTGAAGGTCTGACTCATTGCGTCATATCCATGGTCGAGAGCACGCTGAATTCGCCATGACGCTTGAGGTAGCGCACGACATCGGGGTGCAGGTGGGGTGGCGTCAGCCGCAAGGTCTTGATGGAATCGACATATCGTCCTTCCGCAAGAACCCGCAGGATGACTTGTAGCACCTTGGCGGTGGTGGAGTGACTGAGATTTGCAATCTCGGGATCACGCTGCACGCATTCCGAGAGAAAAGCTTCCCAATCTTTGGCGGGAGACAGATTCTGCTCCAGTCGGCGAAGTTTTCCGGCGTACACGTCAAGCAGGAAGTCGGCGAGGATGCGGCTGTGCTTGACGGCTGTGGCAAACAATAGCTGCGTCGCGATCTCCTGCGAACCGGTGGCAATCAGCTTCAACCCTTCGTCCTCCAGCGTTTTCAGGCGTTTGCGGATCAACTGCGCCTGGCGATGGGCCGTCGCCGGGGTCCTCTTCTGCAGCAGATTGTCGAACTTGAGGGCAGCGAACCACTGCTCCCGGGAAGGACTGGTCAGGAGCAGAGCAGCGATCCTGCGGCTTTCCGGCAACATCAACGAACCTGCCGAGATTTCCGCATTGTAGACTCCCATTAGATCCCCATTCCAAATGGTTTCTCGGCCCAGGTAATGATTTTTGCATAGCTTGACCCGCCATTGTAAGGGAACAGGACGAGCCACCGTATGCCGCTGAAGGAAAAGCGAGGAATTGCGCGTCCATCAGCCAAATTGAGAGAATCCACCCGTCACAGGAAAGATTCTGCCCCAGCGAGGCAGCCCGTGCATGATGACTGGCAACAGGCTCACAGGAAGAGCCTGGGTCCAAGTGAGATCACCCGGCGATGGTCCGCGCGCCGACACCATTATTGGCAATTGCTCGGGAGCGACCGCCCGACGTCTCGCGTCTTGAAGACACTCCGGCCGCTCTCCTGATATCCACAACTGGCGGGTGCGTCGCCAGGCTTTCGCTGTCGTGCTATTATCGTGACAATCACGTATACAGGCTGGAGCTTACCATCGCCAACAAAAAAGCAGCAGGTATGAAGCGTGGCCGCCCCCCTCAGGGCGACCGACCGATGACTGCTACCGAGCGCAAGCGCGCGCAGCGGATGCGGGACAGGCGGGCGGCCATGGACGCTATCGGGGATGAGCAGAGCGCGCCACTACGGGCGCTGCTGACTGTTCTGGGTCGTGTCGAAGCATCGGAACTAGCCCAACTTTCCGCGCAACGTGCCTGGGTAGAAATCGGCCGGCGGTATGGTTTCGTGAGTGTTACAAAACAACGCAGCATTGAATCAGCACCGTCGAGGAACAGGAAATGAGCGATAGCGAGAAATCCGGGGGTCTGCGTCCCGGCTGGCAGCCTGGGCAATCCGGCAATCCGAAGGGCAGGCCGAGGGGAAGCCGCAACCGGGTAACTATCGTTGCGCTGGCGGCGATGGAGGAAGGCGCCGACGCGATCGCACGCAAGGTGGTGGACATGGCCAAAGAAGGCGACATGAGCGCCGCGCGGCTGGTGATCGAAAGACTGGTTCCGCCAGCGAAGGAGCGCCCGATCTTTCTGACGCTGCCGGAGACGAGTACCGCCTCTGGCATCGCCGCCGCTCAACAAGCCATCTTGCAGGCTGTTGCTGCCGGCGATCTGCTGCCGGGTGAAGGTACGACACTGGCCGGTATCGTGGAGGCTCGCAGGAAGGCAGTAGAGACTCTTGAACTTGAGCAGCGCATCAGCGCACTGGAGACGAGGAAATGAGCGCAGCACTTGAACGACGCACGGCCAAACTGGAACAGGCCGCGCACCCCGACGCGGACCAGGTCGACATCATCGTCCGTCGCATCGTCGGCAGTGAAGTTGTCCGCGCCGTCATCGGCGACACTGTTGTCGACCGCCGCACCGACGAGGCCGAAAACACCTTTATGGCTCGGTCGAAGGCCGAAGCCCTGGCCGGTACTGACCGGCGCCCCTGCCGCATGATTTTCCAACCTCAAGAGGCGCTGCAATGAGCACACTCGAACGGCGCATGAACAAACTGGAGCGGGCAGAGATCGGGGGCGCGGAACTCCTCGAGGCCATCATCGTCAGCGGCATGTCGACAGGCAGCAATAAGCCTGTCCGGGCCTCCTTTGGCGACCAGGTTGTCGACCGCCGCACCGACGAGGCCGAAGACGATTTCATTGAACGGGCAACGGTCGCAGCCTTGGCCGCTACTGATCAGCGACCTTGCCTGCTGTTTCTCTACTCCGAAGAGGTGTCGCAATGATTCCGCTTGAACGTCGTCTCGCCAAACTCGAAAAGGCAGCGCAGCACCCGCCCGTGCAGCCTTTTTGCCTGCTGAAGGAACCGCCGGCCGATGCAATCCCCGAGACATGGGAAGAGCACCGACAGCAGATCGATGAAGCGAAAGCCCGCGGTGATTTCGTCGCCGTCGTGTCGTCGGTCCGGTCGGGGGACAGACCGCACGGCGAGAAGGGTGTGACGTTCTACCCCAACGAATTTGAGGCGCGACTGGTTGAAGCGTCGATGCTTCCCTCCAAGCGCGGCAACAAGAGCGTGCTAGCCGACGTGTTCGAGTCTCTTGGAGGCAATGTGTGGGGGCCGGTGGCCAATCCGGCAGAGGTTCCTGACGAGGGCGACGAGCCGACGGGCAGCCCTTCGGCCTAGCGCTGGAGGTCGCTGCTGAACCTAATCGAGCCGGCCGAGCAGGGGTGGGCCGCACCGCACGCCATCAATGCCCCGGCCGTTCAACGCTTCATTGCCTGCCGGCACGCGCGGCGACCGGGGGCGTCCTGTATGCGCCAGTGGTCGGCCGGGCCTGCTGCACGCATACGGTGAGGGGCATCGGGCACTGCCTGCCGATGACGGGGCGAACTGCGCATCGTGGGCTGCTGGCTGGCCATGAGGACGTTTCAGGGCAGAGTTGGTGGCATGGCCTTTACCGGGCCGCGCGGCTGACCCTCTGCAAATGGCATCCTATTCCGTCCTAATTCCGATGTCTTCGCCCCTGATATGGGCATGGTGCTGCTGGGCAGCTACGGCGCATCAAGCAGCTTCTCGACTGATGGCCAATGGTAAGGTTTTGGCTAGGGTGCGCAGATCGCGCAGCCTCCCGGAGGGTTGTCGGCACGGCCCTGGCGGCGCTCCCTGCAAGGCGCAAGAAGCAACATTTCAGCAAGGGTATGCAAATCGGCGCTGCAGGTGATCGACCTCCCTGTCGTGCTGGTCGGCGAATCCCACTTGGCGGCGCTCCTGCGTTACAGCGTAACCATTCCCCGGCAACTCGGCGCAGCCTCATGGCGGCGATGCTGGCCCGTGATCGGCGCCGACGACATGCTGTTGCCGATGATCATCTGAGCCTGCTGGTTACTGCGTAACCGACATGCTGCTGCACCCCGACGACTCGACGCGCTACAGGCATCCGCGTTGATCGAGTTTGGGTACACAAGGGGTACACCGAAGCCAGAAATCAAAAAGGCCACCTTTGATAGTGGCCTAAGTGATTGTTTTCTTTGTGGAGACAGGCGGGATCGAACCGCCGACCTTCTGATTGCGAACCAGACGCTCTCCCAGCTGAGCTATGCCCCCAAAACCCCACGCATTCTATGCGCCACCACCGGCAGCGTCAATCACGAACATCCGGAATGCCCCGTCGCGTGGCGACACCAGGGTTAATCTATTTCTTGGCTTTGCCGGGTGCCGGCACGACTGAAATCGCCACAGCCTCAGCAAAAACGCCCTCGACCTGATCCCCCTTCTTGATCAGCTTGAGTTGTTCCGGATCCTTGATCTTCAAGCGAACGGTCTTTACCGCGCCCCGCAGGGTGATCGTCTGGTTCTTGCGGTCGACCTGTTGAACGTCGGCGACGAAGGTCACTTCCTTCACCTCGTAGCCGGCTCGCTTTTCGCCCGCTGCAGCAGATCCCTTCTCGGAACTGTCGATACGCTCGCGAAGCGCACCACCGCCCTTCTTGAGGGTCATCACCAGCCCCTGGGTGTAGCTCGCCACGACATTGTCACCGACCTTGATCTGGTCGAAATTCTTGACTTCGTCGCCGGCGACGACCTTCATCGTTTCGCCCTTGGCATTTTTGAGGACCACACTGCGCGACGCCTTGTCGATCGAGTCGACGACCAGGGTCACCTTGGCTTCAACCACCCCGGCAAACTTGCCCGGAGCCACTGCGGTCATGCCTTCGGCGACCGCGGGTTGTTGTGCAGAAACGGCAAACGGGAAAAGGGCGAGCGCTGCGGTTGCAAGTGCGGCACGAATACGCATGAAAGACTCCAATGTCTGAAAGTGGCGAAAGCGAGGGGACTGATTATACTGCAGCGGGAGGTGCTAGGGGCTGGCCGAGTCCGGTTGCCGAGCGCATGGCCAGGACTATTCGTCCTTGCCGGCAACCCTTGCCTTGAATGTTGCGCCGGCGGCGAACTTCGGAACAACGGTCTGCGGGATCAGGATCTTCGCGCCGGTCTTCGGATTCTTGCCTTCACGCGACGCGCGCGCGCTGGCCTTGAAGGAGCCGAAACCCACCAGTGTCACCGCTTCACCCTGGGTAACGGTATCGACGATCGTCTCGAGCACCGCGTCAAGGGCTTTCGCCGACGCAGCTTTCGAGAGTTCGGTACGGGCAGCGATGGCATCGATCATTTCAGACTTGTTCATGGTGTCTCCTGTAGTGGAGTGGATAAAGTTCTTATTCGAGTTTGATTCCTGCACTTCAGAGTGCGTTTGGAAAAGGGTATGGCAGAGACAGCGACAATGACTAAAAAACGGTGATTTTGGCATGGATTTCTTCGCTGCCAAACAAGTTTTTGGGTTCTCTCGCCGCCAGGGATTTGCTGAAAAGGGGTTCATTCAAGGAGTCGGCGAGGCGCCAGCGCCCGGTTGCCTGAGCAGCGGCGTCAGAAAGCGCCCGCTATGACTCGCCGGTACCGCGGCGATCTGCTCCGGCGTTCCGGTGGCAAGAATACAGCCGCCGCCGGCTCCGCCTTCGGGGCCGAGGTCGATCAGCCAGTCTGCCGTCTTGATGACGTCGAGATTGTGTTCGATGACCACCACCGTGTTGCCGTGCTCGGCCAGACGGTGCAGCACGGTCAGCAGCATCTCGATGTCCTGGAAATGCAGGCCGGTGGTCGGTTCGTCGAGGATGTAGAGCGTTCGCCCGGTGTCGCGCTTCGACAGTTCGAGCGCCAGTTTCACGCGCTGTGCTTCACCACCGGAGAGGGTGGTCGCCGATTGCCCGAGGGTGATATAGCACAGGCCGACGTCGACCAGCGTCTGGAGCTTGCGTGCCACCACGGGGACAGCATCGAAGAATTCACGAGCGACCTCGACCGTCATTTGCAGAATTTCATGGATGTTCCTGCCCTTGTACACTACTTCTAGCGTCTCGCGGTTGTAACGCTTGCCGTGACAAACGTCACAGGCGACGTAGATGTCGGGCAGGAAG